>Ga0180438_10004117_pt1 | contig 21213 bp, 13 predicted proteins | sample SS_ome_12_FD_132455 | JGI IMG/M metagenome (GOLD analysis project Ga0180438, IMG submission 132455) | Hypersaline lake sediment archaeal communities from the Salton Sea, California, USA - SS_3_D_2 metaG | ecosystem: Environmental > Aquatic > Non-marine Saline and Alkaline > Hypersaline >... | reverse complement strand
GAAGTCTAGTTCTTGCATGGGGTGTAGCTCCTTTCTCCGGGTCACCGCCCGGGTGAGGGTACCGGTTACACCCCTTGCATATACCACCTATTCAATTCCGCACACAATACGTTACACAACAGTGCGCCGCGCGTCCCTGTCGGATCGGCGCAGGTTATGGTATAATGTAATGCGGATACTGAGAGAAAGCGGAGAAATCACATCAACGGGGGACAACGGTGAAATCGAATACGGCTGGCACATTTGCTACGGCATTACTCTGCGCGGCACTTCTCGCTGGCAGCGCGTCTGCTGCTTCAGCTCAGGCCGAGCGGGTCTCGGGTTTCGCGGTTGGCGAGGGCCGGGCCACGGTCACACTGCACGCATCCGACTACGCATTTGCGGGCCCGGTTGACGCCCGCAGCATAGACATGCAGGGATTCGGTCGTCTGGGTCGTCCCGGCCGGCCCGATCTGCCCATGAAGAGGTTCCTTATAGGTCTGCCTCCCGGCGCCCGGGCGCTTTCGGTGGAGGTTATCGGGGCCGGCACGAGCAGGCTGCCCGGTGAATACCGCATAAGGCCGTACGCGCAGGTAATGCCTCTTCCCGATGCTCCCAATTTTTCCGGGCACATGGAGAGAATGCGGTCGGAATATCGGGCCGGTCACGACGCGGCCTACCTTGCTGACGGCCCTTGCCCTGAGCGTATCGCCTGGCTCGACGCATCCGGCGGGCTCCGCAAGTACGCTTACGCGTCGGTGGCATTTTGCCCTTTCACATACCACCCGCAGTCGGGAAACCTGGATTATCACAGCGATGTGACGGTGGCGATTACATACTCGATGCCCGAGCCCGGAAGTGAGGAGGAAGAGCACGCGCGCCGCCTCCTCAGCGACGCCGTGGCTGACGAGAGGGCCGGATGCCTCTTTTCCAATTACGGGGACATCGCCGGGCTCTATGAACCCGACGCCCGAGGCGCCGTGCCCCTCGACGCGACATACGACTATGTCATCATAACGACGAGCGCGCTTGCCGGCGCCGTCGCCGCATCCGATTTCCCTGCCTGGAAGACGGCGCTGGGGCACAACTTGAGGACGGTTCTCGTCACGGACACGGAAATCACGAGCCAGCCCGGCGCAGACCCGGGCGAGCAGATCCGGAACTTCCTCAGGGCCTATTACGCGACCTGGGGAATCGAGTACGTGCTCCTGGTCGGGGACTATGCCACTGTCCCAATGCGCATCTGTTATCCCGACTCGGCTTATCACGTTTATGACCCCAGCGACCCGGGCCTCGTGGCCCCGGGAACGCCGACCGACCACTATTACGCCGATCTCTCCTTCACCGACGCGGACTCCTGGGACCTGGACGGGGACGGCTATCCCGGCGAATACCGCCAGGACAGCCCCGACTTCCTGGCGGAGGTCTCTGTGGGCCGGGTGCCGGTCAACAACCTCGCGCGCATTACCTACGCGCTCAATAAAAGCGTCGCCTTTGAACAGGATACGGGCGCGTGGAAAAACAACGCCCTTCACGCGGCGGCTATCCTCTTTTTCGAGAACCAGAACTACAGCGGCTATCCCTTCATCGACGGGGCGACTGTCATCGATTCCATAGAGCGGGGCCTCCTGGGCGGGTGGACGGTGACCCGCATGAGCGAGCAGTCGGGCCTCGTAACATCGCCTTTCAGCTGGCCCGCCATCACCGAGTCGGCTTTCAACACGGCCTGGCGGACCGGCCGGCACGCGGTTGTCAACTGGTCGGGGCACGGCTGGTCCGACGGGGCATACAGGACGGTCTGGGAGTGGGATGACGGCGACGGCGTGCCCGAGTCCGGAAACGGGGAGATGCGGAGTTACCAGTTCATTCATGTATCCACATCCGACCTCGACGATGACTACCCATCGGTGGTCTTCGCCATCTCCTGCAATGTCGGATATCCCGACCCCAATCCCTACGGCAACTGCGGCGTTGACCTCTTCACTCTACCCGGCTGGGGGGCGTCCGTGGGCATGGTGAGCGCGTCCCGGCCCGCGTCCATCTCGGGCGACTGGATGAACTACCCGGGAGGTACCGAACAGATATGCTACGAGTTCAACCGCTACCTCATCGCCGAGGGCGAAAGAGTAGGGGACGCCCTGTATGACGGCAAGTATTACGCGACGAGCGTATACGGCTGGGACGCGGTGTATGAATACATGAACCAATACAACTACAACCTCTACGGCGACCCGGCGCTCGAGCTGGGGGGCGCCTCGGCCGGCGTTGTTGGGGGCCGGTCCCAGGACGCAGGCGCGGCCCTCAGGCTGCTTCCCGCCGATCCCAATCCGTTTGCATCGTCCACCTTGCTTCGCTTCGTGCTTTCGGCGGCGGGGCCGGTGCGCGTCTTCGTGAGCGACGTGACCGGAAGGCAGGTCGCGGTGCTGGCGGAAGGCGAGTATGAAGCGGGTGAGTTCACCGTGACCTGGGAGGGAACCGGCGCCTCAGGCGAGTCCCTGGCGCCGGGCCTCTACTTTGCCGTCGTCGAGTCGGGCGAAAGCCGGGCCGTCCGCAAGATGGTGTTTATAAGGTAACCGGAAGGGCCCATGCGCGCGCCTTTTTCTCTTTGCGGCCATTCTTGACATCTCCTTATCGCCGCGGTAAAATCACTGGGTTTCAGGTCTGCCGGATATCGCAGGAAGGATGGGAGTATGGATACACATAATACAAAGCGAGGCCGCAGGAGGGCCTTCCGCGACCTGCTTGTCGCTCTGCTCGTGATCGGTTCGGTATGGGGATTCCTGGAGGTCGTGCTCGGCGGCGCCATGAAGGCGGGCAGCATACCTTACAAGGGGGACGTGCTCACCGGGCTGGGCATGATGCTCATGGGCATCGCCGTCGCCATGTACCGGAGGCCCCTGATGCTGTTGGCCATTGCTGCGGTTGCAGTCGGCGTGCGGCAGCTGTCCGTGCCTGTACTCCACCTCTCCACGTTCTGCAAGGCCAACTCATGCATCGCCGTCCTGCTGGGGGGCGCGGCCCTGGCCGGCGCGTCGGCGCTGGCGGGCAGGCGCCTGGAGCGCGGAGTGGGATCCCGTGTGATTACGGGTTTCTCAGCGGGACTCGCGGCCGCCACCAGCTTCTTCTTCATCGGAATGCGCGTGGCGCCGTGCCGCTATCTTCTCTCGTTCAACAGGCCGGGAGGGTTGGTGGCGTTCCTGCAGGCTGAGGGCCTTATCTGGGCGGCCCTTTGCGCGGTTCTTTTCCCGGTCGGCTACAGGCTGGGGGAGAGCCTTAGGGACAGGGTATTCGATATGCGTGCAACTCGGCCCGCGTTCTATTACGCGGCGTCGGTGACTCTGGTCATCTGCTGCTGGGGTATCAGCGCCATCGCGATAGCGCGCGGATTGTAATCCCGCGGAGACTCGGCCGCTAAAGGCCGGGAAGGTCGGCGCGCTCGAGGTAGTCGATATCGTACCTCAGCATGCGGTATATTGTTGCTCGCTTGCCCTCGGCATCCTTCTTGCTGCTGTTCTCGAAGTTACGGAATTCCCATACCTTGTCCCCGCCGGGCGTCACCTCGAAGGCGCAGCCCCTGGTGCTCTCGGTTATGAGGGTGTTTCCGTTGGGGAGGCGCTGGTTTGCCCCCATGACATCCGAGTAGAATGACTCGGGTGGGTCCCCCTTGTATTCCCAGACCACCTTGCGCTTGACCGGGTCGACCTCGATTACCCTGGAGTATCCCCTGTCCGGGTAGCCGTTGTCGAAGACCAGGATGTTCCCATTGTCCAGCAGCGCGGGATGGTGGGGGCGTTCTATCTCTCCCGGTCCCCAGGTCCAGACGATCTCCTCCTTCTCAACGTCCATTATGCCCACAAGATCGAGATTGCGGATGCAGAACAGGACATCTCCCCTGTGCGCGACTCCGATGTCCCGCCCGATCACCTCGACGGTGTTTGCGTGGAATACGTCGTAGCTCTGGGTGGGCACCACCCGGCGCCTCCTGAGGTCCTCGTCCGCCAGATTCATGATGCCGAGTATGCTTTCCTCCATACTGCCGCCGAGCAGGTCGTGAAACGAGATCTTCTTTTTGGGCGCCCCTTCAGGGTCCAGGACCACAAGGCTGTTGTCGCGTATTTCATAGGGCTGCCGCTTGGTCTGTGACGGGTATTTCACCTTCCGGATCTCCTTGGCCAGGACCAGGATATCCCCGTCCCCGGTGACCTGGAAGTCGTGATGGAACTGCGGTCTGACCGACCCCTTGAACAGGGGGCTGTCCGCCGGGCGGCTGGACCATATCACTTCCGAGTTCCAGTCCATCTTCACGAGGCCGTAACCCACGACGATTATGAAGAGGTTCCCCTGCCGGTCCATCTCCGAGTAAAGCCACCTGTCGCCGGCGGCTTCGTCCGGATGCCAGGAGTGAAGCACATTTCCGTTCATATCGAGAAGGTGGCTGCCCCCCACTTCATTCGAGGTAAGCAGGTTGAGGCCGGGTGATGCGCGGTCTTCATCATAGAGGCTCACGCCGCGCATATCCGGGCTGGGATCGTGTTCCACATGGGTGACATAGGGGAGGGAACGGAACCGCTCTATGTCCCTCTTGCTCAATGTGCCGGGCTTATCGGCTTTGCCTTCCGGCTCACCGCCGCATGAGAGTACGAAGACGCATAGCGCGGCAGCGGATAAGGCGACAGCGAACATGCAGGTTGCGAGGCTTCGTGTTGTTTCTGCTGTGCTCCATCGGCGCGGTCTCATAGCGCTACTCCCGCGTGAGCGCGCTTATGAGTTCGCCGGCATCGGGGAAGGACCTGATGAGATCTTCTCTCCTGGCGTGCTCGTAGTCGGCCGGGTCGAATCCCGGGGCCATGGTCGTGCCCAGCAGGGCGAACCTGCCGCCGTATACCAGGCGTGAGCCCTGCCAGACGCCCTTTGGGACCACTACCTGGAGTTTCATGCCGCCGGGGAAGTCGGCGCCCAGCGTCACCTTCCTGACCGCCCCGTCGGGATGGAGGTTGAGCATCTCGACCGGGTCGCCCAGGTAGAAGTGATATAATTCATCCGAGCTCAACCTGTGCATGGCGGAGAAGGTGTCCGGGGTGAGCAGATAGTAGATTGCGGTCGCCAGCGAGCGCGGTCCGCCCGAGCCTTCCGGCAGCGCGCCTTCAGGCAGGTTGTCTTCTGACCGGTATGATTCCACGAAGTACCCGCCCTCCCCGGGGAGGGGCTTCATACCGAGCGCGGATATTATCTTCTCAGCATCCAGCATATGCGCCTCCGGGTTCTTATTGTCGTTGAGATTACCACTATAGCCGCGCGGCGGTATGAATTCAATAAGACTCAAGTGGCTGGCGCACAAAGCGAACCGGGGTCACCCGGATGCCCCTTCGATTTCGAGCAGGGGGAACCGGGCGGGGCTGAAAGGGGTTAAAAAGACATACGCGTTGGACTTCATGGCAGGTTCAGAGTATGGCTATTGCAAAGGCCGCGGCAGTCGCTACCGCCCTGGCGCTCATATGGGCGAATGCGGTCAGCCCTGACCCCGAAGAGCCCGCCTGCCGGGATTACCCCTGGCTCGATCAATATGATCCCCGCCAGGCACTTGCCCTGCGCGTCGAGCCGCCTCCCGGGTACCGCAGGGTGGAAGCTGAACAGGGCTCCTTCGCGGCCTGGTTGCGGGGCTTACCGCTTCGCCCGCCCGGTGCGCCCATTCGTCATTTCGACGGCAGGCTGAAGAGCAATCAGTCCTTCCACCACGCCGTAGTCGATATGGACGTGGGCGAGATGGATCTTCAGCAATGTGCGGATGTGGCTATGAGACTGCGCGCGGAGTACCTCTTCTCCCGGGGGGAATGCGAGAGAATCCACTTCGACTTCACGAGCGGGGACAGGGCCCATTACCTCGATTGGAGGGAGGGATTCAGACCGGTTGTGAGGGGCGGGGAGGTCAAGTGGCATAAGCTAATGGAAACCGATGGGTCATACACGTGCTTCCGCGATTACCTGGACAAGGTATTCGAATATGCCGGCACTTACTCCCTCAGCAGGGAGCTCATGGCGGTAGCTCGTCCCGGCGGGGTGGAAGCCGGAGACGTGTTCGTTGACGGGGGATTTCCCGGGCACGCGGTTATGGTTATGGACATTGCCGAGCGTGTCGAGACTGGCGAGCGAATCATGTTGCTGGCCCAGGGATTCATGCCGGCTCAGGACCTGCAAATTCTCAAGAACTTCCGCGATCCGTCCATCAGCCCCTGGTACCCGGCGGACTTCGGGGGATGGCTCGACACTCCCGAGTGGAGTTTCGGAAGAAGCGACCTTCACAGGTGGCCGGCTGATTAGGGGGCCGCCTATTTCATGAACACGATCTTCTCGGTTGCCCTGTAGCCTTCCGTCTCGATGCGGCAGAAGTAGACGCCGCTTGATACCCGGTCTCCTGTCGCGTCACTGCCGTCCCACTCAAGCGTATGTTCTCCGGCAGGGCGCATCCCCAGGTTGAATGACCGGACCAGACGCCCGGAGACGTCGTAGACTTCAAGAAGCACCCGGCAGGCGTCGGGCAGGTTGTATGTGATGTTGGTAAGGCCTGCGGAGGGGTTGGGCAAATTCCGGAGATACGCGCCCCGTCCAGCCGGCTCGATTCCGGCCGAAACCTCCGTCGAGTCGATTGCCGCCGGGCTCAGGTTGAAGAATGTGCCGCTGGCCGAAGTCTCGAGTTTGACGGCCCGCACCATATATACCTCATAGCCGTCTGCCGGCGCCGCGTCCACGTACGTCGTGTCTACCACCGGCGCCGGGGTCAGTCGCTCGCGGTCTCCGTCCAGCCCCTGGGCCCGGTAAACATGGTACCCGATCACCGAGTCCCCGGACGCGCTCCAGGTGAGAGAAATGGTGTGATCCGGCAGGGCCTCGAGATTGAGGCCGGTGGGAGGCTTGACGGGCAGGAGCCTTAACGTGGGGTCTCCCATCAGGGCCGTGTGGATCTGCCTGCCCCCGTAACCTATCTCATGCAGCAGGTGATTGTTCTGGGTCAGGCGCGTGCTGTATCCGATGGGATAGCCCAGTGCCATGTGGTGGAATAGCCATGCCGGCCTGCCTGCCCAGCAGCATGTGAGCGGGTAACCCTGCGCGCCGAGCGCCGCGCGCATGAGGTTGTTGGTGCTGTCCCAGTCGCCGAAATAGCTGCCCATCATCATTGTGAAGACGGCATAGACTGTGCGCGTCGCGAAGTCGGCCGTCGTGGCGACGGTCGCGCAACTCGAGAAACTTCCCCCGCCGCAGCCGTAGGCGCAGAGGTGCGGATTGCTCTCGAGCGCGGGGAACCATGTGTTGATGTGCACGTTGGACGGCCCGAACATGGCCGTGAAGTTGCGCCAGCCCGTACATGCGTAAGCCGTGCCGCTGCCGACCCCCACGGCATCCCTTATGATACCGAATCGGGGGACATCGAATTCGCCTGTCCTGAAGGCGTGGTTCTTGTCCAGATAGCGTCTCAGCAGGGTCACTTCGCTCTCTGTGAACTCGATAAGGTCGCTCAGGTCCACGCGTCCCACCTGAAGGTCCACGTCCGACGGCAGGAATGTCTGGTCGAACTTGCCGTCGCCCGGGACATTGTGATTCTGTGGCCTGCTCGCCCGCGTGTTGTTCACGATTGAGTCCGTCCAGGCGGCGTCGAGCTCGCCGTAATAGAGGTCCGCCGGCCACGCACCCTGATGATTGAGATGCGCGCCCTGAACGTTCCCCGAGTATGGCACGGCTATGTCACCCAGTATGAAAAGCGTGTTTATGGTAGGGTCACCCTGGCATTCGGCGACTATGAGGTCTTTGACCGAAGGCACCGGCTCGGCGCCCGACACGTCACGGCGGCGGACGCGGTACCCGTCGCCGACCATGTCCATCTCGAGACGTTCGAGCTCGGCCGTAAGAGAGTCGGCCACTGTTTCCTCCACGAGGAGGAGCACGGTCCCCCATTCATCGGGGGGCTCGTAGCCGATCCCCGCGAGAACATGGCCGAACCTGGGCGACGAGTAGGGGCCGCCCTGGGCCAGCGTGTCCCCGGTGGCGTCCTCCGTGAGTTCATATGACGTCTCTGCGCCGAATATGTCGAGGGTGATGTCGACCACGACCTCGTCGCAGGGATCCTCGACGCTTCCGACCGTAAAAGAGTGCGACTTAGACGATCCGAAGTCCCCGCCCGAAGCGCACGGGACGCCGCATGCCGAGACCTCGTAGTGCCCCAGTCCCATGTCGCAGCAGATGCCGTCGCCCCAGGAGTCGTGTATGGTGAAAGTGACGTCGGTGCCGCTCGTCACTGCTACCGTATCGCTGATGACGCACTCCACCTTCCTGAAACTGTACTCATATGCCTCACCCACCGACACGTCGCTATCCGTCCATGATGTCTCGCTTCCGTCGAGCACCGCGACCGGTCCTGTCCATACGGTGTCCTCTATGGATTTTTTGTAGATACGATACTGGCTGGCCGTCGCGTCGGCGATCCAGGAGAAATGGATCTCGGGGGGAGATTCCCGAACCGTAGCGCTGACCTCCACGGCGTAGTCGCGGGTCCCTGCCTGAATGCCGGACCCCGCAAGAAGGAGAGAGACAGCGGACATAAGAAGAAGCAAATGAGCGGCCCTTGACATGTTCCTACCTCCAGAGGCTTCTGCGCGGCCCCATCTGCTGCTCTCGTACTATATCAATTACCCGGCCCGCTGAAAAGGCCCTATGAAGGCATGTCCGCTTGAGGGCGGTAGCGCGGGCGGCCGGGAATCCCGGACCGCCGGCGAGAAATCCCGGATCGCCGGCGACCTTTACTTCGCCCAGTCGGTCTGATATAATGGGCCAAAGCGCGCATTTCTTCTCCGGGTGTGGAGCCACTTGAAGGGGCGCCCGGCCTTTTCCGACAGGAGGATGAGTGACCAGGCACAGGACTGCGTCTGTGATTCGCTTTTTGGTGATTCTCTCCTGCTGCGTTCCGGCCTGGGCAATTGCCGTTTGGGGCCTCGGTTCCCGGGACTTCAATGCCCGCCTCGCCTCGATCCCGGTCTACGGTTACGAGGTCGTTGCCGCCTACCCTCACGATACGGACGCGTTTACCCAGGGCCTGTATTACAAGGACGGCTTCCTTTACGAGAGCACCGGGCTTACAGGCCATTCCACAGTGCGGAAGGTAGTACCCGAAACCGGCGAGGTGGTGAAGATACATTACATGCCAGACGTCTTCTTCGGAGAGGGTCTCACCATACGCGATGATGCGATCCACCAGATCACCTACCGCAACTACACGGCTTTCACCTATGTCGAGCTCGACACGTTCGCCGTAGTGGATTCACTCCACTACGCCCTCACGGGATGGGGCCTGACGCATGACGACACCAGCCTCATAGCGAGCGACGGTTCCTACCGGCTGTATCACCTCGATCCGCAGACGTATGAGGAGATCCGGCGACTCGATGTCACGGCTGGCGGCGAGTTACAGCGCTATATGAACGAGATGGAAATGATACAGGGGAGTATATACGCCAACATATACGGGAGCGACATGGTTGCCATAATCGTCCCCGAAACGGGCGTCATTGAGGGCTGGCTTGACCTCGAAGGCCTTCGGGATTCCATAACAACCGGAAGCGTGCTGAACGGCATAGCCTGGGATCCCGATAATTCAAGGCTGTTCGTCACCGGCAAGAACTGGTCCCATCTGTTCCATATCAGGGTGGAGCCCATCAACTATCCGCCCGAGATTGTCTGGTCCGACCCGCCCGCCGAATTCTGCGCGGGACCTGACAGCGCGGTGGCGCTCGCGGTGAGCGCGGTCGATTTCAATGCGGGAGACACCCTCGACTATACATGGACCATAAACGGCCTCGTGGACCCGGCGGCCCATGACTCCTTCTACGTCTACTCGAGTCCCCTGCCGGCAGTGGACACGATTGTGGTGGAAGTATCGGACGGCATGTTCAGTGACTCCAACTCCTGGATCGCGACCGTATCGACCGCCGGCGCGGAGGGGGATTTCAAAATATCGCCCGGCACACCGCCCGTGGTACGCCCCAACCCGTTCAGTCTTTCCACGACGGTCTACTTCAGCGTTCCGAAGGGCGCAGGCCCCACGCAGGAGGTGGAGGTCAGCGTGCATGACGTCAGGGGGCGGAGCGTGCGCGCCCTCGTCAGCGCGCAACTGGAGCCGGGCGAGCACGAGGTCGTCTGGGACGCGACCGACCGCCGGGGCGAGCGCGTCTGCGCCGGCTTGTACTTCATAACCCTGAGCGTCGGCGGCGAGGCTCTATCCAGGAAAGCAGCCGTGCTCGAGTAGACCGGTCACCTTGCGGCCCGCTATATCAGTGCTATATCGTGAATTTGCCGTTCCTGTAAATCACCTTGCCGTCGGCCTCGATCTCGCCGCCCTTCCTGAGATCGCATACCATGTCCCAGTGGATGGCGCTGTGGTTCTTTCCGCCGGCCTCAGTGATGGAAGCCCCGACTGCCAGGTGACATGTCCCGCCGATCTTCTCATCGAACAGCGTGTTCTTGGAGAAGCGCTTGATGTCGTAATTGGTACCGATGGCGAATTCGCCCACTCCGCGCGCGCCCTTGTCCGTATCGAGCATGGCTTTGAGGAAAGCCTCGTTCTTGGCGGCGCTGTGGCCCACGACCCTTCCCCTGGCGAAGTCGAGGCGGACGTCTTCCACCTCGCGGCCCATGTAGCAGGCCGGGAAGGTAAAGCGAATATGGCCCTCGACGGAGTTCTCAAGGGGACTTGTGAATATCTCGCCGTCCGGGAAGTTCTCGGTCCCGGCGCAGTTGATCCATTTGCGGCCCTTGACGCGCATCTTAAGATCGGTGCCGTCGGCCCTGACGTGAATGTGCTGCACCCGGTTCAGCTTCTTGACCAGGCGGTCCTGCTCTTTTGCTATCTTCTTCCAGTGCTTTACCGGATCGCCTGAGTCCACGTGCCCCGCCCCGTAGACGAAGTCCTCGTAGTCGGCAAGCGACATATTGGCTTCCTGGGCGTCGGCAAGCGTCGGGAACTGGGTCCCCACCCAGGAGAGCGACTTGTCCGCGATGCGCTTGAACATCTTCTTGACCAGAGGTCCCCTGCTCTTGCGTGAGAGGGCCTGCCGCTTTGGGTCTACGCCCGAGAGGTACTTGTTGTTTTCGCTGCCCCATACGGCGACGAGGGCATCGATCTTGTTGGTCTCCATCCTCGTCATGGGAGAGACGTATTTGAGCTGGGCGTCGTTCCCGTACTTGAGCAGCATCTCCTCGGTGTCCGGAACGCGCAGTTGAATATAGGGGTGCGCCCCGACCTTCACGGCCTCATGGAACACGGCTTTCATGAGGGGCAGACCCGGGGGCTCGCCCAGTATCTTCAAGAGCTGGCCTTTCTTCAGCGATATGGAGTAGCCGACCAGGGTCTCTGCAAGTTTCTGTGTTCGGGGGTCCATTTTTCCTCCTGATGATACGGGGTCATGATATTCGAATCGGCTTCACGCCAGTTTAATCGATTGTCGGGCCTTAAACAACCGCTTCCTTGGTTTGCAGACTGCGCGACGCCCCCGGATGTGGATGTAGATGTTTTCTACACTATTCCTTCAGGCGGGAATGCGGGTTCTTTCATATAGTCTATGCTGGAGACGATATAGGAAACGTGGCCGTCGCGTTCTTCCCCTGTGCGGCCCGTGCAACCCAGAAGGGCCTCGGAGGTGTGCAGATGAGCGTCGAAGCGCGTTTCACGTATAGAGTCCTCGTGGTTATCGCAGTTTGGCTTGCGTCCATACCCGCGGGCGCCGCCACATGGGACTACGCCGTCAAGGTGAGCGCCACTGTATCCGAGTCGCCTCCCGCCATCAACTTCACGTGGGACGGAGACGCTGAAGCAGACGGATACTGGATCTACAGAAAATCCGCCGGGGACACCGTCTGGTCGGGCCCGGTCGCCGTTCTTGAAGGCGACGCCGTGTCATGGACGGATACGGATGTCTCCGTGGGCGACGCTTTCGAATACAGCTTCCGGAAAGCGGGCGGCCCCGTCGTCGATACGGTCGCGGTGGCCGGCGGTACGGACCTTACTTTCACCATACACGACACCTATGGAGACGGGATACACGGCGAGAACGGCTTCGGATACTACAAGGTCCGGGCATGCGGCACGCTCTGCGCTTCGGGGGGTGAGTTTGGACTTGAGGAATCGACTTCATTCACGGTGGGGACGGTCGAGGACCCCTGCTATGAGGTCGTAGTCGAGGTGATGCCCGACATCTACGGGTCTGAGACGACATGGGAGCTCACTGAATGTGCAAGCGGCGACACGCTTGCCGAAGGCGGGCCGTATGATTCACCGAGATACAGCCATATATTCGCGGGCGTGCGGTACGCCGCGCCCGAGACCTGGGGGACGGTGCTCCTACTCGTGGACGAGCCCATCGCCGACTCCCTCGAGACGGAAATAGCGCGGCTCGAAGCCGACATGATACGCGACGGCTACCGGGTCCGGCGGCATGACATACCCGGTGCGACGGGCGTCCCGGCTGTCAAGGGCCTTATAGCGGCGGAGTGCCAGAGCGATCCGGGCATATCGGCAGTATTTCTCCTGGGCAATATAGCCGTTCCCTATTCGGGCGATATACATGCGGCGCATTCTGACCATTACGGGGCATGGGCGGCCGACCTCTACTATGGAGAGCTGGACGGCCCCTGGACCGACGTCTATGTCAACAACACGAGCGCCGATCGCATCGAGAATCACAACGTGCCCGGCGACGGCAAGTTCGATCAGACCTTCACTCCTTCGGACGTGGACCTCATGGTGGGCCGGGTGGACCTCAGCCGCATGACCTATTTCGCCGAGAGCGAGATAGCCCTCCTCAGGCGGTATCTCGACAAGGACCATGCCTTCCGCACGGGGGGCGTCGAAGTCGCCCGCCGCGGCATCATCGACGACAATGTGGGCGAGGCCGGCGGGGCCGCTTTCGCCTGTAACGGCTGGAGGAACTTCTGCGCCATGTTCGGGCGGGGCAAGACCACCTCCGGAGACTGGATCCCGACGCTTCAGTCGGCCGACTATCTCTGGGCCTATGGCTGCGGGTCGAGCTCGTACTGGCACTGCGGGGGAGTGGCAGGCACGCTGGACTTCGCCTCAATGGACTTCTATACGGTATTCACCATGCTGCTGGGCAGTTATTTCGGCGATTGGGACATCGCAAACAGCGTCCTCCGGGCTCCCCTCGGCAATGCCGGCTATCCGCTGACATGCTGCTATGGGGGCCGGCCGACCTGGCATTTCCATCACATGGCGCTGGGATACCCCATCGGCTACAGCACCCGGCTCACTCAGAACAACGCCACACTTTACATGATAGGCCCGGGCAGCCGGCGCGTTCACGCGGCGCTCATGGGGGACCCGACGCTGAGGATGCATCCGGTGAGGCCGCCCGCGGACCTGATCCTGGAAGAAGCCGGCGGGGGAACGGTGCACCTCGCCTGGAGCGCGCCAGCAGACTCGGCGGTTATCGGGTATCACGTATATCGCGCGGACAGCCTCTACGGTGAGTTCACGAGAGTAAATGCGTATATGGTCGAAGATACGACCTATGATGACTCCGGCCTCTCCTCGTGTCCGGTCGTCTACATGGTGCGCGCCGTGAAACTGGAAACGTCGAAGAGCGGAACCTATCTAAACCTGAGCCCCGGCGTCATCGATTCGATCGAGGTGAGTGCGGGCGTGGAATCCACCGCGCCGCCGGCGGGTTTCATTCGCGTCACGAGTCCCTTCTCGGATACAGCCCGAATTACCTTCCAGCTGGCACGGCCGTCAGATGTGAATGTGGTAATATACGATGTAGCCGGGCGGATGGTGCGCACAATAGAGTCGGGCAAGCTGGAGGCGGGGGCCCACACGGTGAAGTGGGACGGGACCGGCCATGACGGGCGCCGTATGGCGAGCGGAGTCTACTTCATTTCGCTCAGCACGGAAGACGCCGCGCTATCGTGCAAGATAATACTGCTGGAGTAGGCGGACTCCCTGGTACCGGTGTTTTCGGAATTCCGCCGCTGGTAAACGGATGAGGTCAATTCCAGTCCTGCATCCCTATATCGCTTCGTCGACTTCCCCGATCGCTACGACTTCTGCTCCCTGACTGGAGGATATTCAAGCGGTAAAGCGCCGGGGTCTGTCCCTGGCCCAAACGCTGCCTGCCCGACCACTGGCAGACCCGGGTGAAACCGGGAACCCGCCGGTCAAATAGCCCGTTTACAATCACTTCGGCCAGGCCGCTATCGGGTTAAAACTGCTTGACAAAATATCATACTTAGTATATTATGTATATGTAGATAGTAGACAAGGAGGAGAAATGCGGTTGACAACGAAGAGCGAATACTCGCTGCTGGCGCTTATCTACATAGCCCGCAACGCCAGGAAAGGCTATGTGAAGGTCGAGGACATCTGCGCGGAGTACGGCATTTCCAAGAAGTATCTGGAGCATCTCCTGATGATACTCAGGCAGAGCCGCTTCCTTAAGACCAAGAGAGGCGCCGGCGGGGGATATGCGCTGGCGATGCCTGCGTCGAAGATAAGCGTTGCCGCGGTCATCAGGCTGATGGACGGCGCGCTGGCCCCGACCGAATCGGTCAGCATGTATTTCTATTCGGAGACGCCGCTGATGAAAGAGAAGAAGATCATGGGGGTGTTCAAGGACATTCGGGACTATGCGGCGAAGAAGCTGGAGAGATTGAAACTCTCCCACCTGACGTGATTCTTCCTACAAGGAATGAGCTGATTACACCAGAGCCCGAAGAGAGGTTGACGAAGTGGACGAGAAACTCATTCTCCTTATGCCTCTGGCTTTTGTCTGCGAGTTCATTGACTCGAGTCTCGGTATGGGTTACGGCACCAGCCTTACTCCGATACTGCTCCTTATGGGCTTTCACCCGTTGCAGGTCGTACCTGCAGTGCTTCTATCGGAGTTCGTGACGGGATTGACGGCTGCTTTCTTCCACCACAGCGTCCGCAACGTGAGTTTCAATCCGCGATCCCAGGCCACGCGTGTAGCCGGCATTCTCTCGGCGTTCGCCGTCGCGGGGACCATAGCATCCGTTTTGATCGCCGTCAGGTTGCCCGCGAATGTGCTCAAGATATGGATCGGCGTCATCGTTGTGGGCATGGGCGTGGCCATGCTGGCGGCCCTTAACCGCCAGCCGAAGTTCTCATGGGGGAAGATAACCGCGCTCGGGACCGTCGCCTCCTTCAACAAGGGCATGAGCGGCGGCGGGTACGGACCCCTCGTGATGGGGGGTCAGATCCTGTCCGGCATAGGCGTCAAGAACGCGGTCGGCATAACCTCCCTTTCGGAGAGCGTAACCTGCCTCGTGGGTGTCATCATGTATTTCACCCTGAAATCGTCTGCAGACTGGACGCTTGCTCCCTGGTTGATGGCCGGCGCGGTCCTTTCGGTGCCGTTCGCAGTGCACACTCTCAAGAGAATCCCCGAGAAGAAAGCCAAAATCGCCGTTGCGGTCATAGTGCTTCTCCTGGGCGGCCTGACGCTGGGCAAGGTTTTCCTGGCCCGATAGGGCGGCCGGGAGGTGCAAGGTGACGGAAATTGAAGAGGTCGAGGACAGATGTGGCCGAGCCTCCACGGGTCGCGGGTCCGAGACGGGTCTGAGGTTATGCAGATGAGCAGAACAGTCTTGCTTTGTATGGCCATAGCGATTCTTGCTGCCGCCGGCGCTCCCGGGAAGGCGGCCGGCGGTTGGGAATACAGGGGAAGGGTGGAGATGTCGGGCCCGGTCGAGAGGGACCTGAGCCTGAAGCTCATGACTGAGGTGAGGAGCCGGAACGATCTTGCCACTCATAATGAGAGTCATTTCGATATGGGCCTGGAATACAATGTGCGGGACTGGCTGTCGGTGGGACCCTACTACCGGCACGTCACGGCGTCGAAGAACGGGGAGTGGACGGTGGAGCACAGGCCGCATGCCGACGCGACCCTGGCATGGAGGTCGCTCGGGCTGGAGTTCAGCAACAGAAACAGGCTCGAGTACCGCATGCTGGAAGGCGCAGAATTCTTCAGGCTGAGATTGAGGTTGATGCTGAGCGCCGCGCCGGGGGCGGTTCCGGGAGTTAAGGTGTATGTTTCCGATGAGCCCTTCTATGATTTCAGAGCCGGCGCTTTCAACAAAAACAGGTTCATAGCCGGGATCGACGTGAAATTGCTTAAGACAATAAAGCTCGGCGTGAACTACGTTCTGGACAGTACAAGCAGCACCGGACACTGGGAAGACCTGAATGCGCTGGCGCTCGTCCTGAAATACAAACCCTAGGCACGGCTTCGGGGTCTTCGAGCGCCCGCCCGGCTGTATTCTGCAAAAGGGCCGGGGTCTATCTCTCCCCAGGGCCCGTCATATCCTCTAGCCGGCGCTCTTCCGCTTGCTGCACTATGTCGTTCAGCCTGCTGCTCATAAGCGAGCCGACAATGACCTCGAATTCGAGGCTGAGCTTGGCCTTTGCACAATCCACCACCCAGTCGTCCTCCTGGCCGTCGCCGTCCACGTCCTCGCAGCAGTAGCACGTGCAACCCTTCCAGCCCGCGAGGTAAGCGCTTATGCCTCCGCTCACGACATCGGTGAGCTCCGTCCCGAACTCCTCGATCGTGAGGCTCCCGAAAAACATAACGCCGCAGTTGCAGTCCGCGTAGCTCGGGACGCTGGAGACGAAGAACATCATGATCTGGTAGCCGCCCTGCGGACTGTAGCACAACTCCCTGTCTGTTATGTAGAGCACGCCGGCGGGCACGCCGAATGAGGGGACCAGTACCTCGGAATAGCCCCCCAGGTCATAGTAATCGGGTTCGGTGACCTGCCCGAGGTCGATCTGCATCTGAATGACGTCATATGATGACGATCCCGTGAAGCCGCCGCCTCCGAGTACCTGAAGGTACCACCCTGTTGCCGCGCTGCCTTCCGCACCCGCGCCTGCCGGTCCGGCGCCCGCGGGCCCCGCCAGCATGTTCACCTTGGCCGCCGCCGTGGTAAGCGCCGTGAAAGAGACTTGATTTTCCCAGGTGCCGTTAGCGTCCATATCGAACGAAATATCCCCTTCCATTCTCCCCTTGGGGTGGAGGACGAGGTCGGGTACCATTGTGATCTCCTCCGACACTACAGTCACTTCCACCGTGTCCGCCCAGTAGAGCTCGTGGGATGCGATGAGTCTCCAATCGCCCGGGGTGAGGTCCTTCGCATACTCGCCGTTGGAGATCGTATAGGCCACAGTCTGGCCGCTACCGCCTATTTCCTCCGCGTCCAGGCTGCAGTCATCCTGGAAGTTGTCGGGGGAGATGGCGTTGTGACGGAGTATCTCGTTTATGATTTTGCCCTGGACGCTCCCCGTGTCCTTGCCGAGGGTTACGGCCGCCGTCGTCGTCTTGCCGCTCTGGACGGTGACTCCCAGCGACTTAGCCTCGTAGCCGACCTTGCTGAACTCGAGCGTCTTCTCGCCGGCCATGATGTTCTCGAAGAAGAAGGCCCCGGTGGATGAGGTGGTCTCCTCATGGCTTGGGTCCATGGGATTGCCGTCGTCCCCTTCCAGGGTGACAAGAACACCCGGGATGGGCGTCCCGTCTCCGGCGTCGTGCACTGTCCCGGAGATATTGCCGAAGCCCACCGTCTCCTTCCAGATCTCGAAGGTGGTCTTGAAGCGGCTGTTTCTGAAGCCTATCAGGGTCTTTATCACGGACGCCACCGCGTCCGACGTTACTACGACGCGGACAGCGATGTTCGCGTTCGCGACCATCAGCGCGAATTGCTCCTCGGTGAAATTCGTCCAGATGGCCGTGACCAGCATCTCTCCGATCGCATCCTTGGTCGCGATCTTCTTTATGCCCCACTTGGTATAAAACCATGCCAATCCCCACAGGTTTCCCTCCTGCAGGTACATCCCGGTGCGCTCCATCATTCGGGCGTCCGACGTCAGGAGCTGCATGGTCAAGAAAGCCCAGTGCTCCGCGATCTCCTTGTTTCCCACCGTCTTGTTCACGCCGGATATTACCGAGACGACATGCGGCATAAACTCAAAGAAGAACGTGGACAGGCCGCCATAATGCGCTCGCCACTCTTCATTGTCGCCGAGATTACTCCAGAGGTTGTCAGGATCGGGTGCCATACCGTACCCGTATACGTATACGTGCTGTGCGGGTTCGTTGGCGACGACGGAGAGCTCGAACTCGCGCGACGACGTTTTGAACGGGTCGCCGCGGAGGGCATCCAACAGGGTGCCGTTCGGCCAGACGTAGAAGGAGTCGGTCGGGGTTACGCAGTATGCCCAGCGGCCCAGGGAGTTCGTGATTGTAAACTTGTCGCCCGACACGTATGTTACCCTGTGCCCGCTTTTCTCGTAACTGGGATCGATCTGCAGGACCGTGCTGGCCGCGCTTCTGTCTATGTCGCCTGTGCCGGCAAGACCCGGGTAGTTGCGCAGCATGACTTCCGGATAGGAGTTCATATACGCCAGCACGACTCTGCTCAGGGCCGAGTCGATTTCTGCGTCTTCCACCGAAAGTGCATACGGGTCTGAGTCGAGCTTCGTCTCCAGCAAGTCCTCAAGATCTTCCAGCTCGTCAAGCTCCTCGAGAAGCGTCAGGACCTCGTCGGCCCCGTCCGGGTCGCTAACGCAGATAAACGGGCACAGGAAAGCGAGGGCCAGCGCGGTAGAGTGGAGGTCCATTTCAACATAGGCTCCCTCCTGGGGATCCGCCACTATGCCCATGAGCATTGGCAGAGTGTCCTGATGATCGTAAGCAATCACCATGCTGGTGATATTGCTGTTGCCCACGACGCTGAAGTCGCCGTTAGTGTCCGGACTGACCCGGCTCGAAGCCATGCCCACCATGACGTCTTCCAGGTCGACGGTCGCGCCCGCCGGAAAATCCAGGCTGCCCGTCAACGATACGGGCACCGATCCCGGCTCCACCGCGGTTCCATCTCCCGAACATGAAGGTAGTAGCACGAGCGCAGCTATCACCGTCGCGGCGACACTGAGGACTCTCTTTCCCGACATGGCCTTCGACCTCCAATTGGTAAGAACTATGCTGACGAATTCTGATACAACCCACTATGTAAAAGCCACTTTGTGGAAGGAGCGCCTCTTGACGATGATCACATCAGCGATACAGCAGGCTTCAACTCAACGATTGTAGCACCGATGCGGAGTTCAATCAACGGCTAATAGACGGTCCCTCGAGTCGCGGCCATATTCACGACGCATTCTCACCTCAATAGGATGACTCTGCCCGTCCGAGCATCTCCGTCAAATGCGAGCCTCACGAAATACACGCCCGGTGAACTGAGACTTCCCTCGTCGTTCCGACCATCCCATATTACCGAGTGCTCGCTGGCTTCCCTATAACCGTCTACAAGCGAAGCAATGCGGCGGCCCCGCACATCATGCACGGCCAGGTCCACCCAGCCGCCGGTGGGGATTGAATACTGCACACATATCTCACTTCCGGCGCCGCCCTGGCAGTTCAGGTCCAGACCCGGTATTCTCGGAATATCTGAACCGGGCACATCAGACAAGTCGTTTGTTCCACGCAGCCTTATACACAGGTCGCAGGTCTCACATCCCGGCGCGGCGGTAATGTCTGTCCAGCCGCTGCCATCCGGTCTCACGAAACAATGGCCCGGAGACGTCGGCCCGTATGGGTCGAGGGCAACCGGATATATATAGGAAGCATTCGCGAGTCTGACAACGGCGAAGACATCATTTCCAGATGGCACCATGAGAGATTCTCGAAGCTCCACGGAGTGGTATCCGAGTTCATTGAACGAGTTGTCGAGATCGCTTCTCAGGAGATTCGATACCGTGCCTCCGCTGAAGTCGTCGTAGATGTATATATCTACATCCGTCGTGGCGTCTGTTGTCCACAACTCGACCCTCTCGACGACCATGGTCTCTGTCGGCACGAACTTACACATCCCCCAGGCTACATTGCCTCCAAAGCCCACAGCCGACCCCATGTGTCCCGCCTCGTCGTGTAAGAGTACGATGCCGTCCGGGTCGTATTCCCGCCAGTCGTAGACTGTGGATGTGTATTTGCCTATCATCGCCGAACCGTAGGCAATTGTGAAATAGCCGCCTTCAGCGCCATAACCGCATGGCCCGCCCCAGGAGTTTCCATAGCTGTTTTTTACAATCCAGGCGCCCCGGCCGCCCGCATGCGACAATGTGTCATCCCAGCCGACGATCAGCACGGCGTGATCTACATTGCCCGGTCCGTCATAGTACAAGGTGTATGAACCGTCGTAATTCGAGAACTCCGACGGCCAGCCGGATCCATTGGCCGCTATCATGGCCGTGAAGAGCGGCCCTGAGTTTAATATATAGGCCTTAAGAACCTCGGGATCGGGTATGACGTCGGCCGATATCGCGCTCCACCCAAGCAGCGTGAGCACATATGGGCAATCATCCTTGCACACCACGTTGCTCGGAACATACGGGTCACATTCCTCGAGGACGCAGCCCTTCTGAGAGAGGAAGCTCACTACCATGCTGTAATTGCCGCCGCTGCAGCTCCCGACTGAGCTGTTGATCGCCCACCAGTCACATTCCTTAACATTGTTCTCGGAGAAGTCATAGACATCGCCCCCCGCGATAAGAACCGAAGACTCGAGGTTAGCGATGGACGCAAGGGCATAGCATGCTCCGCAATTGCCCTGGTTTCCTACCGGGGTTACCTTGCCGATCTCCCTCCAGTCGAATCTCACCGGAGGCGGCTCCGGGAATTGACCGGGTTCGGCCCGGTAGCCATCGAAGCCGTAACCCGGCCGGAACGGGAAGAAACCGGCACGTTGCTGCTCGGTTCCCGGTTCAGGTTCCGGCGCCGGGGCTATTCTTACGGAGACCTCTCCTCCGGTGGAATTGGGGACCGTGGACGATGATGGCATGACCGCAGACGCATCCTCTTTCACGGCGTGGTTCGGTTGCCCTGGTCCCGCCAGCGCCAGGCCGGCAGACAGCATCACTATTAGCGCTATCCTTGCCAGGAGAGCCATCCTCACAACTCCTCTGATTAATGTCTCTGCTTCATACCGGAATCCATTATACCACGGGCATAGCACGTCTTCAATCACGCAGCCCGGAGGTGTTGTGTAACGTATTGTGTGCGGAATTGAGTAGGTGATATAGACAAGGGGTGTAACCCTCAACCCTAACCCGGGCAGCAACCCGGAGAAAGGAGCTACACCCCATGCCACAAGAACTTGACT
>Ga0180438_10004112_pt1 | contig 21233 bp, 22 predicted proteins | sample SS_ome_12_FD_132455 | JGI IMG/M metagenome (GOLD analysis project Ga0180438, IMG submission 132455) | Hypersaline lake sediment archaeal communities from the Salton Sea, California, USA - SS_3_D_2 metaG | ecosystem: Environmental > Aquatic > Non-marine Saline and Alkaline > Hypersaline >... | reverse complement strand
CCGGGAAAATTCATCGGCCCCGCGTACCGGTTCCAGAACCTCCACGGCTTGCCGCATGTTGTCATCGACCGCGGGCGAAAACAGCCGGATGTGCGTTGTGTGGTGTTCCAGGAGGTAGCGGCCAACTACGGCGTCGGCCGTTATCTGGTCCTCTATCCTGAAGCAAAGGGGGGAGAGGTCATCCCCCACAGCTTGAATCCCAAGATGCGGTGGGGCATTCAGCGCCAGCGTCCCACTTATTTCGATGCTCCCGGAGCTGAGATCGACCGGATCCGCGTGCCGGAAGACGGGCGGGGTTCCGGGATCGCCAGCGTGCTCGGAAATATTTTTCTGCGGAATGTTTACGAAGAGGGCATTCCTTTCCGCAGCATTTTTACCACCCGGACCGCGGCCTGGGGCGAATCCGATCTGAGTATCGTGGGCTGGCTGGCCAAGTTCGGGATAGATTCTTACAGGGCGCGCGAATTGGAAGAGGCCCTGGACGCCATGCTGGAGATCAGCACCCCCATGGGGATAAACGCGGTTTCCGGCAGGGATGATCTCTTTTATATATCGTGGGTGGGGGAGGAAGTTGGAGCAACCTACGTTCGGGCGGTCCAGCATAAAGTATTTTTGATGAAGGGCGCGTCCGACCTGGAGTCTCTTAAGTCATTCATCTTTGACAAAAAGCGCCTGGAAAAGATGATCCGGGCCCATGAGGCCTATGTTTCAATGCGCATGCACATGGATCCGGAGAAAGCGGAGGCGATGGAGGCCTACGCCGCGGCTCTTCCGGAGAACCCGGAGATTGAAAGGGCAGGGACGTAGGTTTATGGGTGAGGAAGCTGGTTAGGAAGTTAGAAGTGGAAGCCGGAAATTGGATCCAGCATCCATGACCAGCATCCAGCCCCCAAACCCTTGTTTTAAAAAGAAAAAGGGCGTAGAATTTGGGGCATGAGAAGATATTTAGTTGGCATATCACTGTTCCTCACGATGCTTCTTGCCGGTTGCAGCCAGGTCCAGGAGACCGCAACCACTTCGACCACCACGACCACTTCTACCACCACTACCTCAACTTCGACCACCACCACAACCTTGATATCCGGGGACAATTGGATACAAGCCTCTGCCGCGGCGCCTTTCAGCCAGCGCCGCAGGCACACCGGTGTTGTTTATGATAACAAGCTCTGGGTGATAGCCGGAATGAATTCCAGCGGAGCGTATTTGAACGATGTTTGGTCTTCACCTGACGGCGTGAGTTGGACGCTTATGACCGCCGAGGCGGCATTTTCGGGGCGGTACGATCATACCAGCGTGGTGCATGATAATAAGATGTGGGTCATTGCCGGCCATACCGCTGCCGGGTCAAAGAATGATGTCTGGTATTCTGCTGACGGCGTAGAATGGCAGCTGGCGACGGGGGAGGCGGTCTTTACCGTGAGGGGCGCTCATACCAGCGTTGTTCACGATGGCAAGATGTGGGTGATCTCCGGTTATGGCGGGGGGTTCCCGAACGAGGTTTGTTATTCCTCCGACGGGGTTAATTGGGGTGAGGCGGTGGCCACGTGGTTGTGGGATCTGGGCAGCCTCAGAGAAGACCATGGAAGCGTTGTTCATGACGGCAGGATGTGGGTGATCGGCGGGTATGGCGGATCTGGCGTGGGCAAGCTTAACGATGTCTGGCATTCGGCTGACGGCGTGAGCTGGACCGCGGCCACCACCCAGGCGGCTTTTTCCAAGCGGGATAAGCATAGTTGTGTTGTGATCGATGGCCGGCTGTGGGTGATCGGCGGCCAGGAATACGGCTATTCGAAAAATGATGTTTGGTTTTCTTACGATGGGGTGGATTGGACAGAGGTTACTTCGGAAGCTGACTTTCCATCGCGAGACAGCGCGGCCTGTTTGGTTTTTAATGATAAAATATGGCTGATCGGCGGCTACGATTATCATACCGATGCATATTATAATGATGTTTGGTACACGGACTGAATTGCTTAAACCCTCAAAGCCCTGAGTCCTCTTTTGCCTTGCGGTATCGTCTAACGGTTTCGGCCTCGAAGCGCGTTATTTTACTAGCCTCGTGGCCGGGGCCGATGCCCCTCTTAATCCCTCTGCTCGCTTCTTGATTTGAATAGAAAAAGGGCGCCTTGTCCTGAGAGTAATCGAAGGGCTTGCATCGAGCGTAGTCGAGATGTAGAATTTGAGTCATGAAAACCCACACCGACTACTTCTGGATGAATACCAAAAACCAAAAAGAGATCGTGAACATTACTGATCAAGTTGAGGAAGCGGTCAGGAAGTCCGGCGTCAAAGAGGGATTGGTTTTGGTCAACGCCATGCACATCACATCCTCTGTCTTCATCAACGACGAAGAATCAGGCCTCAAGCAGGACTTCCTGAAATGGCTGGAAGAGCTCGCTCCCGAAAAGCCGGACTATAAGCATCATCAGACCGGGGAGACGAATGCTGACGCGCACCTTAAACGAACGATTATGGGACGCGAAGTAGTCGTGGCGATCACTAAAGGGAAGCTGGACTTTGGGCCGTGGGAACAGATATTCTATGGGGAGTTTGATGGGCAGAGGAAGAAGAGGGTTTTAGTTAAAATAATGGGGGAGTGAAGATGTATAAAAAACTCGGCATCCTTTCTTTATTGTTCCTTGTCTCCCTCCTCTCTTCCTGCGTCCAGCCCAAAATAGTCTATGAAGGCATCCTTCCCTGCGCGGATTGCTCGGGGCTTAAGACCGAACTGACTCTATATAATAATGGAACTTTCTTCCTGAAGGAAACCTACCTCGCTACCCGCGACGGCGACCAGGCGCATACTTCATCCGGCAAATACCGGAGGATCAAGGATCGCGGCCGCGAGATCGTGCAGCTCAATTACGATAAGCCCGAAGAGATCTATAATTTCATCGCCCCGGACGATGACCACCTCCGCGTCCTGGATAAACAGCTCAACGAGATCGATACGCCTATGAATATGACGCTGGATAAAATAAACAATTGAAACCGGAAGTTGGGATTTGGGCATTGATGCCAGTATGGATGCCGGGAGCTGGATGCCAGATGTTGGGATCTGGTTTTAGATGCCGGTATGGATGCCGGAAGATGGTCCTGGATGCCGGATCTAATTTCCGGCTTCTATATCTAACATCTATACCGGCTTCCACACCCAAATCCCTACTTCCGGCCTCTGAAGTCTCGCCATGCCTCCCTCAGCCGATACAGTTGACGCCCAGCACGATCGTAAAGAGCAAGCAGCTCGCCGCAGAGTAGGGGATCAACATGGCGAGGATAAGCGTCCCTGCATTGAGAAAGACTAACTGCAGTTTCATTGGATTCAGCCATGGCGTCATCAAGATACTTGTGAAAACCTTTATATTGATGTTTCTTGGCGTATCCTTCAGCGATCAGCCGTGGTATGGCCTTGCAGGATCTCCGGAGCTGGTCAACTAGGTCGAATCTTTCTTCTTTCGGCAGTTTCGGCAGCACCCTGGTTAAGATCTTGATCGAAGCCGCGTAAGTGATCTGAAAAACTTCCAGGTCCCGATAGCTCTTGATAGGTCCCCTTCCAACTTCCGGCTTCCTTTTTCCAGCTTCCATACCGGCATCCACCCCCAAATCCTTATTTCCAGCTTCCATAGTGCATCCCTCCTTTCAAAGCTTAGCAGCAAGTTTATTGCCAGCAGCATTTTTTGCGGAATTTATTGTAAAAGCAATAAAAACTAATTTTGAGGGTTAAACTTAATGTCGAAATCTCGACACTACTTGCGGATGAAAGTATAGAAATCCGCGAAGGGTAGGCCGGGATTTTCCGGGGTCGGCCGCCAGTTGTCCAGCGGAGCCAGATAATCGAAGTTCTCCCGGTCGATCAAAAGCCGCGGCATGATCATGCGTGAAATGATGTAGGTGCCGTGAGCGGTCTCCAATAACTTCTTCCTCATGTGCATGCCGAAATCATCCGCGAAGGGCTTGTAAAAATAGATCACGTCAAAGGGCCTTAAGGGAACACGCACAAAGTCCTGGTGGTGGAAGCTCACGCTGGAGAGGTTGAACTGTACGCGGATGTGTTCGGCCTCCAGCAGGAATTCGCGCTTCTGCTCGATCCCCGTCACCCGGTCAAAGACCGCGGCCGCGGCAAAACATACGTTCCCAACGCCGGATCCCAGGTCCACAAAGTGCCGGTTCGGGGCAAGATCGAGTGTGTCCAGATGGTTCAGGATGTCCGGAATAGGGGTGCCCTCATACCAGGGGTTGCGCGGGCCGCTGGTGGGAAAAAGGACCTCCAGACTGCGTCCATGCCTGAGATGGAGGTTCGGATGGGGCCGGATCCTCTGTTCCGCCTCACGCGCGGCCGTCATGATGTGCGGCAGCTTGGTCCGCACGCTGTTCCTTATCGCTACGCTCATGCAATATTTTCGGCAATTATCGGCGGGGATTTCAGGTTAACGCATGAATGGAATGACTGCCCCGCAGATGGTATACTATCAGCATGTGTTTCAGCGCGCCCGGCAGCTTTATCCTGGGTTCCGCCCTCATCGGCAGCGGGGCCTGCAGTGTGAAGCGGGTCAAAAACAAAGCCTTTCTGCCGCTGGCACTGATCCCGCTTTTCCTGGGGATCCAGCAGGTCCTTGAAGGGGGAGTATGGCTGGCGCTGGCGGCGCAGGACCGCTTTCTAACCACTCTTTTCGCTTTCGGCTACCTTTTCTTCGCGCTCTCCTTCGGGCAGGTCTGGATACCTTTGACCGTCTACCGGATAGAACCGCCGGGATGGCGCAAATCCTTGATGGGATGGTTCCTGGCGGTCGGAATAATCGTTTTTGCGGCTTCTTACTTTGTGCTGCTCTTTACCAGTCGATCCCTGGAGCCGACCATTGTTAACCATTCGATCTCTTACAACGCTTTCATCACGGCCATTAATCCCCGCATTCATCTGGCGCTGTATGTTCTGTACGCTGTCCTGGGATTTGTCCCGCTCTATATCTCGTCCTTTACTCCCCTCCGGGCGATGGCCCTGATGCTGACGGTTTCCGTGGCGGTCTCGGCCTTGTTTTATCTCCATGCCTTTACTTCGGTCTGGTGTTTTTTTGCGGCAATAATATCGTTCTATGTGCTGCGCATCATCCGGGCCGCGCCGGGCAATAAATAGAGCCGGTGAAAAAATACTTCATCAAAACTTACGGCTGAAGTCTGGCGAGCCATCTATCACCGTCTAAAAATTGTCCTAGAATTCGTTTATACAGGTCAAATATAGTCCCTCGATCTTGCTCGGGAAATGGTGCGACTTTCCCGGGGAATCCCGCATTATCCCTTTATATTCTATTATTGTACACACGTTGTGCAGCTTGCTGCTGTTTGTTCCTGCTGTATTTTCTATTTATAAATAGATGCTTTAAACATTCCTCATAAATAGAAAACAGCTAAAGGGGGTGATCTTAAGGAGGAGAAAGAGTTCTATCCAGCAACAAATAGACTATTAAGGGGCAGATACAAGCCTTTATTAACAGCATCCATTTTAAAGAAGCAGACAAGTGTTATTTGAATAAATAAAAAAGCGAGTCAGCCCTTCGATAAGTTCAGGGCAAGCTCTTCCCTTCGTTGTTTACCTTGTGGCATTTGATTGGCTAGTGGTGGTAAGGAGAATTTATTCTACTGTTCCTGATCTCGTTTATTAAACAGATTAAGTGAGTCTTTGAGGTCAGTATTTGGTCTTAAGCATAGTGTTGTTTTTATTGGTATATACCGCAAAAAAACGCCTAGGCCGAGACCCGGGAACAGGCCCCACCGCCACCGCCTCCCATGCCCCATTCCGGAAAAACCCTTCGATTCCTCTCAGGGCAAGCAGACATTATTATTTCCATCATCATTTTTTAAGACCCCGCCGCCCCACTCGAATTAAAAGCACTTTGTACGACCTGCGCGCTGCTCGCCAGCTCGCAGCACAGCAGGTCTTCATTGATTTATATTTAAGACAAATAATGTTCCCTGACTTTTCGTCCATCGTTTACTTTATCTTCAAAGCTGCCATACCCGGGTGAGTGTTTTGCGGATACTGACCGGTCAATTGGCCTTATTATTTATATAAAATGCCGATACAAGCCAAGATGCCTTATAAACGGCTATTCCGCACTAAAGAGGGGGATAAACCGCATTATCAGCCGGAAATCCCGCATTATTGACATTTTTATGCCAGGGGTGCATAATTTCGTTGCATGGTAAATAATGTCCAATATCTCAGTGTGAATGAGATCAATGCCTTGCTTAATGCCATTGATGATGTCCGCGACCGTGCCATAGTAACCCTCTTTTTAAACACCGGGATATTTCTCAGAGAACTGGTTGACCTCAAGAATGACGCCATTAATTGGGAAAAGAAGATGCTCGCCGTCCCTGGCGCCAGGAAAAGAGATATAACGTTAAACGACCAGGCCTTCGATGCCCTTGCCAAGTGGTCAAAAGAGCGGCCGGACGCGCGTTGCGCGTCTTTTTTTATAACCACTAAGGGCAAGGTAAAGGGATTATCTGACCGAAGTGTAGACCAGATCGTTCGCAAGTCTGCTCAAAGGGCAGGGATCGAGAAAAAGGTCAATGCCCAGATACTCCGCAACACCTTTGCTGTCCGATTGTTTACTGAAGAGATATCAGTAGACAAGGCAATTGCCATTTTGGGCATAACTGACTCTGAATCCATCAACCGGTACATCCAGGCAGCCAAAAAGCCACCGCCCCAGCCACAGATTCCCAAGCCGGAAGAGGTTAAACATCTGGATACTCGCCCCTGGTTCACCAAGCTTATATCGAAATACTTCCCAACCAAGCCAAAGCCGGTAAAAGCAGTTACAGAGATCAAAGGGCCAATTATCCCTAGTCCGGAAGAGGTTATTTTTGGTAGAAAAGGCGTTATTGAAGATATAAGGTCCAGCCTTAATAAATTTGAATCAGTCCTGTTGATCGGCCCCATGGGCATTGGCAAGACCCATATCCTGAGGCACATGATCAAGATATTAGGGCCCAACACGGTTTATATATCCTCCCCATCTCCAATTAAAACCATGCTCACTCAGATATGTGACAAGTTAAATCCTGATTGGAAGAAGCAGATTAAAACTCGCGCTTCAACTGGGGAGATCGCTGATTTCATTGTTAAGAGCAAGGGCGCTAAGCCTCCCATTCTTGTTATAGATAACCTGAACAACCTTAAAGCCTCAGATACGGATGTTTTCCTGTCCCTTTTGGGCAGTTTCTCTATCCTTGGTGATACTGATGAAATGAAACCAAAGCTCAAGCAGATATGGTACAAGTTCAAGCGGATCGATCTTAATCCCTTGAGCGAAGATGCCGCAAAAGAGCTGATCAGGTATTTAACTCAAAACCTCTCTATCAGCGATTATGAAATGCTGGAAACCAGGATCATGACTTTATCAAACCGCTTGCCTTTAGCCATTGTTGATATGGTCCATCAAGTCAGCCACCGGCCTGTGGTTACCAGGGATGCGGTCAGAGAGGTTTACCATGAAGCGGGGATCAGATATCGCGATTGGACCGCGGCTATAGTTGTTCTTTGGGGCATGGCGATCATGTTCCGCTTTATTGCCTTAGGTACTCATAGCTTTGAGGGATATATCCTTGCTGGGTTTGGCACGGCGTTTATGTTGGTTATGAGATTTTTTGTGTTTAGGATGAGATAATTTATATGAAAAAGAAAGTTAAATCTTTTGTTGATTCTGGCATAAATTCGCTTATTGTTAGTGTTGAATTTTTCAATCGGCCATCTGATATTGCTCGTAAAGAAGCAGTTTTATTATTACTAAATCATGCATTTGAGATGCTCTTAAAGGCCATTGTTCTTGAGAAAACCGGCAAATTGCGATTAAAGACTGAAAAATATAATTATGGATTTGAAAAATGTTTAAATATCTGCTTTTCTCAATTAGATTTAATTGATGAAGATGCTCATATAACATTAAAGAACATCAATTCTTTTAGAGATGCAGCTGCACATGATTTGTTGGAAATGAGCGAGGGGCTTTTATACTATTATTCGCTATCTGCTATTACGATATTCCGAGAACTACTTAAAACAATATTTGGAATTAAGCTGGAAACCTATCTTCCCAATAGAATTCTTCCAATAACAGCAAAGCCACCCAAAGATTTAAATTTCTTAATCGAAGATGATTTAGAAGAAGCCAAAAAACTTCTCGTACCTAGAAAAAGACGGCAAGAGGAAGCATTAGCTAAGATAAGGCCGTATACAATAATCGAGAATAATTTGAGGGAGATAAAGGACAAAAAGTCTATGGTTAAAGATAAGACGATCGCGAGAAAACTTAAAAAGGGCATAGATTGGAAAAAAGCATTGCCTTTTATTAGCAATTTGAATATTGAGGCGTTTGAAGGAGTTCCTTTAACTATTCATGTTTCCAAGAAGAAAGGCGTCCCTGTGCGCCTGGATCAGGCTGCTCCTACCGCATTAGCGTTTAGATATATCAACCCAGAAGATAAATACCCATTTCTTACAACAGAATTGCAGGATAAATTAAATATTAATCAATACGAAATGAAGCAATTAGGCAAGCTCTTTTCTTTAAAGGGGAATCCTAAATATCATCAACCGATCAGAGTAAGCAAGGCAGGATTTGTACAACGATATAGTAATGATGCATATACACTCTTAGATGCTGCAATAAAAGAGGGTGGTATTGCGCATCTGATGTCTGAGGCAAAGAAGGGGAATAAGATAAAACCCGAGAGTATAAAATGCTAGCCCCAACCCATAGCGTATTTGGAATATTTTTAACCCTGGTTATCCTGGCCGTATTCGGCGTCCAGTGGAGTTTGCATTGGACTATTATCCTTTTTGCCATTCTGGGAGCGATCATTCCTGATATTGATCATCCAAAATCCTATATTGGCAAGATATTTTATTTCATCTCTGCTCCGATAGAACGAAGATATGGTCACCGCACAATCACCCATTCTTTAGTAGGGTGGGCTATCTTTACGGTTCTGTTTGCTGTGATAATTGGGTTAATTAGCCTCTTGCCTCAAATTTCGGCCTGGGGCTGGACCAATCTGCCGATCCGCTGGATAGCTGCCTTTTCAATAAGCTATATGTCCCACCTTATTCTGGACATGTTTAACCGCCGCGGCTCCCAGATGTTTTGGCCTGATCCTGGAAGGGACGTTATACCTAGAAATCCTAAATTCAGGTCTGAATCCGGTGCAAAGATAGAAGTTCTTATCTTCTTCATTTTGCTGGCTTTGATGTTTTTAGCCTTTCCCATTTCAAAGCTTGGTCTAGCCAGTTCTCTTCGCTGGCTTCTTGCTACACCCGGCTCAGCTATTGAAGAATTCAAAACTTTAAAAACCCATGCTTACCTTGAATTTAGCGGTACATTTCGAGATACCAAGGAGCCGGTTGAAGGGGAAGGGGAGATTCTCGATGTTGACCGCCAGCGCCTTATAATCCTTTATAAAGGGAACATCTACACGCTGAGCGATGAACTGGCTGCTGATATTGTGGCTTCTCATGTTCGGGTTAAAAGGACTATTGATCCCATTAAGATAGAGCGCAGGGAATTTGAGGATAAAACGCGGGAGTATCTCTTGTCTCAAATCCCCAAAGGGGCTTTGGTTTCCGGCATTGTGAGTTTGCCTAAGGATATGGATGTAAAAATTCCTTCTTTTCCTGGTACCTATAAAGTCATAGATCAAAAGGGCGATGACCTGGTCCTTAATTTTGCTACCAAAGAACAGATTGAAAAGCTGGCTTTAGGTGAATCATTTGACATTCAACAGCGTAAAGACATGGCAGAGCTTTCAAGGCTAAGGGCAGAAAGCAGCAAAGTCCAGACGCAAATCAATGAATTGGAAAAAGCCGAAGGGCTTACCCCCCTTGGCAGGGAAATGTTATTGGGCAAAGAGAAGGTTGAAAAACAAGAACAGCAGATAGCTGAGTTAAAAAGCAAGCTGGATGAGATCAATGTAAAGATTGATGAAGTTCAGTTGAAAATAAAATCCAGGAAGTTTGTTTTTTCTGGGGATGTATATATTAGGCAATAATTATGGCAAAACTTAACAAAGATATATTGTTTAAATGGGTTGATGAATATAATGAACAATACTGGCATGGTTCTGATAAAGAAATTGAAGAAAAGATGAAGGAACGCCTGAAAAACAAGTTTAAACGTGGCAACATGTTCCTTTCCAAAGATGAATTTGAGCAAATATGTTATTGGAAGGCAAAAAGGAATAAAAGAAACTATTCAAATAACCCTGAAGAATATATTAAATATATAACTGCTCAAAGCTTTGCCTCAAGAAATGATCGGTTTAAGATAGAGGCTCTTACCTTGCTCAAAGGGGTACAATATCCTGTTGCTTCAACGATTCTGCATTTTTCATTTCCGAACAAATATCCGATCATAGATTGGCGTGTATTATGGTCACTGAGCAAATTAGGTTATCCTGAAATGCAGCAGCCTGCCCAATATGACTTTGATTTTTACAATAGATATATGCGCATAATTGCTGGTTTGTCTAGAAAATATGGGTTAAGCATTAGAGATGTAGACAAGGCGCTTTGGAAATATGCTGATAACAAGAAATCATAGGAGGGAAATATATGAGAAAAACTATTTGCATCTTATTAATAATATTATTCCTTAGTTCGGCATTTGGCATTAGGCATTCGGCATTTGCTTCAGAATACATTCTTGGTCCTAATGATCAACTAGAGATTAATATAATCGGCCAGCCGGATTTAACCACCAAGCAGGTTGTAACGCCTGATGGAACAATATCCTTACCGGTTATAGGGCGCATTAATGTTTCTGGACTGACCTTAAATCAATTGGATAGATATTTAAACTTGGAGTTCGCCAAATATATAGAAAAGCCAAAGGTAATAGTTTATCTAACTACCCGGCCGATCTATATTATTCAGCACGATATTAAAAAGAACACCTGGGATGTGAAAGAAGCTAAGTCGATCGAAGAGGCTAGGGCGCTGGCTGGTAAAGACTATACTGGCGATATCAATTATGGTGATATAATAAACGTTGAAGTTAGTAAAAAGCCGGATATTTGGGAAGAGAATTGGTATAAAATTATAACTGCTACTGCGGTTGTTGCTGGGATTTATGCAACATTAAATAAGTAGAGAAGGCTTTATGGCAAATAATTATTCAAAATTATCAAAAGAAGATTTACTAAAAACGATTGAAAAACTTGAAACTCGTAAAAAATACGGTTTGATCTGGGATGAGGAAAGAACTAAAGAGCATTTTGAGAAAGAATCACAAAATGCTCTTCCTGTATTAAAAGAGGTTAAAAACAAGGAGATCAAAACAAATCCTGCATTACCCATTAATATTCTTATTGAAGGAGATAACTATCACGCTTTATCTGTATTGAATTATACTCATCAAGGAAAAATTGATGTTATTTATGCTGATCCACCCTATAACACCGGGAGTAATACATGGAAGTATAACAATAATTATGTTAATAAAGATGATGCATTTCGTCATAGCAAATGGTTGTCTTTTATGTCAAAAAGATTAAGGTTGGCAAAAAATCTTTTAAAAGAAGATGGCATTTTTGTGATTACAATAGACGATTATGAGATTTTTACTTTGGGCCTTCTTGCGGATGAGATATTTGGCGAAAATAATCGCATAGGAATACTTGTTATGGAAGTGAATCCCCGAGGTAGAACAACTAATAAGTTTTTTGCTACTTCACATGAATATGCATTGTTTTACGCAAAAAATGCGGACTTGGCAACAATTCACGATATTCCATTAAATGAAGAGCAAGCCCAGGTGTTTAATTTGAAAGATGATATTTCAAGATATCGATTGTTACCATTCAGGCGTAGTGGCGGGTTGTCTACTCCTGCAGAAAGGCCAAACTCTTATTATCCCATTTATTATAATGAGAAAGAAGACAGAATTAGTATAGAAAAGAAAAAGGGTTACGCAGCTATCTTGCCTCTTGATTCTACTGGCAAAAAGCGGGTTTGGCGTCAAACTCGCCCCTCCCTTCAGAAAGCTATTGAGAGGGGAGATATGGTAATAAAAAAGGGCAGGAATCAATCTTATACAGTTTACATGAAAGATAGGATAAAATCTGGTCGAAAGCCAAAAACCGTTTGGATAGATCCTTCATATGATGCTTCCTCTCATGGAACTGTTTTACTTCAAAGAATATTAGGCAAAAGAAAAGCGTTTGATTATCCTAAATCATTATATTCTGTTAGAGATGTTTTAAATATTTTGCTGGTGGACAGAAAAGATGCTGTTGTTTTAGATTTTTTTGCTGGAAGTGGAACCACGGGACATGCAATCTTGGAATTGAATAAAAAAAATAATAGTTTAATGCAGTTTATCTTATGCACAAATGACGAGAATGGCATATGTAAAGATGTGTGTTATCCCAGGATAAATAAAGTTATTAAAGGTTATAAGCGAAAGAATAAGACTATTAAGGGCTTAGAAAGCAACCTCAAGTATTTTCAAACTTCTTTTGTAAAAAAGACTATTAATAAGGACGATCTTAAAATCCGCATAACTCAGGAATGCACGGATATGCTTTGCCTTCGCGAAATGAAATTTAACGAAATTAAAAGGACTAATGACTATCGTATCTTCCGCAACAATGGGGATATATTGGCTGTATATTATTCTCTGAGTCGCAGTGAGCTAAGAAATCTAAAAAGGGATTTGGATAAATTAGAAGGCAAGAAAATCCTTTATTGTTTTACACTTGACCCGTTGGGGTTAGATAAAAATGATTTTCAAGGTTGGGAAAATGTTTCTTTAGAGCCCATTCCACAGAAGATATTGGATATCTACGAGGAAATTTATGAATATTAGTTTGAAACCTTATCAAGAAAAAGCGGTTGATGAATTAATTGTAGCTTTTAAAAATTTATTATCTAAAGAAGGGATGAAAAAAGTCTGTGTATTTCAGGCCCCAACGGGAAGCGGTAAAACCGTGATGACCGCTAAATTCATTGATATGCTCATAAAGGAGTTGCCAGAGGAAGATCTCTGTTTTGTTTGGGTAACTGTGGGTAAAGGCGAATTGCATTTGCAGAGCAAGCATAGTTTAGAAAGAATATTTGCTGGATCTCCAAGAGTATCTCTAGTCGAAGAGGACTTTTCAGGTGGTAGGGAACGGATAGTTAAAAATGAGGTTGTTGTAGCAAATTGGGAAAAGTTGCGCACAAAAGATCGTGCAACTGGTGATTGGAAAAACGTATTAATGAAGGACGGCGAGAAAATTAATTTCAGGGAAGTACTTGCAAAGACGAGGGAGCAGCGAAAAATTATATTGATAATTGATGAAAGCCACATTGGAGCTACTGCTGAACGGACAAATGAACTTAGGGATGAAATTAATGCTGATGTTATTCTTGAGATGAGCGCAACTCCAAAAATACAGCCCGATCCTCGCGATTTAGCTAGAGGATTAGCCGGATTCGTTTTTGTTGAGCCAAAGGATGTTATTGAAGAAGGGGTTATAAAAAAAGAGATTATTATCAATGAGAAGCTGGGTAAAATAGCAAGTAGTGAGAGAGATTCTCAAGAAGTTGTTCTAGATGCAGCATTTCACAAGCGATTAGAACTAAAAAAAATATATAAGGAAATTGGATCAGATATTAATCCTCTTGTTCTTATCCAAATCCCCACGGCTGAGGCTGGCAAAGATAAGATTGAAGCAATAAGAGCCTTCCTTTCCCGCAAGGGGATTACCGAAAAGAATAGGAGGCTTGCTATATGGCTTGCTGAACAGAAATCGGAGACTCTGGATTGGATCGCTGAACCAGATAATGAGATTGAATATTTAATATTTAAGCAAGCCGTTGATACCGGATGGGATTGTCCGCGAGCTCATATTCTTGTCAAGTTCCGCGAGACCCATAGCGAAACATTTGAGATTCAAACTGTTGGTAGAATCTTGCGTATGCCAGAGTTAAAGCATTATCCTAACGAAACGTTAAATGTTGGGCATATATATACAAATGTGCAAAGTATTATCGTTAAGAAAGAAGTCTATAATCCGAATATCATCAAGCATCTTAAAGGTATTCGTAAAAAATCATATAAAAATATTAAATTGCTTTCTTATTATCGTTCAAGAATTGACTATGGTGATATTACTGCTAGTTTCGATCCAGTATTTGAAAAGATAGCATGTGAAGTTTCTGGAATAAGCAGCCCCAGCCACTTTGACCAAAATATAAAAGCTCTTAAAGCCAAAGGCATTATTGTTGACTTAAAGAAATACCAGCAAGAGATTATATCAGACGCGAAGATAGAGGGGAAAAGCTTTGATGAAATTGAAGGGAAGATTAATTCTGACCAGAAGGCGCGACTAAATATTGCTGGGAATGATTTGCAGGCATTGTTTGAGCAAATTATTAGAGATCATCTCGGATCATTTAAAAACATTAAACGATCAATTCCAAAAATCAAGACAACAATATACTCTTGGTTCCAAAAATATCTTGGATCCAAGAATTGGGAAGAAGAGATTATTATGGTTCAGAAGATATTTGTCCATAATGGGAATCGCGCCTTCTTTGATGAAATATTAACAAAAGCAATAGAAGAATACAGAATAATCAGAGAACGAGAGATATTAAAACGATCTGAAGAAAGCGAGAAATATTATGAATATGAAGTGCCTGTGGAAGAATATTACAATCAATATGCTGATGAATTGGTCAGAGCAAAGGCCTATCTATATGAGCCTTGCTATTTAAGTGTTGGAAGATCTTCGCCAGAACGTGAATTCGAGAGTTTTCTGGAAGATTATTCAAATAGTATGGCGTGGTGGTGGAAAAATGGCGAGAATAAAAAGGATTATTTTGGTATAAGGTATGAATATCCAAAAGGTGATGTTCATACTTTTTATCCAGATTATTTAGTTATGTTTAAAAATGGCAAATTAGGTATATTTGAGGTAAAGGACAGGAACGATAGAGATGGTAAAACATATACGAAAGCCAAAGCTGAGGCGCTATGCAATTATATAAAGGAACATCATTCGAGAGAAAAAAAATTGCTTGGGGGAGTTGTTATCAAAAAAGATGGGTTTTGGGTCATTAATAGAAAACCATTATATGCTTGGAACAAATGCGAACAAGATAATTGGGAAGACTGGGAAGCCTTACCAAGTTATATGGCGTAGAAAACTGCTATAAGAGTTATTATGTATTTCTTCTCAGGTGTTTCAGCGGGATTATAATTAGCCCCTTTTTGGCAAGATAACTATTGACAACTGTTTTACCAATTGATACAATACATACATATCTTGTTGAGGAGGTGGCCTGTGAATCTTTTGGGAGCAAAGATTCGTGAGCTAAGGAGAAAGCTTGGATGGGACCAAATGACGCTAGCGGAAAAGGCAAAAATAGACGTTGGGTATTTGAGCCGTATTGAAAATGGGCGCTTGATTCCAAGGACGGACAATCTTAAGAAAATTGCTGAGGCTTTGGGGACCCAAGCGGAAGAGTTAGAGAAATTAGCAGTTAGAACCCCGAACGATTTAAGCCAGGTCATAACACAAAAAGAGTTTGTCTCGGATTTTATGAGAAGGATTGAGCAACTGTCTCCAGAACAAAAAAAACAAATCGAAAAAATACTAAAGGGTAGAAAAAGTGAATTATAAAGACATTCAGCTTGCTGCAGAAAATTTGATTATGGAATATTTAAAAAAATGTGGCGGGCAGTTTGAACCGCCAATCCCGGTTGAGGCCATTGCTGATGTTTACTTAGGTTTTACTATTGACAGAATAGATTTGGGATCCAATGTTGCAGGCAAACTATCTCTTGAGGAGAAGATTATTCAGGTCAATGACTCAGACATATTTGAAAGGCAAAATTTTACAATTGCGCATGAACTTGGCCATATAAGACTCCATACAAAAAATGAACAGTTGATTGTAAAATTACCTTTTGCTCATGACAATAAAACTATTATGTGTCGTAAAACTGACCGGGCAAAAGTTGAGATGGAAGCCAACCACTTTGCGTCTAACTTACTTATGCCAAAGATCTGTATATTAGCGGAGCATGCAAAGGTATGCGATCGAAAAAATGAGGAAAAAATTAAGATTCTGGCGGTGAAGTTTAAGACTTCAAAAGCTGCAATGAGATACCGCTTAGAAAACCTTAAATTACTGGTAGATGAGAATCAGCTTGCTTTATTTAAATAAAAAATAGGGGAGAAACTTACTTGACTTGATCTTTCAGTTGCCCCCCATGTAAATGCAAGAAAATTATAGGCCAAATAAAGAAAGTAATCAAGTCAAGATGGTCGAAAATATGATTTTGGAGGAAAGTTGCATGAGATGACTAATTAATAGTTGATTTTTGATTGATTTAGGGGGCAATTTTGGTCAGAAAGGAAAAAAACATAATGATTGTTGCACAATTTAGTGGTCCTTATACGCTGGAAGATATTGTCATCGATTTATATGTTGCGGTTAACCAAATAGGGGTTTATGTATTAGGAAATACTATACTTGGAACATTTGTCCCAAAATATGTTGGTAGATCTGACGTAAACCTTAATGGGCGCCTAAAGGATTGGGTAGGATATTACTCCCAGTTCAAGTTTGGTTACTATTCAACACAGAAAGATGCATATTCTACAGAATGTTGGATTTATCATCAGCTCTTCCCATCGCTTGATAATGAGCGACATCCGGATAAGCCAATAGGAAAAGATTATAAATGTCCGTGGTGTGGAGAGTAAAAAGGTTGGAAGGGGGCGGAAACGCTCCCCTCCAACAAAAAATTATAACTAAAAGGAGGAATTCAAGTGGTTAGTAAACATGACAAAATTGCCAATAGATTAGCAAATAAACTTGGTGTTGAATACAATGAGGGGAAAGGGCCAGATATTAAAGGTCGCCAAATTATTGAGGTTGCTACGCATGATTCAGATATAAATGATTCAAAAAGGCAGCTTCAAGGTTTTAGGAAACCACGCTATTTAGCGGTGCCCTCAGACAAGATCGATCTAGCGAAAGAAGCTGTGGAAGGCACTGGAATAGGTGTGATGGGGCCCACGGGAAAGATTCATAAACGAGCCAATTAAACAAAAAGGAGGTCCTCAAATGTCTTTTCTAAAAAATACAGAAATTGAGATCAGTTGTCCTGTTGAGACTTGCAAGAAAAATTTCAAAATCACTTTGGGGCAAGTCAAGAACAAGAAACTAATTAATTGTCCTCATTGTAATACTGAGATTGAGCTAAAGACTGAAGGGGACGATTTGAGTCAGATTGATAGATCTATTGATGATTTATCAAAGTCGTTAAAGGATATAAACCTTAATATAACATTGAAATGATTTATTGAGTAAAAGCTGGATTTGAGCCTGCCCGCCGAAGTCCGACGCAGACGGACGAAGGCGGGCGTTGTTTTTGTAACCTGCAACTGCTTCAGGCATTTCCATTCTATCATTTTTTTCGCTATTCGCTGTCAAGGGGTCGCTCGCATGATACACATTATTATATAAACCTATTGTAGCTCGCGCCCCTCTGCTCCGTCGGCAAAAAACATTATTATATATACCCCTCGTGTATTTTTTGCCTCCTCCGCGCCCTCCGCCGCATCTGCTCAGTATCTATTTCGCAGATGCGGCTCCGGGTGACAGCGGCGAAAAAAATGATATTCAACCATTCATGCCTGCAGCAGTTGCAGCACATTATTTTGTGGAGGTGTCGCTATGTGTCGTTTGGTTGGTGTGGTTGGTTCTCGTTCCTTGCCGGCTTCTTTTGCTCCGCTTGTTTCCTCGGTTGTTTCTTTCTTCCTGGGGCAGGGGTTCAGGGTTGCTTCTGGTGGCGCTTTGGGGGCTGATTCGTTTGCCCTTTCTGCCTTGCTCCGGCAGGGCGCTTCCTCTCGCGGGCTTGTCTTCTCTGCCTGGTCCTCTGCTTCTGGCTTTCCTGCTTCTGTGCGTCCTCAGGTGGCTCGGTTTCTTTCCTCTGGTGGTCAGGTTGTTTGGGGGCCTGCCTCTGCTGGTGCGCCCCGCCAGCAGGTTGTTTCCGCTCTCCTGGGGCGCAATAGGCGCTTGGTTTCTTCCTGCTCGGTTTTGGTTGCTTTCCTCTTTGGTTCTTCTCGCGGTTCCCTTTTCACGGTGCGTCAGGCTGTTTCTCGTGGTGTGCCAGTTGTGGTCTTCCTCTGCGGTGGCGGTGCCAGTTTGTCTGCGGAGCTGGCTTCCCATTGTTTAGTTTTGCAAGGAAAGGAGGTGGTTTAATTATGATAGCTTCAGTTTTGTCTCCATGCCTTCAGTGCAAGCGAGTTTTATCAGGTTCTTTCTGTAGTCCTCGTCAGCGAACGCGCTGCGCAGAATTTCTGGATTATATCCAGGAGCTGAGTAGTATACGTCAGCATCATATTTTGATTAATGAATTAAAACAGCTAATTGAGAGGTGATTAAAGTGGAAAGAACAAAAGTTATAAGGGTTTTATGGTTTCCCCAAAATGGATCCTCTGTGCCCGGAATCAGGGTCGCAGGAAAATGGCTTTCTAAGGTTGGCTTTGAAGTTGGTGATTACGTTCGTCTAACAGCCAGAGAGAAAACCATTGTCATAGAAAAAATTAATTCTCCGGCAAAGGAAGGTGAAAAATAATGAGAGAATGTTGTATTTGTCATGGGTTTCTTGTTCCGTGCAACGAGGGTATAGATCATATCGGTTTTGAGCCGTATACTCTGAAAAGAGTGGTTTTTATCTGCCAATCATGCCTTTGCGCGATTCAGAATCAGCTTGAGTATGGGATCTCATACCGCTACGCTGAGTGCTAAAGGGGCTGCTTGCCCTCCGAAGCTCCGAGCTTGTCGAGGAGCGTAGGAGGGCCCCTTTTTTGGTCGCAAGGTTAAGTTAACCCAAGGTAATGTAAAGCTTAAAAGCCTCTTCATTAGTACTATTAAGATAAGTTAATATATAATTGTTTTCCTTTTATTTCTTGTGCTAAAATGCTACTTATTAAGATAAAAGGAGTTGATTTATGACAGTTTTTGAATTTCTTTCAACATATTTTACGACCTTGTTTTATTTTGGCATGGTTTTACTTACACTGATATTTCTTGGAATAACTATTGGTTTATTTTACCTATTTAGAAACAGAAGAATCCCGAAAATTATAACTTCTATCGGTCTTATTTTATGTATAGGTGCAATAATTTGGTTTTTAAAAACTGAAATAAGGGGTGGAATAGGTAGACAAGTTGATGATGTTGTGTTTTCTAGTGATGAAAAGATCTTAGCGATAGGAATTAGTACATATGAGCATGCGGTTGCACCTACTGCAGCGCTTAAATCAGCAACTCATGAAGTGAAGTTATGGGATCTAAATACAAGAAAATGTCTGATCACATTCTCAGGCTCAGGTGATACCGGATCTATAGCAATCTCTCCAGATGGTAAGTTTTTAGCTTCAGGAGGGCTAAGAAGCAATAGTGTTAATTTATGGAATTTAGCTACTAAGCAGGAGCAAGCTTCTCTCCAAGGCCATACAAATTCAATCTGGTCTGTGGCGTTTTCCCCTGATGGAAAGAAACTTGGCTCGGGTAGTCTCGATAATACTATAATGTTGTGGGATGTAGTCACTGGGAAGCCAATGCTTACTTTTAAGGATTCGGGAGGAGTTACTTCTATTGCGTTTTCTCCTGATGGTAAGACATTAGCTTCTGGTTCTAAAGACGCTACTATAAAACTCTGGGATACTGTAATGGGAAAACGACTAATGACATTTAGGGGACATACTAGTGGAGTTGTTTCAGTAGCATTTTCTCCAGATGGTAAGTTATTAGCCTCAGGAGGGTGGGATAAAATGGTAAAGGTGTGGGATGTAGCCACAGGACAAGAAAAAATTAATTTTGCTGGCCATACAGGAACGGTCAGGTCTGTCAAATTCTCTCCTAATAAAAGGATTTTAGCTTCGGGGAGTGATGATAATACTGTGAAATTGTGGGACTCAATTACGGAACAAGAAATTATGACCATAATAATACCAGGAGAAGAAATGACAATGGTAAGTTCAGTAGCTTTCTCTCCTGATGGTAAAATTATAGCTACAGGCAGTGGTTACGAAGGTTTCTTTGGTCCCAGTGGAAGTTATTCTGGAACAGTTAGGCTATGGGATGTGGCTACGGGTAAACAACAAATTTCAATTTCCCATAACCAATTTAAAATTCTTGATAATTAATGAGTGCATTGTTATAGCAAATATAGGAAGAAATAGATATAAAGAATTTATAAGAATTTTAAAAAAGATATTATCTTTCCGATATACTCGAATATTCCCCCCGCCCCCAAAAATGATGATGGAAATAATAATCTCTGCTTGCCCTGAGAGGACTTGTCCCGAGTCCCATCGAGGGAATCGAAGGGTTTTTCCGGAAGGGCTTGTCCCGAGCACCGAGCTTGTTTACCCTGAGTTCATCGAAGGGTCGAGGTGTCGAGGAAGCGTTGGCCTCGGCGTTTTTTTCCTTGTCTTTCCCCATAAAAACGATTCTATGCTCAAGACCAAATACTGATCTCTAAGACTAACTTGGTCTATATAACAAAAGAGGGCAAAGACAATAAAACAACTTTTCCTTATCACCGCCAACTGATCAAGCGCCACAGAGCAGACAACGAAGCCAAGACTTGACCCGCCTTTTTATTCAGTCAAATGATTGTTGCTTACCTTTTCAAAATGGATGCTGTCAATAAAGGCTTGTATCTGGGTGTTAATAGTCCATTTGTTGCTTAATAGTGCTATTCTTTCTTCTTAAGATCTCCCCCCTTAATTAAGCTCTGTTTTCTTTATGATGAATGATTAAAAACAATATATTAATTAATAGAAAATACAGCAGGAACAAGCAGCAGCAAGGTGTACAACGTGTGTACAATAATAGAATATAAAGGGATAGTGCGGGATCCTCCGGGAAAGTCGCATTTACCCCGAGCCTGCTTGCCCTGAGTTTATCGAAGGGTCGAGGGGCTATATTTGCCCCATATAAATGAATTCCAAGACAATTTTTAGACGGTGATAGATGGCTTGCCAGACTTCATCCATACGTTTTGATAAAATAGCGTCGCATTTTTTCCTTTCTTTCAATGAATTCTTTGATTTTGAATAAATTTTTCCAAAAGGTTCAAAAAACACCGGGGAAATTCGCGAATTCGGGCGCGCGCGATCCGAATTTTTTATAATGATTTTTTTCAGCAGCAGCCCCAGGATTT
>Ga0180438_10004108_pt1 | contig 21246 bp, 13 predicted proteins | sample SS_ome_12_FD_132455 | JGI IMG/M metagenome (GOLD analysis project Ga0180438, IMG submission 132455) | Hypersaline lake sediment archaeal communities from the Salton Sea, California, USA - SS_3_D_2 metaG | ecosystem: Environmental > Aquatic > Non-marine Saline and Alkaline > Hypersaline >... | reverse complement strand
TCGATGTCCTGCCCGCCGGCCTTCTTGATGGCGCTGGCCAGCCCCCCCCCCATCCAGAGGTGAGTGTTGGCGGAGTTGACCAGGGCCTCGACCTCGAGTTCGGTCATGTCCGCGACGACGACTTCCACCTTGGCCGGCCCGATGTGGAAACTCACGACTGTCCTCCTCGTCTGCGCCCGGCGGTCCCCGCCCGTCAGCGATCCGACAACGAGGATAGGAGACGGATATCGAGGATGCAAGCGGAAATCGGCCCGGGCGGAGGAGGATTTCCACCTTGACTCACCGCTTGGGCGGGATAGCATTTGAGTCCATCCGGCAGGGCAGTCTTCTCGTGCTCTCTGAGCAGGGGCACCGGGTCTATGAGACCACACTCGGGGAAGCGGACCGATAGATTGATCGAACTTGTGGGAGATCTGCGGGATCGCTTCGATCGAAAATCCGAACACGCCAAGATCGCCCTCCTCGCAGAGCTCTCCGCCCGACAGATCGGGGACGCGGACTCTCTCGAAACCTACCACGACACGCTCTGCTTCATGCGGGCTTACCCGGATTCCCCCCGGGTGCTTCAGAGAGTCGAGCAGGAGCTTGGCGGGTTCGGCGCCAGGGTGGAATTCTACAAGGGGGTTTCCCGCGATCGCCGGGCCAAGAAGCTCCTCGATACGGGAATCGCGAACACCGCGGTTCTCCACGAGTTCAACTACACGTTGACCACCGCGCTGTCCGAGTGGTTCGGAGAATGCGTGGAGATCGATTGGGACCGGTACGACAGGCTGGCAAAGGACACGATCGCAGACCTCCTGCCGGTTCTGGTGGCCTGGCACGAGATCGACGCTCTCGAGAACGACGAGACGCTCGAGACGGCCGACTGGTTGGCCTACGCGCGCGGCCCCGCGGACCCCTCGAGCCTGAGTGCCCTGTTGAGGATGTTCCGCCACGCCGGCCTCGACCCGATGCGCCAGAGACATCTCTACGAGTCCGCCGAAATCCCGGTCCGATGGACGTTGACCGACTGCCCCGCCTCCCGGACGTTGAAACGGGTGCCGTGGAAGAAGACGTTCTTTCAAAGGGGGCCCCTGAAGAAGAGGCCGAGGGATCTCAGAGCGGAACTTGCGAAGACCCCTTCGCCGCTGACTCTCCTGCCCCCCGGGCGGGGGGCAGTCTTCGTCCGCCACATCCAAGAAATCCTGGGCGTCCGGTGCCGGGAGCTGCGACCCCTCATCCACTCCAATGCGGCCGAGGTGTATGTGAACGAACCCGGCAGGGGTGTGCAGCTGGTCACGATGGGAAGCCGGATGGACGCGCGCTTGCCCCTGGAGGCCAACATGGGGGCCATGCTCGTTCGAAACGGGATGCCCGTCGGCTACGCCCTGGGGTCCATGCTCTTCGACCGGGCGGAGGTCGCCATCAACGTGTTTCCCGCCCACCGGGGGGGCGAATCGCCCTTCGTCATGGTCCAGTTCTTCCGCCTGCTTCACCATCATTTCGGTGCGAGGGTGTTCCTGGTCCGGAGCTACCAGGTGGGGGACGAGAACGACGAAGCACTGGAATCCGGCTCCTTCTGGTTCTACTACAAGCTGGGCTTCAGGCCGATCCGGGAGCGGATCCGCGGACTCGCCGACGAAGAGTTCCGGAAGATCCAGTCGACGCCCTCCCACCGCACGCCGAAGAGGATGCTCAAGCGCCTGTCCAAGAGCGATGTCTTCTTCCACGTCGATCCGGACGCGATGGATGGATACGAAGAACTGCCGTTGACGAACCTAGGCTACATGGTCACCAAATACATCGCGGAACGCTATGACGGCAGGCGGGACGAAGCCGTTGCCGAATCCGTGAAGTACGTCGCTCGGATCCTCAATGCCCGGGAATGGAGACGGTGGTCCCATGACGAGATCACCGGATTCGAACGCCTGGCGCCTCTCATCGCGATGTTCCCCGACCTTGAGGCATGGACCGCCCGGGAGAAATCGTCCCTCGTCCGACTGATCCGAGCGAAGGGAGGAAAGCAAGAGCGGGATTTCGTGGATCTATCCAATCGCCATTCCAAGTTTCGCAGGACCGTCGAAGATCTGGGCTTCGGCCGACTTCCCCCGCGATACATCCGCTCGCCGTTGGGATTCCCTGGGGGATGATCGGATCAGGGCACTCCCGCGGACATCAGGCGTAAGATCGATTCGCCCTCGTCCCCTGTCCTCATCGCTCGTGAAGAGCCAGCGCGGATGTCCAGTGACATCCGTCGCTCCGGCTACCAAGGGAGCGTCGCAAGCCCAAGGCGGGCAAGTCATTCTTCGCGATGAGGGCTGTGTCCCCAAGAGTACGTGGATTTCGCCCTTGTGCGGATCGGCTCCCAGGGTAGAATCGTGCCACACGGGGCCAGAGAACCGAGCAGTCGAGATCAGACGCTTGGAGAACGAACGGCGGACCCTCCATGGTTGGCAGAACCATCTCTCACTACAGGATCCTCGAGAAGATCGGCCAGGGCGGGATGGGTGTCGTCTACAAGGCCGAGGACACCCGCCTGCAGCGGGTCGTGGCGCTGAAGTTCCTCCCGCCCGAGATGGTCCAGGACCGCGACCGTCGAAGGAGGTTCCTGCACGAGGCGCGTTCGGCCGCCGCGCTGACTCATCCTCACATCTGCACGATCCACCAGATCGACGAGGTGGAGGACCAGACCTTCATCGTGATGGAATACGTGGAGGGAGCGACTCTCAAGGAGCGCCTGGGGTCGGGACCCCTCCCATTGGACGAGGTCCTCGATCTCGCCGGGCAAGTGGCCGAGGGTCTCGCCGAAGCTCACGAAAAGGGCATCGTCCATCGGGACATCAAGCCGGCCAACATCATGATCACGCCCAAGGGGCAGGCCAAGATCATGGATTTCGGCCTGGCCAAGTCGCCGAGGCTGAGCAGTGTCGCCGGGGGCGCGGCCCGGGGCACCTTGGGGTACATGTCCCCGGAGCAGACCCGGGGCGACGCGGTCGATCATCGGACCGACATCTGGTCCTTCGGGGTCGTCCTCTACGAGATGTTGACCGGGGTGAGTCCCTTCAAGGGGGACTACGAGCAGGCGGTCGTCTACTCGATCCTGAACGAGCATCCCGACCCGCCGAGTCGGCACCGCCAGGGGCTGCCCGCCGACATCGACCGGGCGCTCGGCAGGGCCCTCTCGAAGGACCCGGACCAGCGTTACTCGCGCGTGCAGGATCTCGCCTCTGACCTCGGAGGCCTGAGGGAGGCGACTCGGGAGAGAGGGTCCGGCGGGGCGGCCGGAGGACGGCTGCGGGCGAAACTCTGGGTCGCGGCCGGAGTCGTCGTCGCCCTGGCCGTTCTGGCCCTCCTCGGGGTGAAGGTGAGGATCGGCCAACAGCCAGCCGCCGTGGCCGAGGCGAACTCCCTCGCGGTCATGTATTTCGACAACCTGACCGACCCGGGAGACCCCGAGCGCCTGGGAGAGATCATCACCAACCTTCTCATCACGGATCTCTCGGAGTCCGAGTACGTCAAGGTGCTCTCCAGTCAGCGACTCTACGACATCCTGAATCTGCTGGGGCAGCGGGACAGGAAGAGAATCGACCGGACCGTCGCCTCTCAAGTCGCCGGGAAGGCCCAGGCGAAGTGGATGCTGTTGGGGAGCGTTCTGCAGGTGGAACCGCGTCCGGTGATCACCTCGCAGCTAGTGGACGTGGAATCCGGAAACGTCGAGGCGTCGCAGCGGATCGAAGGCCGCCCGGGGGAAGATCTCTTCGCCCTGGTGGACCGTCTGACGGTGGAGGTCAAGAGAGATCTCTCGCTTCCCCAGGCCGCGCTGGCCGAGCTGGATCCGGCGGTGGCCGGCATCACGACCCACTCGGCCGAAGCGTATCGGCACTACCTGGAGGGCGTGGAGCTGCAAAACCGTCTCTACTACCAGGAGGCGGAGGAAGCGTACCGGAGGGCGGTCCGGGCCGATACCGCTTTTGCCATGGCCTATCTTGGCCTCTCCATGATGGGGCCGCGGTCGGAGCGCGAGCAGATGCTCGGAAGGGCGGCCAAGCACGCCGACCGCGTGAGCCGGAGAGAGAGGGAATACATCGAGGCCCTCGCTGCCGTGGCGACCGGGGATCGGGTGGAAGGCATCCGACGACTCGAGGCCTATGCAGAGCGGTATCCCGACGACAAGGAGTCCGTCTACCGTTTGGGGTTGATCCACTACTCGGGCACGGGCGACTGCGCCGCGGCGGTCGAGGCGCTGACTCGGGCAATCGAGATCGATCCGCTCTACCCGCCGCCCTACAACGTGCTGGCCTACGCGTACGAGCTCCTCGGTGACCACGATCGGTCCCTCTGGGCCGTGAACCGGTACATGGCTCTGGCCCCCCAGGCCGCGAACCCCTACGACTCCAGGGGAGATCTCCACGGATACCAGGGGAGAATCGACGAGGCGATTGCATGCTTCCAGAAAGCTCTCGAGATCAAACCGGACTTCGCGATGACCCTGTGGAACCTCGGGTACATGTACACGGTCACGGGACAATACGCCCGGGCGGAGAGCTGCTACCACCAGCTGGCCATGTCCCGGCACGGGGACACCCGGTCGTACGCGCGATACCGGCTCGCGCTCATCCCCCTTCATCAGGGCAGGCTGCAGGAGACCCTTAGAATCCTGGACGATGCGATGGCCGCCGATCGGCTCGAAGAGGGAGCCGCGGGCCTCAGAGTTGCGCTGAAGCACGTGGCCAAGGGGCAGGTCCTGTCCCAGTTCGGACTCTTCGACCGGGCCCTCGAGGAGGCGGGGCGTTTCCTGGACATCATGTCTCGGCTCCCTCCGGGATCTCCGTATCAGCTTCAGACCAGCTACTCCAGTGTCTTGGGCGTGGCGCAGGCGACTCTGGAATTCCAGGCCTGGTACGCCTATGTCCTGGCGGGCGCAGGAGACGCCGGTGGCGCCGAGGAGATCCTGGAGCAGATGAGGGAGAGGGTCGAATCGGGAATGCCGCACGACGTTCGATGGTACTGGAAGGCTCGGGGCTCGGTCGATCTGGCGCTCGGGCGCCCCGACCGCGCCATCGACTACCTGCTGAAGGCCGCCGAGCTGTGTTACCAACCCCGGATCGACGTCCGCTACCCGCTGGGTGAAGCGTACCTCCAGACCGGACAGATGGACCGTTCCGTCGATGTCCTCGAGAGGGCCCTGACCCGCTACGACTGCAGGCAGGAGGGCTACCACGCCTGGTTCGTGAAGGCCCACTACCTCCTGGGCCTGGCGTACGAACGATCCGGATGGACCCGGAAGGCCGTCGAGGAGTACGAGACCTTCCTGCGGATTTGGAAGGACGCCGATTCCGGGATCCCCGAGATTGAGGATGCGAGAGCGCGGCTGGAGAAGCTCACGCAGGAATCATAGGGAAGTTGTTTCGCTCCGGAGGCGCGGGCGGGCGAGATGTCTCCGGATTATGGCGGCAACTCAGCCACTCGGCGGGCGATGGATCAGTGTCTTTCCCCACTGTCCCGGTGGGACCCAAGGCGGGCAAGTCGTTCTGTGTATGGGGGCTCTGTCTTTAAGAGCGGGCTCAAACAAGCCTGGCCCTCGCCCGCCCTACCGCACGAGCAGCATCTTGTTCGTGGATGTCCAGCGATCAGACTGTACGCGGCAAAGGTAGACCCCTGCAGCCGCTGGATCTCCGTGACGGGTCAACCCATCCCAGGTCACTTGATGGGACCCCGGCGGAAGGAACCGGGAGAGGGGTTCGGCCACGAGTCTTCCGGTCACGTCGTAGATGGAGACCCGCACGTGTTGCGCGGACCGGATCTCGAAACGAATCGATGTGCTCCGATGGAAGGGATTGGGGAAGTTCTGCCGAAGCTCCAGAAAGCGGGGGTCCACCAGACGGCTTGAGCCTTCCCGCCCGAGCGAGAGCCCGTAGGTTCCCATATCCGAGATTCCGGTGCTTACGATCCGCCGTTCGGGATCCACGTAGGACTCGAGTCGTCCCGACCCCTTTCGTTCGAGGTAGATGCGATCGGGCGGCTCGTCTTCAAGAGTCGTCCCGCCATAGGACAACTCCAGGAGGGCCGGCGAGCCGGCGAGGATCCCTTCGGGACTCAGGCGGTAGCGGGAGCGCCGGGAGACTGAATCCGACGCCGTGGGGATGTGCCTCGCCGGCGGACCCGATCCGGCGAGAGCCGAATCGGGAACGAAGGCGTCTCCGGAGAACACAAGAGCGAAAGCGTCCCGCTCCAGCGCGCGAGGACCGATCGTGAGCCGGAGATTTCCATCGGGGCTCTTCACGAGGCCACCTCGGGCCGCGGGGACGAAGGTCGCCGAGAAATCGACGGTCAGCCGGGCCTCGTGACCGTCGAGATCACAGGCGCGGACGTCGATCCATATCGAGTCCGCCGACTCGGTGAGCGTATACTCGCCCACCCACGCGAGCTTCGTCTCATCCGTGCACCGCATCCGTACTGTGTCCGCCCCCACCCGGACCAGGAACGAGGTCGTGTCGATCTGCTCTGAGCTCAGAAGATGGATATCCAGATCCTGCGTGAGGCAAGCATCTTGAAAGACCTCGAGGGCCAGCACGGGAGGCAGGCTCCCGCAGGCCATCCCGAGAGCCCCGATCTGTCCGCACTCCGGGTTCGCATCTCCGGCGCAGGGCGATGCCGAGTCCAGATGGAAATCCCCGCCCTCTCGGTCACAGAAGAGAGGATCCTCCGAGAGGTTCCCGTCCGTCCCCTCCTGATCGGCAATGCACCCCACCCAGTCACCGCTTCCATTGCCGTAGATGTTGCAACAAGTGACAACTGGCACTTCCGTTCCCCCATAGGGTGAGCATGATACCGGTTCAGATGCAAGGTTGAACGCAATGATACAGTTCTCGAAGACTGGACCACTGTCCGACCGATGCGCAGCGCTCGGCCGATCACCGCCCCACACTTCTGAGTACGGGTAATGATCAAGGCCCTTTTCCCCGCAGTAGTCACCGAAATACACAGCAGCGCCCCGCCAAGCAGCGTCGTTACCGAAGAAGGTGCAGTTTGTAAACTGCGCCGGTTCCATGCAAGCGACAGCTCCACCACCACAGGAAGACAGATTGCCGGAGAAGACGCAATCCTCAATCACAGCAGCGCCGCAAACCAACCCCCCTCCTAGGAAACAGGCGGAGTTCCCAGAGAACACGCAATCCGTGATGGACGCCCGCCCGCAGAGGACTCCGCCGCCATAGCCGTCGAAGATGTCTCCGACCAACGCGGAATTCTCACTGATCGAGCACTCTAGGAGCGTAACCGAATCACAGGCGATCCCGCCCCCGTAGAAGCTCGCCGAATTGCCTGCGATGATGCAACGTTCGAAGGTGGCTGAGGAACCGAAGCAGTAGGCCCCGCCACCAGGCTCCCACGAGTCGTTGTTCGTCAGTGTGCATCCTTTCACTACCAAGGAGGAATACACACAGTGGATACCGCCCCCTCTGTGCCCGCACGAGTTGTTCTTCAACACGCAGTCTGAGATGAGGAGGGAGGAGCGGGTACAGTACAAGGCACCTCCCTTGTCATCGGCCCCCCGGACCAGGGACATACCGTGAATCGTAGATGCGGGCTCGATGTTCTCGCAGAAGAACACCCGCCCCCGGTGCTCAGCGTCGATCGTTACACAATCGGCGTTCCCTGTGTCACTGGCCAGGGTGATGCCCGGCTTCACGACGATGTCATGCGCATAGTACGTGCCGCAGGAGACGAGGACGGTGTCGCCGGCGGATGCGGAATCGATCCCCGACTGGATGGTGGGACATTGGGACGGGACAAGCCAGGAGACCGCTCGAGCTTCTGGCGCGAGAGCAAGGAGGAAAACAAACGGCAGGACTGCGATTGGCCGGTTCAAGGTCTGCCTCGTGTCTTGGCTCCCCAGGACCCGCCGGGTCACTCCAAGCCCATTGTAACCTAATCTCTGAGGAATTTCCAGGGGAAGTGACTGCGGGGTCGTCATGCGGGCCGGAGCCGATGCGGAAACTCGCGGACATTGCGGGATTCAGGCGGAGTCCTGCTACCTTCTCCTCCGCTTCAGCATCTCCACGATCCTCGGATGGATGGCTTCGGCGGCGATGCGATGGCCCTCGGCGTTGGGGTGAAACAGGTCCTCCGGCTCGGCCCGGAGATCCTCGGCGTCGTACCGGGCGAACACGGGCAACAGATCGAGCATCTCAAAGCCCCGGTTCCGGGCCGCCGCGGCCACCTGACGGTGGAGGGGTTCCACCCCACCGCGGTACCAGCCCTCCGGCAGGAGAAAGGGGAAAATCACGACCAACACCCGGACACCGTGCTCCTGGCCGTACCACGAGATGCGGTCGAAGCCCTCCGCCACCGATTGCCAGCCGAGCGAGCGGACGTTGTAGAGCTCGTGCCAGTAGCGGGAATCGCCGTAGTGCGGCCCGAAGGTCGGAACGTAGAGCTCTCGGTTCTCGGCCGCGGCGCCCAGTCGCTCAGTGACTTCCTCCCACAGATAGACGCGCGGGGCGGGCGGTTCGCAGAACCAGACCGTGGGCGTGAGCGAATTGGCCACGTCGTTCATGCAGTAGGCGAGAAGGATGAGATCGGGGTCGAAGCGCCCCGCCGAGGTTTCCAACAGGCGCGCCTCTTGGACCGTCTTGTAGCCGTTCACCGAAAAGTTGAGGACCTCCACGGTGCGGCCCAGGGACGCTTCGAGTCGGGCCTCGAGGAGAGTGGACATGCGCTCCCCGAAGGGCAGCGTCAGCCCCGCGCCGATGGAATCGCCCAGGAGCAGAATCCGCAGTGTGCCGGCCGGTTTGTCGACCGAGACGTCGTCGGGACTGAGAATCCCGTGGGCTTCCGTCTGGCGGACGCCGTCCTTCCGGTAGTCGGGCCGGTGAACGTAGATGAGCAGGGGATCGTCGGACCGCGTCCAGATGCTGCTCCTGCGCGCCTCGTCCGCCTCCTCGTGGTGGAACCGGTAGGTCCCCCGAACGTGGTGGAAGATCCGCAGTCCGACCTCGGCGGCAAGGAGAGCGACGACCACGGCCACCAGGACCGCCAGCCCGGGGAACATCCACGTTCTCGAGGCGCACGGGCGTCTGCTCGTGCCGTCGTTCATGCTTGGGGGCTCCGATGAGGCGCCGCCCGCCGTGTCGCGGTCGACGATCATGAAGATAGCGATTTCCCTGTGCCCTCACAACCGCTTTGTGGCGCAATGAACCCGCCTCGATCAAGGCCGGAAAGCCCTTGGCGCCGGGTCCGCGCGGTGGTATGGTCCGCGCCGCCACACGAAGGGAGGACGGGGTGTCCGCGATCGACTTCCACACGCTTCCGAAGGTCGAACTCCACCGCCATCTGGAGGGTTCGGTCCGTCCGGCCACGATCCTCGAAATCGCCCGCCGGTACGACCTGCCCCTCCCGGCCACGAAACTGGACGACCTCAAGACGGCCCTCTACGTCACCGAACCGATGGAATCGATCCAGCAGGTGTTCGCGCGCTTCCGGCCGGCCCAGCAGTCCTTCGCCGGTCCGGAGGAGGTCGAGCGGATATCCCGCGAGATCATCGAGGACGCCGCGGCCGACGGCGTGGCGCTCGTCGAGCTGCGCTTCAGCCCCGCGTTCATGACCCAGATCCACGCGTTGCCCTGGGACGAGCTCCTCGACGCGGTGTCGTCGGGCGTGCGCCTGGCCCAACGGGAGCATGAGATCGAGGTGGGGCTGATCGTGATCGCATCCCGAGACCTCGGGGTGGAACGCTGCGACGAGACCGTCGAGTTCTGCGTGGAGCACCTGGACCGGATCGTCGGGATCGACCTGGCGGGCGACGAAACCCGCTGGCCGGCCCGGCGCTTCCAGTCCGCCTTCGACCGGGCCGCCCGGGCCGGTCTGAGGATCACGGTCCACGCAGGCGAGATCGGCCCCCCCTCGGAGATCGAGGATGCCCTCTCCCTGCTTCACGCCGAGCGGATCGGCCACGGGGTCCAGGCCGTCGAGTCGCCCGCACTCGTAGCGGACCTTGTCCGGGAGCGAATCCCACTGGAACTCTGTCCCACGAGCAACGTCATGACCCGATCGGCCGCCTCCTTTGCCACCCACCCTCTCCAGCGGCTGCTCCGGGCCGGGGTCGTGACCACCCTGAGCAGCGACGACCCCGAGGTCTTCGGGATCACGCTCACCCATGAGTACGAGGTCTGCGGGCGGGAGATGGGATTGACCGCCGAGGAGCTCGTGGCGTGCAACCGGCACGCCCTCGACTCCACCTTCCTCCCTCGCGAACGCACCGAGTGGATGCGGGAACAGATGGAGGGAGGTCTCTAGCGACCCCCCGCCTCCAGCGCACCCCTGTGATGTTTCTTAAGAGTTGACGTCTTGCATTTCGGAATTACAAGCCCCGTGCCCCGAGAAAAAAAGCGGGCGCGGTCATTTTTTTTCGAAAAATCCGGGGGGTTCGCCGGGTTAGGGAGAAGAGGAGTCTGCGCCCATGACATCGTGAAGATCGGAGGTGATTGCCACGTCCTCCTCGAAAGGTCCCGCCGCCCGAAAACCCGGACGCGTCGCAGGACAGGCACCCGAGACCCGCGCCCGCGACCGGGAAACCGAACACAACCTGGGTGTGCTCGGCCAGCTGGCCAATCGCCTGGCGTTGCCTCTCGACCTGGACGACATGATGGCCAGCTGCCTGGACACCGCACTCAAGCTGAGCGAGTGTTCGGTCGGCGCCCTTGTGCTCGTGGACGCGTCCACCCGGCGCGTGACCCGGTGTACCGAAAAGGGGCTCTCCCGCGATTTCCTCGCCAGCCACGTCCTGCCGGACCTGTTCCGCAGGGCCCAGCAGTCTCTGGCGAGCATCCGCTCGCCGGCGCTTCGTACCTTCGTGTCCTCGGACGACTCCCAACCCGACCGAGGCACACCCGCTCCCTTCCAGTTGGCCCTGGTCCCTCTGGTGTGGGACAAGACGCTGAAGGGTGTGGCCGCCGTCGCGGGCTCCCCGGAGGGAGAGCCCGACCTGGCCATCTTCGGAGTCTTCCAGTCCCTCGTCACCTCCAACCTGGCGATGCGCGAGCGCTTCGGCATCGTCGAAAAAGCCAAAGCCGAATGGGAGAAGACCTTCGATGCGTTGCAGGACGCCGTCTTCATGACGGACCTGGGCGGGAGGATCCTGAGGGCCAATCTCAAGACGGCCTCCCTGGTGGGGTGTGACATTCGCAACCTCGTGGGCTCGCAGTGCGGCGAAGTCCTGCACGGGAGGCTGTGTCCCAATCGCGCCTGCATGCTGCCCCAGGTTTGCAGGGAGTCACGCGCGATCGTGGTCGACGACAACCCGAGTGGAGATACGTGGCACCGCGTGAGGGTCTACCCGATCCAGGGGCCCGAGGGGTCTCTCATCGGGACCCTCCACTGGGTCTCGGACATCAGCGAGATGAAGCGCCTCCAGCGTACGGCCAGAGAGGCCGAGATCCTCCGGGCCGAGCGGAACAAGCTGGCGTCGCTCGAGCGACTGATGGACAGCCTGGCGCACGACTTGAGGAATCCACTGACCTACCTGATGGGAACGGCTTCCAGGCTCGAGATGGTCCGACCCGAGCTTGAGGAGTGTCACCTCATCGTCGAACAGGCGCTGCGTATGAAGGCCATCCTGGACAACATCGTGTCCAAGGGCCGAGAGAGGGAGAGCCAGGCCACACAGACGGTGGACCTCAACGAAATCCTCATCGCAGAGGTCGCGAACCTCGAGTCGGATCCCTTCTATGCCCCCCACACCCACCGGGATGTCCGGCTGGATCCCGATCTGCCACCCGTCCAGGGCGTGCCCGCGGACTTTTCCACCAGCGTGGCCAACGTCCTCGTCAACGCCTTGCACGCGATGTGGAGACAGGAACATCCGGTGCTCGCCGTCTCGAGCGCCCACGACGACGAGTTCATCGTGCTCGAGATCGCCGATACGGGGGTGGGGATCGCGCCCGAGAACCTTCCCCGGATCTTCGAACCCCTCTTTACCACAAAACCCTCGGCGGGAGCCCCCGGTGCCTGCCAACCCGCAGGCAGCGGTCTCGGACTTGCGTCGGTCGAACAGCTCCTCCGCCCCTATGGCGCGGTGTTCAGGGTGGACAGCGAGCCCGGGCGCGGGACGCGCTTCTCCATCCGGTTCCCACGGCGCCCAGTCCCTTCGGCACGCGAAGATCGTGGAGACTCGCGCCGTGGGTGACCTCGGGCTGGTTCCTGCCTGGGTTCGCTGGCCCGGGCCTGGAGGCGGCCGAACCGGCGACTTCCCTCAACGCGCCGTCTCCCCGGACCGCGACCGCCGCTCTAAACGGCCCTACGGTCGGCCGGTGGGGCGTTGCGGAGATCGAAATCCGCAAAGATTGTCCACCCGGATGGTGCTTGGGAACCCGTCGCTGGACACGGGATTCCCGCTGCTGTATAGTCCTAGGTGGGAAAGCGTGTGTTCCGAGGCTTTTCCAGGCTCACGGCGGAGGGGTGCGAGAGAGCGTTCTCCCTCCTCGGCAGAAAAAAGTGAGAATCGGCGAGAAAGTCTCGAAAAATTTCGGCCCTTGGGCGGGTTAGTATTCATGAGGGACTTCGCCGCAGAGTTCACCAGGTCGGACGACGGCGTCGAGTGGGTGGAGACCCTCGAGGCGTTCGAAGAGCATTGGAGCCTGCTGCGCGACGCTCTGGCCCGCCGCGTGCAGCGGATGCTGACCGAGTTCGGCGACGTGGACGACCTGGTCGACATCGTCCTGGACGAGGTGAGGAGACGGTGCACCCGGAATCTCCGGACCCGGCCGATCAACCGGAGGTTTATCTACCGGACGACCACCAGGGTCGCCCTTAGCAGGAGGCATCGGCTGTGCAAACGCAGGGAGATTCTCGAGGCTCGCCGCCGCCGCGTCTCTCTGACGGCCAACCGGCCTGAGCTGTTGAGGCGGATGGATGCGCTGCGCAGAATCGATCATGCGTTGATGGCCGTAGACGGCAAGGAGAGGCGGGTAGTGTTCGAGATCCTGCGCCAGTTCCGGGTGCGCGACACCCTCAGCTACGAGGAAATGGGGCGTAGCCTGGACTGCGCGGAGTGGAAGGCTCGGGTAATCACGGCCCGGTGTTTCGCCAAGATCCGGGCCTACCTGGAGTCCAATCCGGACAGAGAGACCGGGGTGTAGGCCCGCAGGCTGGACCCCCGGGGAGAGAAGAGAACGATGTCGCCCAAGGTTGGTCAGTGGTTTGCGGATTTGAGGGACTCGGCCGAGATCTGGTGGAGCGCCCGCGTGTGCACCGAACCCCTCCGCGGGTTCCGGCGCCGGCTCGCCGACTACGTCTTCGCCGGCCTTCCACCCACCGAACGGCGCGAGATCGAATACCACCTGGACCAGTGCCACCGCTGCAGCCTCGAGGTCGAGAGGCTGCGGCTCGTGCGCGCCCGGGTGCGGATGCTGGCCCGGGACTATCGGGCGCTTCTCGAGGAGGGCCGCTCGCCCGCCGAGGAGTCGGCTCGGGTCCTCCTCGCCGAGGCGTACCGGCAGGAACGGCAGGATTCCCGCGAACGGTTCGAACGGGAGCCGGCGCTCGAGGACCGCATCATACGGGAGGCGCTCCGGATCTCCCCGGTCGAGCAGGATCGGCCGCGCCGAGCGGCCTGGACACTTCAGATGTCGTGGTTCCCACGGCCGGCCGTCGTGGTCGGGACGGTCGTGGCCGTGGCCTGCGTCTCCCTGTGGCTTGGAAGCCGGTACCTGGGCCGCCCGCCTCAGGTGGTCGAGGCGCCCGCCGAGGACGTCCTGGTGGAGGCGGCGGTAGACCTCGTCAATGGCCTCCTCCTGACGGAGCCTCGGGTCGACCTGAGGACCAGCTTCGGTCCCGAGCTGCTCGCCGTGGTCGAGGTTCTCCGTCAACAGGGACATGAACCTCCGCGGGCGGCCGACGTAGAGAGGATCGAGGGCCTTCTCGAGGTCAGCCTGCATTCGAGCGAGCCCAGCGCGCGTTTGGCCTCGGCCGCAGCGCTGATTTCGGCGTTCCGGCGGAACAGTCCTTCGGCCCGTGATTTGATGGACCGTGCTCTCGCGCTGGCCCGGCCCGACGACGCAGAGACACTCCTGGACGCGGGCGTCGTGGCTCTTCTGGCCAGGGAGTTCGGGCAGGCCGAGGTGTTCTTCACCCGCGCGCTCAGCATCGACCCGACTCTCGAGGAGGCCCAGTACAACCTGGCCAGGTTGTACGAGATCAACGGGCAAACCGACCGTGCGCGGGTCGCCTGGCAGAAGTATGCCGACATGGACTCGAGCTCGCACTGGGCCGAGCTGGCCGAGACGAGGTCGGCCGAACCGGTGGACAAGGCCCGGGTCATCGGGGATTGGCCCCCGTGGGCGGAAGACTAGGAGACGTGAAGGCGTTGCCACGGCGGCTCCCTCCCCACTGAAAGGGTTCTTTGCAGAGGCCCCGCCGCTCGATCGGGCGGGGCCTTCCCGCGGCCACAGCCAGTGCAAATGATTGCAACTACAGGCGATTGCCAATGAGAAGGACCTTGTTTGTCGTTGACAGATTCTGGAATCTGTGCTAGGATAATGATGCGTGGAGGGATTCACTGGAGAGATCTCCGGCCGGTTTCTGTCCGGCCGGCATACGGTTGAGTTCTTTCTCTGCACGGCGAAAGGGGGTGTACGGGTAGAGAGGTCTGCAGTCTTGTATGGGGAGGTACTGTAAGGCAAGAACACCAACCTACGGGGGAAGCGCTATGAAGAGGTTGATTCTGCTTTCTGCGCTGGCGTTGTGTTTCGCTCCGGCGGCGAGCGGCGCTGTGGTCATCAACGAATGGGTGTCGAACGACATCTCCACCGACGACTTCGAGTTCATCGAGCTCTGCGGCGAGCCCTTCGAGAGCCTCGACGGCCTGTCGGTGGTGCTCATCGAGGGTGAGGGAACCGGCAAGGGCGTGGTCGATCGGATCATCGATCTCACCGGCTACGCGATCGGCGCTTCGGGCTACTTCGTGATCGGCGACCCGAACGTCAATCCCGACCTGGAGATGGGCGCAGGCTTCATCGAGAACGGTGGGAACACCATCGTCCTCGTCCTCGACGTCCAGCAGGCGACGGGGACCGACATCGACACCGATGACGACTGCATCGAGGACCTCCCCATCGGGACGGTCATCGATGCCGTGGGCTACGGCGAGCCCGATGACGGCGACTGCATGAGCTACTACGGCGCCGTCCCGGTCGGCCCCGACGGGAGCTACGACCCCGCCGGCGGTGCCCGCTGCTGCGACTGCACGGGCGATTGGAAGATGATCTGTCTGAACGGGACAGAACCCACCGGACCGGGCTGCACCGATCCCTACGAGGTCGGCTTCGCCACGCCGGGTGCCATCAACGACTGCCTGATCCCATCCGCCGCGGACCAGAGCAGCTGGGGCGGCGTGAAGGTCCTGTACCGGTAATCTCGCATCTGAACGCGACGGGACCGTCCGGCCTCCCCCGTGGGGGGCCGGACGTTCTGTCTTGACCCCGACGGATCCCCGCAGGGGCCTCGCACTTCCCCACCGTTATCCGCGTTGGTCGCCGGCGAAGCCCGACGCCGTACCCTTCTCGCCCGCAGGTTCCTGAAGACCGCCCGCCGCAAATTCCCTTGACGGTCCCCTCGAGCGGTTGGTATGATTCGCTGCTTTTGCCGACACATGCGATCGGTCCCCCGGGAGCGGTCGATCACTCCGCCCGCCACGAACTCGCCGGAAGGGAGGCAGGCCGTGGACTTTGCGTTTACCGAGGAGCACGAGATCCTGCGGGAGACCATCCGAGATTTCGCCAAGAACGAGATGGCACCGGTTGCAGCCGAACTGGACGCCGAAGCCAAGTTCCCCAGAGACATCGTGATGAAGCTCGGGGAGCTCGGGTTCATGGGGATGATGATCCCGAGCGCGTACGGGGGATCGGAACTGGACGCCGTCGCCTACGTGATCGCTCTCGAGGAGATCTCCAAGGTCTGCGCATCCACGGGTGTGACCGTCTCGGTCCAGAACTCGCTCGTTTGTCAACCGCTCTTCGACCACGGAAGCGAGGAACAGAAGAAGAAGTACCTAGCCCCGTTGGCCTCCGGCAAACTGCTCGGGGCCTTCTCCCTCACCGAACCCGAAGCCGGGTCGGACGTGGCCAACGTCCAGTCCACGGCGGTCCTCGAGGGCGACCACTACGTCGTAAACGGCAATAAGATCTTTGTGACCACCGGCGGCGACGCCGACGTCATCCTGCTCTTCGTCTCCACCGACCGGGAGAAGAAGAGCAAGGGCATGAGCGCTCTCATCCTCGAGAAGGGCACCCTCGGGTTCTCCCTCGGCAAGAAGGAGAACAAGATGGGGATGCGGGCCTCTTCGACCTACGAGCTCATCCTCGAGGGCGCCCGGATCCCCAAGGAAAACCTCCTGGGCCAGGAGGGCGACGGGATGAAGATCGCGCTCAAGGCCCTCGACGGCGGGCGGATCGGGATCGCCGCCCAGGCGCTCGGGATCGCCCAGGCCTGTCTCGAGGAGTCCATCGAGTACTCCAAGCAGCGCAGGCAGTTCGGGAAGGCGATCTGCGAGTTCCAGGCAATCCAGTGGATGCTGGCCGACATGGCCACCGAGATCGAGGCGGCCAGGCTCCTGATCTTCAAGGCCGCCGAGATGAAGGACCGGGGCAAGCGGTACACGAAGGAGGCCGCCATGGCCAAGCTCTACGCGTCCGAGACGGCCATGCGCGCGGCCATCAAAGCCGTCCAGATCCACGGCGGGTACGGCTACATGAAGGACTACCCGGTGGAGCGGCACTTCCGGGACGCCAAGCTGACCGAGATCTACGAGGGCACCTCGGAGATCCAGCGTCTCGTGATCGCCGCCATCCTGCTCCGGTAGGACGCCCGGCCGGCCCTGATGCGTTGACCCGAATGCGGAGGCACGGATGAACATCGTCGTCTGCGTCAAGCACGTCCCGGACACCGAGGCGGCTATCAAGCCCCTCCCCGACGGCTCGGGTGTGGCCACCGAAGGTCTCAACTACGTCCTCAACCCGTACGACGAATTCGCGGTCGAGGAGGCGGTCAAGATCAAGGAGGCCGGCGGGGACACTCAGGTGACCGTCATCACCGTGGGACCGGACGGAGCCACCAAGTCGCTCAGGACGGCCATCGCCATGGGCGCCGATGAGGCCGTGCATCTGAACGACCCGGTGTTCCTCGAGACCGACGCCCAGGGGACGGCCGTGATCCTGGCGGCCGCCATCCAGACCCTGCCCTTCGACCTGATCCTCTGCGGCAAGCAGGCGGTGGACGACGACTGCGCCCAGGTGGGCCCGGCGCTGGCCGAGCTGTTGGGGATCCCCAGCGTCTCGGTGGTGACCCAGCTGGAGCTGGAAGGAGATGGGAAGAAGGCCACCGTACACCGCGAGCTCGAGGGTGCGACGGAGGTTCTCGAGTGCACGCTTCCGGCGGTCCTCACGACCCAGAAGGGTCTCAACGAACCGCGGTATCCGGCGCTCCCCATGATCATGAAGGCCAAGCGCAAGGAGATCCGGACTCTGGACGCCTCGGCGCTGGGGCTGAGCCCGGACGCGTTCGCGCCGCGGACGGAGACGGTCGAGGTCTCCTCTCCCCCACCGAGGCAGGGCGGGCGGATCCTGGAGGGCGACGTGGCCGAGGTGGTGCGGGAAGCCGTCCGGCTCCTCAAGGAAGAAGCGAAACTCCTGTAGCCCCGATCGTGTGGGTTCGATCGGCCCCGATCATCCGGGCTCGATCGACGATACAACAGACGCCACCGAGACAGGGAGACCATGATGGCTGGTGAGATCTGGAGCATCGGCGAGCTGAGGGACGGCGAACTGAAGAGACCCTCGCTCGAAGCGTTGACGAAGGCGCGGGCCCTGGCGGACGCCACCGGCCGCAAGGCCGCCCTCGTGCTGGTGGGGCAGGACCTGGAGGCAACCGGGAAGGAGGCGGCCGCCTACGGCGCCGACCTCCTCTACCTCGTCGAGCACGGCGAGCTGGCCGCCTACCGGACCGAGCCGCACGCCAAGGCGCTGGGGGATCTGGCCTCGGAGAGGAAACCGGAAGCCGTCCTGCTTCCCGCCACCTCCCAGGGCAAAGATCTGGCGCCCCGTCTGGCCGCCCGGCTCAGGACGGGGCTGGCCACCGATTGCACCGACGTCGAGACCGACGCATCCGGAACCCTCACGTTCACCCGGCCCATCTACGCGGGGAAGGCTCTCGAGAAGGTCCGAATTCCGGACGCCCGGCCCCAGATGGCCACGCTCCGGCCAAAGGTGTTCCCGGTCGGGAGCCCCGATGCCTCCCGCCAGCCCGAGGTTGTTCGGGTGACTCCCGAGGTCGCGGCCGGCGCCGTCGGCACGACCGTCAGGGAGACTGTCCAGACCTCCGCCGGCCGCATCGAGCTCACCGAGGCCGACTTCATCGTCTCGGGCGGCCGCGGGCTCAAGGACGCCGAAAACTTCGCGCTGCTGGAGGAGCTGGCCGACACCCTGGGCGCGGCGGTGGGGGCCTCGAGAGCGGCCGTGGACTCGGGTTGGCGCGATCACCAGGACCAGGTGGGCCAGACCGGAAAGACCGTCACGCCTTCCCTCTACATCGCCTGCGGGATCTCGGGCGCCATCCAGCACCTGGCGGGCATGTCCTCGGCCAAGTGTATCGTGGCCATCAACAAGGACCCGGAGGCGCCCATCTTCAAGGTGGCCGACTACGGCATCGTGGGGGATCTATTCGAGGTCGTCCCCGCGCTCAAGAGCGCTCTCCTGGAGGCCAAGTCGTAGACGCCTGAGCGATCCGAACACGGGGGCCGGAGCGTGGATCTGGTCAAGGAAACCATCGGCGCATTCCCCACCTACCTCATCCTCTATCTGTCCTTCGCCGCCGCCATTCTTCTCTTCGCGCGCGCGGCGCGGGGCAAGGTCCGGCTCGTCCGGCGCGGCCAGCCCGAGGATCGGACCGACCACACGGGCCGGCGCGTGACTGGGCTTTTCGGCTACGTGCTGTTCCAGCGCCGGCTGCCCAAGTACAAGATTGCGGGCCTCATGCACATGCTGATCTTCTGGGGCTTCCTGGTCTTCGCTCTCGGCTACGCGTTCATCGTCTTCACCGGCGGCGAACTCCAGGAGCGGTTCGCAGGGATCGGGGGCGGCGCGATTGCCGACGTCTACTCGACCTTCCAGGAGCTGTTCGGGGTTCTGGTCGTCCTCTCGGTGGTCGTGGCCGCCTTCCGGCGGCACGTCCTCAAGGTGAGGCGGCTCGAGATCAACCGGGACGCCGACCTCGTCCTGCTCCTGATCTTCCTGATCATGACGAGCCACTTCCTCACCCAGGGCCTGGCCCTGAACCTCGGGGCCGGGTACGGGTGGACGCCCGTGAGTCGCGCGCTGGCGGGCCTCTTGGCCGGCTTCTCGGACGCTCGGGGCCTCCACGTCGGGGTCTGGTGGATCCACCTGTTCCTGATCTTCGGTTTCCTGGCCTACCTGCCCGCCTCGAAGCACCTCCACATCTTCTTCGGCCCGTTCAACGTGTACTTCCGTTCGCTCAGGCCGGCCGGGGAGGTCCCGCTCATCGACATCGAGACGGCCGAACGTTTCGGGGCGGAGAGGATCGAGGACTTCACCTGGAAGTCTCTCTTCGACCTCCTCTCGTGCGCCGAGTGCGGGCGATGCCAGGACCACTGCCCCGCGTACGACACCGACAAGCCCCTATCGCCCAAGAGGCTCCTGATCGATCTCAAGCACCAGCTGTTCGAGTCGGCCGAGGGCGACGACGCCGGGGAGCACGCGCCGCTGGCCGGGGGAGCCATCGAGGAGGACGTGATCTGGAGCTGCACGACGTGCCGGGCGTGTCAGGAGCAGTGCCCGATCCTGATCGAGCACGTGGAGAAGATCATCGAACTGAGGCGGTACCTGAGCCTGATGGAGGGGCGGTTCCCGAACGAAGCCAAGCTCGCCTTCAAGAACCTGGAGACCAACTACAACCCGTGGACGATCGGGTGGGCCGAGAGGGCCGGGTGGGCAGAGGGTCTGGACCTCGAGACGCTCGGCGAGGGCGGAGAAACCGACGTGCTTCTCTGGGTCGGGTGCGCGGGGGCGTTCGACGACCGCAACAAGAAGGTCGTGCGCGCGCTGGTGGGTCTCGCTCGCGGCGCGGGCGTCGAGATGGCCCACCTGGGTACCGACGAGCGGTGCTGCGGCGACCCGGCCCGCAGGCTGGGCAACGAATACCTCTACCAGATGCTCGCCCAGGAAAACGTCGAGACCCTCAGAGGCCGCACGTTCAATAGGATCGTGACCACCTGTCCCCACTGCCTCAACACGCTGGCGGCCGAGTACCCCCAGCTGGGCGGCGGGTTCGAGGTCGTCCACGCCACCTCGTTCCTGGACGAGCTTCTGCGCGAGGGCAGGATCCGACCCACCGAGCGCGTCCAGGCCATCGTGGGCTTCCACGACTCCTGCTACCTGGGCCGGTACAACGGCCTCTACGAGCCCCCGCGCCGGGTGCTCAGGTCCATTCCGGGGATCACCCTCCGCGAGCCGAAGAGAAACCGCCGCTCGTCGTTCTGCTGCGGCGCCGGCGGCGGGCGCATGTGGCTGGAGGAGAGCATCGGGACCCGCATCAACCACCGCCGCATCCAGCAGGTGGCCGAAACCGGCCCCGAGATCGTGGCGTCGGGGTGTCCCTACTGCCTGACCATGTTCGAGGACGGCATCAAGGAGACCGAACGGTCCGACCAGCTGCGCGCCCTCGACGTGATCGAGCTCCTCGCTCAGTCCGTCAAGCCGTCCTGACGTTTCTCCGCCATGCCGCGTCGAGCGACCTAGCGTTCCTTGGCGGCCTCTCGGATGAGGGCCAGCGCGATCTCGTTACGCTGCATCTCGCTGGTCCCCTCGTAGATCTGCGTGATCTTGGCGTCCCGCATCATCTTCTCGACCGGATAGTCGTGCATGTAGCCCCGGCCCCCGAGGATCTGGACCGCCTTGACGGTCACCCACATGGCCGCGTCCGACGCCACCAGCTTGGCGATGGCCGAGTCCTTGGTGGTCCTCTCGTATCCGGCGTCGATCATGCGGGCCACCCCGTAGGTGAGCGCCCGGGCGGCCTCGATGCGGGCCGCCATCTCGGCCAGCATGTGCTGGATCGCCTGCATCGAACTGATGGGTTGGCCGAACTGCTGGCGCTGGCGGGCGTGGCGGACCGCCTCGTCGAGCGCGCCCGCCCCGATTCCGACCGCCTGGGCCGCCACCCCCGGACGGGTCACGTCGAAGGTCCGCATGGTGGTGATGA
>Ga0180438_10004107_pt1 | contig 21250 bp, 28 predicted proteins | sample SS_ome_12_FD_132455 | JGI IMG/M metagenome (GOLD analysis project Ga0180438, IMG submission 132455) | Hypersaline lake sediment archaeal communities from the Salton Sea, California, USA - SS_3_D_2 metaG | ecosystem: Environmental > Aquatic > Non-marine Saline and Alkaline > Hypersaline >... | reverse complement strand
CTCAGCGAGCGACTTCCGCTCTCCGAAGGCTTCACGGAGCTTCCGTGGTCTCGACATGGTCAACCTGGCAGAGGGGCTCCCACGTGGAAGCGAATTTCAGGGCTTCGTCGCGGATCTCGCAGAGGCGCTTCGGGCTCTTTTCAAGCAGCAGCTCGCGTCGGCGCTCTTCTGCTTCGAGCTTCGCCTGGAGGTCTGCGGACTCGACCCTGGTGACGTGGTAGGAGAGATCACGATGCCGTCTCCTCTATCCGCTGTGCAAGGATGCGGAATGCGCGCGCAGCCACAATCGGAACCTGTCCGTTCCCGAGGGCTTTGATTCTGTGGACCCGATCGGCCACCCCATGAGCTATCCGCGGTATACCATCCTCCCAGGCTCCGCTTTGCCAAGCCTCCGCACCATATGATGCCAAACAGTGTGGCAACTGCCGCAGAGGGTCTCGATGTTCTCCGGAGTGTTGTTCTCCCGGTTCCCGTCGACATGGTGCGCTGAAAGCCGATTCCTGCTCCCGCAATTCTCGCAAGCGCTCAGAAGGTGCTTTTTCGCTCGCCACGAGAGGCCATGCTCTCCGACAACATCTCTCGTGTTCGCGCAGGAGAGACTGCAAAACAGCCTCTTCCTCCACTCCTTGTTGCCCTCTAGTCGACCGCTCGCAAAGCGCTTCCTCGTCATAACTGCACCGCAAGCCCTGCAACGCTTCCACCCTGTTCGCGTCTTTCTCATTTCCAAACCCCATTAGCCAAGGCACAAGGCACAATGGCGCATGGGGTGTAGACTTGTCGAGCCGAGCGGCCAGCCCATCAGAAGCTCCACCCAGGGCGGGTTCAGTGGCCCACCATCCTTGCGTTCGACCACCTCGTTGAGGGGCCTCGCGTTGCGCGCGTGCGTCGCTTCGCTCGCCTTGCCCGACTTCCAATCCCTCGCGCTCGGCGTCGGCCATATCCAGATGAAGTCCGAAAGGGTCATCCCCGAGTGGGCCTTCGAACCGGGCTTCCGGTTGGCGGTCATGTTGCGTGAGTTGCGCGAGTCGCCCACGGTCGGCGTGGGTATCCCACGCAAGGAGCCAGAGCCTCTTGCGCCGATGCGGGGCACCGCAATCGTCTGCTCCCAGCACCGTCCATTCCGCATGGTACCCTGCCTCGGCCAGGTCTCCGAGTACTCGCCCGAAGTATCCGTGAGACCGGGCAAGCAGGCCTGGGACGTTCTCCAGGAATGCGAGTTCGGGTCGTACTTCACGAATGATGCGGATCGTGTGAGGCCACCCATTTCGTGGGTCGTCTTCTCCGCGGCGCTTGCCGGCGACCGAGAACGGTTGGCAGGGAAAGCCTCCTGAAACGACCTCGACGCGTCCGCGCCAAGGTCGGCCGTCGAAGGTTCGGACGTCATCCCAGAGGGCGAAGGGCTCGAAGACCCCGTCGCGCTGTCGCTGGACGAGGATCTTCTGGCAGAATTCGTCGATCTCGACGGCGCAGACGGTCCTCCATCCGAGGAGTTTGGAGGCGTAGAGGCCTCCTCCGGCGCCGGCGAAGAGCTCGATGTGGCGGGGACGTGTATCCATGTCATCTCTGCCTCAAGTAGTTCACGAAGCTCGAAGAGATCATCTGCACAAGGTCGCGGCCGAGCGTCTCTGGGCCGACACGCTTCCAGAGCTTCGAAGGCCCGAACATCTTCCGCATTGCCTTCGGCGAGATGTCATAGTGCACTTTTCCACCGTGGGAGTCGCCGACCAGCATTGCTGTCGTGTGGACACCTCGTGAGCGCCCCGTCTTGATCGCTTCGGCAACGTACTGCTGCAGTTGATCGGTGCTGTAGTCGTAACCCTTCCAGCTCTGGAAGTACGGCATCCCGTCCGTGAGCACGAGAAGATGCCGGTCTTCGGTCGAGTCCCAGAGCTCCCGGATCGCAAGCTTGACCGCGATGTGCAGGGGCGTGCACCCGTTCACGAAGTGCTTGATGGGCGGGTCTTTGTCTTTCACGCTGAAGCGGTGGAGGTTGACCCTTCCGCCGCCCGGAGACGAGAACCCCCACACGGTCACCGTGCAGAAGGGGAAGTCGAGCGCTCGTCGAAGCATGCGGCAGGCGCGTTCGACCTGGATGGCCTTCGGACCGCTCATCGACGAGGAGAGGTCCACCAGGAGCAATGCCCGGAAGCCCATTCCTCGCTCTTCGTGCGTGAAACAGTCGAGCGGCGCGTTCGTCACCTGCCTCTGAATGTAGGCCTGGATGTCCGTCTCGGCGCCCGTGTCGCGCAACGCGTACTTCCGGCGCCCGAGCGTCCGCATGAAGACCGCCCGCATCCGCTTCACCGAGGAGACGTCCATCGGGTCGAGCGGTTCGCACTCGAAGGCGCCCTTCTCGACGTCCACGAATTCGACCTTGGCTCGCGCCTCCTTCTTGAGCCATTCGTCCCGGTCGACCTTCGGCGGGTTGGCGAGCGCGGTGAGCGTTTTGTCGACTTGGTGCCGGGTGTCTCGCTCCGAACATCCCAAGAGGGCGTCCATCGTGCCCTCTTCGTTGACGTTGGCGTTCGTGATGCTGCCGGCCGTCGCGCGCGACTTCGACCTCTTCCAGTCCGGCGTGAAGGAGTCTGGCTCGACCGAGTTGATCCGGTTCTCGATGTGCTCTGGCAGCGACCCGAGCTTTTCGATGAGGTCGTCGAGCGCTCGCGTCCGGGTCTGGAGGTCCGCCTTCACATCGGGGGCAGACCAAGGCTCCTGTCCGTCCTGCTCGCCTTCGGCGTCCTCCCCCTTGCCCTTGCCTTCGGAATCCTGCTTGCCCTTAGAATCGCTCTCAGCGCCTTCTGAGGGGTCCTCCGGGCCCTGCCCTCCCGACATGCCTTCGCTGCCGTCGAGGCCGAGCATGTACGCGAGGAATTGCTCCGCGTCGTTGCCGGCCATCTGCGGGTCGTTGGGCGCAGATTCGCCTTTCTCTTCACGGATGAGCTCGTTGACGAGCTTCGTGATGAGCCACTTCGACACGAGCAAGGTCGCGTCGAAGCCTCTGCGCTCGACCTTCTTCAAGGCCTCCACCATGTATGGGCGGTAGCGCTCAAGCCCGGGGGCTTCCGGTTCGACCCCGAGACTCAAGAGTAGGAAGTACCCGAGGAGCGTCTGGTCCTGACCCTGGCTCAGTCGTGTCTGGGCCTCTGCCAAGTCGAGCAAACGGAGCCGCAGATAGTTGCCCGGGTAGAGCATCCCCCATAGCGACGTCACGCGGTAGGCCTCGATGATGTTCACAAGGGCGCGGAGGCGCTCACCGAGGAGCACCCCGTCGATGTCGACGCCGCCACGCTGAGCGAATTTCGCCACGCGCTGGACGTAGACGAGGAGGAATGCATCGCGGGCATCGGGGTCGGTCTCGAAGAGGATATGCGACAACTGCCGCGCGACGCGCAGGTAGAGGTCTGGATCGTGGAAGGGCACCGTGATGACGGAGTTGTTCGAAGTCGCCTGCACGCCACCGCTCTTCAAGTAGAGCTTTCGGCCGACGATCCCGGCGAACGTACGGACGGTGGCGTACGAGATGTCAAGCTCTCGCTGGATAAGCGCCTTCTGCTCCGGAGTCCGGTACGCGGCTTGGCTCCGCGTACCGTGCAATCGCGGGAAGCTCATGTCAGCCCCCCACCGTGATGCCGAAGATGTCCTCGACCCAGCGAGCGACGCGCACGCGGTCGTCGTCGTCGAATTTGCCGCTCAGAATCCAGAACGCGCGCTTCGAGCCGAGGAGCGCGATGTTCATCCCGAGCTGGACGAGATCCCGTGTCGACAGAGCGTAGTCGATCTCGCCCTGACGGGTCTGATGCGCGAGGCGCAGCATCGAGTCCACCACCTGGCTTCGTAGCTTCGCGGCGTGGCCGTTGAGGACCGAGGAGAGGATCTTCTTCTCCTCGCCGAGCTCTGGGTAGTCGAGCGGGATGAGGTTGAACCGGCTCTTGAGGTCCTCGTTGAGCTGGTAGGTCCCGCCGTAGACTGCGGTGTTCATCGTGCCGACGATCCAGAGCTTCGCGCCCTCCTTGAGCCGGAAGACCTTCTTCGCTTCCGGGACTTCGATCTTCTTGCGGAAGTCGGCCGTGGCGTTGAGCCCCTTCTGCATCTGCGGCGTGAGCGCGTTGATCTCTTCGAGCGAGAGGATGCATTCGCCGACTTCGTTCGCGATCTCGAAGGCCGTCGTCACCGGTCCCAGGACGAACGGCGTCTCGCCGCCGCGCAAGACGAACATGCCCAGCATGTGCGAGCGGCGGACGTCCTCGCTGCAGTCGAACGTGACGAGCGGCGTCTTGCGGTTGGCCGCGTAGGCCGCCACGGAGAGGCTCTTGCCGATCCCCTTGGGGCCAACGAGGATCACGTTCGCCGTGAAGGCGAGCGAATCGTAGATGTCGTGCAGGTTCTGGACGTCCACGTACGTCGGAATCTCACCGGGTACGAAGTCTTCTGTCGGTAGTCGTTCGAGCACTGCTCCCTCCTTTGAGTCACTCGCACAAGGCTTCGATCAACGCCTTGATGCGCGCTTTGGTGTTCGCTTTGGGGGTCACTTTGAGGGCGGTGGAGCGCCGTTTGAGCCCCTCCACCTGCCGGAAGTCCAACTGTCCGATCTCCACAAGGAAGTCGACTTTGGAAGGGTTGAGCGCGAGGGTCTTCACGACGTCGAAGGCGTCGTTGACCTCCATCCCGTTCTGCTGCAGGAGCTGCTTCATGCCCTCCGCATCGGGCGTCTTCGCGACGCGTTCCTGGCGAGCGATGGTCACGTCCCGCAGCTTGAGCGATTGCCCGCTGGCGGTCTCCGTCCCCTCGCCCGCGCTTGCGAGAAGGCCATCACGCATCTGCGCCTGCCGGCGCTTGCAGGCGTCCATCAAGGCAGATAGCGCCGCGTAGTACTCCGCTTGCTCCTCGACGCCTTCCGGAACGTGCGACAACAACGCCGCCTCGAACACTTCCGCCAAGAGTTCCTCGATCGTGTAAGCCATGAGGCTCCTCCTTCGACAATGGTCGAGGGGAACCTATACGGTCGCGGCCGTATTGTCAAGGCGTCAGGAGGCGCTCTGCTTGGAGCTCTTTCCGGCTTGCGCGACGGAGGCGCGGAGCTGCTTCTTCGCGTTCTCGATGCGGCGCATGGCCCTATCGCGGAGCTCTTCGGCCTCCTCGTAGGATATCTCTCGATCCCGCAGAGCATCTCGAATGGAGTGCAGCACGCCGTAGGCCGCCTCGAGATGGTCGACCGCTTCGTCGGGGTCGCCAGGCTTGTTCTTCTTGAGGTCATCGAGCGCGTCGTCGATCTCGTCCGCGTCGTCGGTCCGTTCGGGGCCTTCCTTGTCGCGCGGAGCTGGCTTCCCTTTCCCCTTGGAAGGCGGAGCGCCGAGCACATCGAGGATGTCGCGGTGGAGGAGGTCGTCCAGGTCTCGAGCGAACTGCAGCATCAGACCCGCGGAGTCCTTCAGCATCGAGAAGGGCTTGAAGGGGGCCACCAGGGGCATCGCGAGGAGCTTGAAGGCGCCCTTCACGAGTCTGCCAGCCGCGTCGACCCGCTTGTCGGCCTCCTTCGTGGTGGCCGGCTTCTTCGCCTGCTTCAGTTTCTTGATGCTCTCTCGAGCGCCATCAACAAGATCGTCCACCTCCTTCTGTCCTGGCTTCTTCTTCGGCGTGAACGCATCAGAGAGGCGGTCGAGGACTTTCGTCAGGAGGCCCCGGGTCTTCTTCGTTTTGAAGCCCTTGTGTTTCTCCGGAGAACCCACAAGGGCGAGCGGGTGGGCCTTCTTTTTGTCCTTCTTCTCGGTCGGCTTGTCGAGGACCGGCTCCTTCTTCTCGGCTTCCTCGTCGGGAATGAAGATCGGCATACCGCTCGGCGTGGTCTTCCACACACCGATCTGACCGTCGAACTCCCAACGACCGTCCGGGAGCTTCGTGGTGACCTTCTTCCGCTCGAGCAGCGCAACCAGCGTGGCTGTCTTCCGCATCATCTCCTCCTCGAAGAATGCGGAGTCAGCATACAGGCCTCGCTTCCTTTCACGCAACACGGGTCGCACTCGAGCGAGCTGCACACCTCTGTCGGTACATATTTGTGCGGGCGCCTCACTGCCTGCCGGACTTCAGGTACGAAACGCAACGAGGGAGAGGTAATGTTTAACCGAAAAGAGATATTCGAGGTGATGGCGGAAGAAATCGGAATGGGCAGAGAGGACGAACCTCGAGGCCACTACCCAGTGGAGGAAGAAGAGGTCCTGTCATGGGAGAGACCTTCTGCGGACAGGCGCGTCTGGAAGGGGAATCAATTCCGGAGGTGCTTCGTCTGCGGAGGCCGAATCCACAAGGGGGAAGAGAGGAGCACGCACAACTTGCCGAAAGGTCACGGCAGCGCCATTGCACACGTGAACTGCGTCCTCCGTCGCACCGAATGGTGACCTCGGTCGAACCGGATCAACGACCGGCGCCCGCCTGGCCGTAGAGACGCGGTTCGAAGTAGGGGCAGTTCGGCGCCGTAGCCGACCCCCAGTGGCAGGGCTTCCCCGCAGTGCGCGGGTTCGAGCAGGTTCCGTAGCACTCCTTCGGCCCGAGGTGGCCCATGAAAATCAGACGCAACCACACGCAAGCGTGGTCCTTCGCGATCGGCGCCTTCATGAGCTCGTTGACGTCTTCGGACACCGGAGGTGTTGGCTCCGGCGCGTAGGCCTCTTCCAAATCTTTGCCCTCGAGTCGAATCGCGACCAGGTCCCGCGGTAGCGCGGACATGAGGACTTCGTACGCCCACTTTGAAAGCGATCGGCCAGAGCCGTTCTCTTTCACCCAGGCCTGCAGCAGTTCGTACTCCGTCTCGGAGAAGGTCACCCGCAAGACGGGCGACCTATTCGTCGTGGCGATCTTCTTCCTCTTGCCCATGAACCTCTCCCACAATGCGCTGAGCCATGGCATCGTTGTAGCCTTGCGCGAGACCGAGCTCGTATGCCTTCTCGCGCTGTTCGCGCAGGAAGCGCTTGCCGATCTCGCAATAGTCGAAAGCATGGCAGGCGAAGCACGAGCTCACACCCTGCCGCTCTTGGCAAAGGCCCACCTTCGCTGCCAGGAAGGCCGCGTCGTATTCCGGAGTCCCCTCCGAGAGGCCGCGGTAGATCAACTCTGCGCGGATCCGATCAAGCTCGCTCACGTTGGTGCTCCTCGAGAATCAACTCGGGGGAGCGCACGGATCGCAGGAAGCAGAGGCGGTGCATGTACCCCCACACGGTCGCCTTGCTCATGTTCGGACGGCCGTCTTTGTGGAAGTCCTCGATCCGTTTGGACCGGATGCACACCGCGTCGGCGCCAGCTTCGATCGGCAAGCCGCAACCAGCACATCGCTTTGTCGAAGCCATAGCTTCCTCAGCTCGTCAACGGCTTCTGTTTCGGCTTCGGGCGGCTGTCGAGCAGACGCTCGGGCGGCTCGTTGTCGCCCACGATCTCCCGTAGCGGCTTCGGCTTCGGCTTGTCCTGCGACGGCTTGTTCGAGTCGTTCATTGCATCCCCCTCAGTGGTAGCCCCTCATGTATAATCAAGGCACGGGGAGATTGTCAATCCTGCGATCCGTTACAGGGTTGCGATCTTACGGTCGAAGTCCCGCACGAAGGCCTCTTGTTCACCGGCGTCGACGGTGTGGAGACGCGTGCTGCGCACGGTGGAGAGGGCCTCTTCGGGCTTTGTTCCGAGGCGGATGAGGGTGCAAGCTGCGAGCGTCCCGGTGCGACCCAGGCCGCCGCGGCAATGGACCACCACGCTTTTGCCAGCCCGCAGTAGGGCGATGACGGAGTCGATGAGCTCGAGGTAGCGCTCGACGTCTCGCGGCGCGTGTCCGTCAGCGATCGGGAACCAGGTGACGTCGATGCCATAGTCGTTCGGCGCCATCGAGAAGAGGTCCTCGATGCCGCAGCGCGAGTATTCGGCGAACTGCATCAGCGAAACGAGGTGCTCGCATTTGTGCTCGTCTCGAAGGCGCTTGAGGTCGAGCGCGAGGTTGCGATCCCAGAGCCCGGTGAAGCCGCAGCAGCTCTTGCCAGGCGCGAGCGTCATGCCGAGCCTGCCGCGGAGCTGATGGACTTCCTGTGGGAGCCAGTCGACTCGCAGGGGGTGCGACTGCGAGGTCTTCGCTTGGCTACGGGGGCGAACGTTCCAGAAGCGTTCATTGTTGAAGTCCACCATCACGACCTCCTGTCAGGAGGCGTTGAGCTCCGCCACGAGGGCCTCGTAGTCGAGCTCGTCCGCCCCCACTTCGATGTTGTGGGGAGTACCTTGCGCTCCGCGGATCGCCGTCGCCGGCTCTGCCCCTACACGCACGCGGTTCTCGTGTCGCGCGAAGTAGAGCGTCTTCACGCCCGTGTCGAGGAAGGGTTGGCAGAGTCGTTCGAGTGCTTTCGCGGTCAGCATGGTCGTCTCCCCGGAGTTGTGAGGGCCGGTATTGGCCCTCCGATCGCTATCAGCACGCCCCCGTGTTGTCAACCGAGCCGATACACCGTGGTCCCGCTCTGGTTGACCTTGCCCTTGATGCGCTTGTCCGCACGAGCGATCTTCGCGATCTTACGCAGGTTCGCGGGGCTGTCATCGAGACGGAGCGCGTTGCAGATCCCCGTGGCGGTCATCAGACGCTGGTTCCGGCTCGCTTTGGCGATGACGCTGCGGACCGAGCTGGCGTCCAAGGCGTTCACGGCCTCGTTGTACTCCTCCTTGAGCGACTCCGACTTCGGCATCGCCGCCTTGATCATGCGACGCAGCCGTTGCGGCTTCACGCCCTTCGCCTCGTCGGGGAGCATGCCGTCCGCGACCATCTGGTCGACGCCGTCCTTGCGGAGCAGGAAGAGCAGGTCGTCCGCGACACTACGAATCGCCGCATTGCGGCTGAGTCCGGGTTCTTCGTCCGCTCGGTTCTCTCCCAGTCCGTCCAGGTACATCTTGAGTGCTTGCTGCAGCTTCATCGTGCCCCCTTGTTGTGGTCCTTCGAAGCGACTGATGCCCCAGAGTAGCCTTAGCCGACCCGTTGCACAACGGCAGTGACACGCTTCGCGAACGTGTCGCCGTGGCCGCTCAGTCGAGCAGGTAAACTCCCTGGAAGGCCTGCTCCGTCTCTTCGCCCATGATGTCGAGGGTGAAGCTCGTGTTGCCGGTCTGGACGGTGACACTGGTCGCCTGGTCGTCGAGGGAGTAGTTGCCGTTGTTGCAGTTCTGGCAGACTTCGACCTTGCCCTCGACGTCCTCTTCGACCTTCTGCTCGGTCGCATTCTCCCAGACGTCGCGCTCGATGATGGCGATGTGCTTCACGGCGCCCGTGATGAGCTCCGCGTCGTCGAGCACGCCGAGGGAGGCGAGGTACATGGTCAGGATGTCTTGGCTGAAGTGCTTGTAGAGCTTCACCACCACGTACTTGTCGGGCTCGGTGTTGTGGACGCGGAAGTGGATGCCGATCAGACCGTCGATGAAGGTCTTCACCTGATCGGGCTTGATGCGGGCGAGGTATTGCGGGTCGTCGAGTTGCGTCGTCATGTTCTTCCCCTCCGTTGGAAGCGGATCGTCCGATCCGGTCGTCTCAATCGTCGTAGGTCACGTCAACGAGCTGCAGCAGGGTGCGCGGGTGATAGGTCTCGTTGAAGACCTTCGACCCCTTGGGTGTGCAGGTCATCACGATGGTCTTCCAGTCCTCCGAGATGCCTTCGGCGCCGTATCTGGCTCCGAGCAGGGCGCCGACAATAGCACCGTTGGTGTCGGCATCGCCGCCGCGATTCACCGTGTCAAGCAAGGCGTCCTCGAAGCTCTCCGCGTGCAAAAGCTGGTAGAAAGCGACTCGGAAGGCCGTTCGAACGAAGCCTCCGTAGTCGGGTTGCGTCATGTCTTCGGACAGAGCGTCATCGAGGTCGACTTTGACCCCCGCCGCGGCGTCGAGTACCTCCATGTCGCTTGCGAGGTTCACCGTCCGGAATTCGCCGCTCGTTCGGTAGTGCACCAGCAGCTCCAGCAGCATCGCGGAGGCAATGTCGACCTCGTCGCGTGCGGCCTGCCACATGGCCTGCGAGTCGCCGCCTCGGATACCTTCTGCGATGGCGGCGTTGTAGCTCGCGCAAGCGAGCGTACAGCGTGGATCTGCATGGGTGATCGCGCTGTCCGCGATCGACACCGCGCGTCGGAGCCCGTCGTCCTTGAGCGCGTAGAAGGTGCCGATCGTGCTCGTCCGCATGAGCGACCCGTTGCCGGCAGAGCGCCGTCCGCTGTTGTTCCAGGAGACGTAGCCGCCGCGAGGGCCGTACTCTACGCTGCCTCGGATCCCGCCCGAGGTCGTGCCGCCGATGTCGAAGGTGTGCTTCGCCCATTCTGCGTAGAGCTTGACGGCCTCGTGGGCGGAGTAGGAGCCGTACTCCAACAACACCCGCGCGATGCAGACCGCCATGTGGGTGTCGTCGGTCACCTGACCGGGGGCGAGCCCGAACGGTCCCGCGCCGATGATCTCGGTGTGAGGGCCGCGCATCCGCTCCGGCCATGCCGGCGAGGTGATGTGCTCGAATTCGAGCGTGGTTCCGAGGGCGTCTCCGACCGCCTGCCCGAAGGCGGCGCCGAAGGCTCGGTCCTTGTGTGTGCGTGCGTCCATCGTCCGTTTCCTCACCAGTCGTGGCGGTCGTCGTGGTCGGTGCTGTTGATGAGGAGGTCTTCGGCCTTCTCGGCCAACTCCTCTTCGAGGTCCTCTTCGGTGGTGCCGAGCGCGTAGACGGCCTCGTCGAGGTCGGCCTCGACGTAGTCGCCGTTCTCGAAGCGGGAGACCACCTTGATGGTGATCTCGCGGCCGGCGCCCGGCCCCGCACAGGGTCCCCACATCACGTCGCCGTAGCTGGGGAGGAGGTCGACTTCGAAAAGGAAGTCCTCGATCTCAACGTCGACGCGTTCGGTGTTGTCAACAAACAGCAGGCTGCGGCGCATAATCCCCTCCTTTGGTGAGCGCTTGAGCGTACTATAGGCCCATTGACACAACGCGTCAAGGGCAAAAGCGGCACATCATACCTTTTCTGTCAGCCGGACCTGCTCGAGCGCCCAGAGGGCGAGGTTCCCCGCCTGGTTCTGGGACCCGGTGTAGAAGGTCGCGAGGACGCGGTCTTCGCCTTCGCAACGGAGCTCGACAAGGTCCCAGCACAGGCGCTCGTTGTCTCGACGCAGGTAAACCCGGTCGGACTTCACGCGGGTGCCTTGTCGAGGCCAACGACCCATCACGCCCCCTGTGAGCCAGTGAGCACTTCCACGTCGGCGGGCACCTCGTATCCGCCGATGACGACGAGCTCGGAAACGGGGCCGCGTTCGTTGCCTTTCGAGTTGATGTTCCTTCGCGCGCTCACACGCACGCGCGGGAAATTCCGATACAGCCCGTGGACGAAGGGTACGTCCGAATTCGACAGCATGACCTTGGCCCCCTTGTCGACCAGCGTCTGGACCGCTTCCGCCAGCCCGCGGTGGTCGTTCTCCGTGAATCCGGAGCCGTTATAGGAGGTGAAGGCCCCTTCCTTCAGGGGCATGTACGGCGGGTCGAGGTAGACGAAGTCGCCTGCTTTCGCGGCGAAGAGGACACGCAGGAAGGACCCGCTGACGAGTTCCACGCTCTGGAGGGCTTCTGAGGCCTCGCGCAGGAGTTCTTCGCGGACCACGTCGATGGCGCCCTTCTTCCCGTAGGGGACGTTGAATTCGCCGCTTCGGTTCTCTCGCCACAGCCCGTTGAAGCACATGCGATTGAGGTAGAGCATGCGTGCGGCGCGGAGCGATCTCGCATCGTTGGGGCGCGTGTTGAAGCACTTCCGGACGTCGTAGTACGCCGACTCGGGGTCGTTGACCACGGCGCCGAGGCGTTTCAACCAGCCGATCACGGCGTCGACCTCGTCCCGCAGCATCTGGTACGTGAGCATGAGGTGCGCGTTGATGTCGCCGAGCGAGGCCTCCTCGGGTTCGAGGTCGAAGAAGAGCGCGCCCCCGCCGACCATCGGCTCAAAATAGTGCCCCCACGTGGTCGGCAGGAGGGGGCGAAGCTGCGGCAGAAGCTGGCGTTTCCCGCCCGCCCATTTGAATATCGGCTTCGCCATCACACCCTCCTCGGTCGCGGCTTCGGGGCTTTGAGGCCCACCTGGAGGTATCCCGAGCACTCGTCGACCAGGCCGCGGCGCTTCGCTTCGCGGACGACATCCTCGGCTTCGCCAGGAGCGAAGACCTGGATCGCCTTCAGAGCTTGCGACGTTTCGAAGCGCCCCATGCCTGCCACGATGGTCGTCAACGCGGTGATTCGCGGGTCATCGAAGCCATGCCCGCCCCAGTCCATCCATGGAATCGAATCTCGGGTCTGCCGCCAATCGTGGCAGAGCGCGTACGTTGCCGCAACATACCAGGCGAGGTCACCCGCCTCAAGGGCAGCGCGTCGCATCCGAATCGCCTGCAGGTAGTGCCGAACGATAGAGGTCGTCAACGGCGTCGACTTCTTGAGGAGGCGTTGCGCGAAGGCACTCTCCACCTCGATATCGCCCGACTGCACCCCGAAGCTCACGTGCTCGAGATCCCGAATGAGGTGCTCGAACCAATCGAGCACACCGAGCTCAATGCTATCCATGGCTCACATCCGGATGGCAGGACCGCCCGGGAAGGGCTGGAAGCTCCGCTTCTCGCGGTTGATCGCGCTTTCGATGTCGCGCAGCAGCGCGATCATCTGCATCTGGGTCTCCCGATCGGCTCCATCGAGCATCTGCTCGACCTTCGGATACGCACGCCCCGTGAGGCGCCGCATCATGCCGACCGCCTGTTGGCTCTCGCGACCTCGCATCACATCCTCCTGGTTAGGGTCCGGGAGGGACGTTATAAGGTCGTCGGCCGGTTGTCAAGAAGGCAAGGTCCTGCTATTGTGTCGAGAGCTATGTCATGAATGCGGGGTGTAGAGGGTCTTCGTGCCGGCGAAGCTCTTTGTCCACTCCCACTCATCCTGGACCCACTGGCGGAACTGCGCGCCGTCGACCTCGATCTCGGTCTCCTGGGCCATCTCCAGCATCTCGATGACCTGCGTGTAGTCCCGCTCATGATTCGACGGCGGCTCCAGGAAGAAGCGCATCCAACTGGACGGGGCGCTGGTCTCCTTTCCGCTTGCGATGGCTCGCGCGCGCTTGCGAAGCGTCTTGACGCAGAGGTTCTGGAAGCCCCGGAAGGCCTCCTCGAAGTCCTTCACGTGCTGATCCCGGTTGGCGTAGAGCTTCTCGAGCATTTCCCTCTTGTCGACCGTGATGCGCATGCTCATGATGTTCCTCATTCGTTCGTCTCCTCAGATTTATGATATTGCATGTCGCGCAATATCATTTACAACAGCCGCAACGGCCGGTGCCGTCGCAGCGTGGGCAATCGATTCGGAGCGGCTCCTCGTAGAAGCCGCGTCCCTCGCAATCGTAGCAACTGAAGACCCCCTCGCCGTTGCACTCGAAGCACTCGACTTCGCGCCCGTTGCGGTCCCCCACGAAGCCAGTGCCGTTGCATTCTTCGCACGTAACTTGGCCGGTTTCTTCGCACGCTTCGCAAGGGGCAGACACTGCTTCGCCCGAGTACTCCCAACCCCTTCCGGCGCAGTGCACACAGCTCCCCCTGTCGAGGCAAAGGTTGCAGGAGGGCAGAATCGGCACCGGGGGATGCGGGCCGATTTCGACGATACCGGCTTGCACGTCGAGCTTGTAGAAGCCCAGGAGAGCGTCTTCTTCGGAAGGGGTAACTTCCTTGTTGTGGTAGTAAGTCTTCTTCCCCCCAGCATCGAGGATCGCCACCAACAGCCTCGCGTGCGCGAGGTCCCCGTTGAGGACGGTCGGGGTGATCTGCATCGGGACATAGGGCGCGTAGACGTACCCCGCCTCGAGATATTGGCTCCCTTGGCGGCCGCCCACGGCCGGGTAGCGCTGCCCGAGGACGGCGGGGAGCGTGACATTCGAGAAGTGCTCTGTTTGAAAATGCCGTGATTGGCGCTCGAACAACTGCGCCATCATGAGCCGCTGATTGGGTTCGCTCACGTTCTCGAGCAGAGGTGCCCATCGCGCCTCGAGCGCTTCGATGCTCCCGTCATGGAAGGCCGTGAGGCCACGCAGGATCTCCGCGTCGATCTCGCGATCCATATGATTCGCGAATTCCTCCACGAGCTGCGCCTCGCCCTCGAAGCGTTCCTCGTCGGTGTTCGGGTTCGACCCGAGCGCCATGAGGTCGACCTCGTTGGCGACCACCTGGCCTTCTACCACTGGACCACGCTCTGTTTGTCCGACCATGCCGTGAGTGTAGCGGAGGTCTTCTGCTGTTTCCGGCTCCCAATTGACGCGCAGGCGTCCGGAGACGCTGCCGTCTCCGTTGTCCTGAAACTGCATCGGCTGAACTCGGGCGACCTGCTCGGCGATGGAACTGTTCAAACGCGCTCGGATCTCTGCTTCGACCTCCTCAGAGAATGGCAGTCCGTGGTAGTCAGCGAGTTCACTGTAGAACTCGTCCGTCCATCGAACCGTCCTCCACCGCTTCCGACGGCGCCCGATCTCTCGAGAGAGGATGAGGAGCTGGTGGCCTTCGGTCGGAAAGAGCTTGCGTAGGATGGCGACCCCCACGGCGAAGAGGCGGAAGGTCCGCGCCCCGCCGCTCGCCCATCGGAGCACGAGCTCGTTGTCTGACAGAGCAAGGAGTCGAGTGAGCTGCGACCCGCGCTCGAACTGGCCTTCCACGACGCAGCGCTGGAGCTCGGTCAGGAAGGGGACCCAAATCTTGTGGCCCGCCCTGGCGGGCAAGGACTGGCGCCGAAGGCACTCCGTCACGAGGAGTTCGCCAGCTCCCTCGTCGCCCTGCTCAACCTCCCGAGCGAGACGTTCGAAGAGCGCGCCATCGCGCAGGGGGGAGCTCTGGGTGAGGCTTGTATTCATCGGACCATCCCTCGCCGGGTCGATACCACATGCTCTTCTCGACGAAGCCGCGCTTGTCGAAGACCGTCACGGAGTAGCTTCGCAGGCACGGATGCGGCGTGTCGAGTTCTTGCGGGAGGGGGCCGTTCTCGAGGAGGCGCTGGACCTCTTCGAGAGGAAGGTCGAAGACCTGCAGCGGCCACGATTCCTCGTAGCCACTGACCTCGACGAGAACGGTCCTCCTTGAGGTGGATCCGAGGCCCCTGTCTGCGAGCGACATCAGACCTTGCCCTCGGTGATGGCCTCGACCATCGTCCCCCAGCCTCGCGAGGCCATCGAGACAAAGTTGAGCACCTGCGGGCTCCATCCGTAGATGAAGTAGGCCGGGTCCTCGGGCGGCAGCAGAGCCCGTCGGTAGAGCGAGATGTCGACGATGAAGACGTTGATGTCCCGCTTCACTCGGCGACGGTACTCGTCGAGCGCGTTGATGAACGGGCCGCCACGATTCTGCTGTTCGTCCGTGATGAGGATCAGGTTGTCGGCCTCCTCCTTCTCCTGCAGCATCCATCGCGCGATGAGGTCCGTTCGCGTCGAACCGGAAGCCCGAATCGACTGGGCCTGCGTGAGGATGCTGTCACGCATCGACACGGAGGCCTCGGCGAGCATGTGGTTGAAGAGGAAGAAGCGGCCGTTGTAGTCCGTCTTTTTCATCAGCGAGATCGCGAAGATGCCACCGATGAGGAGGTAACGCCCGCTCATCGAGCCCGAGACGTCGAGGCAGACGATGCTCCGCCCGGGGATCTCTGGCAGGTTGGCGAAGCTCAAGTCGAGCCCGTCGCGCAGCGCATCCCGCGCCCACGGCGAACGTACGTGGTCGATGGCGTCGAGGAAGCGGAAGGGCAGGATCTTGGATCGTCCGATCACCTCCGGGTCCGCGAACTTCTTCGAGATCATGGCTCGGTTGGCGTCGAGCACGCCGTGGCGCTCGAGCGTAGCCAGGTTGCGAAGCAGCGCGAAGATCGGCATCTGCGGCGCGATGGCCTCCCACACCTCCTTGTCGTTGCCGGCGAACGTGGTCGCCACCTCGTGCGGAAGCCGCCCCTCGGTGATGGCCGCGATCTTCTCCTTCGCCGTGGTAGCCCGCTTCAGCCGCTCGAAAGCAGCGATCTGCGGCAGATCGGCGAGCTCGGGGGAGCGCCCCATGAGGTACTCCGCCAACGGCGGATTCATGCCCTTCGGGTGGAGGTAGATCATCATGTCCTTGATGGTCCACTCGCCGGGCTTCGCGGCCGAGCCGTACTTGATGGCCCAGTACTCGCCGAGCTTCTTCGCGAGCCAGTTGCCGGCGACACGCTTGATGCAACGACCACCTCCCTTCCAGCCGAGGGAGCGCATGATCGTCATGAAGTCGCGCAGGTCGTTCGGGGTACGAATCGCCTGGTCGAAGGTCTGCTCGAAGAGCCCCTTGTCGGTGTAGAAGAGCTTCGCGAGTCCGAAGACAGACTGCGTGCGCATGAAGCCCTTGTTGCGCGCGTACCCGATCGCCTTGGCGGCGAAGGTCGGGTCCTCGACGAGCATCTTGTCGTGGACCTCGCCAGCTTCCTTCAAGAGGTCGCGCTGGTCGACGTAGAAAGTGTTGCCGAAAGTGTTCGTGAGCAGCGTCTGCAGATACTGCTCCTGGATCGGACGCTCCCACGCGGGATACTGCGCCGGATCGCGCATCGTGGTGGGGGCGAGCTTGCTCCGCTGTCGCGGATTGAAGAGACGAGAGGCGAGACTCATAGGGGCACCTCCTCGAGGGTTGGCCTCGGTATGTCGGAACAGGGGTCGGCCGTCTCAGCGCAGTCAAAAACTACGCCCCGACCCAGGCTCTTGTGACACGTCTATCCGGTCGTCTACCGTTTGTCAAGGGGAGGCGGCACTTGCCTGCAGCGACCGCCGCAGGCGGGGCGCCGCGCAAAAGCAAGGCGCCTGCGCTCAACCGGCATTCGATGCCGGCACGAAAGCGCGGCGCAGCCTTTCACGCGACTGCGTGTGTGATCGTCCGCGGCGTATCGCCGCAGTTGATGCTGCCGCCACAACGGGGCCGGGATTCGAACCCGGACTGCTGGGATCAAAGCCCAGAGCTCTACCGTTGAGCTACCCCGCTTCGTTCTTCATCGTTGCATCTTGGGGCAGTCGCAAGGCTTGGCCCCGCAAGCAGGACAGCTTGATGTTCCTGGGTTATCCACAGGCCCCCAGCCCCGCCACTTTGCGCCACAGCAACCACACGAATAATCGTGGTGGTACTCGGTCAACTCGACCACGAGTCCTTTTTTCGTCCGAACCATATGGTCGACGAAGCGACCTCGATAGAGTCGCACCAGTCGACGATCCCAAGGGTCTGGGAACAATCCATGCCTGTACTCTCCCATGTCCGGTATCGATTTACACGAATCAGTCAACGCCTCCTCCCTTTTGACAGCGCTGCAGCAGAGGGGAGAGGTGCTTGTACTTGAAGTAGGAGAGAAGCTTCTCAGCGGACGGATGAGCCATCGTCGTTCCCCTTGTCTACGCGTTCGTGCGCGTACTCTTTCGCGATCCTCGTGATGTCGCTCTTCGTGACCAGTTCGCCTTCCTGGGATAGGCGGACCTGCACCCAGGTGGCCTTCGTGGCTTCCAGGTAACGAATGAGCCAGACCCATTCGTTGTGCTCGTCCTTCGATATCAGGATCTGCGCTCGGCCGAGCTCGGTCTCGACGAAGAGGGGCCGTGTGCGTATAGCCTTGCGCGATACGAATTCTTCGGAGTCCACCATGCTGGCCTCTTGTGGCGGGTCGAGCACGTCGCGGAAGGGACGATACTCCTCTTGGAGCTGACGCCGTAGCCGACGGAAGTATTGCTTGTCGCGTTCGTCCATAAGGCAACGGTCGGAATCGAACCGACGTTTCCGGCTTTGCAGGCCGGCGCCATAGCCCCTCGGCCACGTTGCCCGAGTGCTCGGCTTCCACGGCTCCGGCCGAGCGGCGGAGTTCGTTGCAGCCCTTGGGACCGGTAGTAAATCGCAAGGACTGGACCGTGAAAGCGGGAGCTGGAATTGAACCAGCGAGGTCCAGGGTATGAACCTGGATCGGGAACCAGCACCCTTCCCGCTATACGCGGGAGATCACGGCCCCGCATGAACCGCCGTTGCGAGTGTGGGTCCGCACAACGGAACGGACGTCGGAGGTCAAGGATGGCGTCCTCAACCTGTGGTCAACTGGAGGCGCCGGGAATTGAACCCGGGTCCGCTAGGCTTCGAAACAATGCGTCTACGTGCGTAGCTCGTGCTTTGTACCCCGTCGCGCCGCCCACGAGCAGGCTGCGGTGTGGGGGTCCTGGCTTTGGTTGTCGAGCCGAGCAGGCGCCCCAGGTCGTGGCTCCCGTTCGCCGTATCCTGCTGATTGACGGTGCTTCCGAACGCGCAGGCTCTGCTCAGTGCACCGGCTCACGCTGCTTGGGCGTAGGCGATTTCGCTGTCGTCGTTGGCAGCTATAGTTGTCTCGCATTTTGCCGGGTCACGAGACCATCCCGGGCACGCGGCACGTCCCTCCATCCCAACGTCGAATCCAGATCGCCCCCGAATGCCCTCGATGTATGGTGGCACCTTCGACCCCCGAAGGGGTCACGCGCGAGGACGGCCGCGTAAAGGGTTGCTCGAGGATGTGTGCCAGAAGGCATGGCTTGCGCCAATCGTTATCTGTTGCTCTGCCATCTGAGCTACCTCCGCACAAGAGCGGAGGGCAGGATTCGAACCTGCGACCTACAGGGTTGGTGTACGAAGTAACCCTCGTAGCTTCGCGCTCGAGCATGAGTCGCCCAGGGATCGAACCCGGTCGGTGAAGCGTTACTGCTCCTCCCCCGCCAGTGTGGGGGCCACGACTCAAACCCTCGAAGTGGCGCCATTGAAGACCGCGTCACGAAGTCCCGTGCGTTGAGGCCTCAACATCACGGAAGACATTCCGAAGTCGGCGCAAGAACCCCTTCGAAGGATTGCGAGCCCGGGGTTCGAACCCGGCATCTCGGGCCATGGTCCCAAGAAGTGTGCCGTCACTACTCGCGATATCCGGCGAGGATGAAAGTTGAGAAGGCTATACGCGCCCGCTGTAGCGGGCCACGCCTCGTGATTATGCCGAAGTAACCCTCTCTGCCGCCTCACCGGAAAAGGGTCGACGAAGTACCCCCGATAGTCGCTTCGGCCAAAATGGAAGACACCGGAATCGAACCGATATCCGACTCGCAGAGTCGGTGCTCGACCTTGAGCTAGTCCCCCGTCACGCCCGAGGGTGAAATTGGCAAGGAACGTTTGGCGCTCTTCCTGTTGAGCTACCCCAGCTCAGAAGCTGGGGGCAGGACTCGAACCTGCAACCTCCCGCGTGGTCAGCGAAGTAACCCTACCTGCCGCCTCAAGCGCGCAACATCGCCAACGATGACCGTGTCGACGTTGTGACACAGGTCTTACTATAGCGCGCTGCGGTTGTCAAGCGGTCCGCTCACGAATTCTGCCCACCACGAGAAAGGGGAGCCGCGAGTTTCCTCGAGCTCCCCCCTCTCCACTCCGAGGAGACGGATTTACGGAGTGCTCTCTATGGATACCTGCCGCGAGACAGACGGTCAAGAGCGCTACCCCTCCAGGGGGTCGGCCTCGTTGATGCGCCGCATGATGTCGCTGCCGATGGTCTCGAAGCGAGCGGAGGGCTGTGGCTCACGCGTGAGGGGCGCAGGAGGGGCCTCAAGAACCTCGGGCTCCTGGAATCGCGCCAGCGGCTCCGGGTCCGAGCTCGGAAGGGGCGCTCCGAAGGGATCGTAGTCCATGCCCTCCCACCTGGTGGTCTTCTCGACCAGGTCGCCCGGCGTCGGACCGGCGAGCACTGGCGCAGGAGCGGCCGGGCTGGCGGTGTCGCCCAAATCTTGTGGGAGTGGACCAGTCGCCGCCCTGCCAGCTCTGCCAGAGTGCGCCGTTGGGTCGGCCTGTTCGATTTGCGCGATGAGCTCGCGATCGTCCACCAAGCCCGGGGCTCGTGGCGGGGGAGGAGGCTCCGGTGCTCGGCGAGGCCGATTGCGACGCACCTGGTGGGGGTACTCCTCCTGGACGGGCCGCTGTCGGCTCAAGGAGTCCTCCCACGTGCGTGTTCGCTGCAGGCGTTGGATCGTCCGATCCTTCTCCTTGATCTCGCGCCGCAAGCCCAGGTTCTCCGCGATCAGCTCTCGCTTCGAGCGCTTGTGGAGTTCGCGTCGTTTCGCGACCTCCTGAAGGCGCCGAACCGTTTGCGATTTCTGGCGCGTCTGCGTCGCGGCCTGCTCCTTCTCGAGAATTCGCGCCAGGATGCTGTTTCGTTCTTCGCGCGTTCGCTCCGCGTGCTGACGAGCTCGCACGCGCCCGCGCTCGATGGGCCGCTCCTCGAGGCCCGCGAGCACTCGCATCTCCTGCATCAGTTCGGTCGTGAGCGTGAATGCCATAGCTCCCTCCTCAAAGAGAGCTTCACCGCCACGCTGCGAGCTGTCAATAGCCGCCCGTGGCCTGCAGGCGTTGGATCTGGCCTACAGCGCGCTCCACGGGGTCGACGTCGGGCGAACTCTGGGATGGCGGGGGCGTGGTGGGGAAGATACCTTCCGGGCCGTCCCAAGGGCCGCTGTGGCCCGACATCGCCGCCAGCTCGTAGGCCTGCTGCTGCGAGTAGACGAGGTTGTCGGCCGCACGGATGTCACCGACCCCGTAGTAGACGCCTCGACGCACCACAAGGCGCTTGTCCTGGGACACGTCGACCACGACGTCGCCGATCTCAAGCCAGGCGTGACCGTAGCGGCTGAACGGCGCTCGCGTGAGTCGGGGCCTCCCGTGAACCAGGACCGTGCCCTCGGCCGCGCCGGACAGAGCCAAGAAGCTCTTGTAGTAGCATTGACCGAGGCGCTCCTCGCTCATCGCATCCTCCCGCTGTGCTGCCAGACGTAGCCGTCCACAAAGACCTCTACGACGTGACCCCGGACGGGCGGGAAGAAGGGGCTCGTCGCAGCACGTCTGCCGGCCTCTTGGTGATTCCGCGCAGCGACCTTGAAGCGAGCACGCAGCTCGCGCTCCGGGATGACCCAGCCGTTCTCGATGCAGCGCTGGACCTCGTCGACGGGCAGGGCGGCGATGATGTCGATCTTGAAGGCAGGCATGATCCGTCTCCTCAGAAGTACCGACCGCCCTTCGACTTCTTCGGCGGCACACCGTGCGGATGCTCGACCCCGAAGGCGGCTCGGATGATGGACGCGATGGCGTCGTTCACGTTGGATTCCTCGACGCGCTGCTTGTAGACCTTGAGGACCGCGTGCTTGTCGGCGGCGACCCCGCGTTCGATCAGCGTATCGACCGCCTT
>Ga0180438_10004106_pt1 | contig 21251 bp, 9 predicted proteins | sample SS_ome_12_FD_132455 | JGI IMG/M metagenome (GOLD analysis project Ga0180438, IMG submission 132455) | Hypersaline lake sediment archaeal communities from the Salton Sea, California, USA - SS_3_D_2 metaG | ecosystem: Environmental > Aquatic > Non-marine Saline and Alkaline > Hypersaline >... | reverse complement strand
TCCGGGGCCACGCTCAAGGATATCACGCTGCCGCCGTTCGCGCGCGTTAGTGGGTACGTGCTGCTCAACGGTTCGCCGATGGCCGACGCGGAGGTGGGGGCGTTTGCGGAAACCCCGCCCGGCACGCCCCCGGTGAGCACGTGGAGCGCCGCCACAACGATCTCGGACGCAACGGGCTTCTTCGAGTTCGAGGTCTTCGACAACGCGCGCTATCTTCTGACGGTGCTGGCGCCGTGGGACCCCGGATACGCGGCCGCCACGGCGTACGTCACCGTGTCGGGCGATACTGCGTTTGACGTATCGCTCGAGGGCCCGCACACCGTCAGTGGCGCCGTGGTCACTGAGGGCGGCGCGCCGGTCGACGGATTATGGGTGGCGGCCGCCCATGCCGGGCCGGCCGGCCCCGGGCTCGACGACGGCATCTTCAACACCGTGCATATGTCGCCGACGGATGGCTCAGGCGTATACGAAATGCTCGTGCCCGCGGGCGAGGCCGTGTTCAGCGTATCGAATTGTCCGTCCCCTGCCAACTTGAGCAGCGCCGACCTAGCCGAACTTGCCGATTCCGCCGACCCGGCCGCGGCATACCTGGGCGCCTTGGCTTCTTCATACATTATGGGGGACGTCGATGCGGCGCCGCTCGGCGTCCCGGCGCCGAGTGTGTTTGTCTACGAAGGCGGGACATTGGCCGTCGATCAAGATGCCGTACACGACATCGCGGCGCCGTTCCTGACGTTGTCGGGCCAAGTACTCATCGACGGGCTGCCGGCACGGGCGCTCGTGTGGGCCTTCATGTTCGCGGGGCCGTTTTCGCAGAACTTGTGCGCCACCGCGTGCGTTTCGGATACCGGGGGCCACTATGAATTAATGCTTGTCCCGGGAACCTACAACCTGTCCGTGGCGTACCACAACCTCAGCGGGCTCGGCGTGCTGGTGGACGGCCTGCTCGACTTCGACCTCCGCACCGAGTCCGTGCTGACGGGAACGGCGTACTCCGCCGATGGCCTGGCGGTGTCGGGATTGAGCGTCGGTGTAGCGGGCGTTCCGAGCGCGTCGGGGCCAAACGGTTCCGTTGAGTCCTTCTCGTATGTTACGCATACGGGCGAAACCGGCCGATACGAGTTGGCGTTGGCGGGCACGGCGCCCTACGCCCTTAGCGTCTCGCACACGCTGCCGACGACGGCGTCGATGCCGAGCTTCTACGAAGATATCCTCGCAGGCGTCCCTGAAGACGTATTGGCCGATTTCATGAGTTCCTGGGCGCCGACGGCATTAAACGTGGCCGCCCCGGATTCCTTCTACATAGACGACCAGGAGATCGCTTTCCCGGGTATCGGAGAACTCGATATCACTTTGCCGGCTTTTGCCGAAATCGCCGTACGAGCGAGCGACGTCAACGGACTGCCTGTAGTCGGCGCCGAGATTGTCATGCAAGGCGTAAGGGACAGCGGGCTCAAGGAGAGCAGAAGGCACAGAAACTGGCATGAATTGCTTGCGGAATCGCTGCGCCCAAGTCATGTTTCCAAGGAGTTTATGCCGGATTACGCGACCTGGGAAAGCGCTTCAACGACCGATGCCGACGGGGTGTGCGCGCTATACGGCATGACGGGGGACGGCAGCGGATACGTCTGTCTGCGTTCCGGGCCTGGATTTGCTTTTGCCACAATCCCTAATACCGACATGGCTGCAGGAGCCATTCTCATATGGACTGTTGTTGCCGACGCGGCAACGGCGGGGGAAGGCGAAGGGGAAGGAGAGGGCGAAGGCGAAGGTGAAGGCGAAGGCGAAGGAGAGGGAGAAGGCGAAGGCGAAGGTGAAGGTGAAGGCGAAGGTGAAGGAGAAGGGGAGAAACCTCCGAGAGTTGGATGCGGCTTGACGGGGAAAGCCCAGCCAAGCGCCCCATCAACGGCATTCCCTTTCGTGCTGACCGCAGCTACCCTGACGTTATCGGCAGTTCGCGGCCGGACGCAGGGCGTGCGCCGACAGCCCGCTGCAAACGTCCGGTTAGGAACGCACTTTTGGGGTTGACAAGAGTCGGCCAAGTATTCCGCCGGGCCTCTGCGTAGCGATTCTGTCTACCGGCTACTTCGAACCCACGTGATCCAGTCGGCATGGATAAAGAGTGCTAAGATATTGAGGGCACAGTGCTTGCGAAGTCCCGCAGGCATACCAAAGGGCACGGTGAGGGACTTCACAAGCGTCTGTGACTCAGTGGATTGCGGCTATTCGCTGTGACCAACTGCATTACGCTGGTTGAAGGCATCGATTCGGAGCCCGGCATCGCGTGCTGGACTCTGTTGGGCTTCGACGGCGAGCCCGTCGGGCAACGCGCAGCGTGCGCCAAGCGCGACCGGATCCCGGCACCTCGACGCACACGCCTCTCGATGCACACGCGGCGAACTCGTCGTACGCCGCTCAGCCGACCTTTCGGCTTATCAAGCAGAGCCCCGAGGGGATAGCATCTCCAAAGGGAACACTTGGGGCATGCAAAAGCCGCAACTCCAGCTACTTCGAGGATCTCTTCGCCTTCGCAAGGGCCACCACCGAATCAGGCAGCGGACCGTACGGATTTGTGTCGGCGGCGAAGCTCAGTTCCGCTACCTCTTTCACGTCTTTCAGGCTCACGCCGGCCGCCTTGGCCTCGGCGACCACCTCGTGTAGCCGCGCAACAATGCGTTGGCGGCAACGTTCACGGCATTTTGCCTCGATGCCTTTGGCAACGAAGACGCCCATCCCTCGCCGCGTGTAAAGAAGCCCCATTACCTCGAGATCGCGGTAGGCTTTGGCAACCGTATTCGGGTTGACGTCCAGTCTTTCGGACAATTCCCGCACGGACGGGAGCTGATTGCCTTGCTTCAACCGGCCGGAGGCGATGGCAAACTGCACGTGGTTCTCGATCTGGACATAGACCGCGACGCTGCTGTCAATGTTTACACAATCAAACATACCAAGACTCCTCCCATGAATAGTTCTCCATTTGCCAAGCCCTCTGAGGCCCTTTCTCGAGCCAAGAGGGCACAAAACACATCTTTACGGGGTATCCGGGCTCCCTCCCGTTCCGAGGCGCCTTGTTGCCCTGCAGACAACGAGAACACCCCCGCCTTTCCCATCCCTCCAGTTCCCAGAGCACCGCCGCAACCGACCCAAGGACACGACACAAAAGCCCGTAGACTATAGGACAATCTCCTACACCCGTAACTTGTCAATTCCGAGCAAGATACGCCGCCGCCCGCCCGCGCTAAAGCGCCTCGGTTGCGCCTGCCAAGCGAAGACAAATCCTGCGCTGTTTCCGTTCCCTGTTGCTCAGTTCAAGCCCCAAACTGCCCGCGCCGACCGCCGTGGGCTTAGGCTGTAGGACGTATGCTGAGAGAATATATACATCATTTCCTATGCAAAGTCAAGTCCATATCGGGCACACATCTATTTGGACCCATGAGGTTCTCGCATCCGCCATCGGCTCAGGCAAGATAGTATGAAGGCAGGCTCTTGGGGGGACTCGTCGGTGCTAGTCGAGCGTCATTTCATGCTGCAGCGATTCGAGGATTTGGCGGGCCTCCAGGTCGTTTGGATCTAATTGCAGTACGTGGGCGAACTCGCCGGCAGCTTCCCGTAAACGGCCCAGCTTTTGCCACGTGTTGCCGAGGTTGAAATGGGCATTGACGTTGTCGGGGTCAATTCGGGCGGCTTCCTGGAAACACTGACACGCTTCGTAAAGTTTGCCTTGAACGGACAGAGCGTTGCCCAAGTTCACGAGGATGCCCGCATTGGCCGGGCACAGCTCGAGCGTTTGTCGGTAACATTCGACCGCTTCGTCGACCCGTCCGAGGGAGAGCAAGGTGTTCGCCAGATTGAACCGCGGCCGGAAATCGTCCGGCGACGTACGGATGGCCCTCTCGAAACAGCGCTCGGCTTCCTCATGCTTCCCCTGTTCCGATAGGAGTAAGCCCAGATTCGTGTTTGCGCCCAAGTGGTACGGCTTTATGCGAATCGCTTCGCGATAGTGCGCCTCGGCCTCGTCCGGTCTTCCCTCGAGATTGCAGAGGTTGCCCAGATTGTAGTGGGCAAGGTGGTTGCCTTTCGTGACGGCTAGGGCGCGTTCGTACAATGTGCGGCTGTCGCGCCAGTACCCAGTCTGCATCCACGCGCACACGGCCAGTACAGAAAGCGACGCCGTCCCGGCGGCCGCCATAGTGCGCCGGGCATGTCGCCAACCGCCGACGAGGTCCGGGACGCCCCAGGCTACGATGACGAACAGGCCGATGAACGGAAGGTATGTGTATCGATCTGCGAATGCCTGTTCGCCCACTTGGACTACGCCGATTACGGGGATCAAGACGCCCAGGTACCAGAACCAGCCTACGGGGAGATAGCCACGCCGGCGGCCGGCCAAGACTGCGCCACTTATGCCGGCCAGCAGCAGGGCCGAGGCGGCCACACGCCACACCGGCAACGTATCTTTCGGATGGGGATAGAACACCGCCAACCCCTTTGGCCAGAAGGCCATCCGCATGTATTCCGTGTATGCGACCGCGGCATTTGCCGCGCGCTCGTCCGCGGGGAACTGCTCCAACGGTTTGATGGCGTTGCCCCGGCGTTGGGCGGCAATTGTGATGCAGCACGCCGCCGCGACAAGCAGGAATAGGGGTATCTTCTCGCCGAGGAGTCTAGCCCAAACCCGGACGACCTGTCGCTTCACCGGAAAAATGAAAGGGGCTCGGCGAAAAGGCCAATAATCCAACAACAAAAGCACAAACGGTAGCGTCACCATCACCGGTTTCGACATCAGGCCCAAAGCAAACAAGAGGACGACCGCTATGTAAGCACGCGCCGTGCGTCTTCGCGCGTACGATGTGTAAGCCAACAATGTAAGCATCCAGAACAGCCCGCTCAAGACGTCTTTCCGCTCCGCTACCCAGGCTACGGACTCGACCCGGAGCGGGTGCACTGCAAACAGGCCGGCGGCGAAGGCGCTTCGCCACGGCGCGCCGCTGGCCCGCTTCAACACCCAAAACAGCAAGGCGGCGTTTGCTGCGTGCAGTATCACGTTGGTTACGAGGTGCCCGGGCGCATGCAGGCCGTAGACAGAGCAATCCAGCATGTGCGACAACCACGTGAGCGGATGCCAATTGGAGAACGAGAACGTCGTAAGAGCCCACAGAATGCCTGGACGGCTTATGCCGCCCTTGACGTCAGGATTCTCATAGACGTATCCCGGATCGTCGTAGGACACAAAATCGTGGTTAAGAACCTGGGCGAAAATGGCGGCCACGCCCGCAACCAAGAGCACAGAGATCAAGACATCCCGAAAGACCTCCCTCTGTGCATTTTCCATGGCCATTCCCTTGAGCCGCCAGATCCATCTCCAGAACTGCAGGATCCTGTTTTACGCTGCGCCTTCAGAGCAACATTAGGCGTGGCTCCATCCATACCACAGGTGCATTCTCGCATAAATGCTATCTCTGGATAAAGACTTTTCATACTCAAATCGTGGGATAGACGGAGGTGCAACACGACAAGGGTCGTAATCCGAGCCCAGCGTCATGACCTTGCTCGATGCACGGCTCGGCTGCGCTCTGAGACAGTCTCGCGGGATGAGCCTGCGGGCAGGCTCTTTATGGGAATTCTGCGTTCCGGGGAACGGGGAAAACTGACAAAATCTTGAAAGGACCCCTGGAAAGTGTTATGTTCTAGGGTCGAGGGCAAGGGAGCGAGGACGCGTATTTGGGCAACGAAGAGGCGGAGAGTGTTCCCCGCGAAATGTAGGGGGCGCGACGGACAGAGAAGACACCCGCGCATGGGTAGGCATGCTGTGCACGAGGTGAACGGCGCAGCGGCGGGCAGCGGGTTCCCGCCGCTATGGCTGGGTGTTTTTCCCCCGCAATAAACGGCGGATGGATCGGGCAAAAGACATGCAAAAGGAAAAGGCGATTGAAGTTGAGGGCACGGTACTTGAAGCGTTGCCGAATGCCGTGTTTCGCGTCAAGCTAAAGAACGACCATCTTATTCTTGCCCACATTTCCGGCAAGATGCGCAAGTACTTTATCCGCATTCTGCCCGGCGACAAAGTAAAGGTCGAGATGTCTCCCTACGACCTCACCAAAGGCCGAATCACCTACCGCTATAAGTAAGCCTATCGAACCTTCCCTGCGCTCGGCTTAGAGCCGGATCTCTCTTCGTCTCTCCCATGGCACGCCTTTGCCATTTAACGCCTCTTGCGTCGTCTATCAGATAGCGGTACGCTTTTGTACAAGGGCAGAAGACGCAACGATGACACGACTATCCCCTGACATCGTCCTGTTAGACAGGTGGCGCTCGCGCAGGGACGCCGAAGCGTTCAACGAGATCGTGTTCCGGTATGGGAACATGGTATATGCGACGTGCAAGCGCATTCTGAAGAGTGAATCCGGTGCGCAAGATGTTACCCAGGAATGTTTTCTCAAACTCGCGCAAAGCCGAACGAAGATACGCGGAAGCCTTCCCGGCTGGCTCCACACCCTTGCGACGCATCGGTCGCTCGATTTCATGAAATCCGAAGCCCGGCGCCGGGAACGGGAACGCAGGTTCTCCCAAGCCGCACAACGCACCTCCGAGATTTCGTGGAGCGACGTTGAATCATACGTAGACGAGGCCATCGAAGAGCTTCCCCCGGGACTTCGTTCTGTCATCCTAGCCTGTTTTCTCGACCATCAGACGCATGAGGAGGCCGCGCGTTCATTGGGCATCTCGCGGCGGACAGTGGGATATCGGGTCAAAAAGGGCATCGAGCAAATCCGAGGAACTCTGAAGAAGCGCGGCATACCCGTTGGAAGCGCGTTTGTGGCGGCAGCGCTCGGCTCGAACTTAGCCGAAGCCGCACCTGCCGCCCTCATGCAGAGCCTTGGCAAAATAGGCATAGCAGGGCTCAGCAGCCCCACGATGACCGTCGCAACCGGGAGCGCTCAGCTAGCGGCAGGCGTTCTGGGAGGGGCATTACTCATGAAAAAGATTGTGGTTTGTGTCGTTGTCGTAATCGTGGCCGGGGGGGCCCTGCTCTTCACCGGCCTCCGCACCTCGCCCGAGCGTGCGGAACTCGCCGCACCGGTGAGCACCGAGCGTGTTGCGCAGACGGAGCTTCCAGGGACGCAGGAGGACTTGGAGATTCAACAGCCACCCGCCGAGGCGTCGTTGCCGGAAACACCCCAAGACGAGGAACCGCCTGATACGTCTGTGACGGACTTCGGCGCGATAACCGGGAGGGTAGTCGATGCGAACGGATGCGGGCTTCCCGGAGCACAAGTGCTTCTCGCGGATCGTCGGGGCCGACAACTCGATTCTGTTTCCTCGGGAGAGGACGGCACGTTCCGGTTTGTCGGCGCAGCGTCGGCGAACATGCTCTATCTTTCTGCCAAGAAAGACGAGCGCTTGAGTTCTCCGCTAGGGCCATTCAACCTAACAACAGACGGACTCAATGATGTGACGATTACGGTGTACCCACCCGGCAGCGTCGCGGGGACCGTCGAGGATACGTCCGGCGCACCATTTGCCGACGTCATCGTAGGCGCTCGTCCGTATCACGATAACACTGAGCGTCATCACCAAACAGACTCATCACCCTCCGACAAACGAGGACGGTTTAAGATCGCGGGGCTTTACCCGGCCAGGTACCGGTTCAGCATTGGTGTCAAACCGCAGGAACGTTCATCTTTCCCAATTGATGCGGCCCCGGTCGACGTGGCGCCGGGCGAGCATGTCAGAGACGTGATCCTAGTGTTGGAGCGGCAGACTGATCTCACTATCTCGGGATATGTGCTCGACGGTCAGGGTCAGCCCGTCGTCGGCGCCGTGGTGATGTGGGTAGGTCCGGGCGCTGCAGGTGACACGAAAACGGACGAGCAAGGTTATTATGAAACCGGCAGTCTTGCCGAAGGCGATTACGATTTATGGGCGGGCGAAGAGGGGTATACCTGGGAGCAGCAACGAGACATCCCTTCCGGCAGCGAAGAGGCCAACTTCGTCATCGAGAAGAAGCTCGCCATCAATGGACGCGTGGTCCAAGCCGACACCGGAGCCGCGGTTGCGTCGTTCGAGGTGGGACATCTCGGAGGCGTCTGGGAAAGTCTAGTAGCCGTCATGAGGTGGCAATACTCTTGGGAGCGCCTTGGGCTACGACAGGTGAAGCACGAAGAAGGCCGATTCCGGATAGAGGACGTCAAACCTGGCGCTGCGACTGTGTTTGCCCGTGCGAAGGGCTTCGCACCTGGCAGGCAGGCGGTCACGTTACTGCCAGGAGAGGCCATAGGCGAACTGGTGATACGACTCGAGCGGGACTCGACCGTCGAGGGCATCGTGCGCGATGTTGCGGGCGCACCAATCCGAGACGCCCAGGTGTTCGTAGGTGTATTGCCGACCATGAGGAACCGCGACGCGCTTGCTGCCGCGCGGACTTCCGCCGACGGAAGCTTTCGTGTTGACGGCCTATCGAGCGCTCCGCAGGAGTTGTTTGCCAGCCACCCGGATTACGCCCCAGGCTGGACGCGGGTCGATCCGGACTCGTCGTCGCACACGCAACGCACCGAGATCGTGCTGTCTGAAGGCGGACGGGTGGAAGGCACGGTCCTGTACGACGGCCAACCGCACGAGCCCCGCGGCCACGCGCTGATCTACTTTGACGAGGACGACGAGTACATGCCGCCAGTGACAATGCGACTTGAGCCGGACGGATCGTATGGTTTTGATCATGTTCCTGCGGGCGAGATCCTCGTTAAAGTGCAGGTCAACCCAGGCACACACACAATGTGGTTCGTCAAGAAATGGGCCTTGGTCGCCAACGGCAAGAGGACACAGGTTCATTTTGATATTGCGTCTGGGAACGCCTCTCTGGAGGGAACCATTCACTTCGTTGGCCCGTCGCCGCCCCAAGCGTGTGTGAAACTGTATATGGACACTGCAGCAGGCGCGACAGAAATGCAAACTAACGTCAGCCTCCCAAGCGGGCACTACGGCGCTGTGAACTTGCCTTCGGGCACGGTTGATATCGAGGTAATCGGTTACGAACCGGGTGGGGGCGGAAGCTGGTGTCTCCACCAGGAAACGTTGGAGATGGGGGACGGCGATGTAATGCAGAAAGACATTACAGTCGAGTCCCCGGAGCGCTGAACCTGAACCCTAAGCGTGGTTGAAGGCGTACTCTTATGGCGCCGTTGTGTCCTGGGAGGGCGCTGCCTCCGTCTGTTTGCGTTCTTGTTTCGGGGCGTCCTTGTACGTGCGCCTGAGGGCGGCGGCGATTTCTGAGCGGGTTGCCACGACGGGTCGCACGGTGAGTTCGGTCTCACGCTCGATGTCTTCGATGGCTATCACATCGAGCGGATTGGCCATGGCGACGACGAGCATGTCTTCTGCCGCGTTGATGGGAATACAGGAATGGTTCCGGGCAAGTTCCGAACTGACGAGCGCAGCGGCCGAGGGATCGATCTTCCGTTCACCGAGCCGCACGAACAGGCTCCCGTGTTGGCACGCCAATGCCTGGGCGACGATCTCCTCGCTCGCGTAGCCTTGATCGACCAATATTTCGCCCAGGGTGCGCTCGGGGGCTCGGCCTTGCTGTTCGCACGCCGCGTCGAACTGCTCCTGCGTGATCACGCCCACGTTCAGCAGCACCTCGCCCATCTGCCTTCTGATGTCTTTCGGGGAACGGCGTTTCCGGATCTTGCTGTCGTCCAGTGAGGCGGGCGGGGCGGCGCTTTGCCGAAGTGCCTTGGCCTCGTCGCGCAACGCTGCCGTTTCCGCGCGGGCTGCTTCGAGATCGCGCAAGGCTTCGGCCAATTGTGCCGCATCCGTGTCTTTGGCCGCGTCCGTCTCGGCCTTCTTGAGTCGTTGCTCGAATGCTGCGGATCGTGCGCGCTCGGCCTCGAGCAGCTTGGCGACGTCGTCGGCCTTGTCGGCGGCAGCGCGCAACGCGTCGATTTGGTCGCGCGCCTTGGCCAGTTCGCCCTGCGCCGTTGCCAATTCAGCGGCCGCTGCGGTGGCTTTTTGCGTTTTAGCGCGAAGCGCCTCGAGTTCGTCGCGCAACGTCGCTTCGCTCGTCGTGAGTTCGGCGAGTCGATCCGTCGCGGCCGTTTCGACCTGCTGGCGCTTCTCGAGTTCTTTTTCGAGTTCTGCTATCCGGCCTTTGGCGGCTTGCGCGGCGTTGCTTTGGTCCGCGTGCATAGTCTCGAACTGGGCAATGCGTTGTGCCGCGGCCTCGGCCTCTTTCGTTCGCTTGTCGAGGGACTTCTCAAGCTGCTCGATGCGTTGCTTGGCCGCCTGTGTTGCGTCCACTTGCTGGGCGAGGCCGGCCTCCAGTTGTGTTGTGCGCTGTTTCTCTTCTTGGGCGGACCCGTCGCGTTCCGCGAGGGCTTGTTCGAGGGCATCGGTGTGCGTGCCAATCGATTTCGCGAACGCGACGCAGGCCTCTTCTTGGGATCCAATGTCGTTTGCGAGGGTCCGTAACAGATCTTGTATTCCCGCAATGTGGTTTGCGAGACCCTCTCGTGCAGCGGCGCCCTGGGTCTCCCACTCACCCAAACGCGCCCGAAGCTTGCTGCAAATCTCGTCCAACGCTCGCTCGCTCATGGTTTCCCCTTACGCGTTGCGTCAAAGTGACTCAGCTCGTCTTTTTGATCGCATTCTAAATGGACTACGCCAAACCGTCAAGGGAAAATGCGTTCATAGCCGCCTCTTTACTTTCGTGCCCCATCATTGAAATATCATGGTGCAGCCGGGCGGCAGCGTGTGCTCGAGTTCTGTCCGGGCTATGTCGCCCATATTCGTCCTTTCGATATGCAGGAATTTCAGCGATTTCAGTTTCTTTATGTGCCTGGCGCTCGGGTTGCCGACACCGGCTTTGACTATCGTCAACGATTCGAGAACAGGAAAGCTTTCGAGTGCCGCCATGCCGGCGTCCGTCACGTTCGTTTCGCGAAGTTCGAGTCCGCGCAGCGAAGTCAGGTTTCTAAGGGTCTCGAGCGTAGGGTCGCGGACGTATCCGCCGCGTAAGACCACCGTGTGGAATGCATCGGATTCCATATCGAGAAGCGGCGCGAGATCGCGGGCGTCACGCCCGGAGACCTCGAGCTTGACGACTTTTCCGGCCTGTATAGCGACGGCGCCGTTGGCTTGGCCGAGTTCTCGCCATTGCAACGGGTTCGCCGTGTGCCAATCCTGAACATAGAGGCGACCAAACGAACGGTCGGTCGGGAACGACATTCTGCGTGCGCCGGGTCGAACATCGGGTTTGGGCTTTGGCGGTTGCTTCACGGTCGGAACTTCTTGCGGCGGCTTCTTGTCGTCGCCAGTCGGAGGCCGTTCGCCGCTGTCCTTGAAGACGTTGAATAGGCTGGCGAATTCGCCCAATCGCCCCTGAGAACCCAAGTACGCTACGTACCCTACGACCGCGAGAAGACAGATGGCTACCGCGGCCGCAAGGGATAAAGGCAGCAACCGTTTCTGCGGCAAGGCGACCGTTCGGGCGCCGCCCGCTTTGGCCAAAGCACTCTCTCTGTCCCGCAGCGCGCGTTTCAGTGCGAGGACTTCCGATTGCGCCTCGGCGAGTTCGCCTGGCTCAATGCCCTGGGCGGCGCGCAATTCCTCGAGTTCTTTGGCCAATCCCTCCGCTTCGGACGAGGCTTGAGTCGCTTTGGACTCGAGTCCGTCGAGTTCCGCGCGCAACGCAGCGATTTGCTTCTCGTGCTCCGCGCTGTCTTGGGCGGCCGTGGCCGCCGCTTGTTCCCGCTCGGCCAAGCTTTCTTTCAACGATTCGAGTTCTGTTCTGGCTTCGTCGAGCGCTTTTGACTTGGCGCTTTCGTTTGCCCGGAGTTGCTCGACCTCGGTAGCAAGGGTCTGCTCGGACGACGATTTCTCATCGGCCTGGGAGCGCAGCGCGGCCAACTCTTCTTGAAGCGCGGCGATTTCTCGCTCGTGTTCTTCACTCGTCTTGGCCGCCTCGGCAGCGGCCCCTTCACGCTCCGCGAGCGTCTGCCTGAGGGATTCGAGTTCGCTTCGCGCTTCGTCGAGGGCCTTGGACTTGGCGCTTTCGTTCGCGCGGAGTTGCTCCACCTCGCCAGCAAGCACCTGCTCCGAGGAAGATGCTTTCTCGGCCTGCTTGTGCAACGCGTCCCGCTCGGCCTGAAGCGCGGCCACCATCTTGTCGGTTTCGGCGCTGTGCTCCTCGGCGGAGGCAACGGCCGATTCCCGCTCGTTGAGCGCCTTCTTGAAAGCGTCGAGTTCCGCCCGGGCCGCTTCCAAGGCCTTGGACTTCTCGGTTTCGTTTGATCGCAGTTGCTCGACTTCGGCGGCGAGCAATTGCTCCGAAGAGGACGCCTCTTTGGCCTGGGCCCGCAACGAATCGAGTTCTTTCTGGAGCGCCGCGCGCTGTTCGACGCTGGCCGTTTTCATCGAGGCCATCGCTTCCTCACGCGCGCGCAACGACTCCTGCAGCGACTCGAGTTCGCTCCGCGCCCGTTGCAGGTTCTCCGATTTCTCGCTCTCATTCGCGCGAAGCTGTTCTACCTCGACGCTCAGTACTTGCTCGGACGACGACGCCTCTTCGGCTTTGCTCTGTAAGGCCGTAAGCTCACGGCGCAGTTCGGCGACGGCGCGTTCACTTTCGGCGCTGCGCCGCTCGGCGGCCGCCACCGCTTTCTCGCGCTCGCCCAGCGCATTTTTGACCGACTCCAATTCGTTCCGGGCGCCCTCGAGGGCTTTGGACTTTTCGCTTTCGTTTGCCCGAAGCCGCTCGAGTTCTTTGCCGAGCGCCTGTTCGGAGGATGAGGCCGTGTCCGCCCGCGCGCGCAACCCGTCCATTTCCTTCCGGAGCGTGGCCAGGGCTTGCTCGGTCTGGGCGCTGCGCTTCTCCGCCGCGGCGAAGGCCTTCTCGCGTTCGCTCAAATCGCCTTTCAGCGACTCGAGTTCGCCGCGCGCGCGCTCGAGCGCCTTGGTTTTCTGGGACTCGTTGGCGCGGAGCCGCTCGAGTTCGCCCGCCAACGCCTGCTCGGACGAAGACGCTTTCTCGGCCTTGCTCTGCAATGCACCAAGCTCTTTGCGCAGTTCAGCGACCGCCCGTTCACTTGCCGCGCTGCGTCGTTCCGCGGCCGCGATGGCCTCTTCGCGGTCGGTGAGCGCGCCCCGCAACGAATCCAACTCGGCACGAGCCCCTGCGAGGGCTTCCGACTTCTTACTTTCGGCGGCGCGGAGTCGCTCGAGTTCCGCCTCGAGCGCCTGTTCGGAGGACGCCGCCTCTTGGGCTTGAGCCTGGGCCGACTCGAGTTGGGCCTGAAGGGCCTCGATCTGTTCTTGAAGTTGGGCCTTCTCGGCGACCTCAGAACGCCTTTCTTCAATAATGGCCTGTACGCCAGTCGCCACGGATTCCTGTGCGGCGAGCAGATCTTGAAACGCCGCCCACCGAGCCGGCTCGAGCAGGCCGCGTAACCCTTCGCAGTCGGCCCGCGCTTGCGCTATCCGCGCCGACAGCGCGTCACAGGCCGACGCCGCATCGTCAATCAGCCCGAGCGCCGCGAGGCTCTGTGCGCGCATGCCCACTGCCAGTATGCTGTTCGGCGCGAGTTGGCTCAGTCCCTGTAGCACATTCAGGGCCTCGATGTAGTTTGCGGCCTCGCACAAAGCGGCCGCTTCTTCGTATACTTGGTTCGCTTCCTTCTGGGTCATTGGGCTCCCCCGTTCCTTAGAACCTCTCGGAATCCTGGCGCGGGCACCATGCCAGAATACCGACACGCTCCGAACCCATTTGTGCTGTACGCCGCGCCGACAAGCCTTCGATCGCTTGTGCACGGCCCAATGTGCATTCCATTGTAGAGTAGCGCGTTGGCTTTGGCAACCCCGCAGCGGCGAGGGTCTACGCTGCAAGAGACTCTTCGCCTTCGTTCGGGATGGCGCAAAAGGCGGTTCTTCTAGCGGAGATAAACGCGAAAGCTTCTGCCCTAACAGAAGACAGCTACGCCGCGAGACGCGCGTCCACGGGAAGCGGGCCGACTTGGTGCGTCCAAAGGACGGTTGGCGTCAACTGCCGTAGACGCTTTTCATGTCTTCGAGCGTGATCGGTTCGTAATCGCGGGCGTGGCCGGCCTGGCCGAATGCCGTCATGCGATCGACATACACTTGCTTCATGGCGTCGCGGCCCGGGCCGAGGTACTTGCGCATGTCGAATTCGCCCGGGTTCTCGGCGAACACCTTCCGGATGGCCCCGGTCATGGCAAGCCGGCTGTCTGTATCGACATTGACCTTTCGGACGCCGTGTTTGATGCCGTCCTGAATCTGCTCGATGGGGATGCCATAGGTATCGGGCATATTGCCGCCGTATTTGTTGATGGTGTCGACGAGTTCCTTGGGTACTGAGCTGGAGCCGTGCATCACCATGTGACAGTTGGGCATCCGCTCATGGATTTGGTGGATCCGCTCCATGGCCAGGGCCGGCGGCAACATCTCGCCCGTCTTGGGATCCTTTCGCCCCGACTTGTAGGCGCCGTGGCTTGTGCCGATGGCCACCGCCAGTGCGTCCAGCCCCGTCTGGGCAACAAAATCCTCGGCTTGGGCCGGGTCGGTCAGATGTTCGGTGACTTCTTCCGTGCTGAGGCCCGCGCCGTGGCCGTCCTCGATGCCGCCGAGGCAGCCGAGTTCGCCCTCGACGGTGACGCCGAGCGGGTGGGCCAACGCCACCACCTGTCTTGTGATTTCAACGTTCTGCTCATACGTGTTGGGCGTCTTGCCGTCCTCGGACAACGAACCGTCCATCATGACCGACGTGAAGCCAAGGTCAATAGCGAGTTTACAGGTTTCGACGCTATTGCCGTGGTCGAGGTGCATGGCGATGGGAATATACGGGCATTCCTCGCATGCAGCTTCCATGAGCTTTCTCAAGTAGATGAGCTTGCTGTACTTGAGCGCGCCTTTGCTCGCCTGAATTATGACGGGGCTATTCGTTTCGTCGGCGGCCTCGACAATAGCCTGGATCTGTTCCATGTTGTTGACGTTGAAGGCGCCAACGCCGTACCCGCCCTTCGCGGCCTCATCGAGAATCTGACGCATCGGAACCAGTGGCATGGTCTCTTGTCTCCTGTACGCGCCCAAGCGCGTTGTCTGAAAGAACTCCCAAGGTGCACGTACGGCGCGCACTACCCCCGGGAAATTGCGCGGATTATACCAACTTGTCCCACGCGGCGCAATCGCGCGGCACAGGACGGCGCGCGACGCAAGCCATCTCCGCCACAAGACGCGGTCGCGCACCGAAAACGCTTGTCTTCGCGGTGGCCCAGAAGTAGACTGAATACGCTCGTGAAAAGTCTGGGAGGCGGTATCTTGCGTGCGAGAGTGGGGTCGGCGATCTTACCGACGTTCCTCATCATCGTCGGATTGATTTTGTGGCAGGTGCTCAGGAGTCGGGCCGCGGACGCGCCCGCCGGTGGGTCTCATCAAACGCCCGGGCCTTCGGACGTGCCCAGGATTCCTCAACCGGTTGCAAAGTACCCCGCAGCACAGGAAGCGTCCACGCCGTCCACGGATCGGAGCGCCAAGAATAGGCCGGGCGCGAGTGTATCGGGTTGTGTGCTCGATGACGCCACAGGCAAGCCCGCAGCCGACTGCACAATCCTCTTTATCTCCTTTTCCTTGGATCGCACGCTTCAAGGGGAAGGGGTCACGGATGCCGAGGGACGTTTCGCTATCGGACCCGTGCCCGACGGCTACTATCACCCGCAAGTGCGAGGCCGGAATCTCGTGCTGGTCGGGCAACCGGTTTCCGTCCAGATCCTTGAAGCAAAAGACGTATCCGGCATCGAACTCCGGGTCGGCCCGGGCGCGATCGTAAGCGGGCGCGTGTATGACGCCAGAACGGGGCGTGGCATTTCCGGCGTTGCGGTGACGGCGTCGCCGGACGAATGGTCTTGGGATAGACTGGGGACACTGACGTGCGACGCAACCGACAGTTCGGGACGGTATAGGATCGACGGCCTTGCCCCCGTTGCGCACCGAGTCTGTGCCGTGCCAACCGCCGGCTATGTCGATTCTGACTTCCGCGAGGCGGGCGCCGTTTCGCGTGGGCGGCTATTGGCGCCGTTGCGGCCGGGCCAAGAGGCCGTCGGGATCGATCTCGCGCTCGAGCCGGGCTTAACTGTTTCGGGACGGGTGGTCGACCAACAAGGCCGCCCTGTCCCAGAAGCCCACATCGCCGGGCATGTGCGCAATGTTTGGCACGTGAACGCGCCAAGCGCCCGCACGGATGCGGATGGCGCGTTCTCGTTTGTAACGACGTGCCCGCCGGGCGGCGAACTGATGCTGCAAGCCCATTCGACCGACCTGGTGGGCGAGCCGGAAGGGCCGTTTACAGTCACGTCAACCGGCCTCCGCAATGTCCGCCTCACCGTCTATCCGCCCGCGAGCATCGCGGGAACCGTGGTGGATGCGCGAGGGGACCCGGTGGCGCATGCGAAGCTCCATGCCAACCCCAAACGTCAGGAAGGGCTTTACCACGTCGAAGCCGGCCGCGCAGACGAGGATGGGGCGTTCGAGATCGCCAGCCTGCCAGAAGACACTTACAGTCTGCGGGCAGAACTCATTTCCGGCAGCGACAATCCCACGCTCGAAATTGCGGTGGCGCGCGGCCAACGCAGAACAGGCGTCCGCCTAATCTGCAATGACGGCCCATCGTTCACCATTCGCGGCCGCGTCACGAATACACGCGGCGAACCGATCCACGGCGCCCACGTGACGGCACGACGCGGAGCGGGCGCCTATGACGACCCTCAACGGCAAGACGTGTCGGCATCTGCCCAGACTGGACCAGACGGCGCATACCGTATCCAGGGACTTCCCGACGGACAGTACCGCCTATCCGCGTCGCACATAGATTACCAGGAATCTGAGCGTTGGGTTGAATCCCTCGACGGCGAGGAGGTCGATTTCACACTCGAGAAACTGAAAAGGGGCGTTATCGAAGGGCAGGTGGTTCGCGCAGACAATGCGGCGCCAATAACAGACTTCAGAATCGAGGTCAGAAAACGCTCTACATATTATTATGATGATGATTACGGCCTATGGGTGTATCCGGACGCAATGCAGACGATTACGTCGGGGCGGTTTCACGACGCCGAGGGCCGGTTCCGCTTCGGCCGTGTCCGAACAGGGGCCGTCGAGGTCCACGCAACGGCGGCAGGCTTCACGCCCGGGGTCCAGAAAGTCGACGTCGTGCCCGAGGAAGAGGGGGTCACGGAAGTCCTCATTGCCCTCGAACCCGCCCTAAGGGTTGAAGGCCTTGTGTTAAGCGACTCGGGCGTTCCTCTTTCCGGGGCGCTGATTTTCATCGGGGAGCCGCCGCGAGTAGACCATATCGACCGCCAAAAGGCGCCTGTGGCCGCTTCTCTTCGTGACGGCACGTTTGTGCTTGACTCGTTATCCACAGACCCGCAGGTCATCTCGGGCACGCTACCGCACCACGCTCCCGGTTCCGTCGAGGTCGTTCCGAGCCGGACGCACGTCACGCGGATCGAGATTGTGCTGCAAGAGCTGGGCGCAGTCGAGGGAACCGTTCGCGTTGCGGGGCGGCCTTTTCCGGAAGCGACGGTTGGATGCCCCGGCGCCCGCGAGGCCCATACGCTTCCTAACGGGACGTACCGCATTGCCGATGTGAAGCCCGGCGAAGTCGACGTTGTCGCTTGTGCCCCCGTTCCGACCGCCTCGGGCACGGTGTCTCGTAAGCTCTCGAAGCCGGCGCTGATTGTAGGCGGCCAAACGACGGTAGTTGATTTTGATTTCCGCCCCGAGGCGGGCGTGATCGAGGGCGTCGTGACGCTAGGCGGACATCCGGCACGGAGGGGCCACGTCAGTCTGCATCTCGATACGCCGAGCGGCGTCGAGCGCCGCGGCGCCAACCCCGACGAGGGGTCCGGCGGATACCGATTCGAGGGGCTGCCCGCGGGCGCCGGGACGCTTTGGGTATCCGCGTCGCCCGACGGCGAGACCTTTCTGAGAAGGACCCTTTCCGTTGAACTCGCCTTGGGGCAAAGCCTCCGGCGCGATATCGAATTCGCCGGTACGGGGATCGTGGCCGGCGAGATCGTCGGCGCGTCCCGCGACGCAAATATGCGCATTAGGCTTCTCGCCGGCCATATCTCGCTCGACGGCTACACACCGGAAACCTTCTCCGAGTTCCCGCCGCCGGCCGTCGCGACGACTTCGAAAACGGCCCACGGGTTTTTTCGGCTTACGGCGATTGACGCCGGCGACTACACCGTGGTAGCCCATACGAACGAATGGATCGCCTACCAGTACATCCGAGTCGGCCAAGACGCAGAAACGTTCGTTACACTCGAGGCGCTCTGATGCAGACGCCCTCGACGGACCTGCCGCATGGGGGTGCTTCGTCACTCCCGACCCAACTCACCTGAAGCTTTATTGCCATTCCCACTCACCCGAGAAGGCGGATGTGCTAAGATGAGGGCGCGGAAGAGCGCCCTCGAGCCGAGATTCAACGATGAACATAATTCTGGCAAAGCCGCGGGGATTCTGCGCGGGCGTTGAGCGGGCCATCAAGAGCGTCGAGCAAGCGCTCGAGCGCTACGGCGCGCCCGTCTACGTCCTCAACGACATCGTACACAACGCCGCCGTGGTCCAGACCCTCGCCGACAAAGGGGCGGTTTTCGTGACAAGCCTTCACGATGTGCCGGAAGGGGCGCATCTGTTGTTCAGCGCGCACGGGGTCGGGCCGGATAAATGGGCGATGGCCCTCGAACGCAATCTCGACGTGATCGACGCCACGTGTCCATTGGTCGAGAAAGTCCACCGGGAAGCGCGCCGGTTCGCCGCCGAGGGGTATTCGATCATTCTCATTGGCCAAGCCGAACACGACGAGGTCGTCGGCACCGTTGGCCAGGCGCGGGAGAGCATCAAGGTAGTCTTCACGGAGGAAGACGTTGCTGCGCTGCATCTCGAGGCCGATTCCAAAGTGGCCTACCTCACGCAGACCACGCTGAGCGTCGAGGACAGTCAGCGGATCATCGCCGCGCTCAAACGGAAGTTTCCGGCCATCGAAGGGCCGCCCGCGGACGACATCTGCTACGCGACCCAGAACCGGCAAGCGGCCGTAAATGCGCTGGTCACCGAGGCCGATCTGGTCCTTGTAATTGGGGATGAATCGAGCGCCAACTCGGCCCGGCTCGCGGAGATCTGCCAACACAAGGGCAAACCCAGCCATCTCATCGCTTCCGCCGAAATGATCCGGGATGAATGGCTCGACGGGGTCGAGACGGTCCTGGTCACCTCGGGCGCCTCGGCGCCGGAAGCGCAGGTACAAGGGGTGGTCGAGTACCTCACTTCCCGCGAGCCTTGCGTGGTTACGGAATGTGAGATCGTGCCCGAGGCCGTCCACTTCAAGCTGCCCCGTCCGTTCCCGTAATACTTCACGCCAAGGGCCTATGACTGGGAACTGACAACTGAAGGCTGCCGCGATACCCTTTCGGGGTCTTGGGCGGGCGGGAGTATCTTGACCCGTTCTTGTGTCGACACGCCGCTCAGCACGTCGCGCACGTGCACAACGTAGCTGCCTGGATGTTCGGACAAGGAGAGCGGGATATAGGATTTGCCGACGCCCCCTTCACATACGACGTTCTTGGCGTAGTAAGGGATCGGGTCGCCGTCCGGCTGGTGCAATTCGACATGTAACAGGTGCTTGCCCGGCGAATCGTTGTCCGTTCTCAAGACGTAACCGATCTCGAGTCGGCGGCCGGCATGTACTTCCGGCGGAACCACCAATGCCAGCCCCGTGACTTCGTAGGGCAGACTGGCAAACAGCGCTGCGGCCCCGCGCTCGAGCGTAATGCGCAGGCGGTGCGGCCGCGGGACCCGCTCACCACGCCGGACGTCGTACGTGGGCCTCGTCCGATCGGCCCGCAGCACGAGTCGCGCACGGTCCTTCCCATCGCCCGGGTCGCGCAATAGGGCAAGCAGTGTCGCCTCCCCGAAAGTGTACTTGACGCACTCGCCGCGGAACGCGTCGCCGCCTTTCACGCCAAGCGCCACAACGGGTTCGATTCCCGTCTCTTCGAGCCATGCACGCATAAGCTTCCTGAGAGCGGCATCGGCATCTTCGGCGGTTCCGTCGGCATAGTCAGGAAGCGGATGGTTCAGCAGCAACGTGTCGCCGCCCTGGGCCAGCCACACCGGCGCGCCCCCTGCGGCGCCGTACCCCCGGGCCTCCGTTGCCTCAACGGCCACGTCGGGGCTGATCCCTGTCAGGGTCCCCGTGACGGACTTCTTGCCCTCTCGGTCGAGGCGGACCTCCGCCGGGCCCGGTTCGCCGATTGCGACAGGGCCGGCGTGGCGGACGCCGAATAGGGGGTCCAGCATAGGCGCCGAACGCCGCTTGCCGTGCCCGTCGAACTCGCCCGGAACGATATCCGCCAAGATGCGGCCGCCCCGTTCCCTGAATGTACTGATGGCCGCGGCTTCCGAATCACCGATGGCGCGCACCATCGGCAGCACGAGCACGGCGTAATCGTCGAGCCCGGCCCTTCTCACGTCGTCGGCGCACACGAAGTCGAACGAATACCGCAGATCCTTCAATAACGCGACGAAACCGCGCGTGGCGCGGCGAACGCGCCAGTTCCCGAGCGGCGCGGCTTCGTCAACGTAGACGCTGGCTTGGCTGTCGTAAATGGCAATCGGCGCTGGGCTGCGCTGAGCCCGCAACAACAGGGCGCCCGCGCCACCCCGAAGCTCGCGGACGCTTCGCGCCGTCTCGGCGAATACTGGAAACGGGCGTCCGCCCGGCGTCAGCGCCGCCCAGGGACTCTCGACTTCCGCGCCCCCATAGGCCGCGCCGCCCCAAACGACCGGCATGCCGTGCATCACTTCGTACCATGGGAACCACCGCGCTTCGGCGAAGGATTGTGGCGCGTAGCGCCCTTCAAAGACGGCCCCGGCCCAACTGTCCGGCCCGCGATAGGCGCGGACTTTCTCGACGACAACGGGATCCGGAGGAAATCCTAACACGTCCAAGCGCGAGGCCAGTTGCCGCCAATCGTAGCCGTAATACACGTTGTCTCCGGGCCGGGCGACAAAACCGACCGACGCACGCGGGTCGACGGCGCGTACCGCTTCACGTCCGTGTAGGTGTACGCCGACAAATACCGAGTCCATGTAGCGCCGGAAATCGACCCAGGACGCGAGCGAGTCCGCGCTCGCCGCTTCAGGCGCTGAACGAGGCCGCACCGTCTCCCACGAAGGAAACT
>Ga0180438_10004105_pt1 | contig 21252 bp, 26 predicted proteins | sample SS_ome_12_FD_132455 | JGI IMG/M metagenome (GOLD analysis project Ga0180438, IMG submission 132455) | Hypersaline lake sediment archaeal communities from the Salton Sea, California, USA - SS_3_D_2 metaG | ecosystem: Environmental > Aquatic > Non-marine Saline and Alkaline > Hypersaline >... | reverse complement strand
CGAAAGACTTCGCCTGTTCCATCGGCTTCGTCGACACGGTTTCTTTGTGACATTTGATTGAACATTTCCCGTCAATCATTATCGGACATCCGCCGTATTTGAAACAGTGCTGTCCAGCGGTTTCTTTGAATTCGCCAGATTCACATGCTTCGTTCATTCTTTCAGCGGCGATCTTCAGAAGTGATTCGGTTTCCCGAACTTCGACCATCGCGTCTGAAATTGACAGCGGCTTCTTATCAACATAGCGTTGACATAAGTGCGGCTGACCGTGTTCATCACGCCACGAATATCGTGTGAAGACAAACACGCGCTGGAAATACTGGAAGTTCCCGAACAGTTCTGTCGCCGCTTTCAGATAAATCTTCATCTGAAGGGTCTTCAGCTTTTCGTCTTCTTTCGGCGGAATCGAATGGAAGTTCTTGTATTCGATAATCCGAACGACTTTTTCTCCGTCTTCCGTTTCACCGAAATCAATCCTGTCGAAGACACCCCAGATTTGAAGGTCTTCGTTCCCTTTTATCGGAAAAGCTATTTTAAACTTTCGTTCTGATTCCAAAACGCGGTCAACGTCCAATAATTCGCCGAACATCAGAATCTTTTCCAGCATGACATCATAATTCGCCAGCGGAAGACCATCATCGACATACTTCTTGAAGAAGTCATCGAATATTTCGCGACAGGCTTCTTCATCAGCGTGTCCGTGTTTAATTACATACTGGACATAATGGTCAAGAACATCATGAACGAATCGACCTTCAATCAGATCAACATTGCCCGTCACAGTGTCGTATTTCTTCAGCTTGTAAACGTCCTTGTAGAAGCGAAGGCATGATGATTTGTCCACTTGCGAATATGATATGTGATCAAGTTTGAGTTTGTCAGTCATTTTGAACCCCTTTCTAGTTTGACTTTATCATATTGACTTTCGGAAGTCAATTAAAATACTGCCTGAGCATTGGCAAGGTATTTCAGCGCATCAGATCGAGCCGAATCAATTGCAGATAGAACGCGCCGAATACGACACGAAAGCAGCATGGACAATTCTGAACCCAAATTATCAAGATAGCCTTCGATCTCTTTCAGTTTGTCATTAAGAGAATTGACTTCGTCTTGAAGGTTGCCGTTTTTTTCGTCAAGAGCCTGAATATCTGTGTCCTTGTCTTCCAGTTTCCGTTCCAGTTCGTTGACTCTGTCTTCCAGTTGTTCTGTATAATAAGGATTACCCATCAGAATTCCTTCCCTTCTTCAGCTTCTTTCAGAAGTGACATCTGATTCGGGTCTTCGACAGGCTTGTCGATTTCCAGACAGTCAGAGTCTTCTTCAAGAACGTTAGCTTCGGCTTCTGTCGGTGAAAGGTCTGTTTTGATTTTCAGAAGTTCATCGTTTGTCAGCTTGTTCAGGTTCACTTTCTTGAAGTTGTCAGAAAGATACATCGCGACAGCTGCGCCGTTCATCCCCTGTTCGCTGAACAAAGTATCGACTTCATCACGAAGGACTTCGTCTTGAATCGGAAGGTCTGAATCGATAGCTTTCGTGGATTTCGCCGCGACCATTTCTTCGTTCGTGTAAAGACCGCCCATGACATCAGAAAACAGTTCGCGGAATAACATCGCCGCGTTCGTTTTTTTCAGCATATGGACTGGCATCTGTGACCAGATTTTCTTCTGTGAACCGAATTCGCGCCATGTCGTTTCGATGGTCAACGCTTCCATTCCTTTTCGCTTCATCGTTCCGATGATAGAATAAATCTTTCCGCCGATCGGTTCAGGGTCTTCAGGTGTCGCTTTGACCAGAATTTCTTTCCCGTCATCCTCGACCTTATAGACACGAACCTGTTCAAGTGATTCATATTCCTTCGTCTTCAGTGCGACCGAACGCATGAATTCGATTGTCGTGATGAACTGAACGCCGCCTTCTTTACTATTGAAAGCATGAAGAAGATTAGAAAGTGGATGAATCTTCATCTGGCGACATTTCAACAGGAAGATTTGAAGCTGTTCCATTGTCGGAAGTGACCGACAGACAGTCTTCTTCAATGTCATCATCATTCCAGATGACACGTTGACTTCTGTTCCATCGCCAGCGGTATAAGACATATGGATTCTTCCTTCGTCTTCTTCCCCGACAACAAGAATATCGTTTTTCTTTTTGTCTGTCATATAATTTTTTCCTTTCTTCATAAATAAATACTTTGGAGCTGACGGGAGTTGAACCCGTGTCCTAAGAAAAATCAAATCAAGGTTTACATGCTTAGTCATTTCAAAGTATGACGACTTTGGGAGTGCCACCACTTGTTTAATTCAGGGAAAACAAGAAAACCTATTGCAGACTTTTTTACGGTCGACATCTTCGCCATCTGCTGGGCTAGGAGCAACCGAACAGCTTGATTTAAGCTGCTAGTTTTTCTTCGTAGTTTGCACTTAAAAGAATAGTCGGCTTTTATAGTAGCCAACCGACCAACTACTGCATGAACTTGATTTTCAAATAACTTAGTCGAAACCCTTACAGCCCCGTAACAATAAAAATATTAGTCCATCACCAGCCGAAAAGGAGTCATTCGGCTGGCGTTTCGGTTTCACCTTCGCCACAGTTGAGAGGGATGACAAAGGCGTTCCCTTCCCTTTATTGATTGATTGCCACAGTATCAGATTGACTTCGTAAAGTCAAGATAAAAGTGACGGTTCACGACATCACCTGTCGGATTCGGTGATTCGTGGAACTTCTGATAAATGAAAAGACACAATGACATCGTCTTTATGAACAAAGTGAACAGGATCGTGTTTTGAAAACCTGTCGCATCGCCAGCCCTGTTTTTCATACGCGGCGACCTTCTTCCGAATGACTTTGTCGACATTTTTCTTCCGACATCTGGTCGAACGAATCTGTGTCCTGATTTTCGGTGTCTTCTTTTTCATCTTAAAAAATGTCATGTTGACCGAAATCAACAGACCCTTTCTTCGCCATTTCATCGGCGAAAATCTTTGTGACCTGATTCAGTTCTTTTTGATTCAGACAAGACTTGAAGCCGATGCAAATATATTGAATCACAGCTTCCAGCGAAGAATTCTTGAATGTTCCTTCTTCCTGTCTGGCTTTTATGAAGTCGAAGATTCTGGTCTTGATGATTCGAAGTTCGGATTCATCCTTCAGAACCTTTTCATCGACAAACTCGAAGTCGAAGTGTTCTGTCGTGTGAAGCGCAAATCCGCTTTCCTTCGCTTCCGCTTCAAGGTCGCGGAATGTCGCCATGTCGAATTCAGACACGAATTCATTGAACGAAATGTATCGTTCCTTCCCGTTGTTTTTCGGTTTCTTCTTGATATACATCATTCATCCCCTTCGAACGCAAAGACTGGAACTTTTTCCCCTTCAGGGTCAATCACGAAGACATCATTCAACGTAAGCAACCCGCCCGAAGTATAATTGCAAGGCTCTTTCCCGTTGAAAATATCACCATCTGAATCTTTAATGTATCGACCGATGCAAGAGAAATAGAAAACCCCATTCGGTTCGACATTAATCTTTTTGAAATCGAGAATAGTCTGAATGTTTCCACATACAGGACAAACGAACCTCCAGTCCATGAAATCATCCCCGAATAATTCCTTGCCGCGATTCAGCCATTCTTTTTGTGTGTAGATTTTAGGTTCTTTTTTTGACACAATATTTTTCCTTTCTAATCTAACCACATTTCATCGAAATCATAGTGAACGCCGTCTTCCAACATCATGCGTTTCCTGTATTCAATAGCCTCGCGGATATTCCTGAAGGCTGCTCGATGATCGAGTTCCTTATTTGAAACGACATATATTTTCATTAGACATCCAACAATACTTTCTGCTTTTTCCTTATCCATTTTGTTTTTCCTTTCGGTTTCGTTTACTGTATATCTATTATTATATTGATTGACTTCCAGAAGTCAAGTTAAAAACAACACTTTTTCCATCTTTTTTTTCCACTAAAAAAGGCGACAATAAAGCCGCCTGATTTAGTATCTGAAGAAAGGGGATCAGATAATTATATGATGTTAAAATAAGCCTTTGTCATTTCGAACAGATCGGGATTGTCAATTTCCCTTTCGTCCATATACGCCTGAACCTGATTATCAAGATCAGCGTTCGCCGCTGCTTTCGTGTCGTATTCGGCGCGTTCTATCTGCTGACCGTTGTCGAGTGTGATGACGATTTTACATTTCATTAAGAGTCCCCCGAATCAGGAACCCGAAAATGAACAGAGCTATTCCGACACCGCCGATCAGTGCTGAATTTTTGAAGACGCGCTTGTTCGTTTCATCAAGTTTCTTCGAACACTTGTCAGCCCGTTCGGACTGTTCTTCGGCTTCCTGTTCGTAATGGTCGCCACGCTGTTTTTCTTCTTCAGCTGTTTCTTCCAGAGCTTCCACAGCTTCGACAGCTGTTTCAAGAACCGCTTCGCAGTCTGAACAGTCTGGGACACGTTGACCAAATGACAGTGAAATCAGAAGTGCGGTCATAATTAGCGCCAGAAACTTTTTCATATTATTCCCCTTCCATGTAATTAGAGTATATCGACCAGAAGTTCTTCGTCTTTTCAGTTGTCTTCAGTCGAAGTTTCACCAGCCCGTCTTCGTTCGTATATTTCGTGAAGCTGGAATCGATGAAGTCAGTGTAATTCCGCGAACACCTTGACACCGACAAACCGAAAACAAATGACAACAGAATCATGACAATGATTCCCCATACCATCAGGACTTCACGCCGTAACAAAAAACCTTTAATGTTTTCAAATATTCTTTTCATTTTCATTCGGGATCCCTTTCTTCTTGTTATTCTTCAGCCCGTCAATGAGTGACGCGCCGACATTGATTCCCATATATCCAATCGTCAGACCGAACAGAAGATTCGTGATGTGTTTGAATTCGTCTGTATTCATTCCCTTGATGATGTCAAGTCCGCGAACGAACATCAGAGAAATCAGGATCACTGTTCCGACTATGAATCCGAAGAACTTCCGACCGTGTTCAAGTTTCATTTTTCGACCCCCAGAAGTAACCGTTCAAGACGATTGATGATTTCGTGTTCTTTACTGTTTACGACTTCATCAGAGAAAAAGCGCGGTGATTTATGCACATCAGAAATAACAGAAAGAAGGATATGGCTGACTTCATGAAAAGCCGCCCATTCAAGATATTCTGCTTCACAATCTTTTCCCAGTTCAACATGAGCCATGACTTGAGAATTGTCGATTCTGACCTGAGCGGCTGAGTGTGTAAAATCCCCTTGAAGAACATAAATTCTGTAGTTATCCAGACTAAATTTCTTCTGCCATTTGCGAACGTATTTTTCAAATCTTTCCAGTTTTGTCATTTCAACACATCCAGAAACTTTTGATTTATGGTCGCCTGAAGTCTTCGGACATTTTGAAGGTGTCCTTTATTATACTTCGCCAGAATATCCCTGAATACATCCATATTCAGATTCGGACAAGTCTTTTTGTCGTCAGCTTCATAGTGACCCCAAACATCCGCAACATTGAACCCGAATCGAAGAAGAAGACGGTTCACATGCTTCACCGCCGCTTCGATTTGATTGACCGTGAAAGTTTCGTTCCCGACAAGGCAAACACCGAGAGTTCCAGTGTTGAAACCTTTGACGTGTGCGCCGCGTTCGTGTGCCTCGATGACATCATCGCTGTCAAGGGGTCTCCCGTTTTCAATGATCCCGTCAGTATGCTGCGGTTTGTTCTCTTTTTTGGATTTGTAGTTCGGGAACGGATTCAAGATGACATAATGATAGCCGATGTCACTCCAGCCGCGACCTCCACTTTCTTTCGGTGCAGTATGCCATTCACGAAAAACATCCGCGCTTCCCCATGAAGAAGCCGAACAGTGAATGAATATTTTCGGTGTGTCTGATTTTTTCATTCTTCATCCCTTTCATAATTTGATTCATCAATAGGAACTTTGACCATATTTCCATTGCATAGTGAACTAATTGGAGGATATGCAATTTCCTTTTTGCCGATTACTTTACATCTGACGAAGTGACGACCGATTGAAAAAACGCGCATTTTCTCGCCGTTGATGATAATTGTTTTGTCAATCGAAATGATGTTGTCATTTATCAGCTTCTGACGATTCCTCCAGTTGACATATAATTGTTTAAGTTCATCAAGTATTCGTGGCAATACCACGAACATAATCACGAACTGCCAGAACAATTTCTTGAACTCTGGATTCGCCAGTGCCTTCGTGATGAACTCTGTGAACTCTGACATCAGTCATTTCCTTTCAGACATATTCCCCGTATCTATTATCAGCCGTTATTCGCGGCGATGTCCGTTCCAGCTATACCAAAGACAGCGTTCGTTCTGTTTCCCGTCACGATTGCGTTCGTGTTTCCTGTGACATAAATTCCTTCAGGCGAAGCAGAGGGAACTATGTTCGAAGATATTGTCATACTTGATGACACGAAAGCGTTTATTCGTCCCTGAACAAAATTCCCGATGATGGTCATGTAAATATTTCCAGCTGTTCCTGCTGAACCGTTGTTGATGTCGATGTCGTTCGCGATAACATTTTTCCCTGAAATATCAATTGCCAGACAAGCGATATTCAGTGAAGTCACATTGATGTTGTTCGAAATAGTGACACCGTGAATTCTTAATATGCTCAGAGTAGAAGAAACCGATGAATTAACAGTGATGTTTTCGGCTGTTCCGCCAGAAATATTCACATTTTCAACAGTGACAGAAGCCGTGACGGGCTGAATCAGAACGCCGTTGTCAAATTCACAGTCTTTCACATAGATGTTCTTTCCGTTTTCGATTGCCAAATCTGCGACAATAGAAGCCTGAGTGTCAAATTTCCAGTTTTCAATATACACATCCTCGACGTCTTCAAGAACAATTCCACGCGGAGTTCCGACTGTTGAATAAACAGTCCTATTATCTTTGAAGAAGACCTCGACTGAGTTGTCTACAATAACAAGATCGTCACTTCCGCCGTAATTTATCAGAGAGCGTTCGATATTCAAACGCTTCGCGCCATATACATCAATCGCGGAAGAGAGTGATGACGGATCGCCTTCAATATTACAGTCAAAGAAATCTGTATCGAAGCAGAAATCGGAAGCAGAAGGATTTTCAAATATGACGCGGACATTCGCGTTTCTGAAGACACCTTCTTTGAAGTTGACGTATCTAGTTTTATACATTCGGATATTGTAATCGCCCGTATTTTCAATTTTTGAACGACTGCTTGAGATATATGTTGAATCATGAATTTCAAGACCGACTACACCAGACCCGCCTCCTGAAATATTAACGCGGTCAATCGTGATATAGTTCGAGTTCTGGATCGTTATAATGACACCAGACGTATTTGTGACAGTGACATCTCCTATCGCCTGAATCCTGACGTTGTTTGCTGCATTGATGTCAAGGTTTTCAGTATATGTCCCCGATAATATGTAAATATTCGCGCCGCCGTAAACTTTCGCAAAATTGACGGCTGACTGAATAGTCTGAAAGGATGTTTTCCCGTTCGGGTCAACGTATAAATGAGGCGTTTCATTGAATCCGACTTTTCCGAGTTCAATGAATGATCTTCTGTCGATTATATAAGCATCCGTCCCTTGATCCGTATCGTGAATAGATGTCGAACCCTGACGAAGGTATATGTCTGCAAGATATAAAGCACCGCTCGGAATATGCGGTCTTTCAGGATCTGCCGCTTCAGTCCCCTGAATGATCTTTCCGCCTGACTGAGTCATCACGACAACATCGATCCTATCAAATGTTGACGGAGCTGTTATCGTTCCCGAAGTCTGAGTCGTTTCTTCATATAGACCATATCCGTCAGAAACTCCAGATCCGCCGTCTAATAGAACGGACATGACAGGCGTCGCCTGTTCGCGGACTTTGAAGCTGTTGTTTTCTATTCCCAAAAGGTCGACTTTCAAATCGCCGACAGAGATAAGCGTCGAAGCTGAATTTGTATTGAATCGGATCGTGTATGTATCTATACCGCCCGACCATGTCCCCGTCTCTGAAGTAGGATTATCGAAATCAAACTGAAGTCTTGACCATCCGACATTGTAATCGACGAAACGATTCGCCCTGAAGTTCTTTGTGTTTCCTGTTGAATCTTCGAGTCTCACTTCAATATAATACACTTCAGAAATATCTGCTACATATGTGTTCAGATAAATCAGACCGTCTTCGGGATTTATGGATCCAGCGTCCACTTCATAGTCAATAATATTTGAGGAAGTTCCCGTCTTTGAAAGTGAGACAGAACCTTGACCTGTCAGAAAATCTGAAGTATCGCTCTGCGGCGTTCCAGCATCAGCGGAAGCAGCAGCCCAGCCTGTCACGGTCGAGCAGTCGTCTATGATCTGCCCTAATGGGACGATCCCGTCTCCGAGAGAGGCTTCGACACGCCTGAGACGGTCATAAATCGTGTTGAACATATCCCTTGCGATTGCAATTTCTGAACCTGACGCGCCTGTCGCGAGTGAAGCGATGTCGTCGACGTTCTGATTGACTGCTTTCTCAATATCGTAGAAGTTTTCCCTTACGGGCTTCGACCTGACATTATCATGAAAATTGATGTCTTTCAAATTAACTTTCGACATGTTGTCCTCTTTTCATAGTCACGTTACCACCGATTTAACTGAATGTCAACGGCGGGTCATATTCGTTCGGGTCTTCTGTCGCTGTGGCTCCCAGATCCCAGTCCCACGGCAGAAATACATCGTATTTTATATCGTTCAAACCTTGAACAGCTCCATTCCTGTCCCAAACATACGGATCTATTTCCTGAGAGTTGTCAATCATTTCAATAGACTGTTCGAGAGAATTTTCCCTTGCGTTGTATGTCGTAGTGATCGCCTGAATGACCATGAAATTCTCATTTGCGACATAGCGTCCGAAAACAAGGATATTGTCATTCAGTTCGAGCTGCGGTATTGCGAAGACCCTGACAGAAAGCTTTGACTTCGGGTCTGAATTATAGTCATAGAAATATTCAGCCAGATCATCAGCTTCATCATTTGACTGGACAAGTTTGTTCGTGACAAGGTGTGTTCTTCCACGCGCGTCTCTTTGATTCAGTCCATCGCCAGCGTTTTCCGCTGCGAATCCAGACAAAGAAAGAATCGGGACTCCATAGAGGTCAATTTCATAGTCGCCCGTTGTCCCTGTGACGTCAAACGTCACTGAAGCAGGGCTGAGAACATTCCTTGAAGTTTCTACGACTTCATAGTCACCAGAGGTCTTGATTACTGGACGAAGGAAGAAGAAGTCAAATGTCCCTGTCGGATCTTGAACCGTGACGGATCCTGTCGCTGTCTGTGACCCTGTTCCTGTGATTAAAACTTCAGCTGCTTCATCGTTTGACTGAGACTGAACAGTGACAACTGATAATTGCAAATCGCCGACTTCTGTTCGCGCGGAAGTGATGATATGATCGTAATCACGAAGACCGAAATCGCCTTCGATGTCCGTAGAAATCACATCGAGCGTCATTTTTCCGTCTTTATAGAATAAACGATAATCGGCTTCGATTTGTAGATATTCAAGACAGGTGTTCAGAATCTGCCTTGCAGCTTGTCGGTTAAATAGTGGTGTGTCGGTTCCAGACGGAGGACAAGTCAGCGTTGAATCAACAACAATATCGATCTGGTCTTCAGTGAAACCGCATTGAATCAATACAGACTCTATGAATTCGGAAACGAGTTCAGATCCGTCAGTCTCTTTCGTGACGATGATCTTGTCGAGCATTTTTTTAGTCAAATCGACAGCAGAGAACGAAGCACCAGCGACACCTTCTTTCGCTGTGAAGTTCGGAGTCTCCATTTCTGATTCACCCTGATCAAACCATGCATATACAGGCTGATAGAAGACTTCTGTTTCGCGTTCGGACTCTGTCAAGGGTCGATCGAGGTCTAAAAATCTGACATTGTCAAGATATGACTTAATCCCGTCTAAATTGAAAGTCGTGTCAGACCCTCCGAGAGTGAATATTCCGTCGATGAAATCGCCTGTCCATGCGCTGCAGACGTTGTATGTCGTTCCTACCTCGACGCCGTCAACATACATTCGGACTTTTTGAGTGTCGTCTTTATTAAATACGAACTGCCAGTGTTCAATATCACCTGCTGACCAGTTATGATCGAACGAAATAGTTCCTTTGAGAGTGCCTGTGTCGTAAACACGAACGGAAATCGGGTATGAAGGGGCTTCGTAATATATCCAAAACAGGATTCCTGATTTACCTGTTTCAGACGACGGACTGTTGACCACCCTTCGAAAACTACTATTGCCGCTTCTGTCGGTGTCATGTTTGAGCCAGAAATCGAGGGAAAATACTTCCGCTGAAATCTGCGGATATTGATATTCATATCGGTTCGTTTTGGAATCGCCAGCATATATTCCCTGACCGAATTTCACATCAGAGAAGGACGGTGAACCGACTGAGTTTTGAAGATCCCCGACCAGCGCGTCGCCGCTGCCATCAAGTTTCGCCTGAAATTCAACAATTTCGTCAACGACCCTGTCGATGAAATATCCGAACCATGTCTTGATTTTACGACCTAATTTAAGAATCCCGTCAAATTGACCTTCGCCGCCGATTGTGTATTGATCCTGATTGTTGTCAAGAGAGACGTTCACCGAAGAAGCAGGCGGGATAAGACCATACACGACTTTCCTGTTGTCATTACTTCGCAAAGTTTGAGAGACGTTGAGGACGTCTTCGAATTCCTGCCATTCGTCATTATCGTCAAGATATTCGACCTTGCAAAGCGGATGACTATTCGATCCGCCATAAATTTCGATCAGTCGTTCATCTTTTGTCAGTGAGCCTGTTGACTTCATTTAATTCCTCTCGATTTGTTCCTGCATTTCGAAAGACACATGATTGAACCAGTCGCCTTCATTTTTGCTGTCCTGAAGCTGATTTATAGGACGAAGCGGTTTTGTGAAAACTGCCTTGATCTCATTCGAACCCAGATGTTTGATGTTTCGATCAAGTGAGACGGTGAAATATGTAGATATTTCGTCAGCATAAAGATTGACAAGATTTTCATATTCGTCGTCATTTAGCCCGATACTATTAAAAGAAAGAACCGTTCGAATCCTTCCTGACTGCCTTTTCACCAGCCCGTCAGAGGTCACAGCGACATTTTGACCCTGAGTGAATGAATCTCTCCAGATACCTTCGAAAGTGCAGACAATGGACGAATCTTCGTTTGTTATTGTAATCATTCAGGAACCCCCAGTAGTTCGCCGCCTTCCAGCGCGTTCATAGTTTGCAGACTGTCAAACATTTCCTGCGGATTGTTCGCCATGACTGTCAGTTGTTCGATGACGACGGTTCCGCCGACCCTCTGATCAAACACAGATGTATCGCCTCTGTTCAAGGCATTAAGACCAGATTCACCGATTAGATCCATTCCTCGCAAATTAACGATTCCCTCTCCGAGCTGCGCTCCGATAAGTCCTTGATCCTTCGGAGGTGTCAACGGTGACTGGACAACAGATCGGATCATTCCGCCATTAGCGAATGACGGCGGCTGCTGAGCTAACACCAGAGCGAGTTGAGCAGCTGAAAGACCAGCCGTGACCCCTGCAAGGACAACATTCGGAGCGGGAGGCGTCGCGAGTGCTGCGGTATATGCGACAACACCGTTCATGACTGTTTCAGTTGATTTTATTGCTTTCTCACGTCTGAAGGCGTTCATTTTGACACGTTTTATTTCAGCGTCTTTATTTGCTTCAGCTTCGGCTATTGCTTCAGCTGTTTCAGCTTCGACTTCCGCGACCTGTCGAGATTGAGCCATTCGAGACAGTGCCAGTTCAGTGTCGGAAGCTTTCTTCTGCTGATTTGTTATTCGATAGAATTCAAGTTCACGCTGAAGCTGTTCTTCCTTCATGGCGGATTCTTGCTGGACTTCACCTTCAAGAATTGAGAGTCTTTCGTCTCTTTGACCTTCTAAAACAGCAACCTCTGAGTCGAAGCTTTCTTCTATCGACTGTATTCTGGCTTCTGAAACCATGTCAAACGCCTGTGAAATAACGCCTGTGAACTGATTAAAATATGACGAAAAGTCGCTGATATTTTGAGACAGTTCTTCACGTAAATTCTGAGCCATTTCAGCGACAGAAATATTGTGAGCCTCGCGTTTTTTGTCGTGTTCTCTGAAAAAAGAGTCCCATGAATCAGCGTATTCGTCGACAGCTTTTGAGTTAGAGGATAGTTTAGTATTTATATCATCAGCCTGATTGACGGCTGTTTCATTCAATTCAATTCCGTCCGCGACGACTTCATTTAAGTCCGTGACAGAAAGAATGAGTTCCCTTGTTCGTGTATTGAGCCGATTCCCTGCGTCTTCGTTATCGACCAGCATATCACGATATTCGACAAGTTCTTGATTCAAATCGAACTGAGTCTGTTTCATTTGAACAAGTTGAGTGTTCTGAGTGTCAATAGTCGAGTTCAGACGTTCCATCCATTCGGTCAAAGTGCCTAATCTAGCCAGCTGCTGAGTCGAAGCGATTCCATCTTGTTTTTCAATTTCTTCACCGATTGCCTGTATTTCAGCGAAGACGATTGACTGATCTGAAAGATTTTTATTCCTTTTTGCTTCTATATTAGTGATCCTGTTTGATATTCTTTCATACTGTCGAGCCGATTTAGTGGCGCGTGTCGTGAAATCCTGCAAAGCTTCGAGTTTCTGAATCTCAATAATAGCGTCAGAAACCTCTTTCCCGACCAATTTGATCGCGTTTCCGTATGAATCCCACTGTGAAACAAGTGAAGGCATCGCGTCGCCGATGTTGTTCATTATTTCAGCCATACGAACCTGTTCCTCTTTCGTCAGAGAGACCTTCCCTGCGAGAGTGTCATATTCGTCTTTAAGATCCTGAATTCTGTCGATGTTTGTTATATCTCCTACGATCTGATTCGCGTCTTTGTTTAGATCAATAAAAGCATCAAGAGCGCGGTTCGCGATCGGGAGGAACCTTTCTCCGATGTCCGCCAGTCTGAGCTTCATAATATCGAGAGCGGTCGACATCTTTCCTTCGGTCGTAGAAGCAGCGTCAGCCATCATTCCCTCGAACCTTCCGCCTGCGGAGGTCAAATCTGTCAGAGCTTTGTCAACTTCTTCAAATCCTACTTTTCCAGTAGATACAAGTTTGATAACTTCGCCAGTGGTGACTTCCATGTTTTTTGAAAGTTGATCTATTAAAGGAACTCCAGCTTCAGAAAATCTGTTGATTTCCTCCATTGAAGCGCGACCCTTCGCCCTGAGTTTTCCATAAGCGTCAGACAAGGTTCCGAGTTTCGCCGCGTTTCCTTTTGCAAGATCTCCGAGACTCTGAAGTTTGTCGATGACGTCTTCATTTGCTACACCGAACGCCAAAAGCGTCTCTGTTGACTTTGTAATATCTTCGAGCTGTAAAGGTGTTTTAGCGGAGAATTTCTGAAGGTCTTTGAACAGTTTGTTTCCTTTAGAAACTGACTGAAGAAGTGTTGAGAATGATTTTCGCTGTCTTTCGTTAGCTGCTGCAAGCTGGAAGGATTTCTTCCCGACATCGAACATGGCTTTTCCGACGCTTGCGATCGCAGCGACTGCGGCGACAGACGAAACCTTCAAATCAGCGAAAGTCTTTGAGGTCTTCTTTGTCCCTGCGCTGAGATTGTCGACTTTCTTGTCGAGTTCGTCGAGTTGTTTTTTGCTGGCTTTCACATCCGCCCTGACTCGTATGAGAATGTCATCTGTTGCCATATCACTTTTCCTTTAATTTAGCGTTGAGCTTTGCCATTGAAGCCTGAAAATCAGCCCTTTCACCTCCATAATTCAAATAGAGGACGACTTCGGCGTTATAGGCTTCATGATATTCACGTTCCGACCACCCACATTCTTTGATACGATAGAATACGGCGGCTTCTGGATCGGACGGCTGGAAGTAATCCCAGTCTGAAGCCTTTCGAGCTTTTTTTTTACATATGGCTTGTTATAATCGACAAGCTTTTCAAATATATCGAAACAAAGATCGACGTCTTTGTTCAATATCGTTCTCAAATCCCTGCGAACCTTTCGGAAGTTCGTCTTCTTTATATTATAATTGCTTAAAACATAGATCAGATCTTCTTCGTGTTTAGATCTGAGCCTTTCTTCGATGTATTTCATTTTAGTCGGATAAAATATCGAAGCCCGACAAATGAGATCGATCATTCCCTTATATATGAGAACATAATTCGCGTCGACGGCTCTCATAGCGATCATCAGGTTTTTTTGGACTTTCCCGTCTGCGGTCAACATGGCTTTTTCAATTTCGGCTTTTTCCTCCAGTGTCTTCTGGAAAGCTTCCATGTAAGTCCGCATACGTGTCTCATAGTCACGATATTCATCACGTCTGAGAAATAGAGAAACATATTCTTTGTTTTCAGAGAGCTTTATTATCAACGGTTTTTTCTGTTGAATATCTGCATATTTAACAGGCAACTTCATATTGATCCCCTTTTAATAAAAAAAGGCGGACGAACGAATCCATCCGCCTTTCATATATCTTGTTTTTATGATTTACGCTGCCGCATCATAACGACGAGAAATCATGTAGTTCACAGTGTCAGGGAATAGCGGTTCAGCATATCCGTCACCGATGAACGAGTATCCTTTGTGTTCGGGAGTCGTGAATTCAACACTTCCGTCAACACGGAATTCAACGCTTAAAAGCGTGTATGTTTTTTCGCGACTATCGACATCGAACATCTGAAGCGTCAGCAGATAACGTCCCTTGACGCCGTCTTTTGAACCATAACCATACTGAGAATATTCGCCAGCTTTTGAGCCGTATTCGTCCATTCCCCATATAGCCGCTTCAGTGTTGTGGTCATTCGAAAACAGTTTCCCATTGAGAGCGATTTCTTTTTTCGAAAGATCCTGTCTGATTTTCTTTTCAGGAAGACCGTCCATGAAGGGGACATACTCTGCAAGCGGTGTCAGAGCGTCTTCTTTTGTATATCCGAGGAAGTTTCCGTATTGATTAGAATCGTGTTTCGAATATACGACGAAATTGTAAGTGTCCGTATTTGTCAGACTTGCAGCAGTTGTCGGATCACTGACTTTGAACGCTGCCGCTTCGTCAAAAGTGACAGAATCAGAGTCATTGTCGTCTATCTTCACGAAACAGGGATCACCGTCGTCGTCTACAAAAAGAAGGTTCTTTGCTGCGAGCGAAATGAATTCATCGTCTGTCCATGAAGGTGAAGTCGCAGGAGTAAAGGTCGACGATCCAGCCGAAAGACCGAAAACGCCTGAACCTCGATACTGTTCGCGCAAAGTGAAAATGTTCGCCGTGTCAAACTGAAAATCTTTAATCAGCTGCGCGGACTGCTGGCTGTCATAGCCAATATCTGAAAGAGCCATAAAAGCCTCCTATTATGAAGTTTCATTATTTTCGTTTTTTGAGTGCCGTGTCGTCATTATGGTCGTAATTGTCCGAACCATTCTGTCGTCCGTCACGTCCGTCGCTACGCTCTGTTGAATCTGCCCTTGATGTGAGCGGAAATCAACCAGAGCTATTTTTACAGCGTCAGAGATCGCAAGATTCTGTTTGAATTCGTCCCGCGACGTCAAAACCTGAATCTGGAATATAATATCCGAGCGATAAACTTGATTGTTATTCCCGCCAGTCATTTCAGTCAAGTCTTCGTCTCCGACTAATATGTTCAACGCTGGATATGATCCCGCGTCAATACTTTCAATCGATTTTTCCTCGAAGATGTTGTCAGCATCCTCGATGTTTTGTTCAAGGTGTTTCGTTAAATCTTCGAATAATTCAAGAATCATCTGTGAACATCCGTGTTTCTTGTCGAAACCCTAGCTTCGTCGTCTGAAATATTCCCGTTGTCATCTGCGTCATAAGCGTCAGTATAATCCTTCAGGAATTCTTCATATTGAGCAGCATAATAATTATGCCAGTATGCAAAATCACTTTCTTCACCGCGAGCCTTCGAAAGACATATCAGTTCGAGAGCCTTATAAGCGTGAGGAAGTTTGAATTCTTCGGAGTCAATGAATCGAGATAATGATTCACGATTATTCCTGACATCCCTTCGCATAATATCAAAAGCGATGTCGATTTGATCCTGAAAACTTGCTCGTATCCTATAAGGTGTCCCCGAAACCGTAGCAGAGTCAAGATCAGGTTCAAAAGTGACCGTCTTTGTCGCTTTCACGTTCGAAAGGACATCGACTTCAGAAAAAGCAGCGTTCGGAGTGTAAATAGTAACCCGACCGCCCTTCCAAAAATCATCATCTTTCGTGTTCTTCTGGTCGATGAATGTGTTCACCGTCCCGTCTGCGGAGAAATCACTGGAAAATTGCATAGTGTCCGCCAGCATAGGAAGAAGCGTAAAAAGAGTGTCGTCGTCAAGTATATTTATGATAGGAGACTTCACAGCGTCAAACAAGAATGATTCATACAAATCATCTTCACCAATCAAAACTGCCTTGATTTCGCCCTTGAAATTCTTCCCGACTTCCTCAATCACATCATCCGCGAGAGTGTAAGTCAGAACACCTTCAGAGCTGACAGTCATCGCCTCGTCAGTTACAAGTTCTGAACCCGTATTGTTCCATATGCTAATCGTAGCTGAATCAGGAACGATGTTGACGTTCTTGTCTTTGAAGACCTTTTCAAATGTGACTTCCGTTGCGACACGGATTTCCTTTTGCATTTATTCGTCCTTTTCGGTGTCAACTGCCGAATCTTCGGCTGGTTCCTTTTTGTCCGATGCCGTAATTCCGACATCGTTCATTTTTCTATCCGATTTTTCGGCTCTGGATTTCTGATCTTTTCGTTTATTAGGGGATATTTCTTGACCTTTTTCATCATAATATTTCCCGCCTTTGAATTTTACTGCTTTCATGTTTTATCCTTTATTGAAAAACACGGACATTAACCGTCTGAGTGCCAAAATTGAAGAACTGCGAAGGGACAAGTCTGACCGTGACAGTATCTGTCGAGGTCACTTGTGCTGCCAGTTCTATGATGTAACCTGACAAAGCTCCGAAAAGGTCGTCGATGTTTACAACCGCGACATCACCTTCTTCCGCGCCTGTCACTGTCACTGTTGTCGTATATACTGTATTACCATTAACGTTTCCCAGCGTCCAGTCATCAGACCCAGCAAGCGGCGCGCCGATGTATGATTTGAGGGCTGCGGCTGTTGTCCTGCGTTTTGAGTATGCACCTGTTCCAGCGTTGGCGTCTTCAAATGGAATGACGTCCGCGTCTGCTATAGTTTCGAGAGAAAGATCCGCAAACTGACCTTCGGTTTTCCCGTCAAATATTGCGTTCCATACTGCCGCACCTGAAGAAGCGTCAACACATCGATAGAGTTCACCTGTCGAAGTATTGATCCATTCAGACCCGACCGAATAGCCAGCATCGACATCGTCATTCACTGTCGGATTAGACGTTGCTGTGAAGTTGTTAAATACGAAACTTCCGCCTCCGCCGCCGCCAGCTGATATTCCGAACTGATAGCCTCTGCGATCCTGAATCGCTGTCGTATCGACAAGATTCTCAAATGTTCCGCCGCTGATAGTCGTGTATTTCAATACTACACGTCCGATTCGGAAAGCTATGAAACGGAGTTCAGAAGGAACCGTCGTGACTGAATAGTTGAAAGTATCGTTCAAGGCTCCGCTGTCGCTTGCATAATTAGCGACAGAACCATCAGGATTTTCAGGAAGAAGAATCCCGACCCTATTCGTTCCGACACCTGTCGAGCTTATCAAACCGACGATCTCGAACCCGTATCTTGAATTATTGACCTGAAGCGGATTATTATTTGCATCGACATCGATTTCATTAAGATTCGTGATTCTCTTATATGGCTCTGTCGGATGATTCAGGATGTAAAATGTCGCACCTGCTAACGAATACCCACTGAAAAGTTGCGCGTGAAGCTGATATACGGATCCATTCGCGACCGTCATATCAATATCATCTAGAGTCCCGACGTTTGTCGTAATATCGATCTGACCCAAACAGCCCGAAGACCATGTCGCTCCCATGACACGAAGTTTTTCGGCGATCTCTGGAATAATACCTCGATCGTCGTGATAGGGAACGTCATTGAAACGCTGGAAAGTGAATTCACCCTCTGAGTCGAACGTCGTGACATCAAAGACCGAAATACTTCCGACCCATGCCAGAGTCTGACCAGCTGGGAACACGTTTGAAGACTGGAATGTCAACACTCCGCCTGCTTCAGTAATATAGAGGAAATTCCCCTGAAGTGTATTTTCGTCCGCGCCTGCCGTCAGTGCAGTAGATCGAGCCTTTCCGCCCGTTCCTGCGCCTGTCGTGCAGTCAAGAGTCCATTCATTCGCGCCAAATCTAACAGGAAGATCCCCGCCGCCCTCTTTTTCGAGTTCAGCGTAAAGAGTTCCGCCGTCATTGACCACAGTAACTGAGAACTTTTCCATTATGGCATTTGAAACCATACGAAGATCAGCCGTGTTCCTGTTTATCAGTGGATTTTCAGAATTGTCTATCTTCTGCCATGAAACGCCTGAAGATATAATCCAGTCTCCGACTTCCCAGTCAGAAATGCCGTCAATATCGGTATTGCCAGCAACAGCGACAACATAATACCAGCCAGCGTTCGAAGAATCCGCTGCGGGAATTGTCGGAGTGTTCGTGTCGGCGTTCCATGATCCTTTATAAGTCAGACCACCGCCGCCTGAGATCCCTTCAATATTAACTTTCAACGCGCCAGTATCTGGATTGACTTTAGTGTTCGACGCGCCTCCGTCTTGATAAAATCGCTCTGTCATTATATACCACCCTTAAACCGACTGAATGAAAAGCTTTCCGTCAGGGGACTGCTTCAGATTCGTCGCCTTTCCGCCGACATAGACGGGCTGAAGATCGGCGTCACTTGTTGTCATCATGAGATCACCGTCTTCATCGACTTCGAGAGTCGTGATTTGTCCGTCAATGTATAATTTCGGCATAGTTAAAATTCCTTATTCGTCGTCGTTTGTCGGAGGTGTGTTCGGTTCTGATTTGTTTTCGACTTCTTCTACGACTTCTTTTGAAGCTGCTTCGAGGTCTTTTGTCAGACCTTCGATTTCAGCATCTTTTTCTTTCAGTGACTTTTTGAGGTCTTTGACCTCTGTTTTCAGGTCGTCACGTTCTTTCTTGATCCCTGCGACATCACCTTTCGAAAGTTCTTCGTTTTCAGCCGTGAGTTCGTTCACTCTTACTGTGAGTGAAGCGACGTTTGCTTCCGCGTCTCTCATTCGCTTATCGCCAGTCAAAAGGCGTTTGTCAGGTGCGACAGCCGTGTTTCTGGCTCTCTCTTTGATCTTTTCAACGCGCCTGAGATTCGTTCTGTTGAGAATATACAACATCGTCGAATTATCCGCAATTTTGTATGCGTCATAATAGCCTTTATGCTGACCGACGTCTTCGCTGATTATGGCGTCGACAGGTTCTTTCATCTTGTCAAAATCGAACTTGCCTTCGATTATTTTGATTTCTTTCGGATTACATATCGACTTTTTAATAAAGCCCTCGATCATCCTGATCAAGGCTTTCGCTTCATTGTCATTTTTGACTTTATAGCTCCCTAAAACGGAGCCTTTTTTGATATTGAGTTTCATATAATTTCCCTTTAATAACGATCAGGCGGGCAATGAAGCCCGCCTTGACCGATTAGTTTTTTACGGATTGACGTTCGTTTTAATACGAACACACTTGACATATTTCGCGTCAGTTGTTCCGAGTTCCCAGTTTGTCGGGTCTTCGAAATCAGCGTTTGTCGCGCCGTCTGTCGGAGCGGTCGTTTTATAAGATACGCCATTGAGGTGCGGAAGGAATGAAATGTCAGTTCTCATGACATTCAGACCGTCTTTCGCACTGTAGCTCTGCTTTGCAGCTGTCGGAGCAGTCGGAGGGATTATGAGCTGTTTCGGTGCGATGATGTATGAATCATAGACTTCATAGTCAGCAGTTGTCGTGTCGACAGGAAGGCTATCAGTTACATACACGATGCGACCAGCAGCAGTCCATACTGAAGTTCCCTGAACAGTGTCATTGATCAGAGTAGCGTCTGCGAACTGTGCATATCCTGATTTCTGTAGATCAGCCCAAACATCAGAATGGCATACAAGAATAGACAGATTGTCCATCTTATCGCCAGTGATATTTGCAGCGTCAATTATTACGTCAGGAGAAAGCGGAACCTGTGTTCCAGTTGCGACCGATACGTCAAGTTCATTAGGAACCGAACCCGTCAGGACGGAAACCATAGTGTCATTGAGTTCTTTTTCAATGAGTTCAGGCATCTGCGTCTTGATAGCGTCTGCGATGTTTTCGTCCCATTCGTTGCGGTTCTGGTCGTAGTCATACCAGTCGAAGCGGATGGCGCGAAGAACATTGATTCCGTAAATCCTGCGAGCGTTCAGGCGGTTTGCTGTATATTCAGATCCGTCTGATTTCTGCGGCTCAAATGATCCTGTTGAAAGATCATAAGCGGGAATACGAACACGTTCGCCAGTTTTGAAAGTTTTGATCGCTTTCGTGATAACTTTCGGAGGTTCGGAAAGAATTCCTTTTTCGAAAAGGACGTTATTATATGGACGCTGACCCATATAAATGTCAGCCCATTCTGCGATATAATCGCTGAGTAAATAGTCAGCCATGTTTAGATCCTCTCTAAAAGAGGACGCTCAAGTTTAAGATTTTTTCATAGAAGCAGTCATCACTTTTTTGCGAAGATCAGCGTCTTTGATGTCCTTGAAGGACTTGTCACCTTTTTCAATAGCTTCGACCCATTCGTCAACAGCCATGTTTCCGCCCTGTGGAGGCGGAGGCGTATCAGAAGAACTTGAAACACTGGGATTCGCGTGATATTTTTCAATATGCGAGAGCTGTTCGAGCAAAGATTTGCCTTCCATTAAAGCCAGTTCAGCTTCTGTCAGACCTTTCTTTTTCTTATCCAGCATCCCTGAGAATATCTCTTTGTATTTCTCGTTCTCTTTTGTCAAAGATTCCAATTGCTTCGGCATTTCAGCCATTTCGTCAAGTCTGGACGTCGCGTCCTCATAAAGCTTTTTGAACTCTCCATTTTTTACGAGTTCGGCTTTCTGTGATGACTTAAACTCTGAAATCGTCTTTTCCGCTGAATCAAGTTTATCCTTGTATTTTCGGCGGATGTCGGCGTTCTCTTTGTTTAATCGTTTT
>Ga0180438_10004104_pt1 | contig 21255 bp, 21 predicted proteins | sample SS_ome_12_FD_132455 | JGI IMG/M metagenome (GOLD analysis project Ga0180438, IMG submission 132455) | Hypersaline lake sediment archaeal communities from the Salton Sea, California, USA - SS_3_D_2 metaG | ecosystem: Environmental > Aquatic > Non-marine Saline and Alkaline > Hypersaline >... | reverse complement strand
TTGATCAGCACGTAGGCGTCTTCCAGGACGCACTCCATCTTCTGCGGGTCGGTGACGAAGTAGGGCGAGAGATAGCCGCGGTCGAACTGCATGCCCTCCACCCAGTCGATCTCGGTGGTGAAGCCCTTCCCCTCGTCGACGGTAATCACCCCGTCTTTGCCGACTCGCTCCATGGCATCGGCGAGCTTGTCGCCGATCTCCTGGTCGTTGTTGGCCGCCACGGCGCCGACCTGGGACATCTCCTTGCGATCTTTGACGGAGATCGACATCTTCTTGAGCTTCGCGGTGATGTCGTCTACCGCCTTTTCGATGCCCTGCTTGAGCTGCACGGGGTTCACCCCGGCCACCACGGCGCGGAGGCCCTCGTTGAAGATGGCCTCGGCGAGGATCGTGGCGGTGGTGGTCCCGTCGCCGGCCACGTCGCTGGTCTTCGAGGCGACCTCGCGGACCATGCGCGCGCCCATGTTCTCGTAGACGTCCTCCAGGTCGATCTCCTTGGCCACGGTCACGCCGTCTTTAGTGACCGTGGGCGAGCCGAAGCTCTTTTGCAGGATGACGTTGCGCCCGCGGGGGCCCAACGTGACCTTGACCGCCTGGGACAGCTTGGAAACCCCCCGACGCATGGCGTCGCGGGCTTCCTGGTCGAATGCAATCATCTTGGCCATGGGGGTTGTTCTCCTTGACTTGCTTGGGGGCGAGGCGACTCGCCGGAATGGTCCCGTGATAGACCGCAACCACTGGTCGCGGCTTTACACCCTGATTACTCGATGACCGCCAGGATGTCCTCCTCGCGCATCAGCAGCAGCTCCTGCTCGCCCAGCTTGAACTGCTCGCCGGCGTAGGAGCTAAAGAGGATGCGATCGCCGGGCTTCACCTGAAGTGCCTTGCGCGAGCCATCGTCCAACAGCCGACCCTCGCCGACGCTGACCACCTTGCCGCGCGAGGGCTTGTCCTTGGCCGAGTCGGGCAGCACGATCCCCCCGGCGGTTACCTCCTCGGCCTCTTCCCGCTCGACCACCACCCGGTCGCCCAACGGCTGGATCTGGACCTTGCCGCCGGTGGACTTTTTCTTCTTTTTCACCATGCTGGTTCGCCTCCGATACTCCGCTGGTCTTGACTGGTTCTCGAGGGCTGCCCGCGCCGCCCCGGGCTAACCCGGGCGGCCGGCAGACACGCATCTGCCAAATTGGCGCACAATCGGCGTGTGGCCCCAGCGAAACGCAATCGGCGCGCCAAAGTACCTCGCGGGCCGTCGCGGCAGTGCATTCCCGTACGAAAAAGGGGATAGGCGCATAAATTGGGGTATCTGGGCAGGAATGGGCCGCCGCAGTCTACCCAGGCTACCCAATATATGCGACTGTCCCCTTTATTCGGGCTGCCATTTTGGCAGGGGCCGGGTCGCTGACACGGCCCAGTCTCGCTTGTCCGGCGCCCGGGGCCCTGGGACAATTCTTCCGTTGTTCCCAGTTGGTGGTTGCTTGCCGCCGCCACGTACGACGGCCTTCCAAGGCCGTCGACGGATTGGTGCGACAGCGACGGCCTTGGAAGAGACGGCGACGGCCTCGGAAGGCCGTCGTACATGGTGTTTGGGCATCGTTTCCCCAGTTTCACGGTTGGCGGCCACCCGAGAGGGTGCGGAGACGCAAGGAGATGGACCTAGACGAGGCGAACGCCGGGGGCGGCGCGTGGTGGATCGAGCGAGGGGAGGGGCCCTTGGTGGCGGCGGCGATCCACAACGGCCATGGCCTGCGCCCGGAGGTCGAGCGCCTGGTGGCCCTCGACGAACCGGCCCGGCTCCGCGAGGAGGACCCCTTCACCGAGGGGTGGACCACCATAGCGCCCACGCGGATCGTGGGCCTCCGCTCCCGGTTCGAGGTCGACCTGAACCGCCCGCCCGAGCGGTGCGTGTACCTCGATCCGGCCGACGCCTGGGGGCTCGATGTGTGGCGCCAGCGCCCGCCCGAGGCGGTGGTCGCCCGATCGCGGTCGATCTACGATCGTTTTTACGAGGAGGTGCGGAGGGTGCTCGGCGAGCTGGTCTCGCGGCACGGCCGGGTGGTGGTCCTCGACCTGCACAGCTACAACCACCGCCGGGCGGGCCCCGGGGCCGCTGCGGCCCCGCCGGCCGAGAACCCCGACCTGAACCTGGGCACGGGCAGCCTGGATCGGGAGCGCTGGAAGGCGGTGGTCGACGCGCTGGTGGCGGCGGTCTCGGGTTTCGACTACCGGGGGCGCCGTCTCGACGTGCGCGAGAACGTAAGATTCAGGGGGGGGTGTTTTTCTCAGTGGATCCACCGGACCTTTCCCCGGCAGGTCTGCTGCCTGGCCATCGAGGTGAAGAAGATCTTCATGGACGAGTGGACCGGCCGGCCCTACGCGGGCGAGCTGGAGACAATGCGGGACGTCCTTGGCGCGGCCGCCGCGGCGGTCGCCGACGTGCTGTAGGCGCCGAAGCCTGATATCGCTGTTCCCCCCCGGCCCTGTGCCGGGGGACAATGGTTTGCAGACTATCGTAGTCGTCAAACCCCCCTTCCCCCGGCACAGGGCCGGGGGGGAGCCAACGAACGTGAAGCGCGCGAAACCCACTTCCGCACGGCAGCGGATTTCCGACGAGTTCATCGACGAGGTCTGTGCCCGGTTGCGCGAGGGCAAACGGGTGCGGCGCACGCTGCCCGATGGCGGGCGCCTGCACGTCGACCGGCCCTTGCCCTTCCTCTGCGTGTATCGGCGCCCGGCCGACCGCCCCGACGCTGGCACCGAACGGCTGGTCAACGGCGAGGCATCGTTCCTGATCGTGCCCGGCGCGCCGCTTCACCGCAAAGGCGTGGCCGCCCTGGTCCGGCGCCTGGCCGAGACGCTGGCCGAGCGTTTTGGCGCTTTCTTGATCCTCGAGGTTTGGTCGGCGTCCGGGGGGACATCAGCCGCGGGCCTGACGGACGCGTCCGGCGACGACGGCTCGACCCGGCCGGCCCCGAGGCCCGGTTTCGCGCTAGCCACCCGGGGACCCGACGCGCCCCGCGGCGCCATCGACACACTGGCGAAGTCGCTCCGCCGCGTTCGGGTGCAGCGCCGGACGGGCGAGGTCGAGGTTCACGAGCACACCTACGGCCACCCGCTGGGAATGCCCATGCTGGTGTCGATCAAGGAGCTGGGCCGGCTGGGATGCCGCTTGATCGGGGTCGAGGTGCGCCCGATCTATCGCGACGCGGCCACCGGCGCCGTCTACCCGGCTACGATCCGGGCGTTGCGCCTGGGGTTCAGCCGGGCGCTGAAGCAGGCGTTCTATGCCTTCGCGCGCGACCACACCCGGGTCCGCCCGCAGCACTACTACGCCCTGGGCCGCCGGGCGATGGTCAAGGCGGTGTGGGAGGTCGACCGCCGCCTGGCCGAGATCGCCGACACGTTCGACTTCCTGCTTCAGGCCACGCCGGTGAACGTGGAGCCGGCCTGGCGCGAGTTCCGGCGGAACCTCTTCCAGGTGCCGCCGGTGTTCCATTACCGGCCTTTGGCGGCCGACCCGGTGCGCCTGAAGCGGCGCCTGTATGAGGTCCCCATCGAGCGGATCGAGGACCCCACGCTGGCCCAGCTCTTCCGCGAGCGCCAAGACGATCTGGACCGGAAGATCACGCTGTTGACCGACATCGGCACGCCGCGGTTCGTGCTGGGGAGCCTGCAAATCTACGGGCGGATCGAGACCTCGCTCTTGATGCTGGCCCACGAGCTGCTCTCGACGGTACCCCCGCGGAGCCGCGATTCGAGCTCCGGGGGCCAGGTCGACGCGGCCGAGCTGGCCCGGCGCGCCGCCGAGGAGATCGACGCCTACCGCGCCCGGCACCCCCAGTTCGCGGCCAAGGTCTCAGTCCGCGACGACATGTACTGGGGCCTATTGGTGTCCAAAGGGGACCTGCTCATCGGGCGCCAGACCCGCGTGCCCGCCGGGCGGGTCGACGCGCTCGTGCAGCACGAAGTGGGCACCCACCTGGTCACGTACTACAACGGCCGGGCCCAGCCGTTTCGGCAGCTCTACACGGGCCTGGCGGGCTTCGACGGCTTGCAGGAGGGGCTGGCCGTGCTGGCCGAGTATCTGGTGGGCGGCCTGAGCCGGCCGCGGATCCGGCTGCTGGCCGCGCGGGTGGTCGCCGCCCATCAGCTCGTCGAAGGGGCCTCGCTGATCGACACCTTCCGCATGCTCTGCCGCACCTACGAGTTCCCCCAGCGCCAGGCGTTTACGATCGCCATGCGCGTCTACCGGGCCGGAGGGCTCACGAAGGACGTGGTCTACCTTCGCGGACTGGTCGAGATCCTCGAGCACCTGCGAGGCGGCGGCGAGCTGGAGCCGCTTTTCGTGGGCAAGATCGCGGTGGAGCACATCCCGCTGGTGCGCGAGCTGACGCTCCGCGAGGTGCTCCGCCCGCCGCCGATCACCCCGCACTACCTGGACAGACCCGAGGCGCGCGATAGACTACAACGGTTGCGCAGCGGACTTGCGGTCCGGGACCTCGTACAACGAGAAAAGCGATGAAAATCGGATTCGTCGTCAACGACGTGGCCACCGAGGAGGCCGCCTTTACCACCACGCGCCTGGCCATGGCGGCGGTCAACCGCGGCCACGAAGCCTGGCTGATGGGCTGCGGCGACCTGGCCTTCGACCCCGACGACCGAGTTCGGGCCCGGGCCCGAACCGTCTCGAAATCGCACTATAAGCTCAACAAGACCTTTCTGGCCGAGCTGCAAGGGCCCAAGGCCCGCTCGGAACGGATCACGGTCGACGAGCTGGACGTGCTGATGCTCCGCAACGACCCGGCCGAGGACCGGCGGCGGCGTCCCTGGGCGAGCACGGCGGGCGTGCTCTTCGGGCGCGCGGCCCTGCGCCACGGCGTGGTGGTGCTCAACGATCCGAACGGTCTGGCCCAGGCCATGAACAAGATGTACTTCCAGCTCTTCCCGGAGGAGGTTCGGCCCAAGACGCTCATCACCCGCGACCGCGCCGAGATCAAGAGCTTCGCCCGGGAGCAGGGGACCATCGTGATCAAGCCGCTTCAGGGCTCCGGGGGCGAAGGGGTCTTCATGGTCCGAGCCGGCGAGCTGGGCAATTTGAACCAGATGGTCGACGCCGTGGCCCGCGACGGCTACGTCGTGGCCCAGGAGTACCTGCCCGATGCGGCCGAGGGGGACATGCGCCTGTTCATGATGAACGGCCAGCCGCTGCGCTACAAGGGCAAGTACGCCGCCTTCCGCCGGATGCGCTCGGAGGACGACATCCGCAGCAACATCCACGCCGGGGGCAAAAAGGCCGAAGCCGTGGTCGACAGCCGGGCCCTGCAAATCGCCGAGATCGTCCGCCCCAAGCTGGTCGAGGACGGCATGTTCCTGGTGGGCCTGGACATCGTCGGCGACAAGCTCATGGAGATCAACGTCTTCAGCCCCGGCGGCCTGGGCAGCGCGCAGACCTTCGAAGGCGTGAACTTCGCCCACGCCGTGGTGGCCGCCCTGGAACGCAAAGTCCACTACATGGGCTACTACCGGCGGGATTTCAATAACGTGGACATGGCGACGCTGTGAGAACCGCAACGGCCGTCAGCCCTTCTTGCGCCGCACCTTGTAATTCCCCCGGCTGTCGTCGTACTCCAGTTCGATCAGCCCCCTGGTCTTGAGCTCTTCGAGCAGGTCGGAGAAGCTCCGGTAGCCGTAGTATCCCTCGTTGAACCCGGGGCGCACGCGCCGGATGGCCTGTTTGAGCGTGGAACCCCACAAGGGGTCGTAGTCTTGTTCCGCCGAAGGCAGGACTTCCAGGACCTGCTCGACGGCCTCTTCTTTCTTGTCGTCGGGTCCCCTCTTCTTCGGTGCGGCCTTGGTCTTCTTGGCCGCCCGGATCAGGTCGTCGTAGTAGATGAACTCGTCGCAGTTGGCGATGAGCAGGTCGGAGGTCGAAATCTTTGCACCACAGCCGATGACCCGCTTGTTGTTCTCCTTGAGCTTGGAAACCAGCGGCGAGAAGTCGCTGTCGCCGGAGATCAGGGCAAAGACGTCGATGTGCTGCTTCGAGTAGCAGAGGTCCAGGGCATCGACGACCATGCGGATGTCGGCGCTGTTCTTGCCGCTCGCCTTGCTCTGGGGGATGTCGATCATTTCGATGCCCTGGGCGTGGAACTCCTTCATCGCGTCTTGGTAGTTGCTCCAGTCGCAGTAGGCGCGTTTGTAGACGATCCGTCCCTTCTCCAGGAGCCGTTTCAGAACCAACTGGATCTGGAACTTGCCCGCCTTCATCTGCCGAACGCCGATGGCCAGGTTCTCGAAATCGACGAATACGGCAATCAGCGGCTCTTCGGACATGGGACTTCCCCGAGGTTCGATAACATGGTGAAGGAACAAACCACAACGCCCCCGGACCGCGCGGCGGCCCGAGGGCGCTGTGTGTCGAGCTCAAAACCGGTTTGAGCTGCCTGCGGCACTTTCCAACGACGGAGTCGTCAGACGGGCCGGATTTTCTCGGCGCGAGGTCCCTTCGGGCCGCGACCTTCTTCGTAGGTCACCTGTTGCCCGACCTGGAGCGCCTCGATACTGGTTCCGTCGAGCTCGCTGTGGTGAAAGAACAGGTCGCCCTGCCCTCCCTCGATGAACCCGAACCCCTTGTCGGCGATCAGCTTTTTGATCGTCCCTTGCGGCATGTTCGCCACTCCTTAAAAAAAGAACTCCAAACGTCCACAGGCCTCGACCTTCGCGTACAGCCCCTAGCCACGCAACAAGGCCTCGGCCAAACAACTCGAAGGGGAACGAACTGCCGCCGTTCGAGGCAGACATCCTTGGAAGGTCGCTGCCGGACGAATGACGGTCTGCCGAAGAGGAACTCGCCGTAGGGAGCTGGGGCCCTTACCTTCGTCTCATTACCCCGATACTTGCCGAATACTATCCGACCCGCCCGGCCGGCACAAGGGGGGCTGCCCGCCGCTGCCGGGCCGCCGGGCCCGGTGCTCTCCTTGCCCCATTGGGGGGGCGGCGGGGCTCACGATTCCGGCCCCGGCCCTTTCCGGCGCAAGGGGACGTACGTGCTGATGCATCGCAACCCCCCCTCGTGGCGAATCAACGCGCGCAGGTCCACGCTGACGACCTGCCAACCGGGCAGGCAGCGCTCGTATACGGCCATGGCCCGGCGTTGCGAGGCCATGCTCACGCGCGGATAGCCGGGCACCAGCAACGTGCCGCCGGCGAAGATCACGTTGGTGTAGGTCCGCCACACGCCGTCGCGGTTGCTGGGCATGGGGACACGGATCACGTTGAGCTTCTTGCCCTCCACGCGGATTTCGGCCAGCCGCGCCGCGTTGCGATCGAGCACCGCCGCGTTGACGCGATCCACGGACCTGGAATAGTCGCCGACCACTACGGTGTCGGCCGACGTAAAGCAGGCGAACATGTCGACATGCGCCGTACGCTCTCCCCGAAGCGGCTCGAGCGCGACAATCTGCGCCGCGCCCAGTTGGCCACCGAGAAACCGCTTGATCGTGCGGGTGTCGTGGCCCGCCTCGATATTGGCATTGACCGCCTGAATCGTGGTCAGCAGCAGGCCGCGTCCGTTGCTCAACAGATTCCCGCCGTGCCACGTCAGCACCGTGGTCGAGAGCGACGCGTGGAACTGCCTGGCGACCGCGGCGGGCACGGCGTCGTCGGCGGCCCGCGACGGTTTCCCATAACCGGGATCGACGGCACACCGGGCCCCGTCCGAGCGGCACACGAAGAGCGGGCCGAAATCCCGCATCCAGATCGTGTTCGTCGGCGCGAGCACGAATCGGACCGAGTCGGGCGACAGCCGGCCCTTGGCCAGCACTCGGGCGACGTACGCCCGGTGCAGGGGCGAGGAGACCAGAGCAATCACCGATTGACTGCCCTTCGATCCGGCCACGATGGCCGTGAGGATCTCGGGGAAATCGCGGGCCAGTCCGTCGGCCACCACCACGATCGCCTCGTGCGATTCGAAGTCACCGGGCAGCCGAAATCGCTGCTCCCCGGCCAGCGCCGACCGTTCGCCCGCCAGAACCGACGGACCGATGAAGAACTGCCGGTTCCAGCCCCTGGCAAACGGACTTTGGGACGCGAGCAGGCGTGGTCCGGCTCGGGGGCCGGCCCGGCTTTGGACGTGTCGGCTCGTCGCGGAACTGGCCGCGGCCGGACCGCCCGTGGAGTCCGCCATCGCATACCCATCGGGCGGAGCGCCCCAGGCCGGGGACGCCCACGCCATGGCGGCGACGATCACGCACAAGCACCAGACAACCGGTTGCAGCATACTCCCAGACACTACGTTCCCCTGACGTGTTTCCGTACGTCGGTATTCAGCGCACTGAATGTGGCTTCGTCCTCACTGGGTCGCTCGCGCCATGACGGTCAATTGGTCGATGACGCCCTTGATCCCGTCGACGCGGTTGACCGCCTGCACGATGGGGCGCCGCTGGTTTTCGTACTGCATCTGACCGGTCAGCGTCACCTGGCCACCGCGGACCGTTGCCGTGACCCGGCACCGCGATCCCATGCCGGTCCTCGCCAGCCGCTTGTTGACGTCCTTGAGGATCGTCTTGTCCGGAATTCTTTCTCTGCCCAACATGGTCGCTTCTCCACTAAAGGGGTTTCTCTTACACACCAACGGTTCCCTGGAACGGGAGGCAACCGGGTCACGGAGGATCAGTTTCCGTAGAGAACTTCTTCCGGGAAGCAGTCTCCACCTGTTTGCCTGGTTGGAATCGGAAAACTGGTTGGCCCGGCTCCGTGGGAGTCGAGACCGTGCATGTCTGCCCGAGCAGCCCTCGAATCGCTACTTCTTGCCGCGAAGCGCGGCCTCCTCGGCCCGCTCCCTGACGGACCGAAACGGCATTCCGTCGATCAGTTCATAGCGCTCCGCGCGCAGGAACCAGAACGCCAGTCCGCCCGTGTTGTGGTACGCCCCGGGCGTTCTCGTGCCTCTCGTTACGTTGGCACGAACTCCCATGGAGCCCTTCTTGCCGGTCTTTCTCCAGCCACGCTGCTCCATGATGATGCGAACCACCACACCTACCGCTTGTCGCAAACGCTTGGTGCGGCGCGGGTCCTGGGTGCCGAGGAAACGATCGACGGCCGGCTGCGACTCGAGCTCCCGGACCACGCCCGACAGCGCCGGCCGGTCGTGATGGATCTCCGACTCCTCCATGCGGCGTTGCCGCTGGGGATCGTTGAAAAAGGCCAACACGTCGTCAAACGGCTGCTCGGGGTCGTCCAGCACGTCAGCAAAGGTCCTTCCCTGCCGATCCTCGAGGAATCCTTCCCGAGTAAGTGAGACGGTACGCGGCGTCGGCGCCACCCGCATCGTACTCGCGGACATCATGTAGTCTCCTGGCGGTGCTTCTGAAGATAATAGCGGGGGTCAGGCGCACCCCCGTAAAAAACATGGTTGTAGTTCGGCGCGGAGCCGCTCTGGCGAGCCTTCGTCTCAAGCCGGGTCCACCATCAGAGTAACCTGCGGAATAGTTCCCAGAAGCTTCTCGAAACTGTGGCGAGACATCTGGGAACTGTACATCACCCGGAAGGTACAGAACGAGGAACTCGAGACTTGGTGGACCGGCTCGCTGGTCTTGAAAACAAAGGACCGACCGAGGCGGTCGAGCAGCCATTGAGTGTTCGCGATGCCGTCGACTCGGACCCGGCATGCCCGGCCCAAGGGACGCACCCAGACGCGGAATGGGTTCATGGTTATGCTCCAATCTACTGGACGGCCAAGGATTCCAGCGCCGCCTACTCGACGGCCCTTGCGTTCGAGGTAAACGTGGGGGAAGTCGACAACTCCTGGCAACAGAGACAGGTGACGCAAGGGGCGAGGCCGACCAGCGCCTGGCATTTGGGACAGCGTACCCGGCAGTCCAGCTTGAAGTACTCACCACAGGGTATCCCCGCTACGGCGAGTTGCCGCACGCCGCGGTCCGTGGCCGTATCGATTTGCCCGACTTCCTCAATGGTCAGGCCCACGGCTTCCGCGATCACGGAATACTCGACGATCCCCATCTGCATGACGGCTATTGCCGCCGCAACCCGGTAAGACACGTCGATGTGCGGTTTCAGCGGGTGCCGCCACCGTCTCGCGCGTCGATTCGTTCTCCGGCTACGCCTGCGCTGCGTCTTGTCCGCCGCGTGCGCGGCTGCCACCGGTCGTTCACGCTGATCGTCCATCGTCGTATTCGGCTCGTTTCCGATCCCCGGTCCTGACCAGGGCTGAAGATCAACAGTCCACCGAAAGGGCAGCCCGTTCCAGCCGAGAGTCGTCCTCAAGCCGCTCTTTTGGGTGGTCTCCGCCACACAGCTCGCCGCGCAGGATTCGAATCAGGGCCGGGGCGTCGATGCCGACCTTCACCACTTGGCCTCGGACCCCCAAGAACGTCACGGTAACGTCCCGACCAATCCGCACGGTCTCGCCGCACTTCCTGCTGAGAACCAACATGTTGGCACCTCCTCCATGAGTTTGGGGCACCGGCCCCCCCGTCAGACGGAATCTAGTGCAAGTGTACTTTTCGGACCTCCCGAATCTGCATGTACGAACATTGTATCTCATCGACCCAGTGGACGCAAGAGCAGCAATTTTCGTTTCTCGGGAGAATTTTCGCATCCACCGCCCCCCACGGGGTTGGTTGAGGTGGTGCCAACGACGCCGCACCGGCTTCCCGCAGCCGCCAGGGGCTGCGCGAGGCGCGCCCGGGCTGTCGCCTCAAAACGATTCCTGCTAAACTGCCGAGAATGCGGGGTAAGAGCCCGCAACCCGTCAGCTTCTCTCCAATCCTTCGCTCCAAGTCGCACGGCAGCGACCTGCCGCGGATGTCTTTGGACCGCGGCTGATTCGTCTTTTGTCCGTTACTCGACCCCCGCCTTGGGCGGCCGCCCACGTCGGCGCGTGCGCTTTCCACGGCCCCGACCGGTCGGAAGAAGCAGCACTGAGGCCCGTCACACACGATCCCGATCAAGGAAGGAGACTCATGCCACGCGACCAGAATACGTTTGCCAAGCGGCAGCGAGAAATGAGGAAGAAGCAGAAGGCAGAAGAGAAGAGGGAACGGCGCAGGAAAAAGAAAAACGGCTCCGATGACGCCAACGCGCCGGACGGCGATGATCGTCCTGCCGACGGGCAATAGCCGCGCCCGTTGGCCGGCGTGCTGTGGTCGGGAAGGAAACCGGCGGCGCTGCGACGATCAGGCTCCGGTCAAGCTCAGCCCAGTGCGACGAGAGGAATGTCGTTTCCCGCGAACAGGAGAATCCGATGGCCATCGCCCCTTCACGCTCGCCCGCGACGAACGCACCGACTGCCCGTCAACGCTCCGTACGGTCCCGCGCGAGCCGGGCGTCGCTAGAGTGCGCCGTCCGCTTTGCCGTGGACGTGTTCTTCGGTTTCAGGTACCGCTCGACTCGAGCCAACGCACTGTGGTGCGAAACCGAGCGCGTGTGGCTGGGCAGTCAAACCTTCATTCACTGGGCCCTGTGGGACGCGGATATCGGCATACCGTGGGCGGTGGCCACGGCGGCTGACGCCCCCGAAAACCCCGACGAGCTGCGCGAAGCCGTCCGCGCGGAGCTGACCGCCTACTGGACCCTGCAGATGGCTACTTTGCCCCCCATGGAGCAGCCCCGTTGGCTGCCGCTGCCCTGATTCCGCTCTGCGGACGTGCCGATCGATCAGTGGGAAGTCGGGTCGTTTTCAACGAGCGGTGGAGCGCCGCCCAAGAGGTGTCGCCGCTCCGCGTCCTCGAGGTACGTCAGATAGGCATTGTACGGACCGGTGCATTTGCCGATGATCGCCGCAGCGCCGGCCCTGGTGAATAGGTTGTCCAGCCTGTAGGTGTTCGCCCTGCGCAGGTTCCACACCAACGCGTCGAGTAGGACGCTAAAGGTCATGGAGAGCAGGTCGGAAACCGTGCGCCGCAGCGAGTAGAACCGCCGGTATGCCCGGTAGGTCTCGGTCAGCAACCTGGACGGGCTCATCTTGGCCGGCCGGAACACGATGTACATGGCGTTGTAGTAGTCCCAGTTCTTGTGCAGAAGCCGGTTCTGCGCCGCGAGATCCTCGTAGCAGCGCGTTCCCGGGAAGGGCGTCAGGATCATGAACTGCACCGTGTCGATCGCGTGCCTCGCGGCGAACTCGACCGTGCGATCGATGGTCTCCAGGGCATCGTGGTCCTCGCCGAACATGAACATCCCGTGGACGTTGATGCCGAATTGGTGAAACACCTCGACGGCGCGGACGACGTCGGCCCGGGTCTGGGATTTGTGCAGGGCCTTGAGAGTTTCATCCTCGATCGATTCAAGACCGACGTAGACCCAGCGGCATCCCGCCTTGGCCATCTTCTCCACCAGTTCCGGGCTCTTGGCCAAGTCGCAGCGCACCTGCGCCGCCCAGGTGGCCTCCAGCTTCTTCTCGATCAACAGATCGCAAATCCTGTCGACGCGCCGGTGATTGGCGGTGAAATTGTCGTCGTAGAAGAAGAAGTCCCTGGAGTGGAAGTAGCCGATTGCGCTCTCCAATTCGGCGACCACTCGCTCGGCCGATAGCATGCGGAACTTCCGCCCGAAGACCTTCGTCACCGTGCAGAAGCTGCAGTCGAACGGGCAGCCCCGTGAAGTCATCACGGGCACGACGTTCATGGTCGCGAAACCATCCAGCAGGGCGTAGTTCAGCGGCGGCAGTCCGTCCAAATCCTGCACCCTGGAGCCGGCAACCACCTTGTCCCGTATCTTCCCTTCAACGAGGTCGACAATGATCTCATCGGCCTCGCCGACGACCACGTGATCAGCGACGCCCTCGAACTCCTCGGGCAACAGCGACGCGTGGATGCCACCGACGAGGATCTTGGAGTCGGGATAGATCGTGCGCAACTGCGCGGCCAGAAGCTTGGCCCGGCTGGCGCTGACCGTCAGTGCCGTAAGACAGAAGACGTCCGCCTGAATCTCGAAGGGATCGACCTCGCGGCCCAAAATGTTCTCATTGATGACCCGCACGTCGTAGCCGCGGTTGTGCAGAATCGTACCCAGGTAGAGACTTCCCAGCAGCGGCAGGCGCATGTAGTTCTCGAACACGTTGGACATGTGTCCCGTGGGCTCGATGAACACGACCGATTTCTTCACTTGAACTGCTCCGCAGCGAGAATGCTCAAGCCGGCCAGAATGAGGATCGTCCACCACCAATCCGCGCCCACGGTCAGGATCACGCAGAAAACGACCGACACGGAGATCAGCAGCAGCCCCGTCAGGAGATAGGCATGGCCTTTTTCACGGACGAAGAACAGGGCAACGAAGACCGCCCCCAGGAACGTAATGAACAGAGGCCAGAGGTTCGCCATCGCGGCCCACGACGTGAAGTTGCAGAGCAGTGCCAGGCCGCTAAAACACAGGAGGTACACTCCGGCGACCAGGAACATCTGCACTTTGGAGTTGCCTTTGTAGAAGATGCCGATCAGGCCAATGCCGACCATGGCGATCAGCACCGGCCAGAGCTTGTAGACGACGGCCAGGTCCAGGAGCGTGTCGAGCGCCGAGAGCGCTCCGATCAGGATCAGCAACAAGCCGAGTCGCCTGGCGGTTGGACCGGCAAGTCCGTCCTCGTTCATGGTGAAGCTCCCCGCAGATTGGCCCGCGGCGGCGATGACGCTGCGGGCGTTTCGCAGTGCTCGCCAAGGGTAACCGCTTGTTCTCAGTCTCGCAAGTCGGCAGTGTCTCGCAGGGCCGTCTTGGTGCGGCCGTCTACTGGCCGGGCACCGGGAACTGCTCGCAGAGCTCGGCCACCTCGGCGCGGACCCGCTCGCTCAAACGCAGATCCTCGGGGGCGCGGAGCACCTCGACGATCCAGAGGCCGATTTGGCGCATCTCGTCGGTGCCCATCCCCCGGGTCGTCAGGGCGGGGGTGCCCAGCCGGATGCCCGACGGGTCGGCCGGCTTGCGCCCGTCGAAGGGGATCACGTTCTTGTTGACCGTGATCCTGCAGCGTCCCAGGGCCTCTTCGGCCTGTTGGCCCGTAAGCCCCAGGCCGGTCACGTCGGCCAGGATCAGGTGGTTGTCGGTGCCGCCGCTTATGAGCTTCACCCCGCCGTCGAAAAGCACCTCGGCCAGCGTCTGGGCGTTCTCGATGACCCCCCGGGCGTAGTCCCTGAACTCGGGCCTGAGCGCCTCGTCGAAGCAGACGGCCTTGCCGGCGATGATGTGCATCAGCGGCCCGCCCTGAACGCCCGGGAACACCGACCGGTCGATCTCCTTGCCATACTCCGCCCTGCAGAGGATCATCCCGCCGCGGGGGCCGCGGAGCGTCTTGTGCGTGGTGGTGCTGACGAAGTCGGCCACAGGCACGGGGTCGTCGTGCAGCTCAGCGGCCACCAGGCCCGCGTAGTGGGCCATGTCCACGAATAGCTTCGCCCCGCAGGTCTCGGCGATCTCGGCGAACTTCTCGTGCGGGATCTCCCGCGGATAGGCGCTGGCCCCGGCCACGATCAGCTTCGGCTTGTGCTCCCGCGCGAGACTGGCCACCCGGTCGAAATCGATCAGATGGTCGTCGGGACGCACGCCGTAGTGGAGGAAGCGGTATCGCTTGCCCGAGCCGTTCAGCTCCATGCCGTGCGTGAGATGGCCGCCGTGGGCCAGGTCGAGACTGAGCACCGTGTCACCCACTTCGAGCGTGGCCAGGTAGACGGCCTCATTGGCCTGGGCCCCGCTGTGTGGCTGGACGTTGACGTGGTCGGCGCCGAAGAGCTTCTTGGCCCGCCTCCGGGCGAGCCTTTCGGCCACGTCGACGAACTCACAGCCGCCGTAGTAGCGCCGGCCGGGGTAGCCCTCGGCGTACTTATTCGTCAGCACGCTGCCGCATGCCTGCATCACGGCCCGGCTGGCGTAGTTCTCGCTGGCGATCAGTTCCAGCCCGGTCCGTTGCCTGGCGACCTCGCCGGAGATGGCGGCCCAGACCTCGGGGTCCTGCTCGCGGAGGGATTTTGTGGGGGGGGATAATTCGGCCAGTCGCGGGGGTGTCATTCCGTTTCGGCTCCCAACAAATCGTCTCGATGCTGATTGGCCCGACCTCACCGACGAGGCTGCCCACTGCTTCCGTGCCGTTGGATCACCCGCGGGGCGCGTCCCACCCCCCTTCCGGGTGACGCGAGGTCGGCGAACGGTGGAAGGACGCGAGAGGTCGATTATGCTTGACGCCAGCAGTGCCGTCAATCGGCCGCCATGACCTCGACCCGCAGTTCGCCCGCATTATCCTCCAGCTCGCCGGCCGAGTCGTTGATCTTCAGGTAGAGCGTGCCCGACCGGTGGGGGCTAAGCCGCGTGCCCAGGCCGACGGCGGTGGACTCTAGCAGCGGCGTGGAGCCCGGCTGAGGCCGCTCCGGGCGGACTGCGGCCAGCAGCATCCCCAGCGGGCGGCCAAGGTAGTAGCGGATCGACACCCCGTTCGGCTCGCACCACCAGATCTGCGGCTCGTCGTCGACCTGGTAGCGGCCCGAGGCCCGCAGGCGGTAGCTCGTGCCGGCCGCGAGCTTCAGCCCGGTGTTTTGCCAGCCGCGGTCGGCCGCCACGCGGAGCGTGGTCCCGCCCTGCGGCGGCGGCCGGCCGGGCGTGAAGTCGACGGCGGTCCGGGCGACGTCGTGGCCGTACTCCAGCTCGGCGACCATCATGCGCCACTCCTCGCAGAGCCGATCCCAGTCGTCGCCCATCGCGGCGAAGAACCGCTCGTTGAAGTCGTGCGTGAGCACGTTGCGACTGAGCTGCCGGAATCGCTGTTGGTAGCGGGGGTGGCGGTCCAACAGCAGGGCCGCGGCCCAGCACCAGGCGTAGGGCTCGTTCTGGCGATGGGCCTGCCGCGGATACCCGATCACGCCCTTCAGCGTCATGGCACGGCCCTCGGCCACGGCGTCGCGGATCATGCGCACGCGGCCCCAGCCGAGGGCGGCCTCGCGGCTCGGCGGCACCCAGCCGAGCGTGAGCCGCCCCGCAGCCCAACGATGGGTGGCCAGCAGCTCGGCCGTTCCCTCCATGTACCACGGCGGCCCGCAACCCCCGAGGATCGTGTTCATCAGCCCGTGCGTCCCTTCGTGCAGCAGCAGGTGGCGGCGGTAGTAGTCGTCGGTCTGTTCGTAGAGCCACAGCTCGTCGTTGCGCGAGAAGCCGTTGGGAAAGGGCGGCAGGTCGCCCGGCAGCAGCCCGGTCCGCCGGAACCGGTCCTTGGCCTTCATCAGGAACCCGGTCATGCGCCAGGCGGGAAACTTCTCCGCGTCGATGCCGAAGTAATCGCACCACTGGGGGAACGCCTGGTCGAACATCCCCGGCAGCTCGTCGACCTCGGGCGTGGAGGGCAGATCGGTATAGAGCGTAAGCCGCTTGCTCGCGAGCTTGCGGATGCCCGCGGCCGCGGCCTTGGCGTCGTCGATCACTCTGCGCGGCAGGTTGGGGATGTAGCGGGCGGCCGAGTCGGCGGGCAGGTCGTCAGGGTCGAACGGGAAGACCCGGCCCGGCCCGCGCGGCGGCTGGGCGCAGGCCGGGGTGTGGGCGCGCAGGACGACCCACGTGGCCAACAAAGCGGCCAAAATGAAAGCTGCGCCCTTGGGAAATGCCATGCCTCTTCTCCGCGGGACGGGCCGGTTGCGGGAACGTGCAGGGGACCTTATGTTGATTCTATACGCAAACGCCCCACGCTGAGAACCCTATCGACGCGAAATCACGGAGCACGACGATGAAGACGCTGGCAACACTCGCTGCCGCCGCCTGCCTCTCGCTGGCCGGCTGCTGGTCGGCCTCGGGGCCCGAGGTGGTCGTCTATTCGGCCCTGGATCGGGAGTTCTCCGAGCCGATCCTGAAGGACTTTGAGAAGGAAGAGGGCGTCACCGTGCGGCCGGTGTACGACGTCGAGTCGACGAAGACCGTGGGCCTGACGAACCGGATAATCGAGGAGGCCGCCCTGCCCCAGTGCGACCTGTTCTGGAACAACGAGATCCTCAACACGCTGCGGCTCCAGAAAGAGGGGCTCTTGGAGGTCTACCGCTCGCCCTTTGCCGAGAGCTACCCGGAAATGGCCAAGTCGCCCAAGGGGACCTGGCACGGGTTCGCCGCCCGGGCCAGGGTGCTGATCGTCAACACCGAGAAGCTGTCCGAGGACGAACGCCCCAGCTCGATTCTCGATTTGACCAAGCCGAAGTGGCGGGGCCGCTGCGGGATCGCCAAGCCGCTCTTCGGCACCACGGCCAGCCACGCCGCCTGTCTGTTCGCCCACTGGGGCGACGAAGAGGCCAAGGACTTCTTCCTTAAGCTCAAGGAGAACGACGTGAAGATCCTCTCGGGCAACAAGCAGGTGGCCATCCAGGTCGCCGGCGGGCAGATCGACTTCGGGCTGACCGATACCGACGACGCGATCATCGAAGTGGAGCAGGGCCGGCCTGTGGCGATCGTCTATCCCGACCAGGGCGAGGGGGAGATGGGCACGCTGTTCATCCCCAACACGCTGGCGATCATCCGCGGCGGCCCCAACCCCGAGCAGGCCCGAAAGCTCGTCGACTGGCTCCTGCGTCCCGAGATCGAGTCCCGTCTGGCCGCCGGCCCCAGCGCCCAGATCCCGCTCAACCCCGAGTGCGACGCCGAGGTCCGCGTGGCCACGCCGCGCACGATCCGGGCCATGCAAGTCGACTTCGACGCCGCGGCCGAGAAGTGGGACACGGCAGCGGCGTTTCTGCGCGAGGAGCTAGCGGGCGGATAGCCTTCCTGCGGGCTGAGACCCCCGCCCTCACTCGGCCCGCTCCGCCGATTTCTCTCGGCGGACGGTGGCAATGTGGCTGCAGTCGATCACCTCGAAGGCCCCGCGATGGTACACGCAAACGAGAGTCCCCGCCGGGGGAACCATCAGCTCGTCCGGGGATTCCACGGGGATGTCCTTGCCGTCGACCCGCAGCGTGATCGGCCAATGCGTCGTCGCCAACTGGCGCCGCAGTTCGTCCATTGTCATGAGCTGCCTCGCGTGGCAATGGCGTCAACCAATCCCGGTCCCCCATATCACACATTCTACCACCGGGAACGGACAACCAGAAGGCACCGAGGGGGACAGAGCGCCCTTGCCCCCAGGTGCGGGGGTGCCCACCAGTGGGTTAATCCCCTCGCGAAGCCGGTGGGGCGGGGATCAGTTCCGGACCGTCCGAGGGCGGCTGCGGCGGCACGCCGGGTGGGGGCTCGGGCGGCACTTCGTCCTGGGGCATTTCCGGCCCCAGCTCGCAGGGCGGCAGCACGCCAGGTGGGAAGACGCCCGGCGGCAGCGCGTCGGAATCGAGCGGCTCGGCGTCGCCGCGGGCACGGAGGCTCTCGGCCGTGATCGGGCCGGGGTCGATCCAGACGCCGTCGGGGTCGAGCTGCATGGTGCCCAGGTCCAGGTCGAGGTTGAGCCGCTCCACCTCGTACTCGACCCACACGCCGAGGATCCCGTTCTGGGCGCCCAGCAGGCCGTTCAATGCGCCGAGCAAGTCGCGGACCGTCGTGGCGCCGAACTTCTGTTCCGCCCCGACCTTGGGCGGCTCGCGGAGCCGGAGCCGGGTGACCTCGACCTGGCTGATGGCCACGTGGACCCCGGCCCGCTGTAGCTCGAAATTGAGCTGCGCCTCGCGGACCGCGCGCAGCGTGCGGCGGAGGCTCTGGCTCACCGCGTCCTCGAAGGCCATGTAGTCGCGCCGGGCCCGCTGGTAGGCGATCAGCGTCTCGCGATAGGCGTTTCGCTCGGCCAGGCGCGTCAGCGGGGCATCGAACTCCAGTCCCACGCGGAGCCGGCCCGTGGTCGAGCGGAAGCGGAACGGGTGGTCGCCCAGGGTGTTGATGTCGCCGCTGAAGGTGACGTCCAGCCCGCTCTTCAGATCGTTGGCCGCCAGCTCGATCTGGCGCCACTGGTCGACCAGGGCCGCCCGGGCGTTCTGCCAGTCGCGGCGGTTGGCCCGGGCAATGTTCAGGGCCTCGGCCGGGTCGAGATCGACGGGCACCAGGCCGATCATCTCCAGCCGGATCCCGGCCATGATCAGCGTCACGGCCGAGAACTGCTCGTCGAGCCGGTCGAGGAGCTTCTGGCCGAGCTGGTTGCGCAGCTCCGTTTGCGCGGCCTCGTCGGCGGGCACGGCCGGGATCAGGAGGGGGTTGTTTTCCAGCTCGGCCAGCATCGCGTCGAAGTGCCCGGCCGGGTCGAGGTCCATCTGCGGCTCGAGCGGCGGGCGTCCGAGCCGCTCGGTCAGCTCTTGGGCAAGCTTCAGGAGCAAGCCCGTCAGCTTGGCCAGGTTCTGCTCGGTTGCCGGGTCGAGCGGTTCGGCGAGCGGTTCGTCCGAAAGGTCGTTCATCAATTCGAAGAGTGCCGCCCGGATCCGGCCGGCGATGTAGACGTCCGACGTTTGCCCGATCCCCACCCCGGTCAGCTTGTCCATCAAATCGGCCAACGTGCGGAGCTTCGCCAGCAGTCGCCAGCTCTGGGGTGTTCCGCCCTCGGAGAGCTGCTCGGCGACGGTCTTCTGGTAGTGATCGACCAGTAGCAGCGTGACACCCATGAACCGGCTCGTGCGGCCGTACTCCCGATCGAAGTCGGCGATCCGCCCGTCGAGGGCATCGACGCTCAGCACGCTCGGGTCGACCTGGGGCTCTCCCCGCTCGCCCTGTCGGGCCAGCAGCCGGCCCAGCGACTCGCGCCGCTGGGGCAACTCGGCGTCGAGCCTGAGTCGCTCGCCCACCACGTCGCCGAGCCGCACCAACACGGCCTCGCGGATCGCCCGCAGCTCAGCCAGGTTCTCGGGCGAAGCCACGTCGGGCTGCGACCTTACGGCCAGGGCCGATTCGTGGATCCGCTCCTCGGTGGCCTCGATGGCCGGATCGATCAGCCGGAAGCGCTCGAGCATCAGATCGTCGATCACCATGTCGAGCGCCGGCGGCAGCCCGATCTGCACCTTGTAGGCGTCCAGCGAGTCCTGATAGCCGTTCTCCAGCCTCAGGAGCGAGCTTTGGGCGTTGTAGAGGGCCTGCCGGGCCTGGTCGACCTGGAGGCGGTCGATACGACCGGCATCTTCGGCGGCCTCCACTTCGCTGAGGCTCTCGCGGAGCCCGGCCACGTTGAACTCCTGGTTGCGGATGCGGACTTGGGTCTCCAAGAGCCCGATCAGGCCGCCCCCGCCCCCGCCGCCACCGGGCGCGGCCAACCCGATCCCGCCGCGCGACGGCCCGGAGCCGGGGCTCCGGCCGGTGACCACGTGGGCATAGAAGCCGCGGCGGAATCGCTCCATCTGGCGGACGTTGGCCAACAGGGCCCGTTCGGCACCGGTCAGCGCCTCGAGCACCACGGCCCGGCCCCCGGCGCGCAAAAGCGGCTGGAGCACCGAGAAGTCCAGCAGCGTGAAGGCCGAGTAGTCGTTCGGCCCGGAGAACTGCCAGATCAGCGAGTTGGCCATGCCCACGACCAGCTCGGCCCCGGTGGCGAAGAGCTTGCGGGCCTCGAGATCGTTGTCGATCGTCAGCAGGCTGGAGCTGCTGCCGCCCCGGGCCGGGCCGTCGGCGGTGAAGAACGTCGAATTGCCGCCGAAGAACTGCGTGTCGAACACGAACCGCTCGAAGCTGACGTCCAGGGCCGAGAGATAGAGGTTCTCCAGTTGGCTCTGGTAATCCCGGGAGTGGACCAGCGCGAGCTGGACGGCCGTGCGCCGATCGACCGCAAGTTGGCCGTCCTCATTACGGGGCAGGTACTCTTCCCAGGAGGGGCTCTCGACTCGATCGGTGCAGCCGTATCGCCCCCAGCGGCGGGAACCCCGTTTGCCATCGACGCACTGCATGAGCTGGTGCGACTGGGGGTCGTCGGGCGGCATGGGGGGGAAGTCGGGGAGGCCCGGGTTGAACATGCGGGACTCGGGCCCCGGATCAATCGAGCAGCCCGGCAAGCCGGCCTCGGTTTGGGCCGCCACGGTCCCGACCAGAGAGTAGGAGTCGCGATCCGCCTGGCGGCGGTAGAAGCCCCGGCCACACCCCGCCAAGACTGCCAGGACGAGCACCCACGGCAGACCACGCCCCGCCATGGCGGCACCGCGAAGCCGTGGCCTGCAAGAGGTGCTCATGCGCGGACTCTTTCGGAAACCCCAAGGAGGGGAGGGAGTGGCACTCAGAGGCTGTCCGATAAGTTCGTAGTGACCGCATTCATGCGGTCCTGAACGCGCCAAAGGCCGCCTTTTCGCAGCTAGACCCGATGAATCGGGTCACTACAAACACTTTTCGGACAGCCTC
>Ga0180438_10004103_pt1 | contig 21256 bp, 15 predicted proteins | sample SS_ome_12_FD_132455 | JGI IMG/M metagenome (GOLD analysis project Ga0180438, IMG submission 132455) | Hypersaline lake sediment archaeal communities from the Salton Sea, California, USA - SS_3_D_2 metaG | ecosystem: Environmental > Aquatic > Non-marine Saline and Alkaline > Hypersaline >... | reverse complement strand
TCGCCGTCGGCATCGACGATGTCTTTTGCGAAAAGTGCCCTGTGTTTCTTGTACGTTGCGATATCGCCGCATATCAGGCGCCTGCGCACCGCGCCGTCATTCGACCTATACGCCAGCCGACTGAACGACATTAACCGGGCCACTTCAGTCCAGGAACTCTCGCTCCGAACGAGCAACTTTGCCGGACCATAGCCGTAAAGCGTGCAGCCGAACGCAAGCTTCACATTCTCGCCCTCGACTACGACGTCCGCCGGTGCGGGACGTTCGGTAAGTGCGGCAACGTGCGAAACGGCAGAAAATGATTCAAGGTTGTCCGCGCTGACCAGCATCTCGGCAACACAGCTCATCTCGTTCACGACGGGACAGCGCCACTCGAACTCGGCAGTCTCGTCCGGCCCGATTCGAGATTCGGTCCCCGGCTTACCGAACTTCTCGCCGTCCAGCAGAACCGACCCCGTGACGGAAACGGCTGCTTCATCGCCAACGTTACTTACAGACCCGCGAAACAGTATCTCCTCGCCGACGCGCGCGACCGCCTTGTCCGGGCCAAAACGTTCCACCTTGAGCCGGGCACCCAGCTTCGTCACGACGATATCGTCGAAGAGTATCTCGCCTCGCGATGCTCGGCCGACCTCGTTCACACGCGGTGCCGCATGAACGTAACGTGCCGCACTGCTGCTCGAGAAATCGAACTCCACGATACCCTCATGCCACTGCCCGTCACCGACGTGGGCCGCCGGAACAACGTACTGCACCCTGCCGACCTCAGATTGGCCCTTTTCGTCCATCGCTATCACGCAGAAACGGAGGTTGTCCCCTTCGGAGCCCGATTCTATCGCCTTGTACCAGAACCGGGCGACACCTTTGACCAACGGTATTAGCCCGCCGATATCCGTGCCGGGGGAGTGCCGCCGGTTAAGCCCTGCCTTATGCGCTCCTCTCACGACAAACGAGAAGGAGCTGTCCCCTGACCGGCTGTTTTTAGACACCCCGATTACCACATCTTCGCCCGACGTGCCTTCGTGGAACACTGTCCAGTCTTTCGGAAAACCTTTATCATCGAGCGCCTCGAATCCCCCGTTGGTGCAAAGATTCTTCGGCTGTTGAGTTCCAGCGAGACAAGGGTTATTGGCAAGGACGGCGATCAGGCTTGCAGCGGCAACCCATATCACCGCCATTCTTGGCACACCAGCGCACATGTATTTCTCCCGGCTATCGCCGGAAGCCGAGCGTCGGCAGACACACCGCTGCTCTGGTCGGCTCTCACCTGGAAAAAGGCCCAATTCCGCCCCCTTCGATTTCTTACCTCTTCAGCCCACACCACGCGAAACGGAACGGAGTCAAGAGTCGGTGCGTGACCGCTCTTCGTTCTTCTCCGCGAGACGCAGCAATGACTGAGCCCCACGGTCCTGCGGTTCCTGAGCAAGAAGTTCCCGGAACACTGACGCGGCTTCGTCGCAGCGGTCCCAGAAAAGGTAAGCGTAGCCCAGCAGGAACCTCGCGGCGCCATTCTCCGGTTTCTCTTGAAGGTAACGTTCGAGCTTGACGACCTGGTTCACAAAGACGGCCCAGTCAGGATAATACCCGCGCAAGTGTAAGAAAACCTCGGTCAGATCGGGGTCATCTCCGACAGTTTTCCGGACAACGTACGCCGCGTACTCGTACCGTTCGTCGGCGAGCAGACAATGTGCGTGCGCCAACCCGGCAAGCATCCCTTCGTCCTCAGCGAGACTGAGCCGACGGTAAACCTCCGCTGCGTCGCCGTACCGCCCCTTCTCAAACCAATCCTTCGCCTGAACGGCATCCGCCGCAGCGTAATCCGGCGGTGTCCCGGAACGAATGACTCGTTCCGTAACCTCAACCGGGGAATCATACGTATAGTCATATCGCGGACTGTAATACCATGCACCGCCAAATCCCCATCCATCCCACCACCAATCGTGGTAGTAGGGATACCAACCGCTGTAGTAAGGGTACCATCCCCACGGGTCGTACCACGAACACCAGTACCATGGTCTGTAGTACGAGTACCACGGATATCCGAAACTCAATCCGAAATAGTAGTACGGGTAGTAGTCGTAGTATGGGTAATAACGGTAATAAGGGTAGTAAGAGTGCCGCGTCCGAGGGGTCGCGTGCGAGTATCTGGGGTGAGTTGTACGCCCCACGCTGATCGCCGGGTCTCTTACGACCGGGTGGCGGGACGTGCTCGGGCTAACCCTGATGCGCTCCGGAGAGCGGCCGGACGTTATTGGCTCACGTCGCGCCGGTCGTGTCGGAGAGAAAACAATAGGCCGCCGGTCGTGGACGCCCCCGCCGGACCGAACTGACGTACCGCGATATCCGCCAGGCACCTGACGGAACGAGGAAACGCCGCCGGCCGGCCCGTGGGACCTCCCCGCGGAGGACCGAGCACCTCCGGAAGACCGTGACCGCGACGCTGCTGCAGCCTCGGTAGGGCAAAACGCTGTGGCGACAATGAACCAGAGACACACAGGAATTATTACGGCTGCTCTAGGTATGCTCATAACAAATGACCTTCTGCCACGGTCGAGCCCTTGCCAGCAAGTACGGCGCTCCCGACATCTCGTAAGATATTATACCACTGCTCCCGGCTGCTAAACAAGAAACCAGTCAGGGACAATTATTTCGAGCACCCCCACAGCGCGCTCCTCGCGATCAGACGGAAAGATCTCGACGCCGCACAGGAATGTAAAAAGGCAGGTGGAAGACGGTTCCACCTGCCTTCATCGGATATCTTTCCTGCTCGTGCTACTGTTCGACGGTAGTGCCGGTTATACGCCAAACGCCGTCCGATTCTTTCGCCGCTTCAATCGACATGGTCCTCGAGCCGAAAGATGAGTCGAAAGCAATGGGACCCAGTGTCGCACTGCTACGTTCAATCTCAATCTCGGCATCAGCGGTCGAGATCTCAACTCCATACTCTTTGAGAAGCGGCACTATCTGTTCCATCCGATCCGCCAGCCCTTCATAATCGGTACCGTCCTCTGCCATATAATCCTTGGAGTAAAGACTCATAAGATTGTCAACGTTACCCTCGTCCAGAGCAGCCTGCCAACCTCGGAGAAGTTCGCCGAGAAGCTCTTCATCGCTCGGCCCGCGCTGCAGGCCGGCGCAACCGCCAGCCAGGTAAACCAGCGCGAGCGATACTGTCACTGCAACCACCGTTCGTCCGCTCTTCAACACCTCCCACCTCCCTTCTTGACGCTTCGCAAGAATAGGATCTGGTGAAACACCGCCTATTCCTCGCCCATCGGTTCGGCGTTAAAAAGATACGCCCACTAATGCCCGACCCGCACACTCGTGCAAGGACTGGATGCGAGCGGGGCATGTTACCGCCATAGTAAAGGTGATTCCACACAACTGTCAAGCTGAATCGCGTCAAAATCCGTCAACTTCCCCAAGCTACGCGACGGTTGATCTGCCCCTGCAAAACGGCTATCAAAGATGCTATAATACCGATTGCCATGCTCGCTAGGAGCAGGCGGCGAAGTTGGGTTCCGGTTTGGGTCCATAGCTTGACAAGACCGCGCCCACCAAATTACACTCATTGGTGTAAGACTTTACACTGGGGGCTTTCTTCATGATCAGCCTGAGATCAGAGGTTTCCAGAAAGGTGCTGGGCTACTTCTTTCTTAACGAGACGGAGAGCCTTTATGTTAATGAGATGGCACGACGATTCGGTTTGGACAGGGGAAACTTGGTCAGGAAACTCAGGGAACTTGAGGATCAAGGAATTCTTCTCAGCGAGTTTCGAGGAAATCAGAGATATTACTTCCTGAACAAGAAACACCCTCTATACAAGGAGTACAAGGCTATTGTTCTAAAAACCGTCGGGTTTGAGGTGAAAGCGAAAGAGCTTCTGGCTCAGATGGAGGGAGCGGAGAAAGTATACATATTCGGCTCATACGCCAAGAAAGGAATGGACTCCGGCAGCGACATCGATCTGCTTGTCATTGGCTCCCAAGACACCATCGAGCTGCAGCGCAAGATCAGGATATTGCAGGATGAGTTTGGCAGAGAGATTAACGCCACCAGTATTTGCCCGGCAGAGTTCCGCAAGAGAAGTGTTGAAGATCCTTTTCTTAAGAATATCCTCAACGGCCCGAAGATCGAACTAATATGACAGATTTTGATCCAAGGTTCTTCCAGAAGTACGCCGTCAGCGATCAGCTGCTTGACGCCCATCTCCGCAACGCCCTCCGCGATCTGGGCATAGCTCGTACGAGCACGACGCCCGAGGTGAAGTTTACCTTCACATACAACGCGCTTATCAAAGCAGGGATCACGCTGTTGGCAAAACTTGGGGCCGTAAGAGTCAGGAGTGTTTCAGGCCACCACGTGCAGCTTCTGCTGAAAATGGCTGAATTACTCGACGATCAAGAGGTGGCTGATATCGGTAACGCGATGCGCACAAAGCGCAACTTGGATTTCTACGGAAGTGGGCAAGTCATTACGGGCAAAGAAGCGGAGGACTACTTTAAGTTCGTGGACCGTGTCGTCAGAGAAATAGAGCCAAGAGTACGGAGTTGATGCAAAACGGTCGCGCCTTTAGCAGGTCACAGGAACAGCCGATCATGAAACTCTGTATCCGCACATTCGGTTGTCAGATGAACAAGCGGGACTCCGAGATCATTCTCAGCATGCTCGCTGACAGAGGATACTCGTCTGTCGATCGGGAGGAGGATGCGGACGTCATACTGTTCAACACGTGTTGCGTGCGCGAACACGCCGAACAGCGCGTTTACAGCCGGATGGAACAGCTTGCCAAGCTCAAGACGGAGCGGCCGGAAATCATCCTCGGCATCGGCGGTTGTATGGCGGAGAAAGAGGGACGGTCGATCTTCGACAGACTGCCGCATGTTGACCTGATTTTCGGCACGGGAGCACTTTACGATCTGCCGGAGCTTCTCGAACGCGCCATCGCCGAAGGCGGACCTGTAACGAGCGTCGGCGGACAGGTTCGTCCCACGAGGTCGCAGGCGGAGTTTGGTCTGCGAGGACCAGGCGTTCGCGCCTGGGTATCTATTGCGGAAGGATGCAACAACCGGTGCGCATATTGCGTCGTGCCGATGGTTCGCGGTCCAGAACGCAGCAAACCGCCGGGGCTAATACTGGACGAGGTCAACCGAGCCGTCGAAGACGGGTACGTGGAGATATTCCTTCTGGGGCAGAACGTCAATTCTTACGGCCACGACCTGGCCGGTGCACCCGATTTTCCCGGACTGCTGGAGCTCGTGAACGACGTGCCCGGGATAAAACGTATCCGGTTCACCACCTCGCACCCGAAAGACATGTCGTCCCGGCTCGGGGAAGCGCTGCGCGACTTGCCGCGGGTGTGCGAGCACCTGCACCTGCCTCTGCAGTCGGGCTCAACTCGTATTCTCAACCTGATGAATCGCGGGTATACGAGAGACGACTACCTGCACAAGATCCACTCGGTCCGTGCGGCTGTGCCCGACATTGGTCTCACCACAGACATAATTGTGGGATTCCCGGGCGAGACGGAGAAAGAGTTCGAGGAAACCCGGTCCGCTATTGAAAAAGTACGGTTCGATACCGCTTACATATTCAAATTCTCCCCCAGAGCGGGAACCGCAGCTGAGGCTCTGCCCGGACGTGTGCCGCACGAGGTGATCGTCCACAGGCACCGAGCGTTGCTCGATATGCAGAAAGAGATCAGCCGCGAGAAGGCGCACGAGCTGGTCGGAACCCGGCAGAAGGTGCTCGTGGAAGGTCGCAGCCCGAAACAGCCGGAGTACGCCGCCGGCAGGACGAGAAACTACAGGGCCGCGCGGATACACGGCAACGAGACGGAGGTCGGCGACGAGATCGAGGTGACGATCAGCGAGGCACGAGGCTGGACACTGTACGGGACGCCGACTGTGCCAGCCACGCACGCCCGTATCTAGAGTGGATCAAGGCAGACAAGAATGTCTGCCCCACCCTGTTCTCGTGAGCATGGAGTGGAGGAGGGACAGGCATTCCTGCCCGTGAGGGGATGGTTGGACAGACATTCCTGTCCGTGGCGGGATGGTTGGACAGACATTCCTGTCCGTGGCGGGATGGTGGGACAGACATTCCTGTCCGTGGCGGGATGGTGGGACAGACATTCCTGTCTGTCAGAATGCTACGAGGTGATCCAGCCACCGCTCGAGGGCGCATGTGCTGGAGCAACGGACGGATGACGCATCGGTCGTACGCAGGAACAGAACGTTGAGCAAGTCGAAAGAACAGAACAAGAAAGCGCCGGAAGGCACGGTCCGCAATCTGACGCCTATGATGCGGCAATATCTCCGCGCCAAGGAGAGCTGCCCCGATTCCATCCTCTTCTTCCGAATGGGCGATTTCTACGAGATGTTCTTTGATGACGCGGAGGTGGCGTCCAAAATACTGCAAATTGCGCTGACATCCCGCGACGGCGGGCAGGCGGGCCGCGTCCCAATGTGTGGGGTACCGCATCATGCCGCGCAAGGTTATATAGCCAAGCTTATCAAAGCCGGCAAGACAGTGGCCATCTGCGACCAAGTCGAGGATCCGAAACAGGCCAAAGGGCTTGTGAAACGCGAGATCGTCCGGACCATCACGCCCGGTACGGTGCTCGAACCGTCGCTCCTGGACGAGAAGCAGAGCAACTATCTCGCAACATTGAACATCCTGGACGAAAGCGCAGGTATCGCGTTCCTGGAGTTGAGCACCGGCGAGTTTCTCGCGACAGAGCTGGACGGTCCCGACACGGCCTCGAACCTCAGGGAAGAGTTCGTCAAGATGGCCCCGGCCGAATGTGTCTATCCCACCTCAGTTGAAGGGCACCGGCTGATCGAAGAGCTGCAGGCCGTGCTGCCGGAAACCGCATTCAAGAAGGTCGACGATGATCTGTTCGACGGACGCCAGGCGCGCCGGATGCTGCTCGACCACTACGAAATGCATTCGTTGAAAGGGTTCGGGCTCGAGAGCTTGCCGATCGCCATCAGCAGCGCAGGCGCGGCGCTGGCCTATCTCATGGAAACCCAGAGAGATGACGTCATCCACCTGAAATCGATACGGGTCTACCATCCGCAGGATTATCTCGTCGTGGACAGCGCGACGCAGCGGAGCCTCGAACTGCTAGCCACGGCGGCGGAGGGTAAACGGAGCGGCTCGCTCCTTAGCGTGCTCGACTCTACGGTCACCTCAATGGGCGGACGACTCCTGAAGACGTGGATCACGCATCCGCTCGTGGACATCGCAGAGATCAAGGCGCGGCACGAAAGCGTCGGAGAACTTCTCGGTGCGCCGCAGACGCGCCAGGCTGTTCGTTCGGTCCTGTCCGGCGTATTTGACCTCGAACGGCTGATCGGCCGACTATCGTGTGCAACCGCAACACCTAGAGACATGAAGATGTTGGGTGACTCGCTCGGCAAGATACCCGAGTTGCGCTCTGCTTTGACGGACTGTTCGAGCAAATTGGTCGGCGAACTGCGCGATTCGCTCGACGATCTCGACGACGTCACGAACCTCATATCCCGGGCGATCGTGGACAGTCCGCCGGCAACGCTGACCGAAGGCGGAATATTCCGTGAAGCCTACAACGAGCGTCTCGACGAGCTGAAAGGGCTCGTGCGCGACGGCAGAAGCTGGGTCGCCTCGCTGCAGCAAGACGAGATCGAACGGACAGGTATCACGTCGCTGAAAGTGGGGTACAACAAGGTGTTCGGATACTACATCGAGGTGACAAAACCGAACGTGCACCTCGTCCCGGAGGATTATCAGCGAAAACAGACGCTCGTTAATGCCGAACGGTACGTGACACCGGCACTGAAAGAGCGCGAGGAGGAAATAGTCAGCGCGCAAGAGAAGATGATGGAGCTCGAGTACGAGCTGTTCCAGGAACTCCGGCGCGAGATATGCAAACAGACCGCCCGAATTCAGAAAGACGCTGAGATTGTCTCGCAGATCGACGTGCTGTTGTCGCTCGCGGACATGGCCAGTTCAAACAGGTACTGCAAACCTGAGATCAGCGACCAATGCGGTATCACGATCTCCGAAGGGCGTCACCCGGTCGTCGAAAAACTCGGGGTGGAACGCGAGTTCGTGCCCAACGACACCGTGATGGATTCGGAAAACGCGGCGCTGCTCATCATCACAGGCCCCAATATGGCCGGCAAATCCACGTACCTGCGGCAGGTCGCCCTGATCGTGCTCATGGCACAGATGGGAAGCTTTGTGCCCGCCAAAAGCGCACATATCGGCGTCGTGGACCGCATATTCACGCGGATCGGTGCCAGCGACAACCTCGTGCGCGGTGAAAGCACATTCATGATCGAAATGAACGAGACGGCCAACATACTTAACAGCGCCACGAACCGGAGCCTCGTAGTCATCGACGAGATGGGCCGAGGAACCAGCACGTTCGACGGGATAAGCATAGCCTGGGCGGTTGCCCATTATCTGCACGACCGTATCGGGGCAAAAACGCTGTTTGCGACACACTACCATGAACTGACAGAGCTCGCGACAAAACTGAACCGGGCGAAAAACCTTAACGTCGCGGTACGGGAATGGGGCGGCAAGGTGATATTTCTTTACCGCGTGGTCGACGGCGGCGCCGACCACAGTTACGGCGTACAGGTCGCCCGTCTAGCGGGATTGCCCCAATCGGTGTTGAAGCAGGCGCGCGAGATACTGGAATCGCTGGAATGCGGCACGTTCATGCCGGCGCTGGGACGATCGGTGCCGGTGCAGCAGCTGACGCTTTTCCCGGAGGAGGGCGAATCGGCTGTCGAGGCGGAACTTGGAAAAGTGGACCTCGACAAGATGTCGCCGAGGGACGCGCTCGATTTCTTGTATCACCTGAGGAAACTTTCCGAGAGGTCGAAGAAACAGGATGCACAGTGATGCGGAGTTCTTGTAAGAGATGAAAGGAGGTTTACCATGAGACGCCGCAGCTTTTTCTTCGGGCCGATCGTCTGCTGTCTGCTCCCAGCGGTTGTCATTAGCGTCGGCGGAGCCTTTGCGGAACAAGCTGAGAGACCGGTTGACCGCAAAGTAATGGCGTTCTACTACACATGGTACGGCAGCCCCGAGGTCAGCGGCAAATGGGTCCACTGGCGGCGTGGAGAATCCGATTTCAGCCTGCTGGACCAGAGGGGGCTCCCTTACGTGCGGGCGACCAACCATCCTACGATCGGTCTGTACGATTCGAACGACCCCCTGGTGATAGCGGGGCACCTGAAGCTCGCCCGTGATGCGGGGATAGACGCTTTCATCGCCACGTGGTGGGGCCAAAATGATTTTACTGACAAGGCGTTCGAAGCCGTCCTGGACGTGGCCGACACCATGAAATCGACGACAAACCTCACCGTTTACTACGAGACTGTGCCGAATGAAGATCCGGAAAAGGCGGTCGACGACCTGCTCTACATTCTGGGAAAGTACGGTGAAAGAGAGAGCTTTCTCAAAGTCAACGGTGTCCCGGCGATCTTCATCTATGGACGCGCCATGGGTCAGCTCAGCGCGAGACAGTGGGCCGAAGTTGTTGCCGCGGTCAAAAAAGAGAAACCAGCCGCTTTCATCGCCGACACCGACAGCCGTATAAAACCCAACAAAGCCGATTTCGACGGATTCCACTTTTACAACCCCGTCGGCAGGATCAAGGGCGGCACGGACATGACGTCGTTCTACCGGGAATACGTTGAAAAGTACCGAGCACCGGGAAAAACCGTCTGTGTGACAATCATCCCCGGCTATGACGACACTCACGTCAGGGAGCCCGGGACTGCCGTCTCCAGAGAAAACGGCGAGCTTTACAGCCGATCATGGTCGGGTGCCGTTGCTGCCAAGCCGGATTGGATTCTGATAACCTCCTGGAACGAATGGCACGAAGGCTCGGAGATCGAACCGAGCGTCGAGGACGGACGCGTTTATCTCGACATGACCGCCGAACAGGCGCCCGCTTTCAAAAGCGCCACAGGACGGTGAGGCAAGAACGCATAACAAACATGGGGAGAAACACCGAAATGTTGATGAAAGCCAGAAAGTATGAGTTCGGACGCGTGTTCCTCGGCAGGTTGCCTTACGAGAGCGACCTTCTTGATGCGCTTACCGCGTTTTGCGCTGACAATGGACTGAACGCGGCGTTCTTGTCCGCAATCGGAGCGCTCACGATGGCCACGATAGGTTTCTACAACCAGGAAGACAAGAGTTACGAGACCATCTTGATCGAGGAAACGCTTGAGCTAGCGAGCCTAACGGGAAACCTCTCTCTTAAAGACGGCAAACCGATGGTGCATGCACATGTCGTTCTGTCCAGGGAGAACGGCGAGGCCGTTGCGGGCCATCTGATGAGTCCCACCAGGGTTTTCGCCGGAGAGGTGTTTGCAGCGGAGCTTCGCGGAGAACCGCTGGCAAGGGAGTTTGACGAAACCACCGGGCTGACGCTGTGGGGAGCGCTTCTGTGACGCGCGATCGAGACTGACGAAGTGACCGGCCGGTAAAAACGAGATTCGCTACGGGCCGGCATCAGCTTCAAGCTTTTCCTTCGCTTCGCCGGCAGCTCGTGTACCCGGGTACTTCTTGACCACAGTTATATAATAGACGCGCGCGGAATCGGGTTTCTGCCTCTTCTCGTAGAACCCGGCCACTACAAGCTGTTGCCGCGCCATTTCTTCACGGAGCTCGGCGATTCTCTGTGAGGCTTCCTCGGCTTTCGGCTCGTCGGGGTACAACCCCATGAAAAGCTGGAACTGTTCGACGGCTTTTCGGGCGATAGTCTGGTCGTACTCCGCCGGTAACGCCTGCTTGTAATAGCACATTCCAAGACCGTACATTGCCTGGCCGGCCCAGTCGGAGGATGGGTACTCATCGAGCACCTTTCGGTACTCGTACGTTGCTTCAAGATACTGCTCGGATGCAAAGTAACATTCAGCTATTCTGTACTGCGCCTGAGCAGCCGCCGGACCGAAAGGCGCGTTCTCTATCACCTGTTCGTATATCCTTATCGCCCTACGCAAGTAACGACCTCGGAAGAGCCTGAACCGTCGCCTGCGAGTCATCTCTTCCCGGTAGAACCGGTCGGCGATCTCGTACTGTTTTCCCACGACCCTGTCGAAAAGTTCAGAGGAGCGCCAGTTCGACACGACTTTCTGATACTCCTTGCTGGCACGCTCGTAGTCGCCTCGCGCCTCGTAAAGCTCACCTATCTGGAACTGGGCTTCAGGACAGAGGGCACTGTCCGGATAGAATCTGAAAAACTTCTGGTATTCGTCTAGCGCCTCCTCATAATCTCCGGCGAGACGCAGCTGGCTTGCATACTCAAGCTGAGCTTCCGGCGTTTCCTTGGGCTGGCTCTTCGGGTTGATCCATCTGCCGGTCTCCGGTGTCCAGACCCACACCGCGTTGGCGGCACCGGTATACGCCACAATGACGACCGCCACAACAAACAGCACTCCCAACTCACGTTTGCTCAGCATTTCCGTCCCCTTGTTTGCCACTGAAATATTCGAAAACAAACGGCGGTCTGGCCAGGAACACCCACACCGCGAATGGCAGCACAACACTTATAGTGGCCAGAAACCGCGCCACACCCGTGGGCGCCCTCAGGTCCACCGCAACTCCTGCAACTAGAAGCACCGATATCTGGATTGCGTGCCACGCGAAGAAGATGGCGCAACCTATGGCAAGCGACCGAACCACCCGGCGCCACCCCAGGCCCGGAGTAGCTCCGACCAGCGCCACGAATGCCGTCAGGTTTATGGCAATAAACGCCGCCGGCATCGTCTTAGCACTTCCCTGAACCGCGAAATCCAGGCTGGTCCTGAACCAACTTCCCACTACCGCGCTTTGGGAAACACCGAATCCCCCTACCCAGTTCAATACTCCCACCACAATCCAGCGAAGGACGTGGGCGTAGGGTTTCATCAGCAGTCCCAGTAACACCAGCGCGAGTGCAGCCGCAACCACAAACCTAAACGCGAACACCCACCATTTCACCGAACCACCCTCTCTGCAGCCGTTGCGGGGATGCAGGACATGCTTTCAGCTAGGAGTCAGTTGCCTCCTCGACTCGGCCGGCTTGACCCCTTTTCACAACCTTCTCGATCCACAGCAACCACACACACACGACGAAAAGGATAAATATCGTCTGCCACACATACACGTGAGCGAACTGGAATACCTCGCGGCTCGCGAAAGCTCCGAGAAGACCCAGACACACGAGGCGGAGAACGTTCACAACGTAAAGCGCCGGCAGTCCGATACCGACGGCCAACAGTTTCTCCTTGATCGTTGCAGGAAATGCTATCACCGAGGCACAGAAAATCGCCATAGCTTCCGCACCGCTGCACTCGGAGACTACGACCATACTGAAGTTGTGAAACCAGATGCGGCTGCCCGTGATCCTGGTCTCAAATGGGGTTATTCGCAGGACGAGCACAACGCACTTCGCGATCAATTCGACGTACCGCTGCATGAACCGCGTCGGCTCAACGAGCCTGTTAACGGTGAACACCACCGCAAGAATTAGCAGGAAAACTACCGCGAACCTTACCGGCTCCCTGCCCACCAAGCGCCGCAGCTTATCAAACCTCGAACCTTCCGCCACTAAACCCAATATCCCTTACCTATCGCTTTCGCTTGAAACCAGGTCGGAACTAAACAACTCGTTATCAATTGAACTGAGATCCCGTCCAATCATGGGTCCACTACCGCCGCATCTCAGCCGGAATCATACCATGCTTGCAGAGGCTCAATCAAGTCATTTGCGGTCATCAAGGCTTTGCGGAACGCGGGTCACAGCGTATGTTAGGGCCGAGTAACAGCTATCTCGTACGCGTGCAAGGCGTTTCCCCCGAACTGGTTGGTGGCTGAGACAACGACTTTCCACGCTCCTACACCGTCAACCGAAGGAACGCCTGTCAGACGACCCGTGTCCCGGTCGATGCCTAGCCACGGAGGCCCTGAAAGCAGGGAAAAGGTGTACTTCTCGACATCCCAGTACTTGTACTTCGGTTCCTCATAGCGGTGCTGCAAGTCGCCAAGAGAGGCAAGTATGCCTGGCTTATAAGTGTACTCCTCCCCCACCCTCGCCTCGGTCACAGGCCGACTGTAGAAGAATGGATGCGGCATCTCGACGTAATCCGAGCAGCCGCTCTCGGTGCCGTGCTCGTCAATGGCGACGACACGGTAGAAACATTTGTTGTATCCCCGCCCGCGCAAATCGGGTCCAACAACCTTAATTGACGTATTCGCGGTGGTCCCAACGAGGTTGGCCGGCCGTTCCCCGAGATCGACCACCTCGTAGGGCTCATCGCTCACCGAGAACCCTTTCTCGTTCGAACCGTACACCTTGTATCGCACCGGCCGCGTACCTCGCGGATTCGGTTCCCAGTGAAGGCCGAACGTCGAACCGTCAACCGTGCGTCTGAGATTTACCGGCACGCGCGGGCCCTGCCACTCGAACTTCGAGACGTGACTCCATTTGCCCCACACGCCGTCCTTATCCTGCGTACGCACCCGCCAGTAGTATATCGTGTCGGGTGCGAAGACGCCCTTGAACGGCATCCCGAAACAGGTCTCATTCACGACGGCGTCGAAAGATGATCGGTAGGGTATTCTCATGTCCTGACGTCGGCTGACCTGTATATGGTAGCGCGATGCGTCAGGAACGGGTTGCCACCGAAACGTGAGCAACGAGTCGCGCACCGTCGCACCGTCGCCAGGGTACAGAAGTGGCGGCGGATCAGGGGGAACGACGCTGTCGCACTCCCGCCATACGTGGGTTATCGTCATCTCGTGATCCGTGTCCGTTTCGTCAGTGTAAACGACGCGGTTTCGTCCCAACCGCAAACGCGGTAACGCTTCTGGCGAGACCATCACGTCCGCTTCTATCACGAGATCGCGCAAATTGGCGCTGCGAGCGCCATTAGCCGACATCAGACGCGCTCGCACATAGAACCGGCGTTTCGGTGGCGCTTTCTTGATGTCAAGCCACGGGTCGAGGTCGACCCGGCCAAGCTTCTCGCCGTACCCTTCGTCCTCGAAAACCTCCTGCCAAGTCTCGTTGTCCAGCGATACGTCAATGCCGAATCGGTCAGCCGGATCACGACCGACAAAATCGGCTCGTACTCTGCCCCCGCAAACCGGGTACGCTGTATCCATTTCGATCGTGGCCCAAGCTAACCGCCCGGACCCAGAAACCGCCGCACTCGGCACCGTCGGTTCGGCAAGACCGCCTTCGTCCGCGACCGAGTACCGTCTCGCAACGCGGGACAAGCGCGGACGATAGGTCACAAGAGAGTTACCGTAGTATTTCCTCGCAATATCGGGACTGTTGGCGGGGAATTTACCGACGTTGTCCCAGCGATATTCGATCTTCTCCCCGGATCTTAACCTGAGACGTATCTCCCGTCCCGATCCAAGGCGCGTCGTGCGTTCGTCATCCGCGCCGAACAACGCAGCAGCACGCTCGCCGCTATTCCAGCCGCTGAACACCGTACCGTACACGAACTCGCGCCGCGCCAGATCGTGGTCTCGTGCCAACTCGTCGCCGCTCGCCGGCCGTTCGTTCTCCCGATCAAGATAGAATGCCCCTTCATCGATATCCATGAATTGCCAGCCTGCCTCGGCGGGGTTGTCGCCGGCGAAAACCTCGCACATCATGTGACCGTGAAGGGCACGGACGAAAGGCCGGTCTTTTCCGTCTGGACCGTTCAGACCGGCGGCGTGGTATAGCATCGCGCCGACGCTGCCCGAATCGTCACAGAAACCCGCGCCATAAACGTTCAGATAGGTAACCGGATCGTGCAGCTCCCACGCCTCGCGGTTTCGCTCGAACACAGGGTGCGCGTGATGGCGGTTCCGGCGCACGAAATCCCAGATGAAATAGACCTTATCCTGGTCGGTCCTGGCGCCGCGCAGCGCTTCTGCAAGCATACTGTCGAGCGTCCACCAGTTACGCTCGTCATTTATGACAATTCGGGGATTCTCAACGGGAATATCGCCCGTATTCTCCATAATGAGAGCGATATGCGGCTGGAAACCTATCTCCCAGCCGCCGTGCAGACGCGTGGTGGCGTTCTCCGCGTCCACCGCGCCGCGCATTTCGAGAGTGTACTCGTGATCGCCGGTCGTCACCACCTCGTGGTGCGTTTTCTCGGGCGATGCAATGATCTCGCAATCGCTCCGGAACGGTAGGCAGGCGGCAGCTATGGATAAGATCACCGAGAAGGCAAAAGCACACCTGTGTTGATCGATACTCATGAACTAGGAGGAATATCACCTCACGTTATCATTTACGCTTCCACTTTATGGAACATCCGCGCTCTCTGGTGACGGCGCGTTCGGGCGTCTTGCCCCCCAGCAACGCATCCAGCGCGTTCTTAAGCCAGTGTTCCTTCACACGCCCCGCGTTGTCGTTATCATCGACTGCACCTTTGTAAGCCAGTTTTCTCTTTTCGTCGAGAACGAACACGTGCGGCGTGCACGTCGCAGCGTAGGCTTTAGCAGCAGTCTGGTCAGGATCGAAAAGGTACGGGTGAGGATACTTCTTACCTTTCGCCTGTCTCAGCATGTTCTCGAAACTGTCCTGCGGGACGGTCTCCGGGTCGTTTGAGCTGATTGCCACAACAGCGACACCCTTCTCCTTGTAACTCTCGGTGAGATCGACAAACCTCCGTTCATAGGCTTGCGCGACTGGACAGTGGTTACACGTGAACACCACCACGACGGCCTTCGCGTCCTTGAACGTAGCGAGACTGTAAACTCTGCCGTCGGTTCCGGCCAAAGTGAAATCGGGACCTTTTTCCCCGATCTCGAGCGCCGAAACACCAGCGACTCCCACCGCCAGAGCCGCCAGGCAAACCATCATCAGAAACCACACTCTCCTGACCATGTTTCGCACCCCCTTTGCCAATTCGGACCCGGACAACCCGACAGGCGCTCCATTGCTGAAGCGCATTACACACCGTGATTGTACACCCGATTTCAGCCTAATTCAACCCGGGCAGGAATCGTCAGTTTTGCGAAATACCCCTTTTCTCTGGTGGAGCGGTCGTCCCGTCCAAGAGCAGCCGCGGACAGCCCGCCAACCGTTGGCAAAAGCCCTTTCGAAGGCACACCTCCGCACGAGCGTGCCGATTTGGGGGCACGCTTTTGGGAGGGCGACGCTCCTGCGGAGCCGTGTGCACTAACGCTTACACTAGGTCATGGCGGCTCGGCGGGAGCCTCGCCCTCCCAAACCCCATCCCGCACTGTGGGGTGAAACCTCTGATTTGCCTCCTTCAGTCGTCACAGAACCGCACAAACACGCTATTGTCCGGGCTAAACTGAAATCAGACTCGCTCTCCATCCCGCGTCAGTCTAGACTTCCCGCGCTGAACCGGGACGGATCGCGATCTACTTGCCGTTGCCGGACCGGCTGATTCATTTGCTTTTTTCGTGCTCCCTCTGCTATAGAGACAACAATGGTTGCACACTTCGCCCGGGGGGGAACGCACGTCGTGGGAGAATCAATCGAGTGCGGATCGCAATACAGGCCGAGGAGAGTAACCCATGAGGGGGCATGTTTTGTTGTCAATAGGCGCGACAGCCCTGCTGATGAATGCGGCTGCGGGAGCGCCTCCAGCACCGGAGAGGGCCCGTGAAGGCGTGACACTCTATGTCTCGAAGTTGGGGGATCACTCGGATGGGTCGTCCTGGTCCAAGGCGTTCACGACAATCCAGGCAGCGCTCGATGCAGTCCCGGACGATGGCGGCGGCCACCGGATTATCGTCCGTCCTGACACCTATCTCGAGGCAATGCTGGCGCCGGCGCACAAGGGTGCAGCGGGAGCTTACAATGAACTCGTGGGCGATGCGGACGGCCGCCACGGCTCAGGCACCACAGGCCGGGTCATCATTGACTCGGGCGACACAACCAAGGGTTTCAAGAGTTACGACTGGTGGGGGCCTATCCGCGCCACGCAGCAAGGTTGGTCCGAGGCGCACACCGACCCCACCTTCTCCGCTATCGTTTGGGACCGCTGGATCCTCCGTAACCTATACGTCACAGGCGGTGACGGAGGCCTTTTCTGGGATCTGACCGATCAGATCAAGCCTTTCACGATCATCGTCGAGGATTGCGTGGGAATTGGGCGCGCTTTCGGCGGTGGTGTGGCCAGTTGCCTGTCGCGCGCCGAGGAACCGATCGTTTTCCGACGCTGCCACCTGTGGGCCCTGGATTGGTGGGGCGACACGGCGGCTGCGTATGTGCGCGTCGAGAACACTGTCATGCCGGACCGACCCGACATCTACTTCGCGGACTGCACCATGGCCAGTCCCCAATGCGCCTTGAAAGGCGGGAATTTCGGCTTCAAGACTTTCATGCGGGTGAAACTCGAACGCTGCCGTCTAGTCGCTCTGAACTTCTCGCAGCCCCAGGGAACTCCCATCGACGGCGCCATCCAAAGCGTGGAGCACGGCAAGTACCTCCACGTCGATCTCGAAGATACGACGGTGATGGGCTACAAGGTGTTCGGGGTGCGCGTCAACAAAGACACGGCCGATCAGATTCAGTACACAACGAAGGGCGACGTGCAGGCATATGTCCAATTCCAACAAGACGTGCCGAAAGGTTTCTACCGCCTCCAGCAGTGGCCCGCCGAGATCTTCCAGACTATAGCGCCACCGCCGCCGATAGTCCGCGATACCGAACTGGCCGACATCAAACTCATCCGTCGCGATATGTGCGAAATGGCCGGTATCGTATGGAAGGAACGTCTGTGCCATTTAGCCTGTGTGCGGCCGGCAACAGGCGGGTCACCCGACGATTACTATCTCGAGCTTACCGACGCCGAGACCGGCGAACTCATGGCCCGTTTCGCCCGCGGCTACAGCCTCGGCTGCGCATACGTCCATGACGGCGTCTTCTACGCCTTCGCCTCCCGTTTCGAGAACAACAACTGGAATGACGTCACACTATTCAAGTCGAGCGACCTTCACCATTGGGAGAAGAAGGTTGTCATAGAACAGGAACGAGAACACATCTTCAACAGCTCGGTCTGCGAGGGTCCCGACGGATTCGTGATGGCTTACGAATCCAACGACCCGGCCTATCCGGCTTTCACGATCAAGTTCGCCCGCTCGGCCGACCTCGAACACTGGACCAAGATACCCGACGCTGTCTTCGGCACAAACCGGTACACCGCATGCCCGTGTGTTCGCTATGTCAACGGCTACTACTACGCGTTTTATCTCGAAAGACGTTCACCTCGACATTACTTCGAGACTTACATCACCCGTTCGAAAGATCTGAAACGGTGGGAGATCAGCAGCGCGAATCCCGTGCTGCGCCCCACACAGATCGACGACGGAATCAATGCATCAGACCCGGAAGTCGTCGAGTTTGACGGCAAAACCTACGTATACTATTCCGTTGGCGACCAATTGACGTGGATGAATGTCAAGCGCGGCGTCTTCCCTGGTTCGCTCCGCCAGTTCTGTGAGCAATGGTATGCACAGCCCGGTATCGAAGACCGCGGCACGCTCGCACCTCCACCAACCGCCAATGAGCAGGAGACAGCGCAGCGCGATTGGTTCAACGACGCCAAGTTCGGCATCTTCGTGCACTGGGGCCTCTATTCACTCCACGCGAAAAACGACAAGGGAGACTACGTCTCTTGGGCCATGAAGCAAGAGGACATCCCTGTTACCGACTACGAGCTGTACGCGGACCGGTTCAAGCCGACCAAGTTCGATGCCGACGAATGGATGGACATCGTCAAAGCCGCCGGTGCCCGCTACCTGACCTTCACTTCTAAACATCACGAGGGATTCTGCATGTTCGACAGCGCGCTCACGGACTACGACTCCGTCGATCGCGCCGCAAAACGCGATTTTGTTGGTGAACTTGTCGACGCTGCCCGTCGCGCCGGTGTCAGAATCAGCTTCTACTACTCGATGCTGGACTGGCACCATCCTGATTTCGCCACTAACCTGCCCGAGTATGTCGATACCTATTTGTTCGGCCAGGTGCGTGAACTGTGCACAGGTTACGGACCGATCGACGGGATCTGGTTCGATGGCGAATGGGACTACCCTCAAACCGCATGGCGCGCGACCGACCTCGTTGCCATGATCCGCGACCTTCAACCGGGGGCTGTCATCAACGATCGCCTCGGCAAGGGCGAGCGCGGCGTCTCCACCCTTTGCGACTTCTACACACGCGAACAACCAGCGGAGATCCGCCACGCCACCGATTTCGAATTGCAGTGCCCTTATCCGTGGGAAGCCTGTATGACCATCGGCACCTCCTGGGGCTACAAGAAGAACGATGCACCGCTGCGAAGCAGCGAAGAACTCATCCGCACTCTCGTGGATGTGGCCAGTCGTGGCGGCAACCTGCTGTTGAATGTGGGGCCTACGGCGGCCGGTGAGATCCCACCCGCGCTGGTGGAACGACTGCGTGACATCGGCGATTGGCTGGCATGTAACGGCGAGTCAATCTACGGCACGACGCGTTCGCCCTTTGCAGCATTGCCCGCAGGCAAATGCACCGCCAAGGACACGCGCCTCTATATCCATCTCGAGACCCGTCCCGGCGACCGCTTAGAGCTGCCCGGATTGCAGAACCGCATCGAACGCGCATGGTTGCTTGAAACGGATGAAATCCTCAGCGTAGACAACGATACGAACTCCATCGTCTTGCCCGGTGCCCTGCCCAACCGCATCATCACGACCGTGGCCGTTCAACTGGACGGAGTACCCCGTATAAGACAATGAGCAAATCAACGCGGCCAGAGCGCGCCCTCCCAGCACCGGAACGACGAGAGGTACAGGTCCGCAACAGAGAAGAACAACTTCGGACTACACAGCGTTGTCCGAAGACCGGGGATCGGTGACGGTGAGAGCCGCTGCGGTTGCGCAGGGGTAGAATCGCGCGGTATAATGTCGAACAACAAGATGGCTGATTGTCCCGCAGGGTTGAAGAACCAAAGGAGGAGCAGATGCGTATTCGAATCCGCTGGAATGCCGGAGAAGCCACCGGCGTTCTTGACGACACGCCGACCGCCAAGAAGCTCCTAGCAGCGCTTCCCTGCACGAGCAGTGCCAACACGTGGGGCAAGGAGGTCTACTTCTCGGTGCCCGTCCAGGCCGAACTGGAACCGGATGCGAAACAGGTCGTTGACCCCGGCACAATCTGTTTCTGGGTACAGGGCTCTTCGCTGGCGCTGCCGTTTGGTCCGACGCCCGCTTCCCAGGGGGATGAGTGTCGGTTGGTCACCGACGTCAACGTGCTCGGCAGACTGGAAGGCGACCCAAATGTCTTGGGTTCAATCCGCGACGAGGACGAGATCCACGTCGAAGTCGCGGACTGAGAGATTGGAGCGGAAATCAAACGGTCGGAAGCTGACTACACGAGAGACTCGTAAAGCTCTTCGTATTGGCTGACTATAGGACCCGGGTTGAACCGCTGCACAACACTTTCTCGCGCTTGAGCGCCGATTCTCCGGGCAACATCCGGGTTGGTGAACGCCTCTACTCCGCGGTCAGCCATGGTCTGGACGTCACCGACGCCAGCCAGGAAGCCGGTCACGCCATCTTCGATGAGTTCGACCAGCCCACCGCTTCGGCTCGCCACAACAGGCACTCCACACGCCATAGCTTCGAGCGCTGCGAGCCCGAAACTCTCGTATTCGCTGGGCAGCAAAACGAGATCCGCGCACGGTACAATGTCTTCAATAAGGTCCTGCTCGCCCAAAAACTCAACTCTGTCCGACAACCCGCGCTCCTTAATCACGCGGTCGGCAACCGAGATCTCGGGCCCTTCGCCAACGAGTACTAACCTGCTCGGAACCCGCTCGTTGATGAGGTCGAATACGGCCACCACGTCGCCGACCCTCTTGACAGGACGGAAGTTCGAGATGTGCATGACGATCTTCTCGTCCGCCCGGCTGAACCGCGACCGGTCGCACGGTCGCGGTTTGAACCTCTTCGGATCAACGAAATTGTATATCCTATGTATCTCGCAATCGGTCTGGAATTCTTCGAGCGTCCGGTCTCTGAGCCATTCCGACACCGCCGTAACGGCATCGCTTTCCTCGATGGAGAACTTCGTGATTCGGAAGAATGACGGATCGCTCCCAACGTAGGTGATATCCGTGCCGTGAAGGGTGGTGATAACCTTAACTTCGGAATCCTCGGCAATGAGTCTGGCCAGGATAGCGCACGTCGCGTGCGGTATCGCGTAGTGTACGTGCAGGACGTCGAGCTCCTGCCGTTC
>Ga0180438_10004102_pt1 | contig 21260 bp, 20 predicted proteins | sample SS_ome_12_FD_132455 | JGI IMG/M metagenome (GOLD analysis project Ga0180438, IMG submission 132455) | Hypersaline lake sediment archaeal communities from the Salton Sea, California, USA - SS_3_D_2 metaG | ecosystem: Environmental > Aquatic > Non-marine Saline and Alkaline > Hypersaline >... | reverse complement strand
TATTTAAAGAGATGCAAGAGAATGAATCAAAAGCAGTAGTTACGGAAGCATTATGTAAAGGGTGCGGAGTTTGTGCGGCTGACTGTCCCAATGATGCAATAACCATGAGACATTTCACTGACGAGCAAATCCTCACACAAGTGCGTGCTACCTTGCAAGAATCACCTGAGGAGAAAATTATTGCTTTTTGTTGTAATTGGTGTTCCTATGCAGGAGCAGATCTTGCAGGAGTTTCACGAATGCAATATCCATCTAACATCAGAATTATACGCGTCATGTGTAGTGGGCGGGTTGATGTCGATTTTGTTTCTGAGGCCTTTAAACTAGGAGCTGGGGCAGTAGTAGTTATAGGTTGTCACCCTCAAGATTGTCATTATATCTCCGGAACCAATTCTGCGATTAGACGCTTCCGTCGCTGGATGAAAAAGAATGAGATTGATGAAAAAAGATTTCGATTTGAGTTTATCTCAGCAAGTGAAGGCGAAAAATTTGCTAACTTGGTTAAGGAACTTACTGAAACTATCAAAGAAAAAGTTCACAAAAAGAACCACGAAAAAAACGGGAAAGTCGCTTGAAAACGCATATTTTGATCTGCCCATTTGAATTGAACGAGTTTTTGAGGACAACTTTTATGAAGAATCCAAGAATATAAAGTGTAATATATAAAGTATGGAGGGATATTTTTGGCGTTTAAATTCGCATTTATATTTCTTTCTCCGGATGGAGATCCTGATAAACACAAGGCGATTGTTTTAACACCATCAGTAGAAGCGTATATAGTATCTGCAAAAAACTACGAAGAAGCAATAAAAGTTGCAAAGAAATTGGTTGAAGAAGGAATTGAAGCGATTGAATTATGTGGAGGATTTGGTCACAAAGGTGTTGTGAAAATTGTTGATGCGGTAGAAGGTAAAATTCCAGTAGGCGCAATCAGATTTGATAATCATCCAAAACTCGAATTTAAAAGCGGTGATGAAATTTTTTAACATAATTACTTCATTTTTTTTGACTACAGACATACTCTGTCAGGAGATAATTGAATCAGGAAGCCTCCCTCCTTGTTTGGGGTAATTTACAATAATTTTAATTGCTGTGCAACCAGGTCAGCTATGTCCATTATTTTTAGTTCGTCATTATTTCGTAGAGCAGCATCCATAAGATTTAGCTTGCAACTTGGGCAGGCTGTAATACAAATTGAGACATGCTGTCCAGTTTTAGTTTTGATGAGAGTCTTAATTCGCTCATTAGCTAGATTATTAGACAATTCTTCATGTGTACTTTTTAAGAAACCACCTGCGCCACAACATCGGCTATTCCTTAAACTCTCTTCACTCTCAACAAATCTACTTACGAGTTTTTTTTTCAGTAAGAGTTCCCTGGGCTCATCAAATACTCCACAAACGCGTCCTAGTTCGCATGGATCATGAAATGTAACTCGCTCGATCAGTTTTCTAGGACGCTGAAGGCGTCTCTTATCAATGTACTCGTTCAAAAGTTGAATAAAGTGAACAACTTCAAAATTTAGTTCTCTTCCTAGAATCTTTGGGTACTCTTCTTTAAAGGCTTGAAAACAACTAGGGCAACCTGTTACCAAACGTTTTGCTCCACTTTTTTCAATCTGGTCCACATTCCACTCAGCGATTTTCTTAATATCAGTTTCAGAAAATGCGCCAGTGAGGATAAGCGGATGTCCACAGCATTTTAGTTCTTCTAGAAACGTCCAATTTTCCTTAACTTTATTGAGAATCGCAATGATTGAACAGGCGATTTCTTGGGCTCTATTTAAATAGAGAGAGAGGCATCCTGGAAAGTATACGACTTTGGCTTTAGGTTTTGTAGGAAAAGAAATTCTTTTTGCAGCAAGTCTGTCCTTTATGTCCTCTAATGCCAATTCTTTCGCTTCTTCATCTAGGTTAAAGACATTCGCCGATTCTAGGATGCTTTTTTCTGCATCTAACACTGCTTTAGGTCCTAAGCCTTCATCTATTGCCAACTTTCTAAGCGCTGCAATAATTTTAGGTATATTAACGTCATTTGGGCAGCGATCATAACACTCGTAACACATAGTACACTTCCAAATGTCATCATCACGCAGGATTTTCTCTTTTAAACCAAATTGTAACTCTCTTATCAGTTTTCTAATGTTAAAAGAGTCAACATAAGAAATTGGGCAACTGCTAGTGCATTGAGAGCATTGAAAGCACAATCTAAGGTTTTGCCCGCTAAGCGATGAAATTTGGTCAATAAAAGATGAGTCTATCTCACATTTTGCGAATATCACTGGTCTTTCCTCGCCGAAATATTTGAGATCATTAACTAAACGGGAGGCGATTCTCAATCGAGAACTAATTAAGTACCTGGGCCTTTTTGAAGCTTTATATAGATTTCGTTTTTAGCATTTAAAAACAAGAGAGAATGAATAAAAAAAAGAAAATAGGAGAAGTGACGTCTAAATCTTACGACCTATCCAGTTTCCATCATCAATTGCGTTCCATGTTGCTCCTGCTTTTACGCAATCACCGGCTTTGTAGAGTTCTGGAAATTTGCCTCTTAGCGAATTGAAAAGAGCCATTCCCACGGGTTCTCTTGGGAAGCATACAACAACATTATCAGCTTTAAGAACTTGTTCTGCCCCTTCGACCTCAATACGAACACTATCAGCCATGATTTCTTTTATTGTCGCATTAGTGATAGATTTTACATTTGCATCCGGCATGAAAAACATTGTCAATGCTGCAACTCTAAGAAGATTGAAGTAGTAGGCAGCTTCTACTATACTATCAGATTCACTCACCAGGGTCACGTTCTTATCTTGTCGGGCGATAGAAACCGATGCTTCTGCTCCTTCGTATCCTCCTAAAACTACTACATCTTTACCTAGTTCGGGACGCTTCATCAAGTACTCATCAAAAGTTATAGCTCGTTCAATTCCTGGGATTCTTGTCGGTTTAGGAGAAACTCCACCAGTGGCGACCACCACTACGTCTGGGTTTATTCTATCCACAAGATCTGCGGTTACTGTTTCGCCTAACTTTAGTTCGACCCCAAGTTTCTCCAATTGGGTCATTTGCCATGTAGCTATTTGCATTAAATCGCCAGTATAGAGATAAGGGATATCGGACGCATAGCGCATAATTCCTCCAAGTTCATTGTCCTTATCATATAGTGTGACGTTGTGCCCTCGAAGAGCAGCTACTCTCGCCGCCTCCATTCCTGCAACTCCACCTCCAATAACGAGGACATCCTTAGGGGTTTCAGCTGGTGGTATAAACTCATCTGGAGGATATCGAATTTCTCGTCCAAAGGAGTAATTTACAGCACATCTGCCGGGTACATTTGCGAGAATGTAGAGATATGTACACCAGTCACAAGCAATACACCGGCGGACATCCTCTGGTCGTCCTTCTAAGTGTTTTCTAGGATACCATGGATCTGCCCAAGCTGGTCTACCAAGGGCAACCCAATCCGCACTCTCCTCCTCAATGATTCTGGCGGCCATCTCAGGCGCCATAATCTTGCCTACAGTACCAACAGGTAGGTTAGTAACCTCTTTTACTCGTTTAGCTTCTTTTACAAGACATCCTTGCTCCCAATAAAGAGGTTGAATTACCCAGACCCCAGATACATCTACTGCTCCACTTGAAGAATGAATAGCAGCCACACCAGCCTTTTCTAGGACAGGTACTAATTTTGTTGCGGTGTCCTCTAATGTAAATCCTGGCGTACCTGGCGGGGCATGATCATCCGCACTTATCCTAAACCAAAACGGAAAATCTGGGCCAACGTTTTTCCTCACAGACTCAGCAATTTTTTTAATAAAGAGATGTTTATCCTGCCCCCATTCATCGTCTCTGAGATTGCATCGTGGCGTTCGGAATTGGTGTGGAAGTGAACCATGGCAGGCATGTACTTCGACGCAGTCAAAGCCCGCTTCCTTAGCTCTTCCAGCTGCCGCTCCGTAACATTCAATTAATTCCAGTATTTCGTCGTGCGTCAGCACATGACACTTTGCGGCAGGGTTAAGAAAAGAATTCATCGGACTTGGCGCAACTGGTGTTTTGGCGGGAAACTCTGGAGCTGGTGCATCTACCGTTTTTCGAAGTACTAATGGATGACAAAGAGCCCCTCCATGAAAGATTTGAATTCCTGCATACGGCCCCTCTCGTTTGATGGCATCCGCAACTTCGTATAATCCAGTCGTATACCTATCGTCATAAATGGCTAATTCTTTACGAACAACTTGTCCACTAGGATGAACTTGCGTTGCTTGGACACAGACGAGCCCCCATCCGCCTTGTGCAGTGTGACTCATAGTTCTTAAGTAGCGTTCATTCACAGATCCATCATCAGTTAATGTGTCAGTTAGCATTGCCGCGGCGACATATCTATTTCGGAGTTCCATTCGTCCAATTTTTATTGGATCACTAATCTTTGGCATTATTTACACCTTTACTCTTATTTCATTGCTCTCCAATTTTATATTTTAATATTTTTGTACGATATTATTCTTATAATTTAGAAGAATGTAGATTAAAAACTTATGGCTAAATATCGAATGACACTTGTATTCAAGTTGAAAATTTGTGATTGGGCGCGCATATTCTATTTCATTTACGAGGAACTAAGCAAGAAAGCACCACCGCTTCAGCGTGGTGATGAATTGCGGTAGTGGGGGTTCACTTTCATCACGTGTATCGAGGGATCTCCCTCACGTTATATAGGTGGTATGAGGAAGGTATTAACAACAATTGGAGGGCTCATACGCACACTTGCAGACAAGGTGCATACTCCGATTGCAGCACGATCGTTAGCCGTACCTACGGGGCGTAGGGATGTTAAGCCTGTGGAGATAAGACCTCGGTAACCCGCAAGGGGATCGAGTCTGTCGGAGAAGCAGGAAGCCTCAAGGCTTTAGCATGAGGTAGCTCACCATCAGACTAGTTCAATTAAACATTTAGGAGTAAATGAAATGCCCCAATCCCCCTATCGAATACAACGATAACAAAGTTGTGTTTAAACCTCTAAGAGAATTTTTCATACAAATCCTCAAAAAATGAAATCATTAAGTAAGGAGGGTACGTAAGGGAATTTATGAAACGAAATCCGTACATAAGTTTTAACTTATTCGGCAGGAAGCCCCATCCAAAAGGATAGGGTAGTTCATTTATGGAAAAAAGAGGAAATACGAAAAAATGGAGACTATTTAGTGGTGATGTTAAACACTATTGTGAGGTTTTGTTTATTTCGTTTAACGTTTCAGATCCCATATCATCGAGAACTGCGTTAAAAATATCTCTGATAACATCTTCTTCAGTTTTTTCAGTCGTTGCAGAGAGCCATATCTTTGAGCTGTACGTCAACGAAGCACAATCAATAAGATCTTCCTTAGTAAGTGCGGGATCAAACACTTGCCGTTCCATGACAACGTTTACAAAATCAATAGCTCCTCTGACACTTGCTCCCAAGCGTAAGTCAGGATTATCTCGACTACGGCGACCTATTTCTACACCTAATTCCATTAGTTTTTCATCATTGTCCTTGGTGTTTACACGAACTATTTCCATTTCTTCTTCTTTATTCTGGTAATCCAGTTTTAATTTTGTGAATCGGTCAAGAATAGCTCTACTAATTCTCTGGACACCAATATCATCATACGGATTCATCGCAGCAACAACTCGGAATCCTGGGCTCGCAGAGATTTCTCCAAAACGTGGAACATGAATTTCTTTTTCAGAGAGCGCTACAACCAGACTATTAAGTGCATCAGGAGGGGCACGATTTATTTCTTCAATGTAAAGTATACCTCCATCTCGCATTGCTAACGTAAGGGCGCCTTCTCGGAAGTTCTCTGGGCGATACCCAGTCTGCAATACTGCTGCAGGGTCAAAATAGCCAATTAATTTCGAGGCTGTTAGATCCTCATTACCTTCAACAAAATGAAAATGTACTCCTAAAATACCACTCAAAGTTCGTAAAATTGTTGTCTTGCTAACTCCTGGGGGTCCTTCAAGAAGGATGGGCTTTCCCGCTTTTAATGCTGAGAGAATAAGCACTACTTCTTTCCTTCTTCCTACTACTTTTTCAAATATTGGATCTATAACGGTTTTTAGATCAACTGTTTCCAATGCAGACATTTTCTTGCCTCCGTACATTCAATTCATAAGAAAGTTATTCACGATTATCGAATGTGAACTGTTATGGAAATACTAAACACTAATGATGCTCACTTAACCTCATGCTGCTTTTGATGCTTCATTATTTCGTTGTCCGGTATGCCAAGAATCCATCCAAGCCAAGCGGTCGTTACATTCCGTTTCTGACCAGGAAGACCTCGCATCAGGCCCTTTTGTGGTCTTGGGCGATTTTTTATTTGTCTAACGTATTCAGTACGGATTTCTTCTTCGGTAGGTTTTTCGCCTTTAAGACCTAACGTCCACTCAAGAAGCGAAACGCTTATTCTTCTTAATTGAAACGTCGACATACTATCAAAGGGATTCCCTTTCCCTTGATCATCGCTTTCTATTATCTTCAGCTGTTCTTCGTATTTTTTCCATAACTCTTCTTCATTTCTGATAATATTTGTCCTCCTGTGAGCTACCTCGTGCTAAAGCCTTGAGGCTTCCTGCTTCTACGACAGACTTGATCACCAACACACTATATAAACACAACGTCATTCATCAATTGGCTAAAGCATTCGTGCTCTTGGTTAGTTGTCAGTAAAAATTATCATTTCTCAAGCAAGGAATAAATGATTTAAAATCATTTCTATCGAATGATTGAGTTTATTCTATAGAAATTTATCGATGTGAACAAAACCTAGCAGACAGACTAAATTTGACAATACTAGTCATCTACTATCTTACATAAGAAAATTTTCTTAAAGCATATTAGGAATATCATAGTTTAACCTGTAGTTTTACATCTTGTATATCGTTAGGAACTCCTTTCAGTTCTTTAACAAGCCCAATAATGACTCCACGCCAGATTTTTTGTGCAAACTTATGAAGAGGAATATTATTACCATTTACCTGTAATTCAACATTCACAAACATACCTCCTGAGCATAGTTTTCATAATCGATATTCTATTTTTTTAAGGATCTTCAACGCAATGCGCTTTTTTTGGAATGAAGATAAATAAGTTGTCATTAAAAAAACGAAAAGTGAAGACTAAAAATACTTCTACACTTGAAGTTATGATAAGGACAATTAATCGTCTTCAGGGAGTGAAGCAAACGAGGACTGTTATTGTACTTTCCCCTGTGAAAGAAGAAACGGCATTTTCGTTGTTCTGATTACTTGATAGAAAAATAGATGGACCTGAGGTCAATTAGCGGAATCCGCAAATTGATTCGTTTGCTGTACGCTAATTTAAAGGTTTTTAGTTTTTGGACTATAGATAGTACGCGAAATGGTTTCTAACTATAGGATACGATCCACTTGATTATTTGTCTCCCCTTCACGCAAGAAGGGTAGTTTGGATTTGTCATTCACTCAATTTTTGAAACTTGTTCAGCCTTAGGACCCCGATCGCCCTGTACGACCTCAAAAACGACACGGTCACCGTCACCAATTACGGTTCCTTCGTTAATTCCACTAATGTGGACGAAGTAGTCTTTGCCGTCATCGCCGGTAATAAAGCCGAAGTTTCGCATAGTATTGAAAAATTTTACAGTTCCTTCTGGCATAAATATAGCCTCCTATACTGGTTTTAACTTAAAATTCATTAGACGAAAAAAAGCATAAATTGGGATATTTAAAACTTCTTAACTTCTTTTGATTTTAAACAGAAATTATAGAATAAATTTTTATTTTTAAGTTTAATCATTTTACTATAGACTCTCTTTCTTTCTCTTTGTTTTTAAGTTTAATCATTTTGTCAGTTAGACACACTTTCACTCTCTTATCCATCTAGTTTGGAATACATTTCTTTCCTAAGTTTCTCAGCTAGTTCTAGCTCATCATTTGTTATATAGTCCTCTATTAATTTTACGTTGAAATGTTCTTCAACAGTTTTCATCAGTTTTTTTCTGCTTTGAAGATTTTAAAAGAAGTTAAATGCAAGAAAAAAGTGAAATTATAGACTCGCAATGATTTTCTTTGCCTCTTCGTAGCCCATGTCAAACGCTCTAAGATTTTCTTCAATTGTTTTAGATGGGACTAAATCCTTGATAGTTTCCTTTAGAACATCTTTATCGATGGGGAACTCTTGTAAAGCACTAGCAGCACCACTTAAAACCGTATTTTCAGTTCTTGGATTCCCAGCAAGTTCGGCAAGTTTTGTTGCGTCTAGTACAATAATATTCCTAGTTACTTGTTCTAATTGAGTAAGTATCTGTTCTAAGGTGATATATGTACGATTTTTATCTCGGTGCTTCGCAATATCACCAGTTACTAGTGAAGGATGCATAATACGTTTGTTCATAATGATGATTCCGTCATCTTTAAGAAATTCAATATATCGCAGAACTTCAGTGGCTTCCATAGAAATGATTATGTCCGCGGAACCATAAGGGATTAATGGTGAATGTACCTTTTCACCTATTCTAAGATGGACATATATTGAGCCACTTCTTTGTGAGAGGCCATGTTGTTCTCCAGTTATTACCTTCATTCCTAGTTTGTTACAGGCATTTCCAATGATTGTTGATAATAACATAAGTCCTTGGCCACCAACACCCGACAGCATAATATTATAACCGGCTACCATTATTGAGCACCACCTGTGGTTTTTATTGAAGAAACTGGACAAAGTTTCGCGCAGACCATGCAACCATCGCATAAATCTTTTAGGATGACAGCTTGTCTGCTTTCCATATCCATCTCAATTGCAGGGCAGTAGAAGTCCCGAATACAAGCATAGATAGTCTTGCACTCTTCTTTATCGACCATGTTCGGAATTATCGGAACTCCGCGTTTTCTCTTCAAGCGGTCATTATACAAAGCACAAGGACCTTTTGAAATTACAACAGATACTCCTTCGTATTCTAAAGCCTCTTTTATCGGATCAATGTTGCTCTTAGGATCGAATGCGTTGATAACGGTAACGTGTTTAACACCGATAGCTTTTACTACAGCTTCTAAGTCAATTTCTTCGACAGGTGCTGCGCCAAAATCAGAACCAGGGTTTGGTTGCTGACCAGTCATTGCAGTCACCTTATTATTTAAAATGAAGACGGTAAAATTGTGTTTATTATGTACGGCATTTATAAATCCAGGCAAAGAAGCGTGGAAAAATGTTGAGTCTCCTACAAAAGCAATGACTTTATCATTAATTGCATGTTGCATACCACTTGAAACGCCTAGAGACGCTCCCATACATAATAGAGAATCCGTAATTTCATATGGCTCCAAAAGCAGCATAGAATAACAGCCTATGTCATTATTAACCACGTAGTCTATTTCCTTAATAGCCTGTTGAACAGCCCATAAAGTTGCTCTATGAGGACACCCCGGGCAGAAAGTTGGTGGTCTGTTTGGTAATATTGATTTCAGTTTTTCAGCACGTTCGAGATAAAAATCGTAATTTGCTGGTGAAGAAAGACCTAAAACTGAGGAAATACCTTTAACGACTGAGGGGACAGTATATTCCCCAACATAGCCAAAATGACCTGTGTATTTTCCATAGATTTCAACTGAGGGGTTAGCATTTTTGGCAATTGCAGTGACTCTCAGTTCGAGATAGGGCATTAATTCTTCCACGATAATGACTTTTTTAACTTTCTTCAAGAAATTAGAAATTAATTTTCTGGGAAGAGGATGTGTAGTTCCAAGTTTCAGGATATGAGGCTTTATGTTCAAGAGATTTATACTTTCCAAAACGTGTAGATATGAAACACCGGAAGTAATGATTCCAGTGTCACCTTCACCTTCACTAATCTCGTTGAAAGGACTTGCTTCAAATTCCTCTTCGATCTTTTTTAATTTCTCAAGGGCTTCACCCTTTAATCTCCTTGCAGTAGCACTCAATGTATAATATTTGCTTTGAACGTCCTTCCAATCATTTCTTTTGAAAGGTTTTCTCTTCAGTTCATCAAGCTCTACAATTCCACTTTGATGATTTACTCGTGTTGTTGTTCTGATTAGAACCAGCATTTTGTATTTTTCGGATAAATCAAAAGTACACTTAACCATATCATATGCTTCTTGCGCAGAAGACGGTTCAAGCATGGGCACATGTGCAGCTTCACCAAAAAAACGTCCATCTTGTTCGCTTTGTGAAGAATGGGCATGTGGATCATCCGCTATTAGTAGAACTAAACCTGCATTTACGCCCGTATAGCCCAAACTAAAGAAAGAATCTGCCGCAACATTCAGTCCTACACTTTTCATAGAAGTAAATCCACGCACTCCCGCCATCGAAGCACCAGCTACTGTTTCAAGGGCAACCATTTCATTCGATGCTACTTCCATTTTTAGGTCACCTAGATAGCCAGCAAGAATATACATTGTATCTAAGATTTCACTGGTAGGAGAACCGGGATAAAATGCTGCTACTTTAACATCTTTTTCAAGAACCGCTCTTGCTATCGCTTCATTAGCCAGTAAGAAGGCTTTCTTAGGATTCGGGTCTATTAAATCATTAAAGGTCATTTGATCACCTAGTTTTTTATAATATTACTTGTATACATTCACGCATCTATCAAGAGTTATTTTTCCCGTTATTTTCGATATTTAGAATTATATAGTCACTTATTCGAGCAAATCATTGGAGTTCCAAATAAGAACCAAGAAAAAAAATCAAAAACCAATTACAAACTCATCAACGGGTGAGCATCCTTTACAGCGAACACAACCCGCTTTGTTCTTATTAGGGTTTAAACTATTTTCCTTTAAGATTTTACCTACTTCTTCATATAGGTAAACCATTCGTTCTGGAGAAGGAGGGATTGCATTTTCTAAAGGCGTTTCAGGAATTGGTCGAAGTGGAACAACAAAAGGAATTACACCAATTGATGCCATCCACTTAGTGCCATTTAAAATACTCTCATCTGATTCTCCTAAACCTACTATTACAAATGAACTCACTTGATTTTTGCCGAAAATAGCTACTGCATGCCCCCACATCTTCTCATAATATTTAAAGTCGAGTAATGCTTTGCCAGGACATATTTTTTTGAAAACGTCGGGGTCACAGGTCTCAATATGGATCCCAAGCGTATCTACTCCAGAGTCTTTTAGTTTCCCTAAATATTTTTCATCTGCGGGTTCCACTTGTGCGTGAATGGGGATATCAATTTCCTCTTTTATCCTTCTGGTCGTTTCTGAAAGAATATTTGCTCCTCGATCTGCTCCAGCCTGTGTACCAATAGTTAACGTGATATGATTTGCCCTGTTTTCCTCACGTGCAGTTTGTATTACTTCAATCAATTGTTCAGGTGATTTTCTCTTTATCGATCTCTGATGCTTAAGTGACAATTCAATACCGCAGAAATCGCATTGTAAATTATGGCGCCAATGCACGCATGTTTGATCTACTGTTGTTGCAAGACAGTCAATACCGTGAATTAATGCAATCTTCCACATAGGAATACCGTCTGAAGTTTTCATCCCATAAAACTGCGGCGTTGGCACTCCTTGTATTTCACATACTTTTTCATCGTTTTTAGAGAGATATAAAGCGTTATTTTCGCTTTGCGTGATTGAAAATGGAGAGTTCTGGACAAAGTGACCTACGACCGGTATTTGGACTAAACTCCCATTAGGGAGGACAAAATATGATCCACCTGCGGGTCCAGCTCCAGTTTTTCTTAAATGTCGTCTAGTTTGAGCTTTTGCACCGAGACAAAGTAATTCAGTTTTTAAAGTCGCATAGTTCAAACTTTATTCTACCTCTCGTTCATACATCTGCACAAGCATCCCTTTTGCCTGGTCGTAAGGTTCTCCAACTTCTTTGAATCCAAATTTCTTTACTAGTTTTTCACTAGCAGTTTGACCGATTAAAATGTTGCAATAATTGCGTTTACACCCCATCTTCTTCGCAAATTCTATAAATTGCGTGTACATAGCTCCACCCATGCCGCCCCTCCAATATTTCGGGTTTATCGACTGATGTGCTCCGAAGCATCCCTTAGGGGTAATTAGGGCTTTGTAAAGTCCAGCTAATTTGCCTTCGAATTTGATACCAAAGTAATGATATCCCTGTCTCATCTCATCAATGATTTCTTCTTTGGATAACATTCTTTTCTCCCGCCAGTCGTGCGGATATTCTGTTGCATGTGGCCAAACATCTTTGAAGAGTTGTTCGATTGCTTCTGCATCATCTTCGGTAAGTTCAATTACCTGATGAGACTCCGTTTTAGAACTCATAAGCTCTCACTTCATCTATTTGTTGTTTAGAGTTTTTGAAAATTGTTATTAATACATACAAACTAAGTCAGAAGTTGAATTTCTATCAACTCTAAAGCGTAACAGCTATAAACCATTTATAATAATATCCCGAAACTGGTTCAACAATATTGGAGGCAATTAATAATGAGTACAATTTTTGAATGCGTAAACAAGAGATTAAAAGAAGCAGAAACTTATTTAAAGGAAAGTAAAAAATCAAAACTGTTCTTAAAAATCGTACGCGCAGCTAAGATTAATGTTGTGGGTCAGGATCCTGAAGATTTAGCATCTGCCGTGATTCAGACCGACGGAAGCATCACTGTCGCTGAAGGACTTCATGAAAGCCCTCATGTCAGCATTACAGGAAAGAGCAATATTATCAAAGAGGTAGTTAATTCGGGTGATAAGGAACGTGCAAAAAAAGCTGAAAGTGATGGTAATATCAAAGTTGAATCTCATGGAGTAAAAGGAAAGCTCTTTGCTAGTAAGGTAAGGTCTGCTTTAGACCTTTAGGGTTATTTTTAGAACTGAGATTCGAGTTCTTCTTTTTTTATTCACACTAAATAAGCTTAATTAAAATCGTTTGTTATCATTGAAAGTGCATCATATCGTCTACAAAGTGATTGATATTCTTTTAACCGTTTTGTCATTTGATTATTTTCTAATACTCTTGCTAATTGAATATTAAAGATTTCTTCATTTAGAGCCTTTTCATGAATTGTAGCACAGAGACCTCGGCTTTCTAGAGAATGTGCATTTTCCATCTGCTCTGGTTGTAATTCTGGAATTAATAGACTTTTCTTTCCGAAAGTTAAAATTTCTGAAATTGTGCTAAGCCCAGCACGAGCCACAACAACATCTGCAACTTTCATTAATTCTTCCCTCATGGGATACCAGTGGAAAATCCTGAACTCATTATTTCTATAGGGCATTAGCATTGAAGAGGAGGGTGTTCCAGTAGTAATAATTATGTTTTTCTCTTTGCAACCATCGTAAAGTTTTGTGAAAAAATCAATAAGTTGATATTTGTTAGGTCCGCTTATAGCGAAATATATTGTCAGTAGATCTGGATTTAGTTCTAGTTTTTTCATTATTTCTTTTTTAGAAGGCAATTCTTGAGGATCTTTTCCTTTAATTAAACCGCAGTATTGTAGTTTTCCATTAAAATCTGCAAGTTTATTATGTCTTGCAATTGTATGTGGATGAGGGAAGTCCAAGCAGTAAATCTTTTTCGTACGATTATATAAGTAAAGAAAGAACGCGTCTACTTTCTTGTTGAAAAGAAATTTTAAATTAGGACGTAGTATTCGACCTGTCTTCCCGTATTCGAGTAACCGTTTTCCCAGTGTACCAATTCTTAATGTATTTGTAAGAAAACTTCCTTCTAGATTGTGTCTGGCAATAGTCAGTAAAGATGGAAAATCTGCATCTGAGATAATATAGTCAGGTTGCCCTTCCTTCTTTAAGATTTTTAGAATCTTTTTGTAGCCCTTGATAATACGATGAACGATTGGTGCACCATTTAAAGCTGACATTGACCAATTGGGTTCTGGGCCTGTGGTATACCACTCATAGTTAGGAATATCATAAACTTTGTACCCGTTTAATTCGATAAAATCGGCGGCTGCCCCAAAGGATGAAAAAATAACATCGTGTCCATGAGAAGTCAATGTTTCAGCAAGTTTTACTGATCTTCCTGCGTGACCCAGCCCTATTCCGCATACACCTATTAGAAATTTCATTTGAAAATACCGTCGGATTGCCTGTTTATTTTAATTAAAAATTACCAGTTCTGCGGAGTGTGTTATTGCACTCTTAGAGACTATTAAAATGTTACCATTCACACAATCAATATATATTATTATTAAAACCCTTCTCATTCTGTTTATCTACTTAGAATCTCAGTTGAGTTGCTTTTTTCCTAAAAAGAAACGCAATGAACAAAATAGCTGATTTCGGTTTACATAACTACTTAATAGACTATACACCGCTTTAGTTAAACTTAATAATATCATACGGTTAAGTTTTTCCTAAAAGGACGTGAATACAATTTCGCAAACTGATGATTCTCAAATCCAAACAACAACTCGCAAAATACTAGCCCGTTATTTAATTCCTGTGATTATTCTTCTAATAATTTTGGGTTTTTTAATGCTAAGATACAATTTCTATTCTTATTGGGTACAAATTTCAACTACCTATCCACTCCTAGCACAGTTGTTAGAAATAGCAATTATATGGCTAGTTGCAGTATATGCAGTAAGAATAAGCCTAACCATTTACGACAAAGTGATACACTGGGTAGCTGATATTCCTAAAAGATTAAATATGCTCTTTAAAAGATTAATTAGATATTTTATTTATATCATCGCTTTCGTATTAACTCTAGGTGTGTTTGGGCTTATCACAGCCGTTCAAGGGATATTAGTAGGTGCTGGTTTTGCTGGAATTGTATTAGGACTTGCTGCCCAGCAAACGGTCGCTAATATTTTCGCAGGCGTTAGTATTATCTTTGATAAAGCATTCAAGATCGGCGACTGGATCCATTTGAAAAAAGGTGACATAGTAGGACAAGTTAAGGCGATTAATCTGCGATCTACAACTCTTATCGCCCCTGAAAACACTCTAATCAGTTTGCCTAATTCAATGGTAGCCGGTGATGCGATAATTAATTATTCAACGCATCGGCTAAGAAGGCTTTTCCACAAGATAGGTATAGCTTATGAGTCAGATATATCGCAAGCAATAAAAATTATACGAGCCGTACTAAAGAACGATCCAGCTTCAGCCAAAGCAGGAATATCAGGGCAGGGCTATTTTGCTCCGATAGAAATTCTTATAACAAAATTAGGCGACTTTGCAGTTAATATGGAAGCTAGGGTTTTTGTGGATACAACAAAAGCGGGCGGAGTCTTTGAAACAGAGAGTAGAATGCTGAACAACATTAAAATCGCATTGACCGAAGCCGGTATAGACATCCCATATCCAACACAGTCCATACGCTTGAAAAAAGAGTAAAATGAATCAAGAAAAACCATATTTATTTAAGAAAAACTGGTGAGACGATCATATATTCTACAGAAGAGATTAGGGCAACTAAACATGTTAGGTCTGGAAAAACTCCATATTGAGCCTCTAGGAGCGGATTCTCTAGGCACACGATCATTTTGTTTTTATGTTAAAACACCAGATTTAGCAATCTTGATAGATCCAAGTGTGGCGCTTGCACCTCGACGTGACAGACTTCCCCCTCATATTAAAGAACTAGCTGCAGCGAAGTTAACTAGAGAACTCATACAAGAAAGAGCTAAAAAATGCGATGTATTAACGATTTCACATTTTCACTTTGATCATTATACCACTTCTCTCTCACAGGTCTATCAATGGACAAATGAAACTATTGCTAAGCAATTATATTCGGGAAAAATAATCTTAGCCAAAGATCGATCAAACAGAAGCTTCATCAATTACTCTCAAAAAAGACGTTCATATTACCTCTATAAGCGTGAAGATTGCGAAATTCGTCCTGCAGATAGTCAGTCATTTCAGTTTAAGCAAACAACTATTCGTTGTTCTGAGCCTGTCTGGCATGGACCAGAAGGCAGTCGCTTTGGCTGGGTAATAATGACAACCATCGAATATAATGATGAAAAAATTCTCCACGCTTCAGATGTACAAGGACCAATGTCTGAATATACCTTATCACTAATAGAAGAGGAAAAACCTAACTTACTTTTAATTGGTGGCCCGCCTACTTATTTACGACAAGTACCGAAAGAGGATTTAACCAGTGGGATAGCGAACCTCAAGAAACTAGCTTCGCTGATTGATGTGATTATAGTAGATCATCATTTGCTTCGTGATGTAAAGTGGAAAAAACATCTTGAAGACGTCTATAAGACTGCCAAGAAGAATGGTAACTATATTTATTGCGTAGCTGAATTTATGGGACTTTCACCTCTGCTCCTTGAAGTTCAAAGAAAAGAGTTATACCAAGAAATTCCCTTGAATGCAAATTTTCACAACAGACTATTTAAAATGGATTCTGAGATCCTTGCGATGATAGAATCTGAAAAAAAGGTCTTGAAAGAGAAATTATCCTCCTAATTTTGTTTTCTTTTTAGGAAACTGAGATGTATGAACAACAGATTAAGTGAAAGAAATCTTTTAATGACTTTTCATCAATTTGTTTGAACCAAAGCATTTCTATAGAACAAGTACCTGATTAAATACCAAATTTACGGGATATGTGATCATATGAGAAGCGAAGATGAATTGCTTGAAAAATATGAAGAACAGAAAAAGCGAGCTGAATCAGATGCCACCGGAGTTTCCGCTCAAGGCGTCATAGGTCAAAGTCTTAGAAACGTAGGTCTCTCGATCTTACAATGGGTTTTATTTGAAAAGCCCAAAGAAGAAGAAGTCTTCGCAGAATATATTCGTGAAATAGAAAGTCGTGTTAAATTCGAAAAAGGTATGCGAGCTGGGTCAATACCATTCCTTGAGAGGAACTTAAGAACTGCTTGGCTAGGATGGATTCTCGGAATTCCTGATGACGAAATAAAACAGCATCAAATGCGCCATTCGTTGGTCTAATATTGACCTCTTAATGCTGATGAGAAAGGCTATAAAAAGTTTTATTCGACGAAATATTGACTTTACCTTAAAGGCGATTTATTCATCGGAAACCATTGCAAGTTCTTCTTGAGCAACCTTGGCAATCTCTTCGGAGAGTTCTTCTACTGATTGATGTGCATAGTAAGTGTCGTATAAGGCTCTATATTTACCTCCAAGACGTAATAGTTCTTCGTGGGTACCTCGCTCAATGAGTTCTCCATGATCAAAAACGAACACACGTGATGCATTTGCGATTGTTGTGAGCCGATGGGCAATAACTACAGTAGTTCTGTCTGCAAATAACTTTTCTTGTGCGGCTTGAACTAGTGACTCCGAGTAAGCGTCCAGTCGACTGGTAGCTTCATCAAGAATAAGGATCATGGGATCGGCTAACATTGTCCGAGCAATAGCAATCATTTGAACTTGACCTGCACTGAGATTTTTGCCACCTTCAGCAACAATTGTATCATACCCATTTGATAAAACTTCAATGAACTCATGAGCTCCGATAAGCTTGCAGAGATCAACAATCTCTTGGTCATTGGCAGATTGTCTTCCATATCGAATATTCTCTAAGACATTAGCGTCAAACAGATAAGGTTCTTGCGCAATAAGGGCAATTGTGTCATGTAGGGATTCAAGCGTCACATCCCTAATGTCTTGATCACCAATTAGTATTCGACCTTCTTGAGGATCATAAAACCGATTGATAAGAGCTGCAACTGTCGTTTTACCAGCCCCAGTGTGCCCTACCATCGCAACTGTTTCACCAGGGGCGATCTTGAAATTTATTTTCTTTAGAACATTAGTTCCTTCTACATACGCAAATGATAGATTTTCAAAAGTGATGCCGTCACTAGTCTCTTTTAAAGAAACTGCATTTGGAGAGTTTAGTATCGTTGGTTGTACTTCAAGAACGTCTAAAATACGATCCATGCTCGCTAATGACGCTTGAAACTGAGTCGCCATCCAGCTAAGGCCGAGCAGCGGCCAAAGGAATCGTTGTACAAGAATTACTCCAAGAAATACTTCACCCAGTGTTAAAACAGGGGCTGTACCAATTGCTAAGCTACCGCCAACAAATAAAAGGGCTGCAATTCCAATGATTCCCATTGCTCTTATTAAAGGCTGCATAAGCGTCATCAAAATCATGAAGCGTAATCCGTGGCGATATGCCTTTTGATTAAGTTGTTTCATTTTTGCTGCTGTTTCCTCCTCTCGGTTGAAGGCTTTGGCAACGTGAATCCCACTCAGATCCTCAGCGATTTGTCCTGAAACCATACCATAGGCTCGTTGCGAGGCTAACATTATTCTTTGTCCAACTGTTCCAAATAACACCACAACAAAGACCACGGCAGGAGTTACGGCAAGTGCTGTCAAGGCAATTAGGGGGTTCGTCAACCACATTATTACGAAAGTTATAACCAATAAAAGAATCTGACTTGAAAAATCGATTGTTGTCTGCACCCCAGTTCCAAGGTCGTCGATATCAGAAGTCACTCGCGCTGTTACGTTCCCACTCTGTTCGGACTTAAGGTAGGATAAATCAGTACGCACCAGATGGTTATATAAATCCTGTTGAATCGTCTGAACGAAACCAGCTCGTGCTCCTGAAAGAATCCAAGTGTTGATAGAGTTAAGTAACCAGCTAGCGAGCCTGAGTCCAACATAAATACCACCTAAGATGAGAACTCCTGTGATTGTGCTGCCAGGAGTAAGAACCAGATCGATTCCCCGTGCCAGAACCAATGGATCAATCGCCTGAAATATAGTTGAAACTAAGGCAAGCACAGCTCCGATGGCAATGATTCCTTTGAAGCGACCCAAGTACTCAAGCATTTTGAAGAAGAGAACATATATCGGTCGGCTTCTTTTCTCAGTCTGTCCAAAGTGTCTTTGATGTCTAGACATCATGTCACACCTCCCGTTTCGGTCACTCCTCTGGCATACTGTAATGCTCCAGGCAACCTTTCAAAGATGCGACGGTAGTGTTCAGAAGTTCTGAGAAGTTCTGAGTGGCTACCCACGCCCACGAGACTGCCCTTGTCGATTACAACTACTATGTCTGATTCAATTAGTGTTCTGAGTCTCTGAGTGACCGTAATACTCGTTCTATCTTGCATCACTTCATCTAACGCCTTTCGCAACGAATACTCAGTTTGCGCGTCAATTGCAGATACGGAATCGTCAAGTAGGAGAAGCTTTGGATCATGTAAAATCGTTCTAGCAATAGCCAGTCTCTGTCTTTGCCCACCACTCAACGTCATTCCTCGTTCCCCTATTCTAGCATCATATCCATCAGGCATTACCGAGATAAATTCATGAGCTTGTGCCCGTTTGGCTGCTTCAATCACTTCTTTATCACTTGCAAGCATATTTCCAAAGGCTATATTATCCCTGATGCTCATCCTGAATAAGAAAATGTCTTGTTCAACTAACCCAACAGCTTTCCTGACTTTTCTCGTATGAATAGTCCTAAGATCAATGCCATCGATTAGAACACGACCTTCTGTAGGATCATATAATCTCAATAGCAACTTCAGAATCGTGCTTTTTCCTCCCCCAGGTCCACCAATAAGGGCGACTCTTGAGCCCCCAGGTATCCTGAGATTCAGATTCTTTAACACGTAACTGCTATTCTTACCATTATTGTTTGCATAACCAAAGTTTACGTTTTCAAATACAATATCTCCAGCCCAGTTTACAGTTAGACGGGGTTCTTCGGGTTCTTTCATCGGATCCTTCCAGTTTAAAATATTAACGATTCTTTGGGCGTTTACGTAGCCGCCTCTAATTTCAAGCAGGAATCTTGGCAATATCCAGCCAGCAGCATCAAGTGCAATTAAAAGTCCTACTGCTTGAACAAGTGTACCTACAGAAAAAATACCATTTAATACCATAAAAGAGCCATAAATAAAACATAACCCAGTAACAGCAGTCATTATGAGAGCAGGGCGGTAGAAAGCAGTCAAACGCCCCTCGCGTGTTTGGATATGTTGATACTCTGTTGAAACCTTGCTAAACTTCTCATTCTCGTATTTTTCTGCGCCAAAAGCTCTCACAACTTCAATTCCTCGAAAGACTTCTTGCGATGTGGCAGTTAATCGTTCGTTCTGTTGAGAACGAGCACGTCTAACAGGTTCAACTGTGATTGCATATCGGTATGCAAAAAAGATGTAAAGTGGTATCCCAATCACTGCAATAATTCCGAGCATTAAATCGATTATCCAAAGGAATACAACGGTAATGGCGAAGGAACCTAGTACAGAGATAATGGTTCGTAACGCCGGATTTAATGAGAACCGTATCCAGCGAATATCCTGCATAGAAACTGCAAGTAACATCTTACTATCAACTTGATCATGAAATGTCATGCTATTGTCACTAACAACCTCAAAAAATTCTTGTCGAGCATCACGCTCCCATCGAAGAACCATAACAGCGAAAGCATAACCCACTGCGAAGATCGTTGCGAATAGACCTCCAGCGATTCCAAGAATCATGAACACAAACATCATAAAACGGGGCGTTAATTGATTGGATAATGCTAATTCATCAATTGCTTGGCCTAAGATGATTATTGGATATGCTTGAAGAAGTGAAGCGAGAAGTGCAAGCCCAATGGATACTATTGTTACACCAGGATATCGCAGAAGGGCCGATAACTGATAAGATAATGCACTTTTGTACTGTCCTTTTACCATTATATCCACTCTAACCGTTTAAAATCTTTATGAGTTGCATAGATGGGACAAATGAATACTACAAACATACTTTGATTAGGCATCTCATTGTCATAAATAAATCATTTGAAATTGACATTTCAATGAAAGAATGTGACCAACATGACACCTGATTTGATTTAAGTAATTTGTTTATTTCCATTTTGTGAACAATACACCAATGCTTAATTGCTCAAGATATATCAATATAATTTATATATGAGTTAAGGGGATATTACAGGACAGTTTTAGCTTATTACCCGAAATAGAGAATTATTCGATATGCGCCTTTGATTTACACAACTATAAGGCAGCTCAGTAAGATCTAGAGGGGGGATTTAAATGAGCACTAAAAAAAGAAAACCATTTTAATACTAATAAGTTTACTTTTACTTCTATCGTCGATCTATTTATTTCCGAATCCAACGATAGCCCAAGAAACTGTTATTTCTTCGTTTACTTCTCCAGGGACTGATCCACATGGATTAGCGTGGGATGGAGACTACCTGTGGAATGCTGATAACGATGATGACAAGCTTTACAAGCTAAATCCGTCTACTGGCGCGGTCGTCGACTCCTTCTCTTCTCCAGG
>Ga0180438_10004101_pt1 | contig 21262 bp, 17 predicted proteins | sample SS_ome_12_FD_132455 | JGI IMG/M metagenome (GOLD analysis project Ga0180438, IMG submission 132455) | Hypersaline lake sediment archaeal communities from the Salton Sea, California, USA - SS_3_D_2 metaG | ecosystem: Environmental > Aquatic > Non-marine Saline and Alkaline > Hypersaline >... | reverse complement strand
GATGCAGTTTGAATCAGAAGTAATGGCGGCTGAATACAAACTGAAAGAACAGTTTGCTCAAAACGAACACATCCGAAAAATGCGCGAAATCGAAGCTACTAATGCAGGAAAGGTTGATGTTGCGCAAGTTAATAATGAGCAGAAGAGCTAGTTATGCTGAAAAAATATTGAAAATAATTGCGTTATTATTTGGAATTGTTCTAAATAATGATTATCTTTGTAACCGATTTTATAATCACAACTTAAATTTAAGACTATGCCAGAACCAAAAGACCCCGTAGCACAAGCTATGGCAGACGCAGCAGGAGTGAAAATCGTCACTGATACTGATCCGGTTGATCCAAAACCAGCTGACCCAGTAGACCCAGTAGACCCTAAGCCAGCTGATCCAGTAGACCCTAAGCCAGCCGATCCGGTTGATCCAAAGCCTACTGATCCTGTCGATCCCAAGCCTGCTGATCCGGTTGACCCAGTTGATCCAAAACCAGCTGATCCGGTTGACCCAACGAAAACGATACCAACTGACCCTGCGCCTGCCGATGATTTCGGGACGCTGTTATCAGAGAAGACCGGGGGAAGATTCAAGAGCATCGATGAAATTGATGCCGCACTCAAGGAAGTACCTGAGTCAGCATACGCAAACGAACAGATTGCAAAGCTGAACGAATATGTTTCCGGAGGTGGAAAGTTTGAGGACTTCGTTAGAACTCAGACTGTAGACTATAGCAAGATGTCCGATGCGGACGTTCTAGCAGCAAGTATGCAGACTTTTAATGACGATGGACTCTCTAAAGATGATATACAATTTCTGCTAACTCAGAAGTACGGCGTTACTGAAGACGCTTCGGCAGATGCGAAAAGACTCGCACAGATTAGCCTGAAGCAAGACGCCACTCAAGCGCGAAAAGCGCTCCTTGAGCACCAGCAGAAATGGTCAGTGCCGCAAAATCCTGATCAAGGTACCAATGCGACTCAACAGGCCGGACTCGAAAAGTGGAAGGGAGACTTATCCAAAGGTGTAGACTCGACTGCAAAAGTTGAGATCAAGATCACTGACGATATTTCCTTCGACTTCAATTTGGATGACACAGCAAAAGCCTCTATTAAAGAGAAATATGCTGATCCGAGGCGATTCTTTGACCGCTACAAGAATGCAGATGGAACAGACAATGTTGCAGCCTTCATTCGTGACATGGCAATACTTGAAAACTTTGACTCTATAGGCCCAGCACTCGCTGCCTACGGTAAAAGTGAAGGGAAAGACGGCGTACTCAAAGACCTCAAGAATCCTAAATTCGTAGCTCCGGGTTCACAGAAACCTGTTGATCCTGCTGCATCCATCGCGGAGCAAGCGGCGAAACAGATATTAGGATAAACAATTTTAACACTCAAAACTGAATAACAAATGGCTTTTTTTAGTGCAGTACCCTCTGTAGCTCAGCAAGCAACGACTCAGAACTACGTTAGTTCTATCGACTTTCTGGACTTGATTCACAAACCAGACGTAGGCGAGAAACTCGTTAAGCGTTATGGAACTCAGTCGCTTACTGGTTTCATTGACATGGTTGGTGGAAAGCAGCCCGTAGCGGCTTATAAATATTCTCACTTTGAAGAAGATTGGCTTCACCAAACGCTCACCGTAGCGAATGATGCAACCCAAGGTGCTTCTTCAGACGGTACCATTGCTGGTGGTTACATCCTTGATGTATCTGCTGCTGATGATGCTGACACTTCTCAAGACGAGCAGGACTACACTATTGTACGTCCAAACAACGTTGTCGAGTTTGAAAACGGACAGGTAGCTCTCGTAGCTGGTGTATCCGTTAATGGCGGCGCTTGGAGTCTTGTTTCTGGTTACACTACCGCAGAAAGTGTCTCTGCCGCTAACCAATGTTTAATCCTCGTTCTTCCTTATGACGGAGACGATACCGATGTTGCTAACGTTGTTAACGGAAAAGCAATCATCACTGGTTTCGAATTCAAGGAAGGAACTGACCAGCCTGACGGTCTGACTCCTAACGTGATCAAGTATGAAAATACTGTTATGATCATCAAGGAAGCTTACGAAGTTACTGGTTCTGAAGCTACCAACGCAACTTGGTTTAAGGTTGAAGACCCCGGAACTGGTAAGAGTGGATGGCTGTGGTATCTGAAGGGTGAAGGAGACACCTACCAGCGTTTCAACGACTATGCAGAAATGCAAATGTTAGTTGGAGAGCAAGTAGCGTCTGCTGCAACCGTTCTTTCTGGACTCGGAATGTCCGGTACCGAAGGTCTGATCACTTTCGCCCAAGGTGGAAATGATATTGGATATGCAGTTTCCTACGATAAGGATGACTTCCGTTCGACTACCATTACTATGGACAAGAACAGAGGTGCCAAGGAAAACAGCATGTGGTGTGGTCTTACTATTTCTGTTGACATCGATGATAACTTCTTCGACTACTTCGACGCTGGTGGCGCAAGCTTCGGTACTTTCGAAGGTAGTGGTGAGAAAGCTGTAGCAATGGGCTTCCGTTCATTCAACTACGCTGGATACACCTTCCACAAGAAGTCTTACGATGCCTTCAATTACACCCAAATGTTAGGGTACACGACTGTAGGTTCTGCCGACAGTAAGTACCGTACTATGGCTCTGTTGATTCCCGGTGATTCACAAATCGACCCTGTATCTCGCGAGAGTATTCCTTCTCTGCAAGTAAGGTACAAGGAAGCTGGTGGATACAGCCGTGAGATGGAGCACTGGTTAACTGGTGGTGCTGTGCTGGCACAGAAGACCAATGGGATTGATGAACTGAAGTGCAACTACCGTACGGAGCGTGGTTTCGAAGGGTTCGCGCCTAACAGGTTCGCTCTGATCACTAAGAACTAGGTTCTTTTTATTATACGCAGGGGGGCTTCGGCCCTTCTGCTTTTTTTAATTATATACTATTTTAGACATGAGAGAAAAAGAAAACGTTGCCCCTCTAGGTGGCATGCTGAAGTCGCGACATTTCAAATTAACGAAACGTAATGCAAAACCCGCCCTTACAGGCAGGCATTACCCGTCGATCAAAGTACTTCCTAGTGTAGAGGAAATCTACGATCCCACAACAAACAAGACTCGCACCATCCGTTATGCGGTAGGAGAGTCGAGTATTTACAAGGACGAACAGCCACAGGTGGTTGTTAAGTCCGATATCATCTTCCAGAACGGTTCAATAATCGTTTCGCACACAAACCCCTCGCTGATTGAGTTCCTGACTCTATCTAACCACAATGCCGACAACCCTCACAGGAAGACGGAGAAACAGGTTATGTTTAAGGAGCTGAACCCAGCCAAGGACGCTGAGAAATCACTCGAATTGGAAGAGGCTGTTGCAAGAGCTAAGGCTCTCGTATTCACCCTGCCATTCGACGAGATCAAAGGTTACGCAAGGGTTTGCGGTGTTAATGTGAAGAGAAGCGCTGCCGAGATCAAGCACGACATGGTTACCTTAGCCGGGAAAGACCCAAAGGGATTCATGGCTGGGCTTGACGATCCTCTTACAAAAAGACAGCAAGTTATCATGGATGCTTGCACAGTCAGTGTACTTGAGATCAGTGGAAAAGGGGCTTTCTGGAAACATGGTGACACGAAGAATCTTATTACTCCAATCCCAGCCGGACAAGACGGCATCGTTTGGTTTGCCGAATGGACAATGACCAATGAGGATGGAAAGGATGTCTTCAAGGAGATCGAAAAGAAGACTCAGACACTTATGGCATAGACCATTATACCTATTTACAGAGGGGGGCAATTTTTGTTCCCCTTTTTTTTGTTTTTCTCGATTATTTTTCGTACATTTGTCACACAGAAAAAAACATGGAAAAATTAAGAGCACTCACGGAAACGCTAGTTGATATGAAGACTATTGCAGTACCAGTATCGACTGGGATGAAGGAATATAAGGTTGAACAAGGGTATGCTATGGCTATGGCTCTTAAAAATAATGAGGATGTCGCTGTAGCACAGGCATTCATGTCGGCAGGAACCGTATTCCCATATCATGCACATGAATCATCAGAAGAGGTACTTGTAGTATACAAGGGTAAAGTAACTGTTATTACCGACGAAGGAAGGAAAAGATTAAAGGCTGGAGACTCTCTACACATCCGCAAAGGTTGTGGTCACTTACTTCATGCAAAAACAGATGTTAAAATTATAGCTATTACTATCCCACCGGATGCAGTAGCTATGCCTAAAATGAATGAAAATGGACAATAGCAGGATTCAGGCAGAATGGATGAAGGAGGTGTATGGAGAGTTTCAATCTGTGCATAAAGCTATCGCTGATAGCAAGGAGGATTTACTTAAGCAGCTAAACTCCAACAGGGAGGAATTCGTTATCTTCAAAACAAAGGTTAACACAAGGACGGCTTTGATCTCGGCATCTATAGGTGCTGTGGTATTGATCTCCTCTCTATTACTAAACATAGCCGCCATAAAAGACAGGCAAACAGCCAAGTCTGAGCCTGAACCAATAGAATTAGTTGAATAATGGGATTAATAACAGAAGATAACGGTCAGAAGAGCATAACAAGAATCATTTTCTTGATAGGTTCACTATGGGCTATGGCTCTAACAACGTATCTCGCCCTCTCAGGCACAGAACCCGGAATACTGATTGCCGTATTTGGTTCACTGCAAGGGACATATGTTGGCTTGAAGCTTGGTCAGAAACCAATGGAACAAAAGAAATAATTATGGCAGCACTAGGAGTGGATAAAGTATACAGGTTCGTCCAGTTCGTATCGAACAAGGAGTCGCGAGGCTGGATAGACCCGGAGGAATTCAATGTGAATGCTGAGCTTGCAAATATCGTAGCATACAGCAAACGCGAAGCGGTCTTTCTTCAAACAAAGAAGATTCTGAATGACCTCAGACCATTCATGAAGGTGAGTCCAGCAATCACTCCGGCTACCGGACTGTGCGCATACCCAGCTGACTTGAGACATTTCACGTCCGGATGGATGGATGCAGACTTCGAGCCAATAACGGAACTCGTTCAGGCAGAACTAGGTAAAGTGATGACGAGCACAATCATTGCACCAACAGCATCATATCCAGCTGGCGTACAGAGAGATACAGGGTTTCAGCTTTATCCTACCACGATATCTGCTGATATCAGAATGGAATATCTCGCCTCTCCAGCGGCACCAGAATGGGGTTACACTATAGTAAGTTCCCGTCCGGTTTACGCTTCCGGATCATCTACCGACTTCCAATTCGATGAAGTTATGTTCCTTGAGATCGCAATGCTGATTCTATCGAACTGCGGAATTAATCTCGGAATGGAGAATGTGGCACAGTATGGAATGGCATTTAATAAGCAAGGATAATGGCAACAAAGAAACAAATAGCAGAACAGGCTCTAAGAATCATTCAGGGAGGCCATATTAAGCCCGATAACCCTGCGGATATACGTGAGGTCATGCTACACTTAGATCAGCTCAGAGACGCTCGCTGTAGGCTCGACACGCTTAATAATGTCAAGGGCGGAAGCTACGAGGTCGCTGAGGACTATTTATCTATAGTTACAGGGACGGTTACTGGTGGGCTAGTCGCTCTACCACAACCAGCTCTCGACCTACAATGGGGTCTTGGGTTGTATCAAGTGAGTCCAACTTCCGATCTCGAAGAGGCTTATGGTATAGTTCCGCCCGGACACGCTGCATTGATGAAGGGAACCGCCGCTCTGGAGAGAGCATCGAAGGGTTTTTGCTGGTTGATAGCCGGGAATATATATTTCAAGAACGTAATCGATACCACTGGTGTTACGATTTGGTACGTGCCAAGCTCTAAGAGTATTGCAGAGGATGCTGATTACCCAGTACCGCCAGATGTGGAAGCAGAATTACTACAACAATTAGTCCAAGTGTTCGGAATCCAGCAGCAAGCTCCGCATGACGAACTTGAGGACGGTCAAAAATAAGAAGCATGATTACATTAGATGAAGTCGTACGCAGTGTATTAAGTGAAGAGGGCAGGAATACTACCCACGAATATCTTCGCTATCTGAATATTGCCAACAGAGGGCTGAAGCAGTTGACCTTTGATGTTGTAGGTGATACTCAAGTAACCCTGCTTGCTGTAGATGAAGATACACTCAGGGCTGATCTGCCTACCGGATTCATCAGTCACTCCTTCGTTGGTCTTGTCGGGAACGACGGGTACCTACATTCTCTCGGAGCAAGACGCGACATTCCCAAGCTTGGAGCCGCTAATGCAGCCGCTCAGATTGAAACCATCGGAACAGACAGGTTTGGTGGTGTATTTGGAGCTGGTGGTGGTCAGAACGAGAACGGATATTACCAGCCAGAGGTTGATCGTGAAAACAATCAAATGATCTTTGCCGCTACTGAATCCGGCGCTATCGTGTACCTTGAATACGTTTCCGATGGAAGTGTTGCAACAACCAATGAAACCGTTATTCCGGAATACGCGGAGGAAGCACTCATGTCATTCATTTACTGGAAGTCAATTCAGAAGAAAAGAGGCATATCTCTTAGCGAAAAAGCCCTAGCAAAACAGGACTTCTTTAATGAAAAGAGATTAGCCAGAGCGAGAATTTGCAGCTTCACTAAAGAAGAGGCTCTACAGACAGCGAGAAAAGGATTCAAACTTAGCCCGAAATTATAATGCCTCAACTACCAGACATTAAGCTCTTCAATAAGGGTATGAATAAAGACACCGATCCAAGGTTCCTTGGACAGGGTGAATATGTCGATGCCCTTAATATCATGACGTCCAACTACTTAGACGGGGCGACAGGATCATTAACGAATTTCCCATCCATTCAAAGACTGAGCACACTGGGGTATACGATCCTTGGTTTATTCAAGGATGAGCATGAAGATAAGCTTTATGTGTTCGCCTCAAATGGCACAACCGGAAGGATTTATACTTATACGACTGAGACTGACACGCTTACTACAGTGCTGTCAACCACCGAACTTCCTTGGGACACTGACACCATCATCAAGGCAGCGAACATTACCGACAAGATTATCATCTGGACTGATGGTGAGAATGAGATCGGTATGTACGATCAGAATATAACCTACGGCACGATTACATCAGACATGCTGACATTGGCTCAGGTTGCTCCGCTTGAGGAACCCGGAATCACTATGGTTGCTGACACGGCCTACAGGACAAATAATATTGTAGGGAAGTACCTTCAGTTCAAATACAGGTTCGTGTTCAAGAATAAGATGCGCTCGACATTCTCGCCGATAAGTAACGTTGCGTATTCCGGTAACGACTACGATGCTCCGTACGCTATGGCTGGTATTGAGACGTCCGTGAATGCCATAGATATTGTTATGAGCGGCGACAATTCTAACGGACTTGTTGAACATATTGAAATAGCTGCGCGGTCAGGAAATAATGCAGACTTCTTTATGATCAAGAAGCTTGAGGCTGATGGCACCTTCCTTGCTGGTGGTACACAGACATGGAGATTTTACAATGACGGCCTGTATGAACCGCTTGAGATTCAGGAATCAAATCAACTATTCGATGATTGTCCAAGGGAAGCAAAAACACTTGAATTTGCGGAGAATAGGGTTATAGTTGGAGATTCGGTTAATGGATATGATAAAGTCGATGTTGATTATGATATCGAAGTTCTGTATGGTGACCAAATCGATCCATCAACCAACTCATATGAATCAGATGATGCTGGACTACTTGCTGACGCGACGTATATAGCAGCAGGAGGCGGAGCTGTAACCCCAAGGTCTGTTCTGAATAGTGCCTCAATGCTACAGGCATTCTTTGCATACTTCGGCTACAGTTCATTAAATACCGGAGATATAATAAGCATTACCGGGAAAGAAATACCAAATCCAAGTGGATACTCTCCTGACCCCGAGCATCCTTTCGGCTACCTATCAATTCAGATTACGCCATTTGAAACATGGACAACGCTGTATAACAGATTTATGGATGTTGATTTTTATTCTGCGGAATACGGCGGATATCTTGACTTCATGGATTTAGGATTGATCCCACCAGACCCTCCGGTTGGTAATGATAAATTCACCATTACATTAAAGCAGGGCGGTCACGAAAAGACTTTCAAATCAGGTTCTTGGTATAATATTGGTCTGCAATATTACGATAAATACGGTCGCACAAACGGCGTTCAGATTCAAGATGAATCAAGGGCATACATTAAGGCAATTTGCGAGAGAGGTTTAACTCCGGGTAGTTATGCTGGTGCGGGAGCGGCAACAATTAAGGTAACGATCAATAATGCTATGCCTAGTTGGGCTGAGACTGTTAAGGTGGTTTATTCGAGGGCGAGTACTTATGATCAGTCGATACAGGTAGCAACTCGCGGAGCTTCTGTAGTAGGCTCTGTCTGGATCGATATAGGAAGCATACAAGAGTGGAATGAGGCTCATGGTGGAAATCTCGCTTATCAATGGGAAAAGGGAGATAAAATAAGGGTTGTTTCATGGTCAAGCATCACAAATCCATTAACAGAATGGCCCGACTCATTACAGGAGGCTGAGATTGTAGATGCAGGAGCCGAACATGCATATGAAACTGGCTACTACGCTATAGCCGTTCCACCTTTCGAGAGTCAGGTGGATGCCGCAGCCACAGCATCGGCTCTAAGTAATGCCATAATCGAAATATTCAGACCAAGTAAAACCCTTGATGCTGCTCAGTCTATTTACACTGAAGCTAATTTTATAGAAGGATCGTCTGACACTATAGCTGGGGATGCTTATCTGAAAAGCCGTATCGATTGGCCTCATGGTTATGATGTTCCCCCCTTGGCTGAATCAAATATTGTATTCGAGAGCTATGACATATCGGACTTTAACGACTCGGAACATTACGACAAGGGTAGGTCTACGGCGATAGTCAATCAAGAAGAGACTCGTAGGTTTGCAACGCTTTCATATTCAGAGGTTATTATACCTAACACCGAGATTAATGAGCTGAATAGATTCTATCCGGATGTGAATTATGAGGAATACAATAAAGCATTCGGAGCTATTAAGCACCTCCACAGCGAGGGCGATCACCTTCTTATGCTTCAGGAAGATAAAGCCTCTAAGGTATTCGTAGATAGGTCATTGATGTATGACGGGCAAGGGAATGCGACTGTGCTGAATACCCAAACAAGGGTTCTATCAGAGTCAGTGCCTTATGCTGGAGTCTACGGAATTCAAGATCACAGATCATTCCAAGCAATCGGTAACAGGCGTTACTGGGTTGACTTGGCTCGCGGTGTGGTTGTCCGATTGAGTAACAATGGCATCGAGGAGATTTCGCGCTACGGAATGCGTGGCTGGTTCTCTGATATGTGCAGAACGAGGATGGAAGCTGGTGAGACTACGGCTTACGGCGCTTATGATATTCAGAACGACCTATATATGCTATACTTCGGTACGGGAAACACCGTTGTATTTGACGAGAAGAACAATGCTTGGTCTACATTCACTGACATTGTAATACCAGCATTCGCAACATACATGAACAACAGGACGTTCATCATCTACACGAACTATCTGTGGGAACTGAACTACGACGGAGTGAAGAATACACAGCGCGTATCTGGAGGAGAAACAGCTAAGACGTCTACGATTAAGTTCGTAAGCAACGTCGAGCCAACTGTTCTGAAGAACTATCTGGCTCTCCATCTGGATTCAACTCACGCTATGGATGTTTCAATCTCAACTGACGCCATCGGTGGAGGAACGGCTCAGCTGTCAACGCTGCTGACTACAGACTTCGCACAGAGGGAGCAGGAATTCCATGCATCGTTCTTAAGGGATGCTAATACTCCGAATGTAACGTACCCACTCATAAGCGGCGATACAATGAAGGGGAAGCATGCTGAAATAGAACTGACCCTACAAACGAATGAAGACCTACTTATCAGAATGGCAAAAGTTCTGGTTTCCAAAGGATAAATTTGGAATTGTCAGGAATTTTACTTATCTTTGTAACTTATAAAAATATTACGATATGATCGGATCAATAATGACGGCAGCGCAAGGAGCGCTCGGAATCGGGCAGACAATCGCCGGGATGGTTAAGAAAAAGCCAGCGATCCCCGAATACGATATTCCACAGGAGATTTACGAGAACATGACTGATGCCGAGTACTGGGCGATGCAGGGACTTCCTGACGCGCAGAGGGAGCAGTTCATTCAAGAATCAAAGCGTACCGGAGCAACCGCACTGTCACGAAGCGCCAGCCGTAAAGGTGGACTCGGCCTCGTATCCTCTATCGCTCAGCAAGAGAGGGATGACGCTACGAACCTACTGACAATGGACGCTCAGGCTAGAATGAGTAACCTCGACAGGGTGTTCCAAGCCAGAGAGAATGTAGCTCGCCACAAGGACATTAAGTATGAGATGGATAAGGAAGACGCCATGAGGGAGCGTGAAGAACGCGATGAGCTTATCGGTTCAGGTCTACAGAACATTATGGGTTCCGGGGCAACATTTGCCGCAATGGATGCTCAGTCCGACTCAGAAGGCGGTATCTTCGAAGACTTATTCGGGTCAAAAGAAGATAGGCTTGGAAAAAGAGCAGACCGTAGAGCGAATAGGGATTGGAGAAAAAACCAGTAAGTAGCTGATCTAGCCGGAATTACATTGTAACAGTTACGAAACGTTAAAGAATAGAAAAGAAAAGATAAAGAATATTATGCCGATCATACAAGCAACAACTCCAACGAAAGCAGGCTGGGCGCAATCATTTGACACGTCCGGCCTTGCTGCTGTAGCTGCTCAGGAGAGAGATAGGAAGAATAAACGACTTCAGCAATTAATGCAGGAGTATGACACCAAGGGTATCTGGGAGCGCGACACTGAATACATCCAGAACAAGATAAATGAGGTGAATCAGTTCGCTATGGAGCACTCGAAGGAGCTTGCCAACCCGTCTCGTAACATGAAGACGTGGCAGGAGTTCGAGAAAATGAAGAGTGGTGTGAAGAATGCAGTCACTTGGTCTATCGGCGCTAAGGAGAAGTTCGACAAGGGTAATCAGCAGTATAATAATTCCAAGTTCGGAATGTATATGACCGACAAGAATAGGGATTTACTGTTCAATTACTCGGAAACCCCTACTGCTGAACAGTATGAGAGCGGTGAAGCGTTCGACGATCCAATGAAACAATTCGATGCAAACCTCGATATCAGACATCAGGACTATGTTGATATTGCTGGTACCTTTATGAATGAAGTAGCTCCGGAAGCAACAGGTGCTACTGAAGGTGGAAGGAATGTCGTTGAGAGCAGATACGAGATGGACTTACCCGGACTGACCGACGCCCTCCGTGTGGTATATAATGCTGATACGTTAGAAGGCGCTTCAGTGAGAAAGCAATGGGGTACTGTAGAGGAAATGGCTCAGGATGTGTCTGCGATGACGAATAAGCCATCCGAATACAACTTGGTAGCCCCAAGGTCAACTGGAGCCGGAAGAAAGAAAACTAAGGCCGATATGGAGGCTGAGGGTGCAATTAGTAACGTACCTAAATCAGGGTATACCGGAACTGAAACTTTATACGATGAATCCGGGACTGTATTGAAGGTGAAAGACCCATCTACCAACAAGCGTAAGAGTGCCGTTTCTCAATACGGATTCTCTACCGTTGGCGAGGTCGCTCAGATTAATGCTGATCACATCCTGAAGGTTCCACTGACAATCGCTTACTCACACAACCAAGGAAGAATGCTTGATGCTGGTGAGGGTAACAAGTACACCCATCAGATTGTGAGGGAGGTGCGTGACGGTCACGTTGCTGATAAGAAGATCGAGATCACGTATACTGATGATAACGGAAAGAAAGTCAAGAATGTATACGAGAAAGGCGAGCCACTTCCTGATATAGCGAAGATGAAGGCGGACGGCAAGATCAGTCAGTCCAAGTATGACACGTATGTATTGGCTTCAAGGAAGGAGAGGCTGGCTACAGTACAGGCAGCGTCTGCGCCGCAGGGTTACTTCGATAAGGCTGAAGGTCAGAAGTATCAGGACACTATGGCTGATACAAAGAACGAATTCCTTACCGTTCCTTACTACACCATCCAGAATCAGTTTGAGGCTAGGATGAAGATGGAGTACGGACAGGATTACGATGTCAATGCTTATCTTCCAAGCGAAGAAGGTGGTTTAGGAATAATGGATATTGACTAAATACAATTAAATGAGCGATCCGCAAAAATACACGATTGACGAATCAAAAGTTCGCAAATTCTATAACAATCTAATCAGAACAGGGCGTGTTTCCGATGTTGATTTAGGTAGTGAGGATGACTTTATAACTAAGATTAGCGGTGATCCTATTAGGCTTAATAAGGTGAGGACTAACCTTATCGGCACTGGTAGGTTTTCAGAAGACGATCTTGGTGGATCGGAGACTGATTTCTCGCGTGAATTCTTAAAAAAAAACGACGCGCCACTTACTTCTTCGAAAAGCTCTGGTACTACTCAAGAAAAATCTTTACGTTCTGAGGAAACTGAGGAGCTGGATAACAGCGACTTAAACAATCACGACTACCTTAATGTAACTGATTATCAGGAAGGTGGAGCTGCTCAGCTCGCATCTGACCACAAGAATTCTGAGATAGCTGACGCTCAGGCTGAAGAGCTGCGTAAAGTTGTGAATAAGAACATGACTCAGGTTACGCATGATATCAGCAACACCATTGCCAAGGCTGTAGGCTGGATCAAACCCTCACAGGCTTACACTGGCGCTGAGGGACTCCTTGACAGGGAATCCGATCTTAAGAAGCACATGGATGATCTTGAGAAGGATATTCAGGAGAAACACAATCCAAAAAACATTCGACCACTTCGAATTATTGCTCGTCAACAGCTGGCCTTAGCCTTTAAGGATCAGTTCGTTGCAGACTTTAATGATCACCTGAAGCGTGACAAGACTGACTTATACACAGTTCTTGTTAAGAATCCGGAGTACATAAATGAATGGAGAAAGAATTATCGTCGTGACGTTCCCGGCGAAATCCTTGATGCAGCTGAAGCTGAGATTCGCAGCGGACTCAATAATGCCGTAATGCAGAATGAGAACGATAAGCACATCCAGCCGAAGGTTGATGGTTATATGAAGCGCGGTTATAGCGAAGAGGAGGCTTTCGGTCTTGTTCAAAATGAATACGAAATAGAGAAGGATAGGCACTTCAGGGCCAATATGCCTAAGAAGACCATTGAGAGATATGAAATCAATCAGGAAATGGATCGCCTTTACGCTGAGAAGCCGGAGGGATGGCAAGATGATGTCCTGAAACTTCAGAAGAGACAAGAGGCTATGGGGCCGACCATGTTTGACGAGAACATGAATAGGATTCGTATGCCTGAAGTTGAAGAGGAGGCTGAGAATGAAGCAGCCATCAACGAACAAATGGCCGACTTCCGCAAGTATAAAAGCTCGAAGGAAAGATTTGAGTTCCAGTACGATGAAGAGTTCAAGGTGTACCTTAACTTGAAGAGGGAGTCTGAAGCTGCTGCAAAAATGTACGCTGAGAAAGTTAGTCAACAGCAAATGAATCCGGGCACGCTTCTTAGAGGCCTGCTTGGTAAGGAAAAGGAAGAGGCTGAGACACTCGCAAGACAGCTTGATGCTCAGAAGGTTCGTGTAGATGCGCTCGGTCGTATCGTAATGGCAAATGAGAATATCGCATTAAAGGACAAGAAGGAGAAAGGATATTACCGTGAGGTATTCGTTGATGCAGTAAGGGACGCTAATTACGCTATGTTTAAGCAGAAGACAACTGAAGCCGAGGTAGTTGGTGAGTCTGAGGCAATTATGGCTAGTCTCAGTGAAGTCCTTACAGAAGAGGAACTTGCAAACGTTAAGCCTGACCTGAAAGAAGGTCTTGCTGAAAGTTCTGGATATATGCTGGACTTCGTGGCTAAGGTGGCTTTCGCTGAAGCAACTATGGGTGCCGCTGGAATACAAACCGGAGTGCGCTCGTTTAATACTGGAAGGAAAGTTGCATCCAGAATCAAAGCTGGTCAGCAAACATTTGCAAGCTCAAGATTTCAAATCAAGGCACTGAACAATCTGGAGAGTTTTGTTATAAAGGCCGGAATGAACGAGGTCAGGTTTGGTGCTGCCGGAGCTGATCCGGGGCATGGAGCCGCATTCCACGCAACGGAGACTGGACTCGGTAAAGTAATACCTATGCTGCTCACCAGAGGAAATAAGCATTTAGCAACAGCTGTTAATGCAATGGCTCGCAGTCCACTTACCATGACGATTTCAATGGAGACGGTTGCAGCCGCTCAGGGGTCGCTTCACGCGCTTGCTAACGATAAGCTTGTGTCTCAGGAGCTTCACGCTCTGTTCGGAGATATGACTGAATTCCAAAAACGTATAGCTATTGAACTGATGACCGGAGCAATGTTCGGCATGGGTGAGGTGGCGAAGGCGAGCAAAAGGGGTGTGTTTAAATCAACGCCGGAATGGATCACTGAACTTCAGGAATTGGCGCTTAAGAACGGTAGGACTGATGTTGCTGCCGAGCTTGGTAATATGAAGTACAAGATGATTGAATCTGATTGGGCTGGAAACGAGGCTAAGAGACTTCAGAAGAAGGTCGAATACCTTGTTAAAGAAGGTGTTGACGCGAAGGAGTTGTTCATCAGTCAGAAGTCTGGAATCAAGGGCACTGGAAACAGGGCTAGAATTGGCGAGATTAATAAGCAGTTCGAAATGAGAGCTGGTGAGGATATTGCTCTTTACGATAGAGTTTTAGGTGAAGGATCACTTGAAGCAATGCAGGCTAAAGCTAAGATACTCAAGAAGGCAGGGGTTGATATCGAAGGCCACTCTCCGGGTAACATTGAGGTATTGTACGAGCAGAAGATGCATACCAAAAAGTACGGCGTTAAAATAATGAAGCAGACCGAGCTTTATGAGATCGGTGCCCGTAGAAAAGAATTGAAGACCATTGAGAAGTCCTTAAAGAAGGAGAGTATCGGTGAAGGCTACACTGAGAGCACAGATGCGGAGCTTGCGATACGTAAAAGCAAGCAGATAGAGCGCTCTGAGGTGGAGCGTGAGTTTATGAAGTCATATAGACGTTCACGTAGAGACACTTCCAAGGATCGCCTTGATTACTGGAAGGAAAAGTACAACCAGAATGTTCGTGAGAAATGGGAGGGAACTGAAGCTGAGTCTCTTACTGACCAGATGATTGGTACCGTTGACAAGGCTATCAATATACATAAGCAGTCTGGAGCTGAGAAGGGAATCCACATTGATAAGCTCAATAAAGCCAAACAGATTCTCGAAAAATCCAAAAAGAACAAGAAAGCCCTGACAAATGAACAGGTTGACATATTGACTAAGCGTATTACAGACTCCCGTAATGCAGTCACCACTATCATGACGAAGAACTCAATCAATAAGGAGATTACCCCTCCAGAAGTGAAGAGTGATGATCGTCTTGATCCGGGTGCGGTTGATTCAAAGACCAGCTTCATTATGAAGGTGGCTGATATGTTGTTCAATAGAGGCCAGCTTGAGCGTGAATTCTACGGCGAAAAAGATCAGGTTAAATTCGAGAGGCTTCAAAAGAGGCTGGATGAATTCGATATGACTAAGCGCCAGACCGAGGAGATGCTGAAAAATAGGGAGAGTGAAGGCCAAGAGGGTCAAGACTTTACCATATATGAAGCGGCTAGGGATGCTATGAAGAACGGCGCTACTCACCAGAAAGCTCTGGAACGAAGAGCTGCGTTAAGGAAAGAGGCCGAGACTCGTACGCTGACCGAGAAGGAAATGCTTGAGTATGAGATGCTCAACTTCGTAGATAGCTCCAAGATGTCTAACTATCAGCTTGCTGAAGCTCACCGCGCAATCAAAGCGCTGAAGGAGCACGGTAAAACCGAGAAGGCTGTTCATGAGGAGCACCAGCAACTTAGAGATAGATACGCTAGGTATGAGGCTGTTAAGGTTATTGATCCGAAAGCTATTGATGTAAATGCCAAGCTGATTGAGCCGAACGGGAAAGCGCTTGGTAAACTGGCTGAATCTTGGAAGAGTGGTCGCTCATGGACTGAATCATTCCCAACTATGATGGAGTGGCTACAGTCAAGGACTCCGGGCCGTAAGGTGTTGGAAGGGCCGCTTCATAACTACACCAACAGAGCGCTACAGTCCGGAAACAACAAGGCTGCTGCCGTAGGTCGTCACGTTAAGAGAATGGTTGATATTGAGACTCGTCTATTCGGAGGCCCAAAGGAAGCTCAGAAGAAATTCAAAGAGTGGAGAAAGGAATACGACTTCGAGACTATGCGTAATGGATTGTCTGCTGCCTCTGAAAGAATGTCTGTTCAGGATGCTCTGACAATCAGGGCTTACGCTAAGCAGGCGGATCAGGCTATCACCTTTAAGAATAGAGGTTGGGATATCGACAGCATCAAGTTGCTGGAATCTCAGATAGAAAAGTTCGGTGGTAAAGAAGCTATGGAATGGGCTGATGCTGTTGTGAATGAGATACTTCCTGCCGTATGGAGCGAAGTGAATAGTCAATACAAGCTGGACATTGGAGCTGACCTTAGCTTGATCGAGAACTACTTCCCGGTTGTAAGGAAATTTGAGAAGGGAACATCTGCTGGCGATCCGTTTAGATTGCACGATGATCCTATTGCCAATATTCGAAGCACACATACATCGAGTAGCAAGGAGCGTAACCCTGATGCAGCGAACTGGTACAGGATTAAGAAGCCGAACGATCTGGCATTCAATGATCTAACGTACAGGCACGTTGACGCAAGCATGCAGTATGTTCATTACCAATCACTTGTGAAGGATATGAACTCTGTATTTCGTAATGATGACGTTGTGGGTGTAATAGAGAACAACTTCGGTTCATCTACCAACCAGTACATCAGCACCATGATCAATGACATGGCTCGCGGAAGACCCGGAGCTGAGTCTGTTCCTGCCTTTGATAAGATAAGAACGAGATTCATCCGTCATGCTATTGGAGTCAACCCATTACTGCTTCCTAAGCAGCTTATGTCATTCAATGCGTATCAGGCCGAGATGTCTCCAGCTGAGGCAGCTAAGTTCCTGAAGTACGCAGCTACAATGGATTTCGCTGTAATGGACGGACTATCTCGCTCACAAGACATTAAGCTGAGGTACGAAACGAGTCAGTGGAACAGGGATATCGCCCTGATCGATACTCAGTACGGAAGGGAATCATCCGGAAACAGCAAACGTGCTAGGATTATAAGAGGTAAGGGACTTGAAGCTTTCCGTAGAGAGAACATGAAGGACAACTCAATGGCTCTTACTAAGTACGGTGACTTGGCTGCTATCCTTTGGGGTGGACAGGCTATGTATCGTGTTCGCCTTGAGACGTATCAGAAGAAGGGATACTCAGCAAAAGAGGCCCAGCAGAGAGCTTACAATGATTTCATTAACGCCACTCGCAGGACTCAGCAGTCCGGAGCCGTTGAAGACCTCTCCCATGTTCAGAAAGGGACTGTAGGGAAGTTCATTACGCAGTTTAAGAACGCGCCTCTTCAGTATCTACGCGGTGAGCGTACGGCAATGACCAATATGTATGAGGGAGTACGTCAGAATGATGCGGCAAAGTTTGCTAATGGAATGAAGAACTTCGTTCTTTATCACTTTATCCTTCCTCAGACCTTCCATGCTGCATCGAACGGATTCTACATTAATCAGGATGAATCATGGCTGGATGACCCGATGACACTTGCGGTTGCTATAGGTGGTAGTTTATCTTACTACCCTATCGGTGGGGCATTCCTTGAGTCGATGATATCAAAACAAGTCACTGGTGACGCCTTTGCTCCATCCATCGGAGTTGGTGAGGGAATCGCTGACGATATCTGGAGTGTACTTGAGGGTGGAATTGAAATGATGAACGAGGCTAGTGATCCGGGGCAGTTCAAGTTCGGTCAGGATGATCTATTCACTGGACTGAATGCTATTGGACTCGCTACGGGTGTAGCAACCAACTGGCCTATCAACTTCTATAAAGGAGTGTCAGCGTTTACCTCTGGAGAAACCGATGATCCAAGAGCGCTTGGTGGATATTCAGAATACTCTCGTGGTGACTACGATAGGAGTGACCTCTGGCCTATTATCAATAAGCACAGTGAGAAGAACGGCGGAACCATCGATTCGATGATTGAGGAATACGTTGGTGAGAATAAGATATCAGACTTCGAGAAGATTCAGGCAAGGCTGGAGAAGGAGTACATTATGTACGAGAGGTTCGGTGGATATGACCGTCATGTAAACTACGCATATAGCCTTAAGAACAGTAAGCAGCAATCAAGATACATGTACGACCTGTACAAGAGAAGGGTTGAGGGTAAGCGCCCACTGAGACAGAACGTTTCACTGAAGGGAATGCTTGAGGCTGCTAAGATGGCTGACCCTGAGTTCTTTGATATGGTTGAGGAATGGGCAGGGTACGGAGTTGTGAGTGATCAAGCTCTGGACATGTTCAACACAATGGTAGACGAAGGCTTCGAGGAGGCTTACGAATACTAAAAATAATCAGTGATTTTCTTGGAATTCTCGATAATTTTGCTTTCCTTTGCAGAAATAAAAAAAGAGACATATGGGACGATTAACACATTTGATTATTCACTGTACCGCTACACCAAAGGGCAGGCACGTTGACGCTGACGATATAATTCGCTGGCACACAAGCTCCAAGGAGATGGGTGGAAGAGGATGGAGCAGGGTCGGGTACTCTGACATGATCTATCTGGATGGAGAACTTATCAATCTAACGCCGTTCAATCAGGACAGTAAGGTTGATAATTGGGAAATGACATGGGGCGCTAAAGGTATGAATGCAGTCTCTCGCCACGTAGTATACGTCGGTGGTCTGGAGTATGATTACGAAACGCCGCTGGATGATGATGACCAGCCGGGATATATGGCAGCAGACACCCGCACCGAAGCTCAGCTGCATGCGATGGAAATCTATGTTAAGTATATGATTCTCAGACATCCTCATATCAAGGTTGCTGGGCACAATCAATTTGCGGCGAAGGCGTGTCCTTCTTTTAACGTACCGAAGTGGCTCAGATCAATAGGGATTCCTGAGAAGAATATACATGACTAAGACCGAAGCGCTCGAAGAGCATATAAAATCATTGGATCAAGAATTGGAAGAGGTTTACAGACAACTGGGACTATTCCGCAAAAACAAGTGTTATGCCGAGAAACAAAATAGTCGGGAAGAACAAGCGCTCCAAAAGTAACAAGGCCACTGGTCGTGATTACAAAAAGGAGGCAGCTACCAATAAGAAGAACCAGAAGAAACGTCAGGCTCTCAACAAGATAGCCCGTAAGAAAGGTGAATACGGGAAGAAACACAAGAGGGGTCTTGATCGTAGCCATAAGAAGGATGGTTCAACTGTATTGGAGAAACGTTCCGCTAACAGAGCAAGGCAGGGAGCAAACGGCAAAAGCACAAAAAAATAGCATATGAGCATAAAGGAATATGGAAAGCGCCTTCGTTTAAGCCCGAAGGAAGTTGAATTGATTGAGAAACTAAGAGCGGAGGATGACGAGAGGAGAGTGCTGATAATTGGAGACTTACATGCTCCATTCATAAAGGAAGGATATCTTGAACACTGTATAGACGTAGCTGAAAAGTATAACACCAATCACACCATATTCATAGGTGACATCATCGATAACCACTACAGTTCCTTTCATGGGACTGACCCTGATGGATACAGCGCAGGAGAAGAGCTTGACAGGGCCGTAGACCAGATCGGTCTTTGGTACGAGGCTTTTCCGGAAGCTGATGTAGTCCTTGGGAACCATGACCGGATCATTGTGCGTAAAGCATTTTCTGCTGGCGTATCAGAGAGATGGATCAAGGGATTCGATGAAGTACTTGACACCCCGAACTGGAATTTCGATCTTCAGTTTGAGTATGACGGCGTTATGTACATTCACGGTGAGGGTGGCGGCGGAGAGAAGGGTGCCCTAATGAAGGCTTTGAACAGACGTAAGAGCGTCGTACAGGGTCACTGGCACACTTCGAACCACATTAACTGGAACGTATCTGAGGTAGACCGCTTGTTCGGGATGCAAATCGGATGCGGGATCGATGATAAGGCATACGCACTTGCCTATGCGAAGTATAACATTAAGAAGTCAATCCTGTCATGCGGGGTAGTACTCGATAACGGGAAGCTTCCAGTATTGGAACCTATGCGCTTGTAACTTAAATTAAACACAATGAGAATTGAAATCCAAAGAAACGAAAGCAGTGTTGATATCCCTTATGACAATATCATCAATGCCTACACAAAGGGGTCAATGTATTGCGTATTGTTCGAGAAAGACGGAAAGAGAGTAGTACACAAATATCCATTATGCTCAATCTTCAGGGTTATTGAAGATTACGCTGATAGCAAACGATAACATGAAAGCAGAATTCAAAATAAACGTAGCAGCTATCCTCATATTGGGGGTAGCTGTTGCTTTTTTCTTCTGGTTCAACGGGAGAAAGAACAGGGAAATCGAATTACACCTGAATACAATCGCACAGCATGAATTCGTGTATGAGGAAACTGTATCCAAGCACGACAGCGCCGTTATTGTATGGCAGGAAACTCTTAACACAGCGAATGAGACTATGAAGGAGTACCTGAAGCACGACAGTATACAGAGCGAGCTTCTGGAATATTACAAGAATCTGTCTCAGGTCGTGATCTATGAAACCGAATACATTCACGATACTGTCAAAGTGTCAGTACCAATCTACATTGAGAAGGATACTACTGTCAATTTGTCAGACGAGTGTTTTACGGCTGATTTAAGCCTCTCTACTGGCTCCGTTTCTCTGGACAACTATTCTATCGTCAACAGGCAAGATATCGTCATAGGGGAGCAGAAAAGCATGCTCAGGCGCGGGGAATCGTATATCGCGATACGCAATACGAATCCGTGCATAAATACGACCGGAGTTCAATCTTACACGATAGTATATGAGAAGAAGTGGTGGGAGAATCCTCTTATTACAGTCCCAGCGAGTGTACTTGTCGGATATGCAGCAGGTAGGATGACGAAATGATAAGAAAAGAGAAGTTTGATAGACTCAGAGCTGGACACTCAGCCAAGAAAAGGCAGCGTGTAGAGGAATTCTATTACCAGCCCGGAGCAGGAAATGGCGATCTTGAATATAATACATGTAGGGAGATCATAGACCGGGACGATAAGGATG
>Ga0180438_10004099_pt1 | contig 21273 bp, 9 predicted proteins | sample SS_ome_12_FD_132455 | JGI IMG/M metagenome (GOLD analysis project Ga0180438, IMG submission 132455) | Hypersaline lake sediment archaeal communities from the Salton Sea, California, USA - SS_3_D_2 metaG | ecosystem: Environmental > Aquatic > Non-marine Saline and Alkaline > Hypersaline >... | reverse complement strand
CGGAGTTGTGGATAATGTCATGCGCATTTCATCGGTTTCCCGTGCAGAGCTTTCCGAGGTAACGGTCGAGTTCGCCTGGCACACCAACATGGATTTCGCCACCCTGAAGCTCAGAGAAAAACTGGACCTTCTGCGCCTTCCAGTCGGAGCCACCAAACCGGTCATCCTCAGGTACGACCCCAACCAGGAACCCATCATGAAGCTCGGTCTGACTGGCGCCTCCGATCTGGGATATATTCGCTACATTGCCGAGAGAGAAGTCAAGCAGGCACTCGAAAGTATAGAGGGTGTTGCCGCTTGCTCCATATCCGGAGGCTTGGAGGACGAGATCCACATCGACATCGATGAACAGAAACTCAGCCTTCTCAACATCCCCATCACGACTGTGGCCAACCGCTTGGGACAGGAAAACGTCAATCTCTCTGCCGGGATTCTCAAGCAAAAAGACAGCCAGTTTTTGGTCCGGACTGTCAATCAATTCCAAACCGTCGAAGAGATCAAAGACATCATCATCGAAAAACGAGGCGACGTCCAGATCACCCTGGGCAGCGTGGCGGATGTGTTCCGCGGCTATAAAGAACGCAAAGTCATCTCTCGCGTCAACGGACGAGAATGCATTGAAGCGGCCATCTACCGGGCTGCGGACGCCAACACGGTCTCCGTGGCCAATGCGGTCACAGAGAGGCTGGAAATGGTTCAGAATAACATCTTGAGGCCCCGGAACATGGAGTATCTGGTCATTACCAACCAATCCAAGTTCATTAAAAACACCATTCATGAGGTCAAACAGACTGCGATCATCGGCGGGATTCTGGCTGTCCTGGTTCTGCTCTATTTTTTGAAAAATTTTCGAAGCACACTTATCATCGGGGCTGCCATACCGATCTCTGTCATCATAACCTTTTTCCTGATGTATTCTTCCAACATCTCTTTGAATATCATTTCTCTTGGCGGACTGGCACTTGGGATCGGGATGCTGGTGGACAACTCTATCGTGGTGCTGGAGTCTATCCAGCGTTACAAGGAAAAGGGTGAGGGGCTTTTTAACGCAGCCTTCAAAGGAACATCCGAAGTGGCTGGAGCTGTGACTGCCTCCACCTTCACCACTGTGGCGGTGTTCTTTCCCATCGTGTTCGTGGAAGGCATTGCCGGCCAACTCTTCAAGGACATGGCCCTGACAGTGACCTATTCTTTGCTGGCCTCTTTAGTTGTTTCTTTAACACTCGTCCCCATGCTCAATTCAATCATGCGCCGTGATAATCCAAAAGAGTGGCTGACCAAAGTACTCAAAATCCTGTTCAAGCCCCTCGATAATCTGTATAACAAGGTCTATTTCTCTTATAAAAAAACTCAGGACACCACCTTTAGACGGAGAAAAATCATTATAGTCAGTGTCCTCGCACTCTTTGCCATATCTGTCTTCATGACCCGCTTCATGGGCCAGGAGCTCATCCCGGTCATTTCCCAGGGAGAATTTCTGATCAATGTCGAATTCAAGCCCGGAACCTCCCTCCAAGAAAACTCTGCCATCATCGGAGATATCTCCGAAACGCTTAAAAAATATGAACAGATCGACAGTGTTTACGAACTGATCGGGAAAGGTTCCCGGGGAGGTATATCTTTTCAAGAAGAAAGGGAAAACCTCTCTGAATTCGTTATTCGCCTCAAACCGGGCATTTTGGGAAAACAGGAAGATCGGATCATGGACCGGGTGAGAGCCGATCTGGAAAAGTTTCCGACTACCAAAATCAAAGTGTACAAGCCTCGTCTTTTCTCATTCAAAGCTCCTCTCGAGGTCGTGGTGTCAAGCAATGATCTGGATCAGATTAAAGAGGTATCCGACGAACTTTTGGAAAAGCTCAGGACTGTGGACGGAATCATCGACTTGAAGTCAAGCATGGAAGAAGGCTATCCGGAAATCCAGATCATATTCAACCGGGCCGTCCTGGCTTCGCAGGACATGACCATCAACTCAGTCGGGTCTCAGATCAGAAACAAGATCGAGGGTGAAGTCGCCACGCGGTTCATCGAAAGTGACCGCGAAGTTGACATTCGCGTCCGCCTCTCAGAGGATTCCAGGGACCGAGTGGACAAAATCAGCAGAATCTACATCCGCAACGGTCTGGGCGTGATGGTGCCGCTGAAAGCACTGGCCGAGATACGCATCAAGGAAGGGCCAGCAGAGGTTCGCCGTATTCTCCAGCAAAAATCCGCGGTGATCACCGGCAACATCTCAGGTATCTCCCTGGACGAGGCTAAAGAGGAAGTCATGGCTCAAGCCACAACCATAGACTGTGGCCCGGAATGTTCGATCTACTTAGCCGGACAGAGCATGGAACAGGACGTGGCCTTTTCCTCCATGCTCTTCGCTATCTTTCTGGCTGTGTTTCTTGTTTACCTGGTCATGGCATCCCAGTTTGAATCCTTTAAAAAACCGTTTATCATCATGTTCACGATCCCTCTCGGCATTATCGGGGTCGTGATCGTCGGACTTGTGTTCAGTATATCTATTAACGTGATCGTGCTCATTGGACTGATCATTCTCTCTGGTATCATCGTCAACAACGCCATCGTGCTGGTGGATTATATCGGGCAGTTGCAGAAGCAAGGAATGCGAAAATTGGAAGCCATCAAGACCGCTGCCCAGGTGAGGTGGCGGCCGATCCTGATGACAACGATCACGACAGTCCTGGGTCTCACGCCCATGGCCTTGGATTTCAACGAAGGCTTCGAGATCCGTATCCCTCTGGCTTTGACTTTGATCGGCGGATTGATCTTTGGAACGTTTCTAACCCTGGTCTTTATCCCTCTGGTCTATAATGCAGTGGTCAGTGATCCTTCAGCCGCCGAAGAGAAGGAAAGTCGTTTAATGCGCCTTCTGAAAGGTGTCAAAATGAGCTTTTCCCCAGAAAAGGTGAAAGCGAGTAAGCAATGAATTTACCAGAATTTGCGATACGCAAACCTGTTACTATCATCGTCGCTATGCTTATCATTATCACCATCGGCGTCATTTCGATCCTCAAGCTGCCTCTGGAGATGATGCCCGACACATCTTTCCCCGGGCTCATGGTGCAGGTCTCCTACCCTTCCTCTTCTCCAGAAGAAGTGGAGCGCGTTATCACCCGGCCCCTGGAAGACAGATTGGCCACCATTAACAACCTGGAGAGTTTCAGCTCAACCTCTTCCTCCTCTTCCTCTAACATCCACATGCAGTTCAAGACAGGAACCAACATGGACTTGGCCACTATGGAAATTCGCGACAAGATCGACCTCGTCCGAGGTGAACTGCCCGATGATGTCGAAAATATCCGTATTCGCCGGTTTTCAATGAATGACCGGCCAGTGATCAACTTCAGCGTGTCTCTGCCAGGAGATTTGGAAAACTTGTACTACTGGTCGGAAAACTATATCACCCAACAGTTGGAACGGATCGAAGGTGTGGCCAACGTGGACATCCGGGGAATCCGCAACAAGGTCTTGACTATCTATCTTAAACCCGAGGTCTTCTATTCTTCATCGATCCGAATCACCGACCTGACCGACACCATCCGCAACAACAATATCAATATTTCGGCCGGATATGTCGAAGATGGAGCCATGCGCTATGTGGCCCGCATCCCGGGGGAACTCAAAATCCTTGAGGACGTGAAAAGTCTCCCTGTCTCTAACCTGGGACTGACCATCGCGGATGTCGCCCGTGTGACCTACGATTATCCCACTAAAGAAGACTTCAATCGCCTGGACGGGAATGAAACCGTCCGCTTTCAGATATACCGGGCATCCAACGCTAACATCGTGGATGTATGCAATAACGTCAAAGCCACCATGGCGCAGATCAAGGAGACTCAACCCGAACTCCAGAATCTGACCACTATCTTCTATCGAGACCAATCCGAGGATATCCTCAGAAGCCTCAAGGATCTCACTCTCTCCGGAATCATCGGCGGACTTCTGGCTGTTGTCGTCCTCCTCTTCTTCCTGAGAAAATTCCGGAGCACTATCATCATCGCCGCCGCCATCCCCATGGCCATGGTGTTCACTTTCAGCTTCATGTATCTGTACCGGACCATCCTTCACGCTGACATCACCATCAACATCATCTCTCTCAGTGGACTGATGATGGCCGTGGGCATGTTGGTAGACAATAGTGTTGTGGTTCTGGAAAACATCTTCCGACTTCGACAGGAAAAAGGATATTCCCCCCTGCAGGCGTCCTTGAAGGGAGCCAGTGACGTCGCTCTGGCTGTCACGGCTTCCACACTTTCGACTCTGGTCGTGTTCATTTCGTTGAGCTTTGTCTCACAGTCAGGATTCGGCCGCTTCATGAAGGATTTTGCGATGACCATTTCCCTGGCTATGATCGCCTCCCTGATCGTCTCTCTCTCATTCATTCCACTGGCCGGAAGCCGAATTCTTGCTGGTAAAACCAGGGAAAAAGCCCGCTGGCTGCTCAAACTGACATCTTTCTATGAGCGCGTCCTCAGTTTCACCATAAAGAACTGGAAAACCAAGCTCCTTATGGTCACTCTGGCAGCGGGTATCTTCTTCATCTCCTACCAAACCCTCAAAAACATCGAACAAGAATATATGCCCAGAAGTGACGAGCGCGAGGTCAATGTCTCGGTCTTCATGCCGCGCAGTTTTACTTTGGAAGAAATGAAGGCCCTCTTCCTGGGTTACGAGAAAGTGCTGTTCTCAAATAAGGAGGAACTGGCTATAGAACACGTGACAACAGAATTTGGCGTCCGAGGCATGCGGCAGGGTCGCTTCCGAGGGCGTATTGAACTGTCCTTGGAAGATGAAGGACCGTCAGTGACCGAGATCAAGGAAAGGCTCAAGGAGATGCTGCCCCGACGAGCCGGCATCACCTACGAATACGACCAGCGATTTGGCCGTGGCGGACATTTCAGCGGAGTCTCCGTGGAACTCATCGGTTTGGACTACACCAAATTGACAGAGTTGGCCCCGATGGTCATGGAAAGGCTTCGAACCGTTCCGAATGTGGAGGATATAACAAGTGACCTAGAGGGTGGAGACACACAGATAATGGTCCAGGTGGACCGGAAGAAAGCGGAAAGCTCAGGAGTGAGCAGCCAGATGGTGGCACGAACCATTTCCTCTTCTCTCTCTGACCGGCCTATCGGCAAGTTCAAGACAGAAAATCGTGAGATCGATATCATCCTTAAAATCCAGGGAGAGGAAGGATTTGGAGAAGAAGACCTGCGGAATATCAGTCTGCCCACTCAATCCAAACGGATTCCGATCTCCGCCATCACAGACATCTCCTACCGGATGGGATCGAGTTCCATCCGTAAAGAGAACAAAAAATCAAAATTGAACATCCGGATCAACACCAAACAGGAAGGAATGATGGCTATCTCTGAGGACATTCGTCAGGCGATGCGCACCGTCGAACTCCCCGACGGCTACTCATGGAGTTTAGGGTCTGGATGGAGGCGTTTTCGGGAATCACAGGGGGAATCCGGCATGGCGATCATTCTCGCCCTAATCTTTATTTACATCATCATGGCTTCGCTTTTCGAATCTTTCGTGACTCCTTTCACGATTGTGCTGGCTGTCCCGCTGGCGATGTTCGGTGTGGCCATGATATTCACTATCACCAACATCACCTTGAACACCACTTCTTATCTTGGCCTGCTGGTTCTCTTTGGGATCGTTGTCAACAACGGGATCATTCTCATCGACCACATCCGGACGCTGCGCAAATCCGGGATGGGCAAGAACGAGTCCATCATACAGGGAGGCAAGGACAGGATGCGGCCGATCATCATGACAGCTATCACAACTATTTTTGGAGTTATGCCGCTCGCTCTCCCCTTCCTGCTTCCCCAGTTCTTTGAGGCCGTCGGACGAAGAGCACAGATGTGGGCGCCCATTTCTGTAGCCATCATCGGTGGGCTGACCACCTCGACATTTTTCACCCTGCTCTTTCTCCCCACGTTCTACTCTATTTCGGATTCTTTGGCAGTGAGGATCAAGTCCTTTTTCGGCTTCAAAAACTCAAAAATTTAATTCACATTCTCTGACATCTCATTTGCCATTTGTGCAACAATATTGGTCCGCCAAAATGGCAAATCGTTAATTTTCCCGAAAGATTCTTCGGCCTGCCTCTAAAGGATTGTTAACCACTTCTCGCGCTAGGCAAGGCTCCAGCTCATCTCTTGTGAGAGTGAAAGCAGCCATCTCCTTGATTAAAAAATTAGAGAAAAATGGATTTTTGATTTCTTCAAGAATGAAGTAAAGTAAAAACAGAGGCAGAATGAAACGATTGAGAAAAGTTCAAAGTTAATTATCACAAAGAACAAAGAAAATTCATGACGAGGGAAGAATGTTGACTTCAGTATCGTAAGATATGAAGCTGAAGCCATTAATAATCCTAATTAAAAAGACAAAGGAGTTGGTCATGAAAAAAATCATACTTGCATTCATACTTGTCTTCCTCTTTAGCTTCTGCGCGCCAAGGTCGGATAAGGTGGAAAAAAACACTGAGGATGGAGTAGAAGTGATCCTCAATCATCTCAAGCCATACACAATAAAGGGGCAGCCGTCGACATTCACTCTAGAAGAAGAGTTCACCATCGATTTTGAAAGAGAAGACCTGGCCAGTCTCGGAATCGGAGAAGTCCAGGGATTTGACGTGGATTCGAAAGGGAGCGTTTACTGCCTCACCGAGTCTCAAATCTTCAAATTCGATAATCAAGGTCATTTCATCCGAAAATTCGGGCAAAAAGGCCAGGGGCCCGGTGAGTTTATCTATCCAGAAGAGTGGTGGCTCACAGAAAACGATGAGTTCGCCCTTTATGATAGAGTCAACAGCAAGTTTATTTTTTTTAAGGCAGATGGGGAATTCCTCAAGGAGATAAAGATTCCATCCAAAATTATTACCGCAGGAATGGTCAGCGTAGTCTTGCCTGGCAGTAAGGGATTCCTGTTCGATGAGAATTTGTTCGACCGCGAGGTGGACAATTTTTTCCTTCAATTGATCGTTCTTGATGCGGATTTCGATAAAATCAAGGTGCTGAAGGAGAAAGTGAACAGAGCAAATCCCTTCAAGAGTGCCAAAATCAATCTGTTCACTTCTTTTATCAGATACCAAATTTCCGGAGATAAAATTTACTCCACAAGCCAAGAAAATCCGGACTTTGAGATCAACATTTACAATTTTCAAGGTGAAAACATAAAGAAAATAAGGAAGGCGTCTAACAAGGTGAGAATTCCGGAGGATTACAAGACCGAGCGAATGGACTGGTACATGGAATCCCCGATGTACCGGGTGCATAAGATGAAAGCTTATTTTCCGGAATATTACCCTCCCATTAAGGATTTCTTTGTCGACACTCAGGGAAGAATCTTCGTCGAGACCTACGAAGACGGAGAATCGCCGGATGAAGAGATGGTGGATATTTTTAATGCCGAAGGTATTTTCATCGGGCGGACTTCCCTGAAAAAAGCTCTGTCAAGGATATTCAAGAGCGACCGCATGCATGTTTTACACGAAAAAGAAAGCGGATTCCAAAAACTCGTTGTTTCTAACATGCACTGGAAATAAACGGCCTTCTCCGCTTCCTCCGTGAACAACTCCTGAAATATTCAGACTCAATGGAATAAAGGTTTAGCGGCCTGACAAAGCATGGATGAGCAAAATCACCAGACGGAAATGAATAATAAAAATGTTCCTCTATTAATGGGAAAAATCGGGTAGTTATTTATGCTCAGTAATTAGGCGACACTTTTATTTAATGAAAATGAAGACAAAAGTGTCATTGCGAGCGACTGAAGGGAGCGTGGCAATCTCATATAAAGAGACTTTATTTCAATCATGACTTCATTTCACTCAATGGGATTGCCACGCTTCGCTCGCAATGACATTACTAAAATGTGTCTGAATTATTAAACGAGCCTAACAGCCTGCTGTAACTCGCTGGGATACGACTCTTCTTATCAGGCAGTTTTTGGTTTGAATATAAAGAGCAGTGTGGAATAAACAAAAAGAATAAAAATACTTGTCCAATTGAACCAACTACTAATTCTTTCAATAGCGTAGTGGTAAATCACATTGGCTATTATCAATAAATCCGCTGTGATGAGCCCACAGCGGATTATCGCCGCATTTTTCACCGGATCCTTTAGCGCGAAGAAGAACAAAATCGCCCAACACAAAGGTAGGATTCCAAACATCCTGAGAAAGTATCCTTCAATCTCTACGAATTCAAGTGCGGTCAGGATGTTTTGCGGGGCGAAAGTGAAGATTATAAACCACAGGAAAAAAAGGACAATCCCAATCCATAACAAAATCTTAATCACGCCCAAGTTTTCTGGCATAATCATTCCCTCCATCCAGAATTAGATTCATTTTGCCCAAAGCTACACTTTAAAAATTGAATTGTCAACGTGAATATTGAAATTGGAATTTTTATATTTTTCATTTTTCATTAAAAAAAAGCTATAATACTCAAAAGGATACTGAGCCAGGGAAAATGATCAGTTTCTCTTACAAGCATATAAAAGCTTTAGTCAGAACATTTCCTGTCTGTCCAAAACCCAAAGCTGTCGGTTTAGAGAACATTCCTAATAATGGACCGATAATATATGTTTATAATCATATAACGCGTCGGGGAGAGCCCGTTTATCTTGGGATGGCAGCGCCAACCAAACCGAACATAAGATTCCTGGCTGAGACCATAATCGCCAGCCCGGAATATTTCACTGAACTGTACAAAGAGGTAGAGAATGCGATCTTCCCGCCAAAATTTCAAAAAAAGGCGCAAAAAAGCTTTTGGATAAAACTGTGGTACTCCAAATTTATCAATATTATGACAAAATACGCGATTGCCCAAGCGAACAGATTAAAGATCATACACGTTGATTTGTTTGAACCGACATCAGAGGAGGACAGGCTCAGAAAACGCAAAACCAATAAACAGGCTTATCTGGAGTGCATAAAGAGCCTTGATAACGATATACCCATTGCGATCGCACCCAGTGGAGGACGAACACACAAGACAGTTGAAAATCCCGTCTACCAGACTATCGTCCCAACGCTGGCCAGCCACCTTTTCCAGCGAGGCAAAACAGTTAAAATCGTCCCGAGCATTGTGAAAGAAGCCCCTTTGATCACAAAGAAAACATACTGGCAGTATGTGGCCCACAGATTTTTTCCTTACAATGCCATAAAACGGCTCATCCGCTTATTTAAAAACAAAAAATATGTGAAGCCCCGTCTTATTGTCGAGTTTTTACCCCCTCTGACATTTGAGAAGGCAAATCCTACAAAGCCTGAAAAGATCGAATTTGTCAAAAATCTTCAGCAATTGATATTCAGATCTCTGGGGACATTCCCCAAGGTACCACCTTAGTTCATTAACCTCTCCCTCTCCATTTTAGCCAATCGCATATAAAAAAATGTAATGCGAATGAACTTATTGAGCTAAGGTGGTACCTTGGGGAACGTCCCCTATTTGACAATCCATTCAAATCGGGTAAAATAGCTATTCCTTGAACAGATAAAATCCAGAATAGCGTTTGTGGTATCAAGGAGAGCCGCAGTTCACAACATGTTCATAAAAAAGATAGAACTCCAAGGATTCAAATCATTCCCTGAACGAACCAAAATCATCTTTCACCCCGGCATAACAGCCATCGTCGGTCCAAACGGTACCGGAAAAAGCAACATCGTCGATGCCCTCCTCTGGGTTCTTGGCGGCCAGCGAGCAAAGTCGCTGAAGGGGGAGAGAAGCGAAGACATCATCTTCAACGGAAACACTCAGAGATCACCATTAGGCATGGCGGATGTCGCTCTTTTCCTGGCTGACGAGAGCGAAGAGCTCATCATTAACCACCGAGTTTTCCGTTCAGGCGAGAGTGAATACAGAATGGACGGAAAAGCGGTCAGACTGAAAGACATTCAGGATGCTTTATGGAACCGGTCCATCGCTGAAAAGGAATATTTTGTCATAGAACAGGGTCAGATCGGACTTTTTCTCACATCCAAGCCTGTGGAAAAAAGGCTGCTTTTAGAAGAAGCCGCAGGAACGGCGTATTATAAAACCAAGAAAAGACAGGCTCAGAATAAACTGGAAATCAGCGAGCTCAACCTCACCAGGCTAGAAGATATCATTTCTGAGGTATCGAGAGCAAAGAACTCGCTGAAAAGACAGGCGAATGCGGCGATCAAATACAGACAGTTGAGAGAAAAAATCAGGCAGCTCACCTCTCTCCATTACCGGAAAAAAATCTCACAAATCGAAAAGAAGCTGCATGACATCACCCACCTGTATGAGACATGCATGAGCCAGGAACATGAGACCGTCACTCTTCTCAAAACGGAAGAAAAAAATCTGGCCGCTCAAAGAAAGGAAGTTTTGGACTTTGAACAATCAATCAAAGACAGCCAGAAAAACCTGTTCGCCCTCAGGTCTCAGCTTTCGCAGCTGGAAACGGATAAGGATAAAGAAGCGAAAAGAGTTGAGTTTGTTCAAGAACAGAAGAAAAGAGCCAGCAAAAACTTAGAAGAAGTTAAACAGGAGAAGCTCCAGATAGCCAGGGAAATCACCGAAGTCGAAGAGGACTGTCAAAACACGCGCCAGACTGTTTCCGAAAAACAAAAGGCTCTCAGCCTAGTCGATAAGGAAAATCAGGCATCACAGAAGAAATTGGTGGATTGGGGAAATGCTCTGGACGCCTTGAGGAATGAATACTTCCAGAAGCTCTCAGAACACACAGAAATTAAGAATGAAAACGTGAGAATTGAAAAAGAAGTTGAATTGATCATTCGTCAGGAAGAAAAACTCAAGGAGCAGCTCTCGAATGAGCACTCTCTTCTGAAGCAAAAAACCGGCATCCTGGAGCAGAAAAGAAAAGAACTTCACCAAACTCAGGAGTCCCTGGAAGAGAAGAAAAAAGCACTCACTGCTCATCAAGAGGAACTGGAGGGTATTCTTTCCTCTATTGATAACCTTCAAAACAAAATCTCCAGTCTAAAGGCCAAAGCGGACGAGGAAACTCATCACCTCCAGGCACTTAAAAAACTGGAGGGAAAAGAAAGAGACACCGGTATATCTGAGGACATCCCCGGAACTCTGGGCATCCTAGCCGACTCCATCGAATCAGATGATACCCATGCCCCTCTGATCGATATTTTCTGGAAAGATGAAGCCAAAGCGACACTCATTCCGGCTCAAGACTTGTTGAAAACTTTAAAAGAGAAAAAAGTTAGAGGAAATTTCATTCTCCTTTCTCCTCGAAAAAAGGAGGAAATCCCATCAAAAATCTATAAAGATCCTCGTGTGTTGGGACTTTTCCAGTCTTATCTCAAGCCGGACCCAAAAATCAAAGACCGCATTCATCTTCAGGAGGCGGCCGTTGTTAAAGAGATTGAGAGCGCCATCCAGCTCTGGCTCCTTTACCCTTCTCTGAATTATATCACTCCTCAAGGAGACCTGCTGTTCTCCTCCGGGCTGTTGAAACTGAGCCAGAAAACAGAAGGCATCTTCACTCTTGGCGTTGAGATGAAGAAGATGGAAGAGCGGCTGGCACAGGTTGAGAAGAAGATCAAACCGCTTAGTCTGGAGTTGGGAGAAAACAAAGAGAAAAAACAAAAGCTGGAAGAAGAGATCGAGGGCAAACTCACAATCATCGATCAACTGGAAAGAAAGTCTGAAGAAATCGAACAGGAAAAAAAGTATGACCAAACAGAGACAGAGAAAATCAAGGCCAACATCGAAATCTTGAATAACGAGATAAAAGCCTTAAGCGCAGACCGAGAGAGTTTGGCTCAAAAAAAAGATTCCCTTTCTCTTGAAAAATTAAGAGAGGAAGAAAACACATTAAAGAAAAAACTAGAGAAAGAAGAAAGGGAAATCACACAGCAACAGGAGAGGAACGAGCAAAAAAGGAAAGATTTTTTTGAACTAAGGGCGGGTCTCGACCTTCTTGATGAAAAAATAAATAACCTGGAACTCAGGCTCAAAACACTGAAAGGCAGGCAGGAAAACCTCATCAGCAAAGAGAATTCTCTTCAGGAAGAAGTCCAGAACTGCGAGAAGGACGAGGTTCAGGCTGAAGAAACCATTAAAGAAATTGCAGCCAACGTGAGAGACCTAAAAAAAGACAGGGAGAAAAAAGAAAAGGAGCTCAGCCAGAACGAATCTCTCCTGCAGAAGCTGAAAACCGAACAAAAAGACCTGGAAGATAAAATTGAACAATTGAGAGAAGAAAGCGAGGCCAGAAAAGAGGAGCGAGTCAAACGGGAAATCAGCAAAGCGGAGACTGACAGAGACCTGGTGAATCTTGAAGAGAGCTGCTGGCAGGACCTTAAAAAGACTCTCCAGGAAGTCAAAGAGGAAATTCCAGAAGGAAAGGTTCCGGATACGGAAATCGAGAATAAACTGGGAGATTTAGAGGAGAAGCTTCAGAAATTTAAATCTGTTAACTTGATGGCAGAAGAAGAATACACGATCCAGAAAAAACGCTTTGATTTTCTCGTCCAGCAGAAGAAAGACCTACGGGAATCCATAGATACAACGCGCGAGGCTATAAAGAAAATCGACCAGGAGAGCAAAACCCAATTCCTGAAAGCTCTGTCTGAGGTCAACAGGCATTTCCAGGATGTTTTCTCTATTCTGTTCAACGGCGGCACAACTGAGCTCACACTGTCCGATGAGAGCCATCCTTTAGACAGCGGCATCGAAATCAAAGCCCAACCCCCAGGGAAAAAAGTACAGACTCTCTCTCTTCTCTCCGGAGGGGAAAAGAGCCTGACAAGCCTTGCCTTTTTCTTCGCACTCTTCCGCTATAAACCCACTCCATTCTGTGTGCTGGATGAAGTGGATGCGGCCCTTGATGAGGTGAACCTTACGAGGTTTTTAGAACTGATGAAAAAGATTAAAGTTCAAACGCAGTTCATTATCATCACTCACAACACCAAGACTATGGAGGTCGCCGATTATATCCACGGAACAACCATGGCTGAGCCCAATATTACCAGCCTCTATTCCATAAAACTTGAACAAAAAGGGGAAAAAGCAAGTTAACCTGGATTATTCAGATGTTGTGATTATGGTGTCGGCATATTTTATGAATAATTCAGGGTACATGAGTTATTCACGAGTCGAGGTTGCCGTAGATACGAGGCACAGCGCAAGATGCTGTGGTCGCCCACCGCTCTTGCGCTGTAACAAAGTAGATGCGGTGAGATCGGCTCGCCCGATGGGTAAAAGATGCCGACATAAGTTGAACATTTTATCTTATTCAGATGTTGTGATTATGGTGTCGGCATATTTTATGAATAATTCATGTAAAAAAACTCTTGAATTACTTAAGCCACTGGATATTATTAAAAGGACTTCTTTTTAAAATTAAATGATCACAAAAAAGCTAAGGGCTCGGAAACTAATCCAAATTGGCAAACAACTAAACAGAACAAGGCAGTTGAATCACTTTTTTGTATTGAAATAGCAAAAAGGAGGATTTCATGTCTATTTATCTCTGGATAATCCTTGCGTATCTTCTCGTCCTCACCGGGTTTAACTTCTACAGGGCCAAACGCGTCAAAAGTCAGGAAGACTTCATGGTTGCCGGTCGAAGCCTGAAGACTGGAGTCATGGTTTTCACACTGATCTGCACCTGGATCGGCTCGGGGACTTTTATCGCCGGCGCTGAATTTGCATCCAAAGCGGGCTTTTCCGCTCTCTGGCTGGCGGCAGGTGCCTGGGTGGGAATCGTCGTCATATACTTTCTTGCGGGAAAAATCCGGACATTCGGCCAGTACACGATCGGAGACATCCTCGAAGTCCGGTACGGACCGACTGCCAGGCTGGTCGGAGCCATCGCTCTTATCATCTCTTTTACAGCTATCGTCTCCTACCAGTTTGTCGCCGGAGGTTTCATCCTCAATGTGGCCTCTGACGGCGCTATTGCCAGTTCTGTAGGAACCATCATCGCCGCCGTATTCGTTATCCTCTTCACCGCTCTGGGCGGAATGATCGCGATTGCCTACACGGATTTACCAAACGGTATCATCATTCTGCTTGCCTGTTTACTAGCGACCCCTTTTGTTTATCTCGCTGTGGGCGGACTCCCCCAAGCCACTCAAGCGCTCGATCCAGGGTATTTTGCTGTAGTCAACGAACAGTTCGGTGCGCATCCCTTCCTCAAAGTCGGCGGATTCTTTCTGGCTACCATGCTTCTTATCATGGGAGTCCAGAGCATGTACCAGAAATTCTACAGCGCCAGAACTCCTAAAGATGCCAAAAAGGCTGTCATCCTCTGGACTATCGGTACTGTATTCGTGGAAACTGTCGTCGTTGTCATTGCTGTTTTCGCCTACAGTAAATTCAAGGACCAGCTTGACCTGACAATTCCCAAGGAAGGCGGCAAAGTCGTTCTCATGGCCGCCAAAAGCCTGGTGCCGGCTCCGGTAGGAGTTCTCCTTTTGGGCGCAGCCTGTGCTGTGGTCATCTCCACTGGCATGAATTACCTCCTTTCTCCAACAACGACTATCATGCGCGATATCTATCAGCGCTTTAAAAAAACAGAACCTCAGCAAAGCACTATGGTGGCTCTCCAGAAAGTATTCGTTGTCGTAATCGGCCTCATAGCATTTTTTCTAGCGATGAGATTAACTTCAGTGCTCAATATGGCGTATTTTGCTTATACTATTTATGGAGTGGCCATCACCCCGGCTCTGATCGCTGCCCTAGCTTGGAAAAGAACAACGAAAGCGGGAGGATTGGCTTCCATCCTCTCCGGGACCATTGCTACCATTGCTCTCAAAATTTTGGCTGAAGCTCTCCCCCCACACCTGGCACCTGACGGAGACCCCTGGGGAATTCCTATTATCTACCCCGCACTAGCTATTTCTTTGGGCTCTCTGATTATCGTCAGCCTGGCGACAAAAAAACCGAAGCCTGAGGAATTAAAACAATTCTTTCCTGAAAAGAATAAAGCCAAAACTCAAACTTAAAAATTCAAAATAATAACGAGAGAACTCGACAAAACGACAAGGCCAGATTTAGCGGCCAGGATGGACTCAATGGCCCGGACGATTAAATTGATTTTTCCAAAAAAATAAAAAGGAAGAATAAAAAAATGGTCTATTTGTTCAGCATACTGGGTTATCTCATTGTTCTCTTTTTCTTCGGGCTCCAGCTGGCTAAACGCCTGAAAAAAAAGGAAGACTTCCTTGTGGCCGGAAGGACTTTAACCGCTCCTATTCTTGTCGGGACTCTCCTTGCGACCTGGATCGGCTCAGGGGATATCTTCAGTGTCTCCGACCTCAGCTATAACCATGGCTATTCATCTCTCATCGGAAGCAGCGGGGGCTGGCTGGGCATCATCATCGTCTTCTTTATCGCCGCCAGGGTCAGGAGATTTGGCCAGTTCACCGTCCCGGACATCCTGGAAGCCAGGTACAACAAATGGGCCCGAATCCTGGCCACAATCGCCACGATCATTGCCTATCTGACAATTGTCAGCTACCAATTCCGGGGAGGAGGCTGGGTGCTGAATATCATCACCGAGGGAAAAATCTCCATCAAATCCGGGATCATTGTCGTGGCCGTCTTTGTCATCACCTACACACTGCTTGCCGGGATGATTTCAGTCGCCTACCTGGATATCTTCAACGGAATCATCATGATCACGGGAATTTTCCTCGCCCTTCCTTTTCTCATCCAGCAGGTGGGAGGGATGGATTATATCGTGGCTAACGTCACACCCAGAAGCCACCCTTTCCTGGGGAATATGACCTTGGCTCAGGCCATGGGATATTTCTTCCCAACATTCCTCCTGGCTCTAGGCATGGCCAACACCTACCAGCGCTTTTTCTCGGCAAGAGATGAGAAAGAAGCGAAAAAATCCGTCATTGGCTGGGTGGTGGGAGTCATTTTACTCGGCGTTGCTCTGCAGAGTCTGGCTGTCATCGGAAGCAGCTATTTCAAGGGTCTTGAAGCTAAAGAAGCCGGAAAAATCATTCTTCTTGTGGCCCATAAGGGAGTGCCTGTGGTTGTGGGTTGTTTTCTGTTAGTGGCCATTATGGCCATTATTATCTCCACGGCGAACAGCTTTCTTCTGGTTCCAGCCACGAACGTGATAAGGGATATTTACCAGAGGTTCATCAATCCTGATTTGCCTGATAAAAAAATGATCCTCTACTCAAGACTAACGGTTATTGTCTTGGGCTTTATATCCTACTCTCTGATCTCCTTTTTTCCCCGGATTCTGGATGCGGCATACGCCGCGTACACGGTTTACGGAGCCGGAATCACTCCCGCTTTGATCGCGGTGTTTTTCTGGAAAAGAACCACTGTCCAGGGCGGAGTGCTGTCCATCCTTGGTGGGCTGACGACAACTGTTATCTGGGAAGTCATCAACAAAATCCAGGGTCACCTTCCATTTGGCATCCCTGCCATCTACCCGGCTCTTCTCTGCTCTCTCGCTCTCCTGATCGGAGTCAGCCTCATGACGCCCAAGCCTTCGCCTGATAAATTGAGTGCGTTTTTTAAAGAAAGGAGGGCCGCTTGAAAACAGGAATAGTCAAAGATTGGCGGTACATGGAACACGATATGGGGGCTTTCCATGTGGAAAATCCCCGGAGAATAGAAGCCATATACCGCATGGTGGAAAAAGATATTTCCTTCCCTTATACGGAGATCGAACCCCGTCCAGCCGAAGAAAAAGAAATTCATATGGTTCACACCTCTTCCTACATAGAAACCATAAAAGAAACTTCAGGAATGGGAAGAGTTCAACTCGACCCGGATACTGCCACTTCTGCCCGCTCGTATGAGGTAGCCCTTCTCGCAGCGGGTGGACTCCTGAAAGCGATAGACCTTGTTATGGAGGGAAAAATCCAGAACGGTTTTGCTCTCGTCAGACCACCTGGCCATCATGCCGAAGCCTCCCGGGCTATGGGCTTCTGTCTCTTCAACAATGTGGCCGTGGGGGCTGAATATCTGGTTAAAAAATTCAGTATCAAACGCATCTTGGTTATCGACTGGGACCTTCACCATGGAAACGGAACCCAGCATTCCTTCTACGACCGGAAGGATATTCTCTACTTCTCCACGCATCAATTTCCACATTACCCCGGAACAGGATACTGGGATGAGATCGGTCAGGACAAAGGAAAGGGTTTTACGGTCAACGTCCCACTTTCAGGAGGAAAAACAGACGAAGACTATCTCTATATATTCAGAGAAATCCTTTCGCCTATCGCGGCTGGCTATGAGCCGGAATTCATCCTCGTCTCCGCAGGATTTGATATTTATAAAGCCGACCCCCTGGGAGGGATGTTGATCAGCGGGGAAGGATTCGGGGCTCTGACCTCAGAACTCATGAGTATAGCCCAGAAGTTCTCCAAGGACAGGATTCTTTTCACTCTCGAGGGAGGTTATGACTTGCAGGGACTTCAGGAAGGGGTCAAAAACGTTCTCCTGCAGCTTGGAGGAGAGGGAAAGAAACCTGAGATCGGAGAAAAGATATCTCCTATTACTGAAAAGGAACTGGCTCCGGTTTTCGAAACCCAAAAGCAATTCTGGAAGCTTTAGAATAAATGGGGTCAGGGCTCGACATTAGACATGGGACCACAAATCAGGGTAACGGTTTATTAAATAGGTCGCCTGTCAAATTGAAATCACTCCATGAGTTAAACAATACAAACAAGACCTCATACTGGAATGTCTAATGTCAAGCCCTGATCCCAATAAAAAAAGGGGCCTGTCCCCTTTTTTTCTGGGAAAACGTCCCCATCATCTGACATCCGTCATCTTATAAGGACATAAACTATCCCCAAAACCAACAGGGTTAAGGGGAGAAGAATTGGCATAGTATTTGCATAATAATTAGATGTGATATACTTAAAAGAGATAAAAGGAGAAGAAAAATGAAAAAATTGGCCATCTTTTTTGCAACAATTCTTATTTTTCTATCTCCATTGTTTGCCGAAGAGACCGAATACACAAACAACTCTTTCGCCAGACTCAGTTTCCTGACAGGGAGCACTTACATCCAGAAAGCGGCGGACCTCGGCTATGAAGAGGCCGTGGTGAACATGCCGATCAGCGAAGGAGACAGACTGGGTACGACTGATGGACGGGCAGAAATTTATCTTGGGAATGGAAACTATGTCAGGTTAGATAAAGAAACAAAAATTGATTTCATGAACCTGCCGAAAAGTGGCTATGAGCTCGTGCGAGTTCGCATTTGGACAGGAAACGCTTACTTTCATGTGACGTCTTTAGAGGAAGAAAAGAATATTGAGATCCATACCTCAGATGTCTCTGTCTATGTCCTGGATGTTGGACTATACAGGATAGATGTGAGAGAGAACGATGAAACTGAGATATTCGTTTTCGACGGCATGGTGGAGGCTGCTGGGGAAACAGGCTCGGTTTTGATCAAAAATGAGCAAAAGCTCGAGGTCTCCAATGCCCATTTCACCTCCCGTCCCACACAATTCGCTGCAGTAGCTGAGGACAGTTTCGACAGATGGAGTGCTGACAGAGATTCTCAGATTCGGAAACATCTCGCCAAGAAATACCTCCCTGAAGAACTGGAAGATTTTGAGTACGAACTGGCTGAATACGGCGATTGGGTCTACATCGCTCCATACGGCTATGTCTGGGTTCCTGGCGGTGTTGACACAGCCTGGCGTCCCTATTATTACGGCCGATGGACGTGGATGTCTCTCGCGGGCTGGACGTGGATCCCTTATGAACCCTGGGGCTGGTGCACTTACCACTATGGCAGGTGGCACTGGCAGTATGGACTCGGATGGTACTGGATTCCTACAACCTTATGGGGACCGGCCTGGGTAAGCTGGTACTGGGGATATGATTACTTCGGTTGGGTGCCTTTAAGTTACTACGGCTATCCGGGTGTCATAATCAACAATGTCTATTACCCCAGATATAGAGACTCGAGTTACCCTTACCGTTCTCGAATTCTGACTGTGATCCACAAAAATCAGCTCAAAGCGCGAAACGTTTCTCGGGTTGCCTTGAGTGAAGAATCTAAGAGAAAGTTAGGCAGAATCAGCCTTTCTAACGAAAATCCATCTCTCAAACCGACGAAGAGCAAGGTTTCCGCAGAAAGGCTTGAAGGCCAGAAGCTCATGCTCAGAAAAATCGAAAGGCCGCCTGAAAGTGGAGAGACGAAGAGATTGAGTCAATCCACTATAAGCAAACCTGAATCTGTGGATGTGAGAAGGACAGATAAAAAGGAACTATCAGATTCAAGAACTTCAGATGAGAGAAGAATCCTCGATAAAAGATCAAGCCCGACACAGAATATAAGGGAAAAAGAATCGAGCTCCAGTTCTGCCAAAAAGGTTGTTAAAAAAAGCAGCTACGGGTATCCGCCCTCACCTGAAATCAGCGTCAAGAATTACCCGAGAAAAATCAAGACCAGAAAATCGAGCTCTGTTGTTAACCGCATCGCCAGCGGCACTTCGAAGAGCAGCCGGTCGGCAAGAATCAGCTCTTCATCTCAAAGGAGTTCCCGCAGTTCAAGCTCTAAAGGAATCAGCTCGTCCTCAAGGTCCAGGTCCTCCGCATCCTCTGCACGGAGATCTTCGTCGGCCTCTCGTTCTTCCCGCTCCTCAGGCTCCCGCACCGTCAGGAAGAAAAAATAAAATCGTTCTTTGCGTCTCGAAACCAGGATTGACTCCCCAACGAGTTCATATCGTTAAAATACTGCCTGGTGTCGGCATATATTAGGAATAATTCAGGGAACATGAAACAAGGAACATAGAGTAATATTAAATGAGATTTGGTTAAAACAGAAACTCCTCCCCTTTCTCTGAGTTGTCAGGATTATCGTATACCGATCTTTTCGTAATAATCAAGCACCCGCAAATGGTCTTCAAGCGAACACCATCTGTCTGGAACTGTGTTCTCGCCCTCGAAGAAAACTTCCCTAAAAGGATAGAGGCAGTCAGGAGTTGCCAGCAGACCTGTCTTCCTATCAATCTCCACGAACACAAGACCCGGGGGGACCTCAAATTCCTCGATGACAAGAGGATTTTCTTCATCTTCTTTTTGATCTTCTCTCAAATTCCGTCCAATCGCTTCAGCGATTACGTTCTCCACTGCTTTTCTCTCTTCTTCTGCTTTTCTTTTTTTATCTCTGATGACTTTCTCGAAAAAATCCACCCATGGAGGTTGGGCGGCAACAGCTCCGGACTGTCGTTCTCCAATAGTCATTTTGGTCTTGTGTCCCACCCAGACGCCCGCACAAAGAGAGGGGGAAAAGCCGAGATACCAGGCATCGGAGAAATTGTCGGTCGTGCCGGTCTTTCCGGCCAAAGGCCAGTTTAATCTCATAGCCTGCCAGCCCGTTCCCCCTGGATTCTCTATTGCTCCCCGGAGCAAATAGGTCATCATGTAGGCAGTCTGGGGAGAAATCACTTCTTCCGACTCAATACTGGCTTCTTCCAAGATGTTCCCGTCTTTGTCTTCGATGCGGGAGATGAAATATGGCTTTACCCGTACGCCTTTATTGGGAAAGGTGGAATAGGCGGAAACCATTTCTATTAAACGCACTTCCGGAGCTCCCAAAGCCAGAGAAAGATAGGGATAGACAGATGGAGAGGTGATTCCGAATTTACGGATGTATTCAACGCCTTTCTGGGGAGAAATGGATTCCAGAAGTTTGACCGTCACTATATTCCTTGACTGCTCCAGGCCTCGACGAACTGTCACGCCTCCCTTGTATCTATTGTCATAATTACTCGGGGCATACGGTTGTTCAGACCACTTGTCGTAGAAGTCAGTGGGCTCGTCGATGATCACGCTGGCAGGAGTGAACAACCGGCTATCCAGGGCAGCGGTATACAAAAGAGGTTTTATGGCAGATCCAACCTGCCTTAAAGCTTGGGTCGCGTTATTCCATTCGCTATCCCGGAAAGAACGGCCGCCCACCATGACTTTGATCTGTCCGGTTTGAGGTTCGATGGCCAGAAAAGCGCACTCGAGGATGGGTTCCTGGTCCAGCGAAACAAGAAGTCCTTTGTTTTCCTCGTCGACTGAATTGATCCTGACCTGGATCACATCCCCTTCTTTAATGAGGTTTTCCAGGCTATCGGACTTCGTCCATTCCTTGGTGTAGTCATTGGTCTCCAAAGTCGCCGTATAATCCTTCACTTTAACGACTGCCTCTTCACTCTCGACCGATAAAACGAGACCTTCGATTATATCTCTCTCTTCCAGCGATGGCTTCAGCCAGCTAAATGGCGGCCAGTTCTCGAGCGAACTT
>Ga0180438_10004098_pt1 | contig 21273 bp, 15 predicted proteins | sample SS_ome_12_FD_132455 | JGI IMG/M metagenome (GOLD analysis project Ga0180438, IMG submission 132455) | Hypersaline lake sediment archaeal communities from the Salton Sea, California, USA - SS_3_D_2 metaG | ecosystem: Environmental > Aquatic > Non-marine Saline and Alkaline > Hypersaline >... | reverse complement strand
GGCAACGCAAATATGTGTGAGACAGCGTAGGCCAGGTGTAGGTCACGCTCCGATAGTGGCCCAGTGAAACGAACGTGCTCCAAAACACCCAGTTCGTGCACCAGTCCATCCAAGTAATCTTTCGCCATATTGCGACCTACCAGCAACAGCACTACGTCGCTGTCAGTCCGACTGCGTACATGAGGCAGCGCACGGAGAAGTTTGCCGGTGCCCTTGAAGGCACCGAGCCGAGCCACATGAGAAATGACCACCTTGCCGACGAGATCATACCTGAAACAAAAGTTCTGAATCTCGTCTGGAGTGAACTCCCAGATACCCACACCAGGATAGATAACAGTGATTTTACCTTCGGGAATGCCGCCATCTCGCATGATCTGCCGTTTTTCAAAATACGAATGCGGGATCAACTGATGGCTCAGAGCTGTCACCCCCAGTTGCAGTCGGCTACGCCAAGGATCCAAGGGATGCCGTTCAAGTGGCGCGTGATATGCTGTCTGATAAAGTACCGTAGAATGCCGTCTGATGGTAAGCAGTGCAGGCAGGATCGTGAGCGGCCAGCCGATGTTGAAGAAAATGACCGCACCGGGCTTGAATTGCAACACAGCCCGCGCCAGCCCCGGCAGCCAGAGCGGCGGGTTGGTCGGGTGGAAATGGCGCAGATGGGTACGGAAGTACCCCTCCAGCCGCACAATACGGATGCCCGACGGCAACTCATAGGTGAACGGCTGGCTGAGGTCCACCCGTCCTCCAGGGAACTCGTCGTAGGTCGTCACAAAGGCTACCTGGTCACCCTGACTCATGAACTCGCGCGCTAGGGAGAGCATGTCTTTCTGAATGCCACCCAGCACCGGGCCAAAGTGTGGATTGACCATGACCCAGTTCATTTTATGCTCCCTTTCGCCCAACGACAAACATGCTGGCAAAATGTCCCCTGGTAATGAGCGGCCTGTCTAGAGTACAGCCCTCCCCTGGCTTCGACCCTCTGATTATCCCTCTTAGCGCATCTGGCTTGCGCTCATGAGTCAAGGGCTCGATCGGATCCAATGCGCACGCCAAGTCAAAACTACCATGATGTTCGCATTAAAGACAGCGGTTCCGTGGGTTGTTTCGACACAATTGCCTGTGCAATCGCCCGAGACGGTGCCGAATGACATTGTCCTCCAGCCACGTCAGTGGCACCCGCGCGTATCCCTTGGCCCTTTCGATCCAAGAGAAACGATAGCGATACCCCAGCCCATTCCAAAAGAATAACGTACCTTGGAGATGGGCAGCCATAATCAGTTCGGTTTGATCGTTGATCAGCTTGGCCCGCCTGGTCATCACATCAGCCGGATAGGGGGCTAGGTTGTATGAAGCACAGTCCCAGAAGTGGCGCCGAATGTGGCGACTAATCGGGCCATTGCCCTCGCCATAGGACTTGAGCAGAACGCCCAGTTCCAACGGCAGGCACGCGAAAGCTTTGCCCCGCCGATTCCTCCCAGCGGGTTGTGTTTCGCCCCAATGAGCCCAGCCAGGAGTGAAAAGCGTAGGATAGAAACGGTTTGCATAGAGTGCAAAGGTGGAGTTGCCTGCGGTGGTCAGGTGCCAGGTTCCCCGAATATGCCGAGCCACGTACGCTGCTAGCTCCAATGATACTTTGTGTCCCTGTTTCAGCAAGTTCCATAACTGGCCGTGCCGCTCGACGCCGAGTTCGAACCACACGCGGCGCAATCTCATCGCGGCATCTGCGTATTCCTGCCACTCTTTTCGTAGCTGCTCCCCCCCATCGGACCAGAGATGCAACGTGTGGCATAGGGCGTTGATTCGCAGGAGGCTGGCGCGCACATCGTAGGCCGGGGCTCCCAAGAGCGCAGCGAGGGAGCGCGGCATGTCGAAGATGAGAACCTCGACCAGCTTGATCGCGTTGAGCACTTGCTCTTCATCGTGCGTTGGCTCCACGATATCGATCGCCTCTCCCCATATCCTTCTTAGATCGGAAACGTAGAACAGGTGGTAGATTTGGGACATCAGCACAGTGTCAACGTGAATCGGCTGGTGAAAGAACAGAACCGCTTCTCCCTCATCTTCCATCTGTACTGAGGTCTTGGTCCTGAACGGACCCTGACTGGGGTCCACCACCACAATCAGGTCGATGTCAGAGATCCCAGGGCACGAGATACTTCCAATCTGGTAGATGGCCAAAACGCCCGGAACCTGAGACACCCGGTGAACGAATCTGTCCAGGGCACGCTCGTAGGCCGACAACGGAATCGGCCTTGGTTCATTGAACGGCACAGGGTTCATAGGTTGTTTCTCTACAGTGCACTCCCGAAGACGCCGCCTGTACCAGTTGTGGGAAGCGAATGGCCAACATCGCCTCTGAAAGACGCGTTGCTTCCTGGGCAGGGTTCACCCCAATGAGCGTATGGCAGATCCTTGGTATGGCACGGTTCAACCGCCGGTGAATGAACGGAAGAAGAAAGGGGTTGGGTGACGCACAAAGCGCCTGTGCAACCGGCCAGGGCAGCGTGCGGACGGCCTTCCACTCACGGCGCAGGATGGTCGCCTTTTGAATAATACACCACTGTCGCTCGTTAAAGTCTTTGGCAGCCTTCTCAAAGGAGAACTTTTTGTAAGTGTATTCACCAACTGCTTGCAGGTAGATAGCAGGCAAGAGCACCACGCTCTGGATGAAAGCCTTCCACTCATACAACGAGTGGAAAGCTTGTCCAGAATGGAAAGCCTGTCTAACGGTTTGACAGAAGCGCCAGAGTGCATTCTGGCGCTCCAGCGTCGAATCCCTCTCTCGAAACGTCAAGACGGTCGAATCCTGGTAGAAGGAGGCTGCGTACTGAAAAAGAACGAAAGGGAAATAAGGCTGCGGATAGAAGTGCATATCTTGTTCCGCCAGGACGAGATGCCCGTGATGCTGCAGCGGGTCGACCACGTGCAGGAAAGGCAATGATCGCAGAATGCATCTGCGGCATTCCATCAAAGCATCCGCATCAGCGGCCACTTCCTGCCTGAGAATAAGAAGGGTGTCAAAGTCCGAGTAGCCCTTTACATAGTCGCCTGTGGAGAGACTGCCGTGCAGGTAGAGCCCGCAGACGTACCGGCGCAGGTGACATAGCGCGTAGTGCTTGAACTGAAGCACAGGAGCAAAATAGTCGGCATCCGTTGCCCTTAATGCGGCGTCATCGACGCTGCTCTGCACTTCGACGGTCACTGTCCTCGTCTCGCCCTTCACTTCAGGCAAGACCCGGGCAAAGTCGCGGTGGAAAGCAGCCAGGAGATGGGCGATCTCTCTGGACGCCATCACAGGTTCCCGAGACATCTCCCCTATCAACTGAGATAGCTCAAGAAACGATCCAGGCAGCCCCTGTCGTATGCGGTCCACCAAGAAAGCCAGGTCTGTGACCAGAGAGGGTGTGCGCTCCCTGAAATGCCGCATAGGATAGAGGTAGCGTGAAGGGCGGGTCCATAGTGCAGCGTGGAGAAAGCTCCCCAGCAGATCATGCATACTATTCTGGAGCACTGCCAACCAGACAGAAGGCGGGGCAAAGTTGTCTTGCAAATGCTGTTCAAACCTCACCGGAGCCATGAAGAAGGCCGGGCTTTCCCCTGGACGGAGATACTGCCCCAGGGGTTCATCCAGATAGAAAACTGCTGAAGAGTGCTTATTTGTTACCAAGATACACCATTCCGGCGACCCATCCTATCGCAACGCCTACAACGTAGGCGCACAGTGCGAGCAGCCTTCGTACTCCAGGATGTTTCCAAAAAGCGTCAACCAGCCCTTTAGAGTTGCCCAAAAGAAGATGGCGCAGCGCCCGAGTCCTGAAGCCAAAGTGCTTGACGTAGAAGTAAGTCATGTTGCGCCCAAGGTAGAACATGGCGGTAGAATCCTCCTCGGTGGCCGTCGCCCCTTTCCAACGTGCTGCCAGATGATGGACGACAGCGCGAGGATTATACAGGATTCGATAGCCAGCCTGCTTTACCCGGAATCCCATATCTGTGTCCTCCAGATAATTGCGGCCGGAATATCGATGGTCGAAGGGACCTGCCTCTTGAAGAGCCAGCCTGGAGAAAGTCATATTGCAACCGCGCACGTGGTCAACTTCAACAAGTTCGGTACCTGATCTGTCGAAACCAGACACGATGTGGCCGTCCTCCAGGATGCGACCGATTTCACCTTTTGTCGTTCCACGCAATGCTTCCAGCTCGTCAAGAACCCGTCCCCCGACTCCCCCCACATTGGGTTCCGAGTAGCAGCGAACGATCTCAGATAACCACCCCTCCTGTACCATGCTGTCGTCATCAATAAAGGCCACAATTTCCCCCCGAGCCTGCGCAATGCCCAGATTGCGGGCCTGCGGCATGTTGTTCCGCCCACTGGGGATGTGCAAGCGCATCACTTGGGGGAAGCCGTCCAGCACAGCGTGCGTTTGCTCATCCGGGGAGCTGTCAACTACAATGGTCTCAAAGGGTTTGTAGTCCTGCTGAAAAAGATGCTCCAGGCAGTTTCGGACCATCTTTGGGCGATTGCGGGTGATGATAACGACAGATACTAATCGCGATGCTGGTGCCATCTCACTCTCTCTTATAGCAAGCCTGCCAAAGGTGGGGCTTGTGCTTTCGGTAACGATGCCAGCCCCCTCAGGCAAGCAGCTTTTTTAAGCACGCCAGGCCACTGGTACCAGGCAGGTCTGACCAGAAAGCAGAGAATTGAACTGTCTGAGTCATCTCTCCAACGGCCCCCTTGCGAAACAGAACAGTGGCTCCTTTCAAAAACTGTTCCAACCAGCAAACTGGCAAAAAACTAATCAGACGTCCCCAGTTCAGGCGATCCAGAATCCAGGGCACGTAGTAGAGCTTGCGCACTCTTTCAACCTCCAGGCTATACATCCTGAACCGGTCTATCAAAAGATTTAAATCACCAATCCTCCAGAGGTGCGTAGGGTCAAAGCTGCTATCAATGGCTGTAGGTGGCCTATAGTCCCCCCTCAGGTATTGATTTCTAAATACAAGCCACCTATCAGAGAGATTGTCAGTTATAGGCACACTAACCAACAAATGCCCCCCCTCCCGTAGACACTTGGCCATCTGGCTGATAAAGCTATCTACTTCGCCGAGGGGAATGTGCTCGAGAACCTGTACACACGTAAGTGCATCAAAACTGCCAGACTGAAACTCTCGATCCAGATGGGTCCCATTCAAGAGCACAAACCTCGCTTCTGGGTACCTCTTTTGCGCCTCTTTGACTGCAAAAGGCGATACGTCTACTCCAACGACCTCGGCGCCATAACTGCTCATAGCAGCAGCGAGCACACCTAGCCCACTGCCGACATCCAAAACACGCTTGCCAGGCTTCAGGTTTAAGAGTTCCAGGAAGAAATCATAGTTTCGGATATCCAAGCCAGTATCCGCTGCATAACGAAGTTGGTAATAGGAAGCCTGGTAAGATTCCCTGTCTACCACTTATGCCTCGCAGTGTCTCCGCACCATCGCTTGAACCACTGACGAATGGGGAAATGGGATAGACTTCACGAGCGGATCAAGCTCTGCACCCATTGAATGGCCTGAATGCGCTCGTTCTTTGAAACCGAAACTGGTGCCCAGATCAGAACCAGCCCAATCGGGGCCGCGTACCGTAAAGCTACTCCCTGCATGGAACTCGTAACAGCCGTGATGCATACCAGTGCCACTGTTGAAACGGTGAGCCGAGCATTCCGTTGCGTCAGACGGAAACCAATTGCACGTCGGTGGTAAGCATAATATAGAAATGCCACCAGTCCCTCGGCAAGTGCGTATGCTATAGAGATGCTTACAAGACCGTAATTGGGCAGTAGGAGCAGAAACAGGATAGGGCGCGCGAGGAATCGCACGAGGTGCAAAGCGGAATGCGTCACAAAGCGCTCCATGGCCAACAACCCAATCCCTATGCCCCAGGAGAGCAGCATAAACAAACTGCCTACAGCTTGGAAGGGTAACAGTTCGGTGGCGGGCAAGAACTCGGAACTGGTAAGCAGAGGAATAATCCATTCTCTCAGTACGAGGAGTCCACAGAGGATAGGCCCGCCCAACAGCAGACACAAACGCAGCGCGTTGTTTTTCTCAGCAACAATCATCGCGTAGTCTTGACCGAGTTCGCTGATTCGAGGGAACATGTAGGTACTCATTGCAGTGAGGAGCATTGAGATGCTTTGCGTTGTCATCACCAACACCACCTGGTAAATACCGTTCGCCTCTGCCCCCAAGCGGTGCACCAGCAGGCTGCGGATCAGAAGGGTGGAAAGAGAGCTTACATTCCCTACAAAGAGTGTGGTCAGCCCGAACTTGAGGAGCAGCGATAGGATTTGTCTGTCCAAAGAGAAAACGCGTTTGGGTAAGATCCGCTTGGCCAAATCGGTCCGCCGCAGAGACCACCAATACGCCAACAAAAACACGCCGCTCTCTACAGAGACGGCGATGACAGCGCCCTCGAGCCCCACACTCAGAACCAGCGCCATCGTCAGGCCACAAGCAAAGATAGCAATAAAGATTGTCGCGAGAGCCAGTCTACGAATCTCCTTCATCCCTGCCAGCACGTTGTTCAGAACGCTACCTACTACAAGCAATGGCAGTGTAGGAACAAATACGAGTAAGAAGAGGTAAAGATCCTCTCTCCCGAACACCATCCACGACACGCGTCGTGCGAAGAAGCAACACCCAAGAACGACGACCGCCGAAAGGATGACCATTATCGTCACAGCGCTCGAGATCAGACGTTGGACAAACGTGTGCTGTTCGTCCGCTATGCCGCTTGCGGTATACCTTACAATGCCGTGTCCACCACCCAGGCTTGCGTACTGAAAAAGAAGATCTTTGAGCTGATACAGTTGTGCTAGAATGCCCATCCCTTCTGGGCCGAGCACCAAAGCAGTGACCTTCCCGTTGAAGATCCGAAAAAGCGTGCTCACCACCTGTGCCAGTGTCATCCAGCCAGCGGCTTGAAGCAGCTTGCGCATTGGTGGCTATCGCCTTCCAGTCATGGCCGATTTCAAGATCACTACGACCCCTACCAGCGCCCCCGCCAGGGCCGGTCCAACCAGCAACGGGTTCGGAACCCATCGTCCAGTCCGAGCATCCTCAGCGCTGGCGGGGCCGGAGGACCAGCGTGTCGCGGTGGGTGTGTTCGTCGTGGTTGGTTTGGGGGTGAAGCTGGTCTCCACCGACGCGGGTGCTGGCGTGGGAATGGACTGGGCGATCGGCACTATGGCAGTTGGCGTAGGCATCGGTGGCAAGGGCTCTGGTGCCTTAGCTGGCGCGTCCACCGTCAAAGTGCTATAGAAAACCTCACCCCGTCCGGACGGTTGGGCAAACCCCAACTCGCACTCCAGCCGGTCGTACCAGACCACGTGCAGGTGATTGCCCTGACTGATCACCAACTCGGCGTCGGCTGAACCGGCGTTGCAAGGATTCTGGGAAACCCGGGTTGGGGGAGACCATTGCCCACCCGATGGGCGCACCAGGTACGAGACACCCATCGGCGGCAGGTCACCCTGTAATAACGGTATCACCAGGTGTAAGTTGTCGGCGCTGTCAACTGCCAAGCCATGCGCGTAGGCACCGGTCGAGCCTAAACGGAGATTCTCTACCTTAGACCAGCTTTCCCCCCTATCCGATGACCTCACGTATCCGATGGTGCCAATGTTCAGGTCTCGATAACGCCATACAATGTGGATGGTCCCCGCGGAATCCACGGCAACCTGGGGCCATTCGTATCCCTCGTCGCCCGTTACAACCTGCTTGGATAGAGACCAGGTCTCCCCACCGTCGGTTGAATAGCTGAAACTAACACCTATGCCCATGGGGTCTTTACCCCCGACACTGACCTCCAGGTCTGGCCAGACGGCGTAAACGTTATCAAGGCGATCAACAGCCAAGCGGGGTGTCTCTGCACCTCCTATCCGGGGGATGTCCAGTCGAATGGGATCCGACCAACTGTCTCCCCCGTCAATCGAGCGCCTGTAATGGATACCCCCTTCATCTGTAAAGACTACGTGGATTCGATCCTGGCTGTCAATGACCAGGTCTGGCCAGTAGGGATTGCTGATGCGCAAATCCTGACCAGGTGTCCAGGCCTGCGCATTAGATGGGTCTCCCTGCGCCCAGGCACGTTTGTACTCTAACCCGTTCGCTATTCTTATAACGTGTAATCTCCCCTGGCTATCCACAGCGATCTGAGGCAGATGGCCTCCCACAGCGATGTCGTTGGGCGGTGACCAGGTCTGGCCATCCCACATTCGGAAGAGAAGCATATCAGACCGCAAAACGTCGTCGCTGGAGTGTTCCCCCCAGACCACGTAGATGTGACCAGCGCTGTCCACCGCGATGTCGGGGAACAAGGAAGCGGTGTCGGACATGGATAGGTTAACAGGTGGACCCCACACTCCCGCCGTCTGAGCCCCCGCCTGCTGGCCGATGCCAATCGGGGCCAGCAGCCCTATGACCGCCGCCAGCAGAAACGCTCCCGCGACGCACCGCCTGGCTTTGTGTCGCCCGCCAACCACATTCTCCAATGTCCGTATCACCATGATGTCTATTCCAGGTTACCGCTTACAGGCAATGACAAACATAATGTCAAACAAGTTGACATAGATTGCCTTCCGCGTCCAGACAGCATTTCTTACTCTATCGTACACGTCTTCCCCACATCTGCCGAATGGGGTCAAGAACCATCGCGCCATCGCTTCAAGACTGCGATAAAAACCGGGATGACTGAGATGAACCACGTTGAATCCATAACGATCCAGGAAACGAGTCATCGTCTGGACTGAGAAGTAGTACAGATGGGTGGGTGGATGGATGAGGCGCCAGCGCTTGCCTTGCAGCCAAGCGCTCCAACTGCCGATGTCGCCTGTCGTGAGCGCCAGATAACCACCGCTTCGCAAATGGCTGGCAATCTTTTCCAGATAGCGATCTGGCTCTCGTAGATGCTCGATCGTATCCCACATACAGAAGACATCGTAGCCATCGGTTTCCAGTGGGGTTTCCAAAAATTCCCCACATCGGACGTCCAGCCCCAATTGCTCTCTTGCGTAGGAGCAGGCCTCTTCGGCAATGTCAATGCCCTCAACCCGCCAGCGGACCTGAGCCAGTTCCAGAAAGAAGCCATAGGCCGTGCCTATCTCATACAGGCGACCTCCATCGGAAAACCAGGCCAGGGTTTCGATCCTCCGGCGGAAATTCTTCTGCAAGGCATCCTTGCTCTTTAGATAGTCGGCATATTCACAACCGAAGAAGTAGTCCCTCTGATACCGCCCATGATGCTCGTCATCCGAAACAGAGATATCGGCGAACACAAAACCGCAATCGGGGCATCGCAACAGCGATTCGTACAACCGGTCGTCGCCAGGCACCTCTGCCTCACATACAATACAAGCCGGCATCTGCGAGTCTATTCCGTTGCGTCGAAGCCTATCATTTCGTCAACGATGTAGAGAGGCCTTTGTTTGACCTCCTCTACGATCGTGGCCACGTATTCGCCCAGAATGCCCAGAAAGATGAGCTGCATGCTTCCCAGAAATAGAGTCACGACGATCAGAGAAGCCCAACCGGAACGCAGCCGATCCGTGAACAGTTTAGTATAGATGGCAAACAAGGCATACAGACCGCTACAGGATGCTATAACTAGACCGAGATACAATGAGGCGCGCAAAGGCACCGCCGAGAAGGACAGGATGCCAGATAGGGCCAGATGGGTCATCTTATGCCAGCAATACTTTGGGTTTCCGGCAAATCGCTCCTGGGCCACGTAGGTGACTTCGGCACTTCTAAAGCCTAGCCAACCCACCAGCCCCCTGATGTACCGTCTCCGCTCACGCATGGAACTAAAGACCGCCAGTGATTTCCTGCCCATCAACCTGAAATCAGCAGCGCGGGGTTTGACATCAACCTGAGATATCAACCTGAGCAAACTGTAGAATAAAGACGAAGTCATGCTTTTAATGAAGCCGCTACCCTCTGATCTCTCCCTGATCGTGTAGACAATCTCATAGCCTTCTCGCCACTTCTCAATCAGACGGGGAATGGCTTCCGGAGGATGCTGCAGGTCGGCATCCATAGTGATAACAGCCTGACCACTGGCATGATCCAGACCGCCTGTCAAGGCGATTTGATGCCCCATATTACGAGCAAAGCTGATGATCTTGACATTGCCGTCCTGAGCGCGAAGTTGCCTCATGACCTCCAGGGAGCGATCGCTACTGCCGTCGTTGACAAAGACAATCTCATGCGTCTCGTCCAGATCAGCGAGCACGTCGTGGAGCCGCCGGTAAAGCTCTGGCAGGTTATCGGCCTCGTTGTAGGCCGGAATAACTATGGACAGTGTAACTGTACCAGTGTTCATGGAATGCCGCCTACCTCCACTTCGGACATCAAGAAAGGCGCTGTCTCGGGAACCCATCGTTCGGGAGAGGTCTGGATCGGGAAATAGTCCGGTACAATGTAAAGACCGACTTGCCAGACATAAATTCCCCCTGTCAGATCCTCCGGCAGAACGAATTCGTACTCCTCACGGAGGATCTCCCTAGGCTGCCATTCTGAGGGCGGTAAAAGCAAATAAGTAGGCAGGTGGACCACCCGAAATGGCTCGCCCCCGGCCTGCGTGAAGGTGTCAATGAGCACAAAGCCGGTGCTCAACTGCTGCACGTCATCCACCGGGTTGACGCCGTACTGGAAAGTGAAGGAGTCATCGAAGCCTTCAAGTACCTGCCAGTAGTAAGTGATCCGATAGCGTCGCCCCTTTGCCAGCGGACCAGAATGGCCGTCAAAGTCATACCCGATCAGTCGCAGGCGGTCGGCAAAATGGTAATCTACCCATACGGCTGGATCAGCCTGGGCTACCCGGCTGACCGCATAGTGGAAGCTGTTTGCCCTGGCCGGCCCGCGGCGCAAGAACAGGAGGCCGTCCTCATACGCGGTCAGGCTGAAGTCGCTGCCGGACAGCAGTTGGCGATAGAGGTCCTTTCCTGGTACGCGTGCCCACGAGACAGCTCCTGACGGCGGCTCAGCCGGAGCATCCACCAACGCTCTCAGGCTGGTTTCCCTTGGTTGGACGTGGGTCTCAAACAAATCAATGACCGCATAGTCAACCTGGTCCAGGGCGCCCGACAGCGGTGAGTCGAAGAAGTGGTAGACCCGCTCCCGCTGGGTCAGGTGCGAGAGCAGAAAATCGGAAGCGATGACCGGTTCCTCAGCAGGTACCATGGCCACAAAGCGGTCGGCTCGCCGGTCGTGCTCGTCAACGACGAAGCGATTCTTCCAAAAGGTATAGGGACGTTTTGGCGTCCAAAAGCTCCAACTCAGGGGACCATTCGACCAGAAGAAGGCAGCGCTCAGACTGGTGCCCAGCAGCACTGCACTCAGGCTGACTGCCAACCGTGCAGGTGATAGGCCCAGCCGGCGATATCCCCAACGGGTCAGACGCTTGATCCCCGCTATTGCTGCGACGAAAAAGAGGGGAAAGGCCGGAGCGAGGTGAAAGTCAAACAAATCGGGGACGCCCGCCAGCATAAAGAGGCCCATGATAGGCGCTCCGACGGCCATCATCGGCAAACCGGCAAGCGGAAGCAAGGCCAACGACAGCAGCGAGAAGAACAGGGCCAGGAGATCACGGAACGATAGGGTCAGGTCTGCCAGCAGGCGCGGTTGGGTCACCAGCGTCGAAAGGATGCTAATCAATCCGCCCTCACCGCCCAGATGCCCAAAGTTGAGTTGATAATGGATAGAGCCTTGTGCACCTCGCACCCAAGGCAGAAAGACGCCCAGGGCACCGATCAGCCACAAGACACCCAGGCCAGACAGGGCCAAGCCCAGGCGAGGCTGCCGATAGCGGTAGATGATGTATAGCCCCAGCACGATGACTACGAAAGCTATGCGCTCTTTGCAAGCCATGGCCAAGATCGTCAAGAGAACCGCCCTTTTCCAACGGCGCTCTTCCAGTGCCAGGAGAGTGCCCAGGAACAAGGGAATGGTCAAGACGTCCGGACGAAAACTGCCACTGGCATCCAGGCCGTTTCCCACGATCGTCGGATGGATCAGGTAGGCCAGCGTGACACAGAGGCCAGCAAAGCGGCTTACCAGATAGCGCAAGGTCAGCTTGTAAGCTACCCATGCTCCCCACGCTAGCACAAGAACCTGCAAGAGCAGCAACGCTCGCGGATCCGACCAGATCAGGTATAAGGGAGCGATCAGGAACGCAATCGGTACGACGTGATCGGCAAGCAACGAATCGTCGAGGCCGCCGTATTGGGTGAACCGTAGGAGACGCCCGTGCCAGGTATTCCACAGCCCCTGATCCCAATGTCCCAGATCCACCCCCCAGATGTTGTAACCTGTGTAATGCAGCCCAACGAGCAGGCTTACGATGAGAACGTAGCCCAGAATGGCTAGCGCCACCGGCCATGGGCTCGTTAGCCTGGTGCGCCAGGTTTTCACGACAAGCGGTTCCACTAGCCAGACCTTGAGGCCCAATACAAGGCTGACCACGACCGAGACGAGCACCACGACGGAGGCGTGATAGGCTGTGGCAGGTCGCCCTGTGACCAGAGAGGTCAGAAGCGACACTCCGATCAGGAGGCCCGGCCAGTATGATCGGGCATCCAGGGCCAGAGCTTGTTGCAAAGACAGGCCGGTCAGGCTGGTCACCACCAATCCGGAGCACAGCCAGATCAAGGCCGTCAGCCCCGGCCCTACCAACGCGACCAGCGCCAGGATCTGCGCCGGGCTCAGAGACCGCGGCCCGGTAAAGTCGAGGTTGAAGCGCAGAAACTCGCCCAGGTAGAGGCCCAACACCCCTCCAGTGCCCAACACGAGCAGGTACCCGGGCAGCCGCACGGTAGTGAGGGTGAGGCGAACCTGCATGGCAATGGTGGTCGTCCGCAAGTCTGTCTTCACCTCAATCCCCACCCTCTGCCGATGTGTAGGCAAAGACCGTTGTGTGTCGGGCCGGATTGGCTTCGTCCGAGAACACCTTCTGAAAATGCGCTGGGTCGCTTTCGAAGTGGGCCGTCAATTGTGTATAGGTCTCAGGAGGCGCGGAGGCCGCACCCACTCTTCGTGATCCGGTGGTGAGCAGAACGAAATCGACTTGATAGTGGTCGAGGATGCGCAGCACCTCACCCCTATCTGTGTCTGCGTCAAGCGCCCGGGCGGTATCTTGGCGGCGCTGTTCATCATCGTTGACGAACGGCGAGCTATGACCGTAGGGAATGGATACGACGTAGTGGTCCGTCAGGGCCGAGATGAAGTAGCTGGTGTTGGCATCGGCCAGGATCACGCTACCTGATGGAAGATCGTGATTTAGGAACTCGACGGCATTCCCCCAATTGAACGGAAACGTCGTCGCCTTGTGTTCCAAGAAATACAAAGATCGAGACACGTATCCCAAAAGAGGTTTGACCAGGGGGACTGCGCTCGGCAGGAAACCCAGACCCATGGAACCCACGAGCAAGGCTACGTGAACGACTCTACTTCTTCCCCATTCCCGTCCAATCCTCTGGATCAACCAACGAATTGCTATTGCGCCGAGACCGCCTAGCACAAACTGGAACTGGAAGACCTGCAAAGCCAGGCGCCAGATGCCCCAGGGAGGCACCAGGCGTGAGCGTAGCATCGGCTCAATGAACAGCGGATTGAAGGCTGTTCCGACTACGAACAGCATGGTCGAAAGCAGGAACAGGGCCCAGGTCTGGGATCGGGTGAGCACCAGCAGAGCCGGACTAAGTAGGAACGCCCATGCCCATGGCGAAGGGCTGCCTCCCACCAGAACACTGGGCCGGATGATGTGCCATCCGCCCCATTCGCTCAGCAGCCCCCACTCGTCGGCATAGATTGGATTGGTGGTCTGGAGGCCACTGCCTATCCACGTTTGGACGAAGGGTATGGACAGAAGAGCCGGGATGGCGGTCAGGGCAAGCACACGATACACGTAGACCCACTGACGATGAACAACAAAGTGGAGCACAGCAAAAGAACCAACAGTTAACAGCAGCCCGACAAAGGCGAGCAAATGGACGCTTGCCAGTGTCCAACCTGTCAGAAGGGCCAGGACCAGCGCTTGTCCGTTTCCATCGTGGATATAACGCCAGGCCAGCGTGAGGGTCACCAGGAAGAGGATGAAGCCAACCCCTGCTGGCGATACGACCATCACAGGGATGTCCCAGGTGAAACGCCCAAAGCCATACAGGAGGAACAGGCACGACAGGGCTGCCGCCAACCGGTCCCTAAAAAGCGTATCAGCTAGCAAGTAATGAGCGAGAACCGCCACCGGGATCAGAACCACTGGGGAAGCGTCCCAAATCGTCGCGGCGTTCATCCCAGAGAGGTGAACCAGCAAGGATACCAACACTACCCACGGCCCACCGCGTTGTGGGTCCGCCACGCCAAGGAAGTAGGGGTCACCGGGGACAAGCCGTTGCGTCTGGGCAGTACGGCGGACAGTGGCCAGATAGTACCAGTTGTCCGTCTCTGCCATAAAAAGTGCCCCCCAGCACACTGCCACGAACATCCAGAACAGGATGGTCCCCAGCACCAATAGGTAAGGCCACGCGGCCTGGTGATCGTTCAGAGACGTCACTGGCTGTTGCTCCTTGTCCCTGCAGTGGTTTGCAACGGCATTCCAGGCAATGAGCGCCGTATAAGCCCCTCCGAGGAGATAGGTCAGGGTCTTCAGGCTGCCGCCGAGAAGACGAGCACATCCCCAGACCAGAGCTCCTACCCCTAAGCTGAGCCCAAAGGCAATGGGCAGCAGATTCAGCCCGTGCCCCTCTCTCCGGGGGAAGAGGGCACGTTGCAGCAAATATCCAGGTAATAGAAACAGCATCAGGGCAACCAGAATGGTGCGAACAACCGGAGGTAACCCCAAATGGAGGGGGCTCAAGAGAAGCCACACCAACACCACTAACAGTGTTGCTGAAACCCACCACAAGACCCCCCCGCCTCTTTGATTCTTGACAAGTACTTTGTCTCTGCTCATGGCCATTGGCGCTCCTGCATCAGCACATCCAGAGCATCCTTGAATTTGTGACAGTCCTACCTCCACACTCACCCCAGACTCTTAGGCCCACTCTCCATCACCGAGCGAAGCGTTACTGAGCTGATCATGCTGGTCAGATAGGTCCAGACAGGCCCCGGCCTGGATGCCCACTCCCAACACGCCCGTCGCACCCAATACTGGATCCACTCCGCTGGCATCTCAGGGTAATCGAGCACTGCGGAGCGGTCCCATTGTCTACCTCTTCCCAGCACGTCCCCAGCCGCTCCCCCTGTCTACCACCTCGAAGAAGGGCGTGCCGGAGTGGGGGGCGGAGATGTACAATTTGTCCACGTCTCCGAAGTGTATCAGGGCTGCACAGTCACCATACCAAGTGCAATCGGCTCAACGCCGGGCACCTGGCGCTCGGAGTTGACCTGGATGCCCAGGGACCTTGGTACGGTATATAGCCCAACCGACCAGTCGTACTCAGCCCGCGCGTCCGCCGGCAGGCGAAAGTCGTAGGCCTCGCGGATAACCTGGCCCGGCTGCCACGCCTCCGGCGGCATCTGGATGTAGGTCGGCAAGTGCAACACGCTGAACTGGCCAGCCGCGCCAATGAAGCGGTCGGCCAGCACGTAATCCGTTCGGTGCGTTTCGACACTTTCAGGATTGGTGCCTGACTTTGCATCAAAGGGTGCAGCAAAGTCATCTAACACTTGCCAATAATAGGTCACGCGGCAACATTCTCCCGCGTGCAACGGGCCGGCAGGCGGGTTATAGCCCAGCAGACGCAGCCGCCCGCCCAAGTCGCGCTTCAGGCGGACACGTGGATGCGGATCCTCGGTCAGGATTTCAACCTGGCTGGTATAGTATGGCCTGTGGCGGTGCTTTCGCTTTCTGCGGCGGGTTCGCTTTTTACGGCGTTTTCGCCTTCTGTTGTGGACAAGTAGAGCGCTCACAGAAATACCGAGCACCAAGATGGCCGCTCCAATCCCCGTCGCCAGGCCACTGACTGGAGCGAGTGTAGACGACGTTGAGTTGGTCGCTATCGTCGTGGCTAAGCTGGGCGTGGCACGGGGCGTGACCGACGTGGTCACCTGGGTTGTGGAAACGGGCTGGGTGGTCCGCGTCATGGCGGTTGGTGCGGGCATCGGTGGCAAAGGAGATACTGGCAGCCCTGGCGAATCCGTCTCGTATCTAGTGTAGAACACCTCCATGTTGGCTGGCGAACCCTCGCCGGATTCAGAAGCCACTTCCTCCGTCCACACTAGATGAATCTTGTTTCCCTCAGATAGCACAATGTGTCCAAGTAGGGGAAGGGAGACGTTGTCGGTCACCTGAAAGATCGGCGACCAGGTATCAGCAGCCCATCGGCCCAGGAACAGGTCTGTGTGCCGATCTTTATTGGGCTGAAAAGAAAGTGCCGCGTATAGTTGATCACCACTATCCAGAACCAGGGCTACGGGGAGATAGCCGCGGTATATCTGTATACCAGTTGTGAAAGATACAATTTCCGACCAATTGCCCTGCTCGTCAGACCAGCGGTAGCAGAGTGCATTGCTACAGGGCCACATGGCATGAACTCTACCTTGACTGTCAACGCCCAGGCTGGGTCTACTCGGTTCCTGGTCACCGACAACGATTTCGACCGGATCTTCCCAGACCTCCCCGTTCGGCGAGCGTGCGTACATTGTAAATAGAGGGTCCTCACTGTAGGTCGTCTCTGTCCAAGCAACATGGACGTCACCCTTCTGCCCAATTGCCAGATTCGGATAAGTGCTGTGCTCGCGACTTGTTGATACATTGATCACAGGCAACCACGTCTGCCCGCCATCGGTTGAACGGGCATAATAGATCTCCAGACAACCGCTGACGCAATTCTCGCCGATCAATTCTAGCCCCTCAGCCGGGTTTCCGGTCCACACTACATGGACGTTACCGTGATCGTCCACGGCGATATCCGGCCAGTGCGTTCCACCGCTTGCAAGCACCTTGGGACTAGACCAGGAGTTGGCCCGCCACGATGCATCCTGAGCCGGCGCATGGCTGTAGAACACGTCTACCGTGTCCGTCCAAACAATGTGTATCAGGCCACGTTGATCCACTGCGATCGCAGGTAGGTGCGACGATCTTCCACTCGGCGAGATCAAGATGTCGTTGGGCGTGGACCAGGACATGCCATCCCACATAGTATAAAAGATGGCATCCCCCCATCCCATGTGAGTGCTGAAGTGTTCACTCCACACAACGTGGATGTGGCCTGCGCCATCAACTGCGATGTCAGGAAAGGCCGACTTGGTCATCGTGTTGGAGAGATTGATCGGTGTGTTCCAGGGCCCACCCTGCTGCCAAGGAGAAGCCAACACCGGTAGCGCAAGCGGCAGACCGAAAAGCACCAACACGATGTAAAGGCCGAACCAAAACTTCCTATTCTTCACTGCCAGGCTCCAGCTAATCTGTCTGTTCCCCAATCCTTGCTTACAGCACCGCTCGCAGATCCCCACAATGGTCGGCACTCATAGAGACATTGTGAGACTCATATTTTCAGGCAGGCTCCGCCCGACCGGCGCATTTCCGCGCTTGCACCAGCCTGGCCTCACAGATTTCAGTTGGCCCACCGCTACAACTCGACCCCTTCGACTACGCTCGGGACAAGTCTACCGGGCCTTCTCTAGCCAGTCCGACCTAATCTCACAAGCTGTCAGCCGTCCCAAGATATCCAAAAGAATCCTGACCCGGCCCGTCGGGGATATGGTCCGATCAAAGATCGCCTCCAGGCCTTCCAAAGGCCCGGCCTCGATCCGCACCCGCTCGCCGTGTTTGAATCTACTGATCTCAGAGTACCCAGTCTGTTCCAGTTGTGCCAAACGCTCCTTGATTCGGATGATGACCTCATCGGGTACCTGGGCCACTGTTCCCCCAAATCTGACAATACTTCGCAGCCCCGGCGTCCAACGCAGTGAGAGATAGGCAGGGGAGGTCGAGTCCACTCGCGCGAAGAGATAGCAGGGGAAGAAAGGCGAGGGTTCCTTCCTGCGACGATGTTTACTGTACTTGTAGATGAGGGGGAGATAGGTCTCCACGCCTCTGCCTGCCAGGATCTCGCTGACCTGGCGTTCCATTCTTGGTTTGGTGTACAGAGTCAACCAACGCTGCATTTCCGTCTCACCTCCGGTGCTTGACAACTAAAGTCGCCCCTTATAGCCTTAAAAGCTAAGCCACAACCACAGCAAAGCGACTCTCGGGATTTTTCACCTCTGCCAGAGCCGAATTCGGATTTGATAGGTTAAAAAAACAGGGCGAAGACGGATTTACGAGGTTGCAAAGATGAGCGGATCACCCCTACATCACGACGTCACCTAGTGTTGTTGATCAACAGACCGGGCGCGCCTCAGAGCAATTTAGTACTATAGTACCTTCTTTAAGTGAGTAAATGGTTAGAAATTGGTAGGAAATTGGTTAAAAAAACCAGGCCTCTCACCCTACCGAGCTTCCCTTGCCCTCAATATGGCCCGACCCAGCCAAGGGAAGACTTGCACCCCCAGATGATCTTTAGCTGGGCTGTCACCGGCCTATTGCTGGAGAAGACGATTTGTCTGCTAGTGTTTACGCTATGCCGGCCTGGCTGTATCCAGCGGCAAGACCCTGTGGGCGGTGAGTAAAAGCAGGGCGACGGGAACAGGATGGCTACCTCAAGTAGTGATGGATAGCCGCAATCAGTTTGCCTATAGACACGGGTTTGGTGAAATGGAGGTCAGCACCGGCCTTCAGGGCCCGCTCTTTGTGTTTGGAACCTCCCCAGGCTGAGATGACGATGATGGGAATACCCACCGTGCCAGAGCTTTCGCGCAATTGCTGGACGGCTGCGAGGCCATCTATCTTACCCGGCATACGTATGTCCATCAATATGATATCGGGGCGCCACTCTCGCGCCTTTTTAACCCCTTCTTCTCCATTATAAGCCACGTCAAACTCATACCCATACAGCTCCAGCACTTGCCTCATAATCTTGCATTGGCCTTCATGGTCTTCGACGTACAGAACCTTTGTCATCAGTGAGCCCACCTCTATCAGACATCGTTGCTGTTTTTCGCCTGCTCTCCGCTGCAACCGGATGGAAGCTAGCATGGATCAACTCATTTTCTTATTATACCACATTTCAGCCTGTTTGAGGGTATTAAAAAAGGGTGATTTTTCAGATGGCATCGGGTTAGTAAATTGTGCCTTCTGAGTATTAACACTTTGTGCATTTCTGCACAAAGTGAGTCCTTCTTATATAGCTGAGGAGTGATGCAACAGATTGATAAGTAGAAAGGGGGGAAAACTAGCGACCGCTGGGGGGTGATCTGGGGCAAGGCGGCGATGAATCTGAGGCAAGGCCGGTGGGCCAAAAGCAAGGCCGCCCCGTGATTAGGGCAACTGTGAGCTCCTCTCTCGTAGTGATGGAGTATTTCAGCTAGAGTGTCCGGGGTTGCCGAAGTGCAGCGACCCTGAGCAAAGTCGAAGGGAGTATAGAAGGAAGCTCAGAGGATAGCGATCCTTCCAAAGCGGCCCCCTTCAACGAGCTTGTCTGGGCCTGGGATTTTCCTGCTCTCAGTCGCGGGCGGATGTTATGGTGCCCACCAGGAGATGCGTTCCTCGGCCCAGTCTGGCCCCATAGACTCTGGCAAGTTGAAGAGTTTTCGTTGGTTGCTGCCGTCGGCATTCATGACCCAGATAGCCCATTGGCCGTCCCGGGCTGACAGGAAGGCGATGTGCTTTCCATCGGGAGACCAAATGGGCAGGCCGTCAATGCCTGGGTTGTCCGTCAGGCGGGTGATGCCCTGGCCGACGTTGTTAGCCTTGTAGACCTCCCAGTTGCCGTCTCGCTGGTCGCCGATGCATTAAAATTCATTGCCATAGCCGTCCACAGCCAGGTCGTTGCTTGCGTTCGTGAGTTGAGTCACGCCCGTTCCATCTGGCCATATAGCCCAAAGACCACAATTACCACCCCTGCCGGTCCAGTACTCGCAGCCGTTGAAAGCGATGCGACCATCGGGCAACCAGGTCGGGTAGCGGCCTATTACCTGAAAGTTGGCAATTTGCAGAGCCCGCCCTTCAGTCTGACGCGAGGTGTCGTTCTGGATGTAAATGTGCCAAATAGGATTTCCCTGGTCGTTGCGCCTTCCAGACTGGCTGGAGGAGTGGACGACTTGGGTCCCATCAGGCGACCAACTGGGCTGCTTGTCCTCGGGGTGGTTGGTGATGGGGTATCGGTTACTTCCGTCGGCGTTCATTGCCACAAGGGTGTCCCAACCACCGCCGTCCCCGTTGGCTACAATGATTCCATCGCCGCGGAAATCGGGTTGGCGTTTCTGTTCATAAAGAAGCCGTTGGTCGCTGCCGTCAATGTTAGCGATGTAAAGGTCATAGGTAGATGGGTTGTGAAACTCGTTATAGACGGTGAAAAGGATCTTGCCTCTGAGTCCTGATGTGAGGAGAGGCAGCGGCGTAGGCGTGCCTTCTGCTGCTACCGACGTGGGCGTGGCTGGCAGCGGTGTGAGCGTGGCGACAATGATCACGGGCGTTGGCGTAGGCGCGAGCGTGGGCATATCCGTCGGCAGAGGCGTGTAGGTTGGGTAGGGTGTGTAGGTCGGGTAGGGTGTGTAGGTCGGATAAGATGTGTCCGTCGGCACTGGTGAGGGGGTATCGGTAGGAACCTGGGCAGTCGGGGCGGCCACGATGGATTTGGCGATGGCGGTAGTGGTAGCCGAGATGTCGGGGGTGGGGATTGGTGTAGGTCCACAGGCAGCAGTGAAGGTAACGATTAGAACGAGAGGCAATAGCTTTTCCATTTTACTTTCCTCTCTAGCATCTACATGGATGGAGGGACTACCATCAGCACTTTTCGCTATTTACCATTATAGCATACCCTCTCTAGATTTTCAACACTTATCGGTAGCATAGGTGTAAACCTTAAATTGTAGGTAGAATTAGGTGAACTGCGCTATCCTCCTGAGCAGTAGACCGAGGGGGGGCGCCAAGTGACAGGTTTTTATATCCAACCCCCGGGGGGACTTCCATGCCAGAAATAAATCGTTTGCTGACCGGACCATTTTCAAATAGACACCCTGCTCTAAACACTTGAGGCTCTCTGATTGAGTTGTGAGTAAAGAAGCGCAGCGACTTGCTACAAAAGACATTGGAGAGAATGTAATCTTACCCCAGCAATGGGCTGAAGCCGATTATGATTTGATCATATGACGAGTCTCATAAACTCGTATCACCCAAAATCT
>Ga0180438_10004097_pt1 | contig 21278 bp, 24 predicted proteins | sample SS_ome_12_FD_132455 | JGI IMG/M metagenome (GOLD analysis project Ga0180438, IMG submission 132455) | Hypersaline lake sediment archaeal communities from the Salton Sea, California, USA - SS_3_D_2 metaG | ecosystem: Environmental > Aquatic > Non-marine Saline and Alkaline > Hypersaline >... | reverse complement strand
TTTGCTGTTTAATTGCAATATTTTTTAGATGTTTGAATTTTTCAATCTCATAACTGACTTTGCTGATCTTATTCCAAAATTCATCTGAAATCAGTTTCTTATTTTCCTTTTTTGCCATTTTTTTCACGCGAGTTTTCTATCACTTTAACGGCTTTTTTTCTATTTAAAAACTCTCTCATTTGAGGTATTAGGAATTTCTCTCTATCAATATCATTATCTAATACATCAAATAAATGGATAAAGAATTCCAGCATTAAACTATGATTAAAACCAAGAAACTTTCCTCTATATTTTCCAAATAAGGAATCATAGACTTCATTTCTTTTAAAATTATCAAATAAAATATTATCTAACTTAGTAGAATATGTTTCTAATTTTTTTTGCAGGTAAGGGTAAAATTTCACGGTATATTTTTGAATTAAATCTGAGGAACTTATTTCCTTATCACTTGATTCTACCATATATTAACCATTTCTTTAGTAATTTTTATAATTAACTAATCACTACCTAAATCCCTTTTTCTCCCCTTATAAAGTAAATTCAATCACTTTATAGTGTGATGATGATTTCTATATAAAGTAATCCTTAACACATTATAAAGTGTCGATATTATGCCAAAATACTTTATAAAGTGTCCTAAAAACAACAATAAGCATAAAAATAATATAGTATATAGCCAAAATATAGAGAATCCATAAAAAATAATAATAACACTCAGAGATTAAGCTCAATTCTCGCTATAAACCCCGAATCGAACAATTGAAAATTTATCCTTAATAAATTCTCTATGATACTATTTAAAAATTAGAGAAAAAACTAATTAATTATGAGCTTTTCAATAAAAAATAATAATCATAATCCGGTAGCACTAAGTATTTTGAAGGCAATTTATCCCCATAATTCCAAAGCTTTTTGAATAATTATTTGCTCATTCTCTTCATTATTTAAGGAAAAATGTTCTAAAAGCTCAAAGCGTTTCATCAAAAAGATCGTATCTCGTTAGATATATATTTATTTTTGTTTCAAAATCGGATTTGAAACAAAATTTCTAAATCTCTGAAATCTCGCCAAATTGAGAAATCCATAAAGATAAAGTTGAGCCATTGATAAATACATCTGTGATTTTCATTTAATCATTCTGGCTGAAGATTTTAGAATCTAACGAAAGTTCTCTAAACATTGATTTAGGGAACTTTTGAAAAAAAACTTTTTTATTCGGTCAGAAGCGATGGGTGGGAAAAAGAAACTTTCGTATGTTCATATGAACACACGAAACCCAAAATTCGATCCAAAATTCACTCAAAATCCGATCCAAAATTCACTCGATGAACTACAGGATCAATTTTTATCAGGAACAAATTTTGGAATAAAAATTATCTAATAAGAAGAAAATAATTTGCAAAAAGTGGGAGAGTCCATTTTTTCCTCTGGAAATTTATCGTAGCGATAAATTTTTAGCTACGAAATCTAAATTAAAACTAAATCAAAAAAAGTGAAATTATGCCAAAAACTAATAAAGCATGTGGAAGATGTGGGATAATTAAAGAAAAACTAAATACACAAATGGGGATTTGGGAAAGAGGTTATGCTCAAAAACTAAAAGTAGTTCAAATCCGAGCTTACATTCCAGAAAATCCAAAAGCAAAAAGAATGTATAAGGAAAAAAAAGGTAAGTTTAAAGGACAATGGATAAAGATTGGGTATTTCTGTCCAAGATGCTTAACCTTTTTTATTAAAAAATCATTAAAACCGGAGGATTTAGCTAAATTATTCCCGATGCAATCAATATCCGAAGATTCCAAGATAAAATTTATAATTTAGATTGTGTAAATAATATTAATTTTTTACTTAGGAATAATTATCGCTTTAACATTGATAGCTTTAATAAATCAGAGTTTTCAAAAAAGAGATGGTCTTTAGCTCAACTAACCCTTCTAATTGTAAATATAATTCTCTTTATTTTAGTTGTATTTAGGTTTATTTAATAAGATTATATTTATTAATTAAATTCATTTCTAATTATTCATAGATAAAGACGATATTTAGGAATGTAGGCGTAGATAAAAAGATTATTACTAAGTAGTCTTTATCTATTTGATTAAACATTTTATTTCATTGAGTTTGATTGGATATTCTTCTAATTCATAACCAATCCAAGTTCCTTCAAAATCGGGGCAATTCTCATATTTTTTGTAATGATGAAAAGAAACCTGTAGTTTTCCAATCTGAAAATAGTAAATATTAGGATAATTCTTTTTCTCTGGATCAAATTGCCATCCATAATTAAAATTTGGATTGTTAATTTTCGATGCTAATTCTAATACTTTTTTTAAAAAGATGTTCTTATCTTCATATGCTCTTTGTTTTGCAAAATAATGAACTTTCTTTGCTTGTTTATTTCTCTTAAAAGTATATCGTAATAATAAAACTAATTGATATAAGAGAGGCTTCTTTTCAAATGAAGTTCTTTTAGCTTTAATTTGCTCTTTATATTCTACTATGAGCTTATTATAGATTATTTCTTTAAATTCATAATGAGCAATAGAACTATATTTCTCGCCTTTCTCATAGATTTTCTTAAATGGATAATTGCCCTTATTAGCGAACTTAATAAGATTAGCACTAAATTCATTAGGAAATAAATAGATCAATCTCTCCTTAATCCTGCAATTAAGCGGAGCAAAATCTATAACCCTTTCCTTAATAACAATGTCAAATCTCTGCCTCAATAAATAACGCATAACTAATTATACTAAAATCTATGATTAATCAAAACTCCATAGATATATTTAAGTTAAACTTTAATTTATATTTATCTCCAAGAAATTTGAAATTGAGATTATTAGTTTCCTGTTTTTCTTTCAGTATATTCTCAATAATCTTAATGTCATTTCCAAAAGAAATGAAAGCATTAATTAGTTCTTTTGATAATTTAGTCTTTTCATAAAAATAGAATTTAATATCTTGGTCTAATAGATTCTCCGCAAAACAATTAAACCCTATTCTGAAAGAAATAGCATCAGCTTCATTTTCAAATTCAAGCCAATCTAATTCTCCGGTAGTGTCTTTATACCATAAATACCATAGATTCTTTCTTTCAATAAATTCAATATCTTCAATCTGAGTTATCATCCTTCTCATCTTCATCCCATAATCTTTTAATCTTTCTCATTTCAATTACCTTTCTAAAACATCTTAGATAATATACATTTTGCGATAGAAAAAGATTATTCTCGCTAAAACCAGCACATCTAAAAAAGGCTATTCGCTTTTTCACTTTTTCAAGTTCCTTTTTGATTTTCTCATTTGGTAATTCGAGAATACTTAAAATAAAATCTCCTTCTCCCCACATTCAACTTTCTCCATATTTTAAGCAAAATAATTTTTCCAAATCCTCTTCTTCTAATCTTTTTTTCAGAATATATTTACCATTCTTATCAAATTTTTTAATAAAACCCTTTTCTCTAAGAAATCTAAGCCATCTCCAATAAAAATTAATTCGAGAGCGATCCGTTGAATCTATTTTATGAAAATTCCTTAATCTTTTTACACTAATTATCGAATTTCCATTTTGATTCATATATTCAAAAATCTCTAATAGCATTTTAAAAGGTATTTTGTCTTTATATTCTGATTTTGACATGGAATTATCCTGAACTTAGATTTAAAGTTATTAATATATTATTAAAACAAGTAGGGTTTAAAAAATGTTTCTATCGAAACACTTTTATAACCCTTTTTTTCATTAATTAAGGACTAAAAAGGTATTGTATTATTATTAAATCATGATTAGAGAAGAGGCTCACTAAAAAGTAGTATTTAGCAAAAATCTCTCCAAAAAGTAAAATTTAGCAAAAATCTCACTAAAAAATATAATAGTAAAAGTTAAATCTAATTTTTAAAAATTATTTTGCTAAGTTTTAAATTTAATTTTAAAAAATCTGCATATCATTTTTATATAACTTTAATTGGATGCATAAAATCATCCTTAATATCAAATATTTCTCTACAAGCCGTTAAGTAAAATACATTTAAATTAGAATTGGAAAAATAAGAAAGGATATCATTCTCAAAAAGATAACATTTTTCAACCATCATTGGAATAGGAGGCATAGCTATCATATGAACCAAAACTAAGTTTTTTATATTAACTTTATTATGAGTTATTAAAAAATAAATATCATCTAATGCAGTATGCTTATCCTCCTCAATCCTTAATAGTTTTTTCTTAGATTTAATCGCACTACACTCAATTATCAATGTTTCTGTGTTTAAAAGCTCTTCATTAATTAATCCTTCATTTTTCATTAAACTTAAGGATAAATCACCAGTATAGGTTAAAATCCTTCTCCATCCTCCCTCTGAATCTCCTTGAAGAATACATATGCCAATTGAATCGTCAAAATGGATAATCTTAAAAAACTCTATTTTAGTATGGTTATCTAAACAGATATTACTCTTTTCATTAATAAAATGGAAATGAAAATTCTTTCTCTCCCTCCCTAAATCATTCTTAAGTTTTTCAACTCTATTATAGGCGTTCTCTGAAATATAGATATCAAATTCTCTCTTTTTCTCCTTCTTCATTAGTTTTGCTAATCCTTCATAATGATCAAAATCAGTATGAGAAATGAAAATCATATTCTCAGGATTCAATTTAACTATAGATTCCCCCGCATCCATTGTGATATGATATCTTTTAATATTAAAAGTGGTATCTCTCCCTCCAATTGAAATACCATAAATCTCTTTTTCAGGATTAAATTTTTCAAATCCTTTAGTTAGATAATTAAGTTTAAAAGTCTTCCATCGAAATCCTCTTGCTTCTAATCTAACACTTCTCTTAATATTTTGATTGGATAAGTCCTTTTTATTCATTAGATCACAGTTTCATCTGAATTATAATAAGCCAAAATAGTCTTTCCACCTTCTATATAATCTCCTTCATTTATTAATATCTTTAAAGGAATATTTTTAGGAAAAAAGATTTCTGATAAACTTCCTAATAGTATTTCTCCAATAATTTGCCCCTGTAATATATTATCTCCAATACTATTTTCAATAAGAACTCGATCAGTAATATATTTTGGTTTTCCTACTTCAAGATAAAACTTGATCTCTATTATTCCCTTTAGAGTAATTATTGCTCGACCTGTCTTCATATAAATAGATTTAAATACCTTTCGCTTAAATAAACCATTTACAAAATCTAAACCAATTATTTTACTTGTAATTGGAGCATATATCTTATGTATATCCTTTACATCAATATAAACTACGATTGAGTTCTCTTTTATCTCAGAAACTTGTCCATATGTAGCAGAGACAATAGACATCTCTGCTTTATTATTCTCATTTAAAAGACTAAAAGTTTTCCAACGAAAACCTTTTGCTTTTAGATTAATTTTTTTCCTAATCATTTTTTTCTAAATTAAATTATTTGAATTAAACAGAAAATTCTTCCCAAGCATATTCAGTAGTAATACTTTGTCCTGCTAAATCAATTTCCATAATTTCTATATCAAGAATTCTCCAACCAAAAAAAGAGTCTAACCCATTTAAATTAATTTCATGATCAATGGGAATATGATAAGTCTCTTCCCGAATAACAATAGTATGATTAATTGTAGTCATATTTGAAAAAATCCAAGAACCAAAACAAAAATATTGGTTAATATCTATGAGAGTAATTAATTGTATTTCACGCTCCTTATAGATGGTTGTTGTTTCGATATTTATAATTAATTCTCCTTCAAAAGAAGTGGATTCCTCATAATAAAATTCGGTTATCTCTTTCCAAAAATAACCATAGCAAGAAATATTCATACTAACATTATAATCAAGATAAAGTTTGGAAGTAGCGATTTTAAAATGAATCGTAGTATCTTCGGTAGAGGATTTATTCAAATATTCAATATTTGTAATTAATTTACTAAACGTCTTATTATCATTAAAATATCTAATATATTCCCATTTATCATTAAAGAAATTATAGACCATTAAACCAGAAATATCTGAATCTAAAATTCTAGTGGTTTTAAAATCAACATCAATAGTTAGATTTTTTAAATGTTTATAATTTGCATTTACTAATCTAAAATCAAAATAATAAGCCTTTTTGATTAAATCTAATTGACTATCTTTATCCCCAATTTTATATGTTTCATTATTTACTTCTTTTAGTTCTCCTGTAATGGAAATAGAATCAAGTAAAACTTGATTTGAACTTCCTAATGATTTTATAGTAAATTGGCTAATATTCTCATTATAACTAAGAAAATCTTTATTCTCATATATTTTTATATTATTGATATAAACATCAAATTTCCCCTGTGATAATCCTAAATAACTTGGAGCGTTATCACATCTAAAATCTATCCGAATATTTGTCCATTCCGAAGGGGATATTTTATTATCTGCTAATTTACCTGATTCTGACCACCAAAAACCATTGAAATAATAAAGCCGATTCGTAGTGCAATATGTCTTTAACTTTAATACATCATTTCCTCCATTTAATAATTCTAATTGAAAATCATTATGAGGTCTTGGAATTACCCAAAATTCAATTGTGCCATTTTGTAGGGATGAAATGGGAATTGTAATTTGCGAACTATCTTCTAAAGATAAGATTTGTTTATGATTTTCCCATTCTTGTTCAATATAAACAAATCCATAATCTACATAAATTCCATCCGGCTCTCCACCAATTAAGTCATTAGTGAATGTAAAAACACCCTCATAATGCTCAGAGGATTCAGAAGTTATATTATTATATGAATTAACAAGAGTTCCATTTATTCTCTCGATATTGGAAACAGACTGATTAACTTGGAGAGTTTCATTATAAGAATAATTGGATATGTAAGTCTTTATTGGTGGCTCATTTATAATAACTATCTCCTTTTCAATTAAAAATTCCTTTAATTCTGAGGATTTAGGGATATTAAAAACTGAACTTTTCGAGCTTAAGTTTAGTGGAAGCTCAGGGTTTTCTCCGGCTCTATAAGTAATTAAGCTAATTTTCTCAAATTCATCTACATTCAAATCAGTATGCAGTCGAATATTGGTGTTCTTTGAAGCAATAGAAAGAACTATGAAAGCGGTAAAAAATCCTGAACTGATTAAAGTGAAAATTAATAATATGCGAGCAATATTTCTTCTCCAATTAAAGCTTATATAAGCATAATCACCTTTCTGCTTAATCTTCGTTTTGCGGAGTTTTCTCTTCCTTTTACGTGATCCATCGAATTCTGACATAATAAAAATGAGAAGATAGAAATATTAAACATTTGTGGTTTCATATGAAATCTTTAAATTAGAAATTATGCTAATAAATATTAAATTTCAAAGAATTTGAAACGATCACTATGCCTGATAAAAAAATCTCAATCACAAAGAAGGGAATTTATGATGTTAAAGAAAAAGTAGATGAGGAGCAAAAAGCAAAAGTTCTTTCCATTGAGCCTCGAACAAAAGTCAATTATTCCCCTATTTTATTCATTGCAATTGCGTTAATTGTATTAATTATAATTATAATTATCTGTGCGGTTGTAATTTCCGGAGCTGATCCGTTGGTCTTAGGGTTATTTTACAACAGCTTAATTGCTCTTTTAATCTTTGTCACCTATATTATTTATAAAATAGCTAAAAGGCGAAAAGAAAAACAAAGTGAAGAAGGAATGATTGGAGGATTATTAGAAAGCGTTTTAGGAGAAGAAGCAGGCGAAAGCATAGGTGAATTAATTGAACAGGGAATAGGTAAATATATGAAAAAAGGGACTATTCTTTATGAAATAAAAGTCTCTCTTAAATGGGTTGTCTTAGGGGCATTACTAGCGGATTCAATAATTAGTTTTATATTCGTCTTATTATTAACTGATGACCAGATAGTTATTGGATGTATGGGAGCAATCCAAATTATGTCTGTAATCTGTTTAATCTTAGTATATCTCATTATATACTTTAAAGGAGCAATGATGGGAGGAGGATTGGGAGGAATCATAGGAAAATTCGGGAAATCAAATCAAATTAATCCAAAAACTAGGGTTAAAGTAAATGCAAGTGAAACTAAGGGAAATGCTCGCACTCTATTCTATACGATTCTCATCTTCCTATTATGGTGGGGCTTTTTATTTGGAATTTTCACAGGTTTTGGTATGGCGGGTAATGAAATCTCTATTGAATCTTATGGAATTATCGCATTAGGAACTCTCGGAATTGCCATTATCCCATTTGCCTTATTTGTTATACCAAATATTATTGAGGGTTATTTAGATGCGAAGAAATCTAATAAAATCAGTTTTTTAAGATTCTAATAATTTATAATTTAATTATTATTGAGAGTTATTTAGATGCGAAGAAATCTCATTTTTTCTAATCTACCACCTCTTGAAATTATAAGACGTTGTTTCGTTAATCGATCAATTATTTCTTAATTTCTCCTTTTGGGATTAACAATTTATTAGTAAGATAATAGTTTAAACTTGGTTTTTTACTTTAGGGTTTCATATGAACTCCTCAACTTGAAAAAATGTTTCGATAGAAACAAAACATTTAAATATATCAATGGGCTAACAATAAATAATGATGAAATTAATCAAAGCGTTGATATCTGGTTGTAGGTCTGCCGGTGTTTTTGTCGGAGGAAAAAAAGCCAGAAGATAGATATTATCTGCATATCACACAGATATCACAATTAAATTTCATCTAAAAATATTCAGACAGGAAAAATAGTTAAAAATTTTAAGGAGTAGAATAATTTGGAAAACCCAACCACAACAATCAAAAAACACACACAATCGCCTTATCATGCTAATTTTTTAATTTTTGCGGTTTTCCAGAAATCATTTCGATTCTTTTCTATATATCCGAGAAATCTTTTAATTCTTGTGGTTTTCCAGAAATCATTTCGATTCTTTTCTATATATCCGAGAAATCTTTTAATTCTTGTGGTTTTCCAGAAATCATTTCGATTCTTTTTTATATATCCGGAACACCCCCACATTTTTGTGGGGAAAATAAAAATCGAAATGATTTTACTAAGTTAAATAAGGAAAGATTTACTATTTAATTTTTTCCTATCATTTTTCGTTTCGATAGAAACATTTTTATAAGTATTAAGATATTTCTTCATATAGTAAGAATTACTCAACATTAAAACTAAATAATGTAAGGGGATTTAACCCTACAAAAACTAACTTATAGTGATGGTTCGCTGGCGACAAAAAACAAAGAAACTAAAGAACTTAAAAATCTCGAAGAAATTATAAAAGAATTACATAAGAAACTAATTTCCGAGTTCGATTTTGAAGAAAGAGATTTTAAACTACAAAAAATTGATCCATTTCCTAAAAATATGAAGCGATTACCCACAAATTCAGTTAGTCTTTTATTAAAATTTGATACTGAAGAAAATTTAAATGATTTTCTTAATGATACTGATTTTCTTAAAGTCTATGGAGCTTTAAGTATTCTTTCAAAGGATTGTAATAATAAAAAGATTGAATTTGTATGGTCATCAACATAATTGGGTGAGTTTATGGCGAAAAAACAAAAAAAACAAATAATAGACATCCAGACTATTGTTAATTCAATTAAAATTCGATTAAAAGAAGATAAAAATGCAGAAGCTTCTTGCCCATATTGTGATTGGACAGGAAAAGTATTAGCAAGACATTTACATCATTGTTCTAATAAACCGCGAGATTTTGATCTGGAAAATGGAATGGACACAGAAGTTTATCAAAATCCCAAAAGAATCCCTTTAAATAGTGTAGGATTAATCTTTAATTTTAATTCCGGAAAAGATCGGAGTGAATTTATTAATCATGAAGATTATTTTGCCTTAACAGGAGCATTATTTTCTTTGGCTAAAGAATTTGTAAATAAAGGAATTGAAATCGTATTTAATCCCTGAAATAATTTTAAAAGAGATACATTTCAATCTTCTATTTGAAGCTATAATCTATGTATCTATGCTTACAGCATAAAATCTTAAAAATAACATTATCATTTCAATCTTCTTTCTGAAGCTATTTACTTTTCGACTCTTTTTTTCTGACATATAAGAACCTAAATCTAAACAAATTTAAGTTTTTAGGTTTCATATGAAACGATAAACTCTAATAAAACCCTATTATAACCCTTCTACTCCAAGAATATTATCTTTTTACAATCAAGTATATCACCGAGATATTACGCCAATAAAAAAAGTAAGGGAAAAATATTTACAATTTTGCGAAACTCGTCAATTTTAGCAAACACTTTATATATTCGATTCACTTTTATTAAAGTGTCGCTAAGTATTCTTAATAAGTGCATATAACTATGTCGTCATTTGAAGAAATTTCAAAAGAGATAGAATTATTTTTGAAAGAACCTGAGAAGAGGATTCAAGAAGACATAGTCTCAATTTTCTTAAAATGGAAAAAAAATCTAATACGTTCATATTATCTAACTAAAAAGGATTATAAATTTTCCCAAATTATCAAAGCTATAATGCTCAATCAAATAAATAATCTCTTTGATGAAATCATGCAATTAGATGTAAGAAAGGAGAATAAGAAGATAGAAACACTCTTAGAAAATAAAGATTTACAAAATAAAATAGAAGAGATTATAGCACAGATTTAGAACATTAGTAATTTATCTTCATCTTGGGAGCTTTCAAACTCAGAGAGCATAGATTTAATTCTTTCCTCATAATATTGTATATTTTTTTGAGATTTTATTTCAATTAAATCTAATTCATAGAAAAAGAACAATGTATCTACATTTGCCACTAATTCTCTTTGATTATGAAGATACTTTCTCATTATTTTTCCTGCCCCTTCCTCATCATCACTAATTAAAGCGTTTCTAATCTTAAGAAAATCATCTGCACTATGGTTATTAAAGAAATCGCTGGCGGGATTATAAACTTCTCGGTCTTCTTCCATTATCTTCTTTAAATTAATCTTAATAGATTTATCCTCTTTCACAATATCAATACAGACATCTTCTTCGTCAGAGAAGAGACTTGAAATAAAGTAATATAATATTTCCTCGATATTCTCATTAATAAACTTATATAAATCTAAATCATTGATATTTTCTATAATTTCTAATGATTTGGATTCTGAAATCTCTGAATACTCATTGTTTTCTAAAATGGCTTCCTGAAATAAATATTTTGAAGTCTTATAAATCGAACTTTTCATAATTAACAAAAAACCCTTTAAAATACATAAATATTATCGAAAATAAAAACTAAAGATTGTTATATCATATGAAATCTAAAAATTAATTTTTAACCCTTTTTTTAACTTTTTTTTAATTTGATGATAAAAATATTAAATATTATTTTTCATCGCCCACATTAAGCCAAAAAAAATATTAAAAAATAAGATTTTCAAATAAATTATAATTTATCCATTTCATATTAATTCATAAAAGTATAAAATTCACTTTATCATTAAAAATAAATATTATGTCGAAAAATCTAATATTATATCTTTTTTAAGAATTAAAAGTAAATAGCTTCAGAGAGAAGATTGAAATAATGATAACAGAATAACCTCTTTTAATCTTCGATTAGTTAAAAGAGCATTGAAATAAATAGCTTCAGAGAGAAGATTTAATAAATATTGAAAAAAATATTAATGGAAGTTAGTAAAATTGAATAAAAAAGAATGGGATCTATCCGGTATTTCTGATTCAATTCAAAAGGGGTTAATCAGGACAGATATTCAAATTCTCATAGAAAATCTGAAAGGGGAATTCAAAAAACCAGAAGATATTAATCATTCTTTTGATAAGGATATAGATGTTTATAAAATTATCTATTACTCTGATCTTGAAGGTTTAAATGATGCCCTTATGAAGCAGATTGATCAATTAATATTAAAAATAATTAAGAGAGAGATTACCGTTGCAAATCTAATGGCTAATATTGAGAGAATTACAGTTCCTTCAACAACACCTAAAAAACCTGAAGACGCTCAAATTAGATTTATTACTCTGGAAGAAATAGATAAAATTTCAACCATATGGTCAAATCTTACTAATAGTAAAATTAAAACTTTATTAACTTATATTGGATTATTTAGTCAAGTTGAGGCTAAAAATCATAAAAGAATATGGGAGGATATCTCAGAATCAGATAAAAAGGAGATAATTAGTTCAATAAAAGAAATGAGTAAATTAACTGAAGGATTAAGATTTTCTCATTCAGAATATCAAAATGTATATATTGCAGGAGAAGATATAGAAAGCTACTGGAATAAGCTAACAAAAATATTAAGAACTCAACTATTATTAAAATTGGATTGGGTTGAGAGTTTTGCAAAAGATGATAGTAATATTGATATTTGGAAACAATTAGAGCCAAGTCTAAAAGATAAAATAAAAAATGAGTTAATTCAGATAAAAGAAATTCTTTTTTCAGGATTACATTCAGAGATAGAAAAATCTCAAGAAAAAAAGAAATCTAAGGAAGAATTACAGGAACTATATCATAAGGAAACAGGTAAAAAAGAAAAAGCTCTTAAAAAACAGCCTAAAAAACTCTCGGATGAGGAGATTTTAGAGAATAATATATTAACGATAATTTGTGATTCAATTACTGATCCAAATTCCAAATATACTTCTGTTATTGATAAATATATTTTTGCTTGCCTGCTTGGAGATGAAAAATATCCTGCAATACATTATACAAGTGCAGATTTTAAAGTTATAGGGGATAAATTATATGATATGGTTAATAAAAGAATTTTGACAAGCTCATCAAATCAACGCGGTGATAAAACATTCTATAAACCCTATGACGATTTATATTGCTCAAAAAATAATTTTACTCCAATTCCTACTAATTTAAACATCCCAAAATTAGAGGTCTTTCCAAATATTAAGGAAGATGATATCTCTAAAAGAGTTATTCTACAAATATTATGCATGTATTTCAAAAATTATAACAAATTAGGAAGGATGAAAAAGACTAATTTATCAAAACAATTCCTTAATTTCTTTGAATATTCCTATAAACCCTATAAAAAATCAAGAGAGTATCATTATCTCATTGATGACTTAGGTCTAATCAAAGAAACGGATAGGATAAAGCATTTTGAAGATGAATTAAAACAATTATTAAATAGAAATATCTTAGTATTCTATCCTGCTACATATTATAGTAAGGTTGAGACCATTACTCTGCAAGCAGATTATAAATGGTTATGGAAAACATACAAACTCGGAGTATTTTCTGATTACCAAGAATTAACAGATTGTAGTAAATTTGTAAATCAAGATAAATTAAAAACAGATAATTTCTTTGCTAAAAGATTTGAAAGCATACCGGAAGAAGATAAACTTGTTTATAAACTATTAGAAAAATATCCGCGATTCTATATTCTCGGTAAAAACTTCAATTATCCCGCGTATTTAATCTATAATTATCAGCAATTTGAATTATTAATATATAATTCATATAATTCAGATTTTAAATCATTTAAATTAGGTTTTGATAAAAAAACTTTTAGAACAGAGATTTTTAAGATATTATCTGAAGAATATGAGAAGATAGAAAATATAACTCAAAAGCAAAAGAATCAATGGCTATGCTATAGCTCTTTAGGAAAAATAACTACCTTTTCCCCTTTAATAAAGTTTTAATCAGCATAGATTTCTGTGTGAGGATGGTGTGCCTTAAAACTTTCTCTTGTTTTTTCGATATTACTTGCCACATATTTCATAGTAGTTTTAATATCGGAATGTCCTAATAGTTTTTGGATTTCAACGATATCAACGCCATTTTCCTTAAGTCTCGTTGCGGGAGCTTTCCTTAACATCTTATGTGAAGTCATCCAAGAAAAATCTTTAAGTTTCTTACCTTCACTTTTAAGTTTCTCATTAATCTCATCGAGGATATCATTCATCCTTTTAGACAATGCCCTCGCTGTAATTTCCCCTGTTCTACCACGAATTAAATAATCATCTAATGAGAGGTCGTATTTTTCTATATAATCTTTAATTAAATCACAAGTCTTAGCATCTAATAAGAGAGGTCTTTCTTTCTTACCTTTCCCATGTATAATCCCTTCTTGTCTTTCAAGATCAATATCCCTAACCTTTATCTTAGGCATCTCAAAGATTCTCGCCATAGATAAATACGCCAAATGGAAAAATAAAATATAATTATCCTTATCTAAATCACATTTATATTTCCGATCTCTAACATAATTAAGGAAATATTTAACATCATTAAGATTTGGAACTTTAGGCTCTTCTTCCGACTTTTTAGGTATTGGAATTTTACGCATGATATTCTTGAATTCAGGATCATTATCCAAAATATAAGTATCAAGCCAAGAATAAAAGGATTTTAAAGAACTAATTTTCCTACCAAGAGTGGTGTCGGAGTTGTTTTTGTCATCTCTAAAGATTTTTATAATTCTACTAATATGGCGAGCTGTAATATCTTTAATATTATAATCCCAATCCTTATTCTTAAAAATCTTCTTCTCTAAAATATCAAAAATATAAAGTAGCTCACTTGCATAAGCCTCTGTCGTTCTTTCAGAATGTCCTCTCATAACTCGATGATGAGTAATAAACTCATCTATTAAATCTTGAATCTCAGGATTAATTTTACGTTGTGTCATTAATATATAATATAGCACTCAAAAATATAAATCTTACATTTCATATGATATGCCCATATTATAAAATGCATTATTTAGACTAAAAATAATATATACTTTTATCCAAAAAATAAAGTTAGAGAATAAAAAGTTAAATTAAGTTTTAAGATTCTGACTAAAATTAAACAATCTTATTCATGATAAAAATCAAGATTAGCAATTTTAATAAATTCTTCAATATAGTGAATTTTACTAAAATAAACCTTAAATAAAAATGAAATCTAATTTAGAATAATAAACAAACTCTATAAGTGATTATATGGTAGAAATCAGAGAAATGATCCCTATTAAAAAAGAGGAGAAACAAGAAAAAAAGGAGGAAAAACCCCCCAAAGAAAAAAAGGCAGATGACGAGTTGGATAAAATATTAAAACGCTATTTAAAAGCCCTCGAAAAACCCGAAAAAGAGAGAAGCAAAGAATTTAAAGAAATTGAAAAAATAGCAAAGAAATATATCCTTACATTATTTAATAAAAAAAAGATACCTGAATCGGAATACTATGAAAAACTGATCTTTGCGAATATAAATGAAGCAATGGATAAATTAGCTGAAGAAAAAGGAAAATCAACACCTTTAAAATCAGGGGAAGATATTAAATTTATGCTCGAATTAGATTATACTGAGTTTAAGACAGCTATTCAACAAGAGTTAGACGCAGAAACAGAATTTATCAAAAAAGAATTAGAAGAGAAAACAAAACCTGTCGAAAAAAAACCCATTCCTCCTAAGAAGAAACCCACAGAAAAGAAATCAGCTTCAAGTAAAAAGAAAACTCCTCCAAAAAAAAAATCCCCTAAAAAATCAGAAAAACCTAAATATGTCCTTCCCAAAAACCATATTTATAGAAGTATTAAAATTGCTACAAGCAATTGGATAAGAGACGATGCCGTGATCTTTATTCATGAAGAAACTGAGAAATTTGGTAAAAAGATTGCAAAAGCTAGCGCAACTTTTTATAGTGATCTACCTTCTAAAGAAAAAAAAATGCTGAAAAGAGATAAAATTATTGATGCAAAAATGCTTTTATTGTATCCTTTTTCATTCAATACTCATCCCACGCCAATTACAATAGAAAAATCGGATAAAACTTTTGGATTATCAGGATGGGGTATAAAAAAATTATTATATGCGGGATCATCACGCTTTACTAAAATAACCGAGAAGGCGGTTGTAGAAGTAGCTATAATGCTGTTATCATTTATCCAAGAATTTTCAAAAGCTTGTGCAGAAATAACAGAATCTTTCAAAAAGAAAGTAATTACCAAAAAAACCTGCGAAAAGATTTTAAAAATCTGTATTGAATCTTCAACTATTAAATAATTTAGCTAAGTTTTCTAATTACTCTATATTTTTTTAAATCTCTAACTTTTTCTCCATTCTCATATTCTAAAATATAAGGAACTTCTATAAATTCTTCTTGCTCATCTAAGGCTTTCGATTTTAATTGAGTATAAAGGTATTCTCTAATTGCACACCGTATAACTTCGCTATCACCAGTATATCTTCCTTCACTTACTAACTGCTCGACTTCTTGATAATTTTCTATAAATACTGATATATTTCCCTTACCAATATCCTCAAATTCTAATTTCTTCATAAAATCTTCTACTTTTGCCAGATATTCTTGCATTGCTAAATTTACAAATTCACTCCGATTAGTAGTGAATCTTGATATTGCATTATCATAAGCTTGAGGGATTTCAATTGAATAATAATCAAATTCATTTTTATCAAACCCAAACCCAGAGACCTCCTTATATTTAATATCATCATATTCCCCAGTCTTTTTCTCAAGTTCCTTCTGTAAGCTATCTCTGATTGCACAACGAAATATCTCGGATTTAGCAAAAAAAAGCCCTTTCTTTTTAATCAACAATTCAAAGATTTTTCTAAAATCTTGGGTATGAACTCTAACAGTTTTCTTTCCCTGCTCTGCATCTTCCTCCAAAAAATCTTTCTTATTATTCTCTCGTTTCAATAAATCACATAATGCACTACGTATTAGCTTACTCTTATTTTCAAACAAACCACTCTCTAACAATTTATCTACTTCATTATTAAGACATTGGGGAATTTTAGCAGAAATATATTTTGAACTATATATTTTCTTAGTGTTTTCTTTCATACTAAGCTTCGTTAATATTACAAATAATTGATTATATATTATTTGTCAATCCAGATATTTAAAGTTAGAGCCAAACCGACAAAAAAAGGCGAAATTCCTCTTAAGATTTTTTATTGTATTAGAATGATGGATATACAAAATCATTCAAATCTATTAATACATAAAACTGATAAATGCTAAGAGTATTAATACAAATCTCATATTAGACTTTGAAAAATGTAATGAAAATCTCCTTACAAAAAAATCCTTCATTAGTTTAATTAATCTTTAATAAAAAAATTTTTTAATTTATGAACAAATAATTAAAATTAACCAAGCTAAATTAAATGATAATGCGAACTTATATGGAATTATTGGATTCTGCTAAACATGGAGAAGAGATTACTATTACACTTAGCTTTTTAACCGATAAGATGAACAGATTATTAAACCGATATTTAAATATATTAATTAAAAGGAAATATTATCGAAACTTAATTTTGGAAAAACAGAACCTACTTAAAACCACCGAAAAAATGAATGGCGAAGATTCGGTAAAATCTATTTCTGAAGAAAAGAAAATTCAAATAGAAAAAGAAATTGAAGAAATCGAAAAAAAATATGATAATGTTAAATTCCTCCAATTTGATGTAAATGAAAGAAATATTATGTCAGATATAAGGAAAAAATTTAAGAAGATAAAATCTGAATTTGATGAAACCAATAATTTAACTTCATTATTCGAATATTTAGAATTAAACTGGGATACTGATGAAAGCGAAAACCTATAAAACAGAATATTCTAAAGAACTTAAATAAAATACTTATTCACTATTATATTAGTTTATTATCTCTTAAAGATATGCCCAAACAATTCAATTAACAGATTACGCGAACGAATACATAACAAATTATTCTTATATTATTAAGAGTAGAAAAGTAAATAGCTTCAGAAAGAAGATTGGAATCTAATTACTCTTCTGGATAATTGAAAAGTAAATAGCTTCAGAAAGAAGATTGAAACTAGTCTCAGATTAATAGCAAATTTTTTAATGCTAAAATACGATGTAATTAGTAGAGATAATAATTTTCAATCAGATAGGAGTTAGCAAATCTTTAAGAATTAATACTAAAACTTGATAGTTATGGAAGAAAGAATGTATTTTGTCAATAAAATTGAAGATGAAATATCTAATTTAACTTCTGAAGAATTAGTAAAATACTATATGAATATCCAGAATTTTGTTGCTTGTAATCTTACTCATGAACAAAGAATAGAATATAAAAATGGAATAGATAAAATATCTCTACAAGATATCAAGAATCGTGTGATGTATATTAAGGAATGGATAGAAACGGCAAATCAAAATAAGATTGTTAAACTCAAACTCAAACAAATTGAAGAACTCTTTCCTGATAAATTAAATGAAATACAACAAGAATTAACTACTGTGTTTAATCACGAAAGAATCTATTTTTTAGAAAATAAGCTTGAAGGATTAAAATCGGAGAGAGAAGGGCATTTTAAATTAGAAGTCTCTAAATTATTAATCAAATTACGAAATAATATGAATGAAGATGATTTTTATTTAATGTTAGATAAAATAGATTCCCTTAAATCGAGTTTTGATAAATATAATTTTATCACTCAAGAGATTAGTATATAACTTCATCTTCCATAGTTTTTTTAATTATTTTCTCAACAACTTCTTTTAATTCATCAGAAGTAATAACTGAATTAAATAAATTAAGAATCTCTAAATAGATAATATAATCTTCTAAACTGAGTTTATCATCTAAACCTTTTCTGGTTTTATGTAGCCAAAACACCATAAAACCTAAATCATATTCAGTAAAGATAATAGGATTTTCATTAGAATCCAATTTTTTTACAATATCTTTTAATGTTTCCTCTCCACTATCACTTAATAAATAATAATTCCTCAAAAATAAATGAGATAGTTTAGGTCTTATCTCTACTAACCAAGTTTTTATTAAATCTCTCTGCTCTTTTTTTAATGATACTTCAACTTGCTTAGTAAATTTATTTTTCCATGTTTCTCTTTTTAAAAAATTAACTAAGTATTTAATATGATAAAGGATTTCTTTTGATTCCATTTTAAAAATACCATTCTTTCACTATTTTAATCTTCTTTCTGAAGCTATTTATTTTCGATTCCATTTTAAAAATACCAATCTCCTCTATTTCAATCTTCTTTTTGAAGCTATTTTAATTTATTAAAAATGCCATTCTCCTCTTGAAATATATACTTTTGAATCATCATTCTTGAGGACTAACCCAGTATATTGCTCAATAGAACCCGTGCCAGTTGTTAAATCAAGAACATCAATTTCTTTTTCAATAGTATTAGCAGGTAATTTTTGAACAAAATTTGGATTTGAATCATAATAAGTTCCCCTGATAATTTTATATTCTAAACCAGCAATTCCTTTTTTTTTCATATGAACTATAAAATCCTCAATTGTCATAAATTCCTCAGAATATTGCTTTTCCCAAGTTTCTTCTAAATCAAGTTCCGGCTCTTCTGCATAATAATTTAACCATGTATCTATATAATCCTCATCCGACCTAATCTTAGATAAAACCACATAGTCATCTTTCTTTTCTTCGCCTTTTTTTATAATGTTAATGTCTATCCCATTCTTGATTTTATTAGGATCAACTAACCAATTATTCTTCCCTGTATTTACTATTTTTAGAAATGCTAAAGATTCAAAAATCTCTGGCTCGATATCCTTACTCAACAATGTTTCATCTATTTCATTTAAGATTTTATCAGCAAATCCTAAATCCTGAGCTATGTTAATTAAGACATTCTCCGCTTTTCTTACTTTTTCTCTAAGCTCTTTTAAGATTTTAAGATTTTTCTTCCTCTCTTTAATATACTTCCCCATTAAATCGTCAATCTTTTCAATGCTCTCAATATCTTCTTTAAGATCATCATATTTCTTATTCTTAGTCTTACTAATTAGATCATCAGTTAAACTTTTCTTCTCTTTATATGATTTAGCTATTAAATCTCCGAGATTTTCAGCATGCTCCTCATAAACTTTAATACTCTCCTTCAATTTGCGAAGGTTTGTAGAAATTTGTTTAAACTTTTTCAATTTATCCTCCATTTTAATTCAAATCTCCTTATTAATTCTTATTAATTCATTAAAATCACAATAATAACTACGAAAAATGTAGCAATTAATAATATACACTCCCAAGCTTTTAGTCTCCATTTAGTTCTAATATAAATAATTGCACTTATAATGCCAACAACTAAAACTACTAAAAACATAAAAATAATTGTGCTTGAAATATTCTCTACGGGATTCACGACTGCTTGAACGCCCATGCTTATCACACACCCCCATATTGCCCCGCCTAAAACCATACCAAGTGTAGTCTCTTCTTTTTCCTTTAAAAACCCAACAACTGTTAAGATTAATTCAGGAATCGCCAAAATTATGCCAATATAGAAATAACTATATTGCTCAAATGTAGAGTTATTTTGTATTAAAAAAATCGCATTACTAGCAAATAAATCACTCACAAATAAAATCAAAACAATAAATATAAGCATTAATGCAAGTTCTTTATTCTTATTAATATTTTCAATGTTCTCTCGCCTCTCTATTTCCTCGACTATTTGTGTTTGCTCTCTAATCCCCAATTTATTTGTGAAATACAATACAAATATAAATACTCCATAAAATATGAATAAGATAATTCCATCAGTAAAAGAGAGCGTTCGATCAAAATAAACCAAGATAAACAATAAAACAGAACTAAGAATTAAAAGAACTCCATTCCGAATAACAAGAATTCTCTCTTTTGGAGGCACTTCAATACATTTATTCCCTATCGTGCAAGCAAGGAAACCTGCCACTCCAAAAATGATGAGGAATTCAAACAAATTATTTACAAGCATTTGTCCTAACACAACTTCGCCTAATGAATCATCACGTAGATTAAATGCAACAGTTACTACATCTTCTGGTAATGAAGAAAATGCAGGTATTAAGACTAATCCGATAATAAATGCAGATACCTTTGCTTTTACAGAAAATTTTTCTGCGGATTCTAATAAATACTCGCCTAAGATTGCCACAAACCCTAAATTAATCGCTAATAAGATGAATGCTAAAATTATATTAATTCCAGAAAAAATATATTGTAAAATAATAATAAAAATAGTTATTCCGATTAAATAATATTCTTTATTACTCTCGCTCGGCTGTAAAACCCATTCATATTCTTGTATTGCTTCTTTTAATTTCATGGTAATTTAATGCTTTACGGATTGTAAATAATCTTCAATGTCTAATGGATTAAAACCAACTTCTTCTCGATAGTCATTTATAAGTTTCAATGCTTCTTTTTTCTTTTCTTCTTTTGCTAATTCTCCTTTATTAGATTTCACAGTAATAAAACTTAATCGCATTAATCTTGAATTAAGTGATCTTTTTGTTATTATTCCCTGAT
>Ga0180438_10004096_pt1 | contig 21294 bp, 14 predicted proteins | sample SS_ome_12_FD_132455 | JGI IMG/M metagenome (GOLD analysis project Ga0180438, IMG submission 132455) | Hypersaline lake sediment archaeal communities from the Salton Sea, California, USA - SS_3_D_2 metaG | ecosystem: Environmental > Aquatic > Non-marine Saline and Alkaline > Hypersaline >... | reverse complement strand
CTATACCGGTTGGAGGGTGGTGGATCAAGGCGCTGTCAAGCCGTCCTCCTCTTGGTCAGCAAAAACTGGGGCACTCGTGCAAAGTTCCAAGTATTACTCTGAGCCGACTGACCGGGCAGACCTCGCCAAGCTGGGCACCTTTGCCCTGTATGAATAGGCGATCTGTGCTTACACCTTCTTGGCAGCAATTGCAGCTAAGGAACAAACCGTTCTTTTGCTGTAGCGACTTTTCAGGTCTCTGTCCCTGAGAGTCCTTAGGAAGGGGTGCACACTTTGAAAATCATAAAGCTCTATGTGAACTCGGAGGGCAAAGCAGCGATTGAGTGTCCCCACTGCAAGAACGCCAGAACCCTTCACGTGGGCAAATTCAAAGGGACGAAGAGAAGAGTCAAGATACGGTGTAGATGCCAAACAGAGTTTTACGTTTCCCTAGAATTCAGAAATGCCACGCGCAAAGAGGCCAATATTCGGGGCTTTTATGCGAAGCTTGCCGACATCTGCAAGTGGGAAAAGATGCTTGTGGCAGATCTTTCGATAACTGGTGTTGGGTTCCTGGCATCCACTGTGCACAACCTGAAGGAGGGCGACCAAGTCAAGACGAGATTCTGCCTAAATGGCTCCAGCCGCTCCATTGTGGAGAAGGACGCTGTGGTGAGATGGGTTGCTGATGGGAACATAGGCTGTGAATTCACCGAGCCGATCGCATGGGGAGATTCGCCTGATCGTCCATTACATATGTACCTTATGGAATGTTCTCACTGAGCCACGCCAGGGGGGGCAAGAAAAGGGGGGAAACATGAGAAGAATAGTGTTGATCGCGATATGCTTGATGCTGAGCAGCACAACAGGCTTTGCGGATTGGGATCCTGGTGATCCCTATGCGATGCATTCGCCCCAGTTGCCGAATTCGGCTGGTTGGGCCGTTGCGCCAATGTACTGCTATGTTGCAGATGATTGGGTGTGCATAGAGACTGGCCCGGTCACTCAAATTCACTTTTGGGGATCCTATAAATCAGATGCGGTGCCCCCTCCTGTAACGTTCGCTGTAAACATATACAATGAGGACCCAAGCGGGGCTTGCCAACCAGGAGATCTTGTGTGGAGCCACATTTTTTCTCCAGAGCAATATGCGGAGCGCCTTTGGCTTGAAAGTGACCAGAAGCAGGACTTCTACTTGCCCGACTGGTACAGCCTTTTTCCGGAAGACCACTACAAGATTTATCAGTATAACATCGAAATTCCCGTGGAAGAGGCGTTTGTGCAACAAATCGGCGAGGTCTATTGGCTAGCAATAGGAACACCGTTGGACTATCAGGGGGTATGGGGCTGGAAGACATCTCTGGACCATTTCGGAGCCGATGCACTGTGGCGTTGCTACGCCTCTTGTGGGTGGGAGCCATGGAGTTACTCCGACACGACGGATGTCTCAAACTTGGCTTTCGTAATAAGCACTTCTACAAACGCTTTACCAGAGGCATGGGCCGGAGACGATCAGAGTGTTGAGCAAGAAAGCTGTGAGGGAACAGAGGTCACACTGGATGGTTCTGGATCGACGGACCCCGACTCCACGCCAGGTACAAATGACGATATAGTTGCCTTTGATTGGTACGAAGGAGATAATCTCCTAGGCAGTGGTGAATGGATCCCCTACACCTTCTCTCCGGGCGCACACACAGTCACTTTGGTGGTCACTGACAGTGCGGGCGAGATGGATGACGATGAAGTCATCATCACCGTTCAGGATACCACACCACCGGAAGTGAGCGTCTCCATTGCCAAAGACTCCTTATGGCCACCAAGCCATAAGATGGTAGACGTTGGTTTTGGCTTTAACATTTCAGACATCTGTAACGAAGAGACGGACATTACCATAGGGATTACAAGCGATGAACCGACTGCAACAGCCCCAGGCGCCGGTGGCACAAAACATGCCCCTGACGCTGAGTTTACCGATGATGGGCTTTTGTTGAGGGCGGAGAGATCTGGTAACGGTGATGGACGGGTATATGTGATAACTGTGACTGCGACTGATGTGTCTGGAAACAGTGCTTCAGGAGCGGCGTCTGTGAAGGTGAATCACAACAAGAAGAAAGAAGCTGTGGACTCTGGCCAAGATTATGACGCTACAGAGACGAAGTAGCACTTTTGCAGGATCGTCGCCCATGAAGGCAGGGATCAGACATGGCCCTGCCTTTTCCACGCCTATATTTCGTAGTGCAAACACTGCTCCCTCAGAGTCCAGGTTTCCAAATACAAATCTAGCCTTCCGTGCGGTTTCGGTGAATGTTTGATATGTTATTAAATCCCCGATTGCAGAGAGAGGAGTGCTGCTATGCTGTTTATCTCGAAGCGAACAATGCAGCAAATGTGCGATGATATGCTTCTCAAATCAGAGATCCGAACTGCCTTGGTGCGCTTCTCTTATCCAGCCTGAAGGGAATCAGAAAGGATCATCGTCCAAAAGAGTTGGCGTGACCCCGAGAGGGGCCATGGATTGCGGCTTTCGCCTTAAAAAGATGCGGGGCTTGCCTGCCTTAGGCAGGAGTTCAAGTGAAATACTCAATCAGCACAATCCGTCGGCAGCAACTCCTCTATGGCAAGCCTGGGATCTACGGTTTCATTGGCCTTTTGGAGGCGCTCATGGGCTGCGTAAACGGCCACTGCCGCAGATGAAGCGGCGGGTTTGAGGTACTTTTTGGCTGCCGCCATGAGTGACTCTGATGAGGCTTGAAGGACTTCATTTCTAAACTGCTGGCGGTCTTCGTCTGTGAGTCCGGCAAAATCACGGATCATGGCCGTGTACCCCCTGGTCGACGGGTCCATGGGTTTGTCCAAGGTCCCTATGGTGCCGATGATGGCCTTTTGAAGCTCTTGGGCTTCAACTTTCTCTTCAGATACGAGATCCACAGCACTATCGTAAATGCCAAGGGTTTCCTCAAGGTTCGGGTCCCTGTAGGAAAGGAGAGAAAAGTCTTTGTTTAGAGGATCGTAGCGAGACATGCCGCCGTAGGCCCCGCCCTGGACCCTGATCCGTTTGTAAAGATACCCGCTGGAGAGCTGTTTTGACAGGACCATGAGAGAGGCTGAAAGGGGTTCACAGTAGGCCGGGGCCGGAAGAACCTTTGCCACATAACAGACCTGTGCGGGGATGGCAATCCCTGCGTGAATGGAAGGCAATGGCGGCGTACTGGGGACTTGAAGACTCCCGCCGCCCGGCAGGCGCTTTGCTAGGCTTCTTAACCCTTCTGAGAGCCGTTGAATCCCTTCTTGATCTCCCGTGAGGTTCAGCAAAAGCCTCCCTTTTCGAAAAACCAGGTCCCTCAGGTGGGCAAGCTTTTCACGGACCCCTTTTTCCTGGTCCTCAAAGCAGTCGGAGATGGTGCCCAAGAGCCGCAGGTGGCTTCTTCCCTTCCATTGTTCTTCTCGATATGCCGGCAACGATACGGCTGCTGCCGCGGTCCTGTGTGCAAAGGCATGCCCCGAGGGGACCACAGAGGCGTGAAGCCGGTTTTTGGCTTCTGCCACAAGATCCCGCATGCGGGTCACATCAGAAAGGTCTCCTTCGGTGAGCAAGTCTGAGACAATATTTAGCGCATCTTCAACGTTGCGATGAAGGGCCTTGGTCCTAAAGACCATTTTTTGCCAGACTTCTTTCCCGTCAAAGGTCATGCCTGCTGTAAGATGGCAGCCAAGGCCTCCCGTTTTTAGGGCAATGCCCTTGGCCATCTCCTCATAATTCATGCCTGCTGCGCCCATATTGGTAGTCAGATTGCCCAGCAACGGCAGATAGGGCTGAAGGGCTTCCGGGACATCGGAAACGTCAAAGGCCAGATCAAGATAGGCGATGCCGTTTGAAAAGATGTCATGTTCCATTGTTGGAATGTCTGAGATCGTGTTCTTTGTGGTGGGAACGGTGGCTACGGTGGGTGGGATGTCACTCAACTTGGGTCTAGGCAGCGTGGCCAAGGCCTCTGGTGTGTCCGGCTCTGCCTGCATTTGGCGAAGGACGGCGGCCTCCTGTTGGATCATCTCCAGCTGTTCACGGGAAAAAGCGGCCTTCTTCGTTGCCATCTCTTCCTTGAAAGCTTCTTCTTGGCTCTCAGCATAGGTCTTACTCGGTTCGGTCACACAAAGGAGCCTGTGAGGATTGTCAAGGAGCCACTTGCCCATGACCTCCTGGAAGAGCCTGGGTTCGTCTTTCCATGTGTTGCGGATCTTGTCGATAAAACCCGAAAACTTGAGGCCCACCAGGGGATCACCGTCATAGAGCCACGTGTGGTATACCCTTTCCATGAGGCGGATGGCATAGGGCATATGGGCTCGAGCAATTTCCTTGCCGTGAAATTCGACCTGATGAAGGGCCCCTTCAATGAGTTGGGGGTCAAGACCGGACGCCACCCCTTGCGCCAGGGTTTCTAGGACGAGGGCCTCAATGGGCTCAGCCTTATCGGGATCAGAGCCGCGCAAGCCTGCGGCAAAGGCCACCTGCTTGAGATCCAGTTCAAGGCCGGTGACCGGGGAGAGATCTTCTCCCAGGCCGGAATCGATCAATGCCTTGCGAAGGGGGCCTGCGGCCGTTCCCACCAGGGCCTGTGCAACAATCTGAAGAAGAAGGATGGTCTCGTAATCGGAATTTTCCGCCATCATCCATGCCACGTTTACGGCGGTCTTTCTCCCCAGGTTTTCTTCCCTGCCGATGGGATAGTAGTTGTGTGTGCGGCATGGTCTGTTCCACCTTGGTTGGGTCTTAATGGATGAGTCGACCTGGATGCGATCAAGCCCTTGGAGCATCTCTTTCAGGAAGATCAGATGATCCTCTGTGGGAATGTTGCCGTAAAGAAAGAACCGGGCATTTGTGGGGGAGTAGTAGGTACGGTGAAAGGCCTTGAACCCTTCATAGGTGAGAGACGGGATGACTTGTGGATCTCCGCCCGAATCAAAGGCGTAAGTGGTATCGGGATAGAGCCCCTGCTGGATGGGTTTGTACATGAGGGCGTTGGCAGAAGAATACACCCCTTTCATTTCGTTAAAAACAATGCCTGAAATGGTCAGGGCGCTGTCTATGTCTTGGGGCTGTTCAAATTCCAGGTGGTGGCCTTCCTGAGAAAAGGTCTCCTTGCGCAGCCGGGGTCGCAGTACAAGGTCCGTGTATACACGGGCCAGGTTGAAAAAATCGCTCCGGATCTGGCTTGCCACCGGATAGATGGTTTTATCGGGATAGGTAAAGGCGTTGATAAAGGTCTGCAGCGACCCCCTGGCCAGTTCGTTGAATGCGTCTTTTAATGGATATTTTTCAGAGCCGGCCAATACGGAATGCTCCAGGATATGGGCCACCCCCGTTGAATCCTTGGGGGGCGTCCGGAAGCCGATGGAGTAAAGGTTTTCCGGATCATCACAATGAAGGTGGATGACCTTGGCGCCGGTTTTCCCATGTTCCATTTCATAGGCGGTGACCCGTATGTCTGGAATCTTCTCTATCCTCAGCACGGTGAAGCCGTGCCTCTGATCTCCTCTATTGAGCGTTGGGGTCGGGCATAAGGCAGCGTCTTTCATTTTTAGTCATCCTTTCTTGATGAAGTCGCAAAAGACTTTTTCCGATACCGTCTCTTCTGGATGTTGATTTTCTGCGGGACAGGCTTAGGGCCTTGCTAGAGCGTATAGCACCGCAGGTGACCAGTGTCCATATTGAGATCTCAGGTTAGCGCCTCACGGCTTGAAAAGCGGCGCACCCCTCGTTTCCACTGATAGTCGGTGTGTCAAGACTTGTACCCCCGGGATTTGGCAACAGAGGGAGGGGGAAATTCGCTGAACGAAGGCCTACAGCCATTGCCACCCACCATCTACCCCCAGCTACTAAAGGCATTGGAGACCGAAGAGAAGCGGATTTCCTCCTCCCGAGACTTCCATTGCATAGAAAAGGTCCAAAGCAGAGCCCTGCCGTCCTCTAGAAACCTCGAGACGTTTTTAGCCGTTATTTCAAATGGATGATAAGGGTGCAACTTGAGTTGAAATTCTTTGGACACGGGTCGCCTGGGGCGACACACCGCAGTGAATGGCTGCAGGGTTAGACCCGCCCGGGCGCGATACGTGTCTCTTGCCAACCGCCTATGTTGAAACCCCTAAGGTGTTACGATTTTCTTTTGCTGAAAACTCTGATACAGGTCATGCAAATCATTCAGGAGGCATCCCATGCAGTTTTTCCAGATCCATCTCTTTGGAAACACCGTGTACGACTATGTGGTTTCAGTGGTCATCTTCATTGCGGCCATACTCTTTTGCACCATCGCCAACCGCTTTCTAAAAAAGCACGCCCACTCGTGGGCTGCAAAGACCTCTACTGATGTGGACGACCTTATTGTAGAACGCATTTTCACGCCTATCACCTTCTTGATCCTCGTGGCCGGCATTGCCATGGCAAAAGGGCATTTGGAGGTTGTCGACAGCGTCGCCTTCTGGATGGACAAGGTGTTGCTCGTTCTTGGCCTGGCCATCTTTTTCTTTGTCCTCATCCGCGTTTTCCAGGGGCTCACGGAAACCGTGGCCAGTGGCTACGTCAAACGATTGAAGGAGAGGGGCGCAACGGGCGTTGAAGAACAGATAAACACCGTCAATCGGATCAGGAAACAGGTGACGGAAATCGGAAACATGGTCCTGGGGGTCCTGGCCGTCTTGACCATCCTGTCCAACTTGGGCCTGGACCTCAAGGCCATCTGGGCCTCACTGGGCATCGGTGGAATCGCCCTGGTGGTGGCCGTCCAAGAACCGCTGCGTAATCTCGTGGGAAGGGTTTACATCTTCAGTACAGGGATATTTGATGAAGGGCATTTCATTGTGTTCGGCGATTCGGCCGGCACGGTAGAACGCATATCGGCCTTCAGGACCTACCTGGAGCTTTTCACGGACATGACCACTGTATCGATCCCTAACGCAGACTTTGTCAAGGGTGTGGTCAAGACCTATTACGGTAGGACGAAGTTTATGTACAAGTGGGATCTGGACGTTCCCTATGACGTTGCTCCCGAAAAAATCCAGGAGCTTGTTGTGAAGCTCAGGGAAGTGGTGATGGGTAAACCTGAGGTCAATAAGGAGATGTGTTGGATCTATCTGGAACGCCTCGACCGCTATTCCAAGGTCATTCGGGTCTGGTTTCAGGCAGGGCTTTCCAGTTGGGACGAATCACTGTTTTATGGCAACCAGGTACTGCACGACATCCAGCTTGTTTTCGAATCCATGGGCATCGCCTTCGCTTTTCCCACGCAGACGCTCCTGGTCAACCCACAAGACCCGGCCCCAGTTGTGCTGCCTGAGCCGGACAAGCAGGGCTAGCGTTACTTCTTTCTCAAGGCCGCCATCTCTTTGTCAACGGCCTTTCTTGTTTTGGCAAGTAGCTCGCGGTGATAGTCGCGAAAGGCGTAGGCCTTGGCCTTGGCCAGATACCCCTTTGCGGCCTTAAGATCCGCCAGCGTCCCCTTGCTAAGGGCAAAATCAGCCTTGTGGAAAAGGACTACAAAATCCACACTCCGCAGACGAAGTTGAACGCTTCTGCGCGCCGCTTCTGTAGGTGCATAGACCGATGCCTCGCGCAAACACCTCTTGATTTGGGCCAGATCCGGCCCCTTGGGGTCATTAATCGCTCTGTCGGCCTTTTTCTGAAGGGAATTGAACAGCAGGGGATAGACCTCTTGCTTGGTATAGACCTCTCGGATCGGGTTCGGGGCCTTAATTCCGTCCAGACTCATGACCAGCTCTGTTCCCGCGGGGGCAAATTTCCCTCTCCAAACCTCAAGGGTGCCAGGGGCGTTCTTGAGATAGAACTTGTCCCTGTTGGAAAGGCTTGCTGCAAAAATAATGACAATCAACACCGCCAGTGCGGCCAGCCCAGCCTTCATGGCGTTGCTCATCCCGTCAGAGCCTCGCGACAAGACAGAGGCAGGGGAGATGTCTTCGGGAACTTTGGGACCAGTTGGGGGAGTTACCGCCTTGGGCGGGATCGTCTCAAATTTTCTAAAGAGCAGATCTTTTGGGAATGCCTCGGTTTTCTTTGTCTTCACGTCAGGCTCTGCTGTGGCATCAAAGGTCTTAAAGAGCAATGCCCTGATCCGTTTTGTCTCCTCCTTGCTATGACCAGAGACAAAGGGCGGTGCCTTGGGGATTTTTATGGCCGCCTTTTTTGGGGCCTTAGCTGCCTTGGCCTTCACGGTCGAGAATTTTTTAAAAAGCAGGTCCTTCATAGAGACCTTGGCCTTTTTTGCAGGCGCTGCCTTTTTTGCAGGAGCCGCCTTTTTTGCCTTGACAATCTTTTTGGGTTTGGCTTTCGGTTTTGCTGCTGCCTTGGCCACAATCTTCTCCTTTGGCTTGGTCGTTGTCTTTGCCTTTGGTTTCGCCTTCACTGCTGTCGCTTTAGCCTTGGTTTTGGCAGGCGCCTTTCGTTTGACTTTGGCCTTGGCAGGAGCGGCACTCTTTTTTGGGGGAACCGCTTTTTTGGTGGCCGTTGCCTGGTTTTTCACGGCCCCTTTCTTCGGCGCTGACGCCTTAGCAGATTCCCTGGGTGCTGCTTTCTTCTTGGCCGTCGGCTTCTTCTTTGTGGTTGATTTAAGTAAGCTCTTTCTCCCCATGAAAACCCCCTACGGCGATCTTCGTATTGTGAGGAAAGCCGATGCACAGTGCCCCGCAGCCCCTTCCTGCTGCAACGATAGGAGGCACATGAGAGGCCTGTGAAACGGTTTCCCTTCCCAGAATCGTGAACATCACGATTCTGGGGTATGGACCAAGACGTGGACTGACATTAGATGCCTACAAGGGTAAGGCTTATACTAAATTGTGTCTTTTTTGTAAAGACTTTCTTTGGGAGAAAGGCCTGTCGGGTGCCCGAAGGGGGCCCGTGGTATCATCGGACGACAACCTCTTGAACGGCATCTTCAAGTTTTTTCCTAAGGGCCTCGAAATCCTTGTCCGTGTATGTGGTCTCTTTCAAAAATCTTTTGTTCAGAGGTTTTGAAGGGATGAACTTCTGCAAGACGTAGCGCTGCGCGCCCTTGATCAAGGCCCCGATTTTCTTGAAATCACCCTTGGTTAACATGGATTTTACAACGGTTGTGCGAAATTCATAGTCTACACCGGAATCCATAATCAGTTGAATGCTTTCTTTTATTCTGTCCGTCTTAGTACGGGATTTAGAGATTTGACCATATTTCGGCAAGGGGCCTTTCACGTCCATGGCAATATAGTCTACAAGCCCTTTTTCCGCCAGCCTTGCCAAGACTTCAGGATGGGATCCGTTTGTATCTAGCTTGATCAAATAGGGCATCTCCTTGATCTTTTCCATGAACTCGACCAGGTCGGGCTGTATACAAGGCTCACCACCGGTGATGCAGACCGCGTCGAGCTTCCCTTGACGGGTTCGCAGAAATGAAAAGACGTCTTCTGGAGGAAGGGGCTTTTGGAAGCGTTTGGGGTCCACGAGTTCGGGGTTGTGACAATAGGGGCACCTGAAATTGCACCCCTGGGTAAACAAAACGGCACTGAGCCTTTCCGGGTAGTCGATCAAAGAGAGCCGTTGCCAACCACCCAGTTTCATGGCCCTAGAAATGAAAAACCTCTCTTGTCCTGTATTCTTCCTGCTTGCCCTTGTTCCATTGCTTGACGGGGCGAAGATAGCCCACCACTCGGGAATATATCTCACAGGGGGCTTCACATTTCGGACAGGCCTCCTGCTCGCCAGCTAAATACCCATGGGTCGGGCAAACACTAAAGGTCGGGCTGAAAGTAAAATAGGGCACCCGGTAGTTTTCGCAGACCTTGCGGACCAAGCGCTTTACGCCATTGGGGTTTGTAACCCTTTCTCCGGCATAGGCATGAAATACGGTTCCACCCGTATATTTGGCCTGGATCTCCTCCTGAAGATCGAGGGCCTCGAAAATATCATCGGTGTAATTCACAGGCAGTTGTGTGGAGTTCGTGTAGAAGACAGGGCGGTTGTCTTTCTTGTGTCCATTGCCGTTGGCAAACCGGATGTCCGGATATTTTTGATGATCGATCTTGGCCAACCTGAAAGATGTCCCTTCTGCCGGTGTGGCTTCAAGATTGTAGTTGTTTCCAGTCTCTTGCTGAAACTCGACCAGCTTGCCCCTCATAAAATCGAGGACCCTCTTGGTGAACTGCTGACCCTCTGGCTGGCTGATGTCTGTGCCGAGCAGATTCAAACATGCCTCATTCATCCCCACCAGGCCGATGGTTGAAAAGTGGTTCTTCCAATACTCGTTAAAACGCTCTTTTACTTTCCGCAGATAATACTTTGTGTAGGGGTAGAGACTTCCCTCTGTAAACTTTTCCAGGACTTTTCTCTTTATTTCCAGGCTCGCCTTGGCAAGACTCATAAGGTTTTCCAGCCCCACGATGAATTCGTCTTCTGATTTGCTCAGGTAGCCGATCCTGGGCATATTGATGGTCACCACTCCAATAGAACCGGTCAAGGGATTAGAGCCGAACAGTCCGCCTCCCCGCAGCTCCAGTTCCCTGTTGTCAATGCGCAACCTGCAGCACATGCTCCTGGCATCTTCCGGGTTCATGTCGGAGTTTACGAAGTTAGAGAAATAGGGCACACCGTACTTGGCTGTCATTTCCCACAGGTGACTCATATTGGCATTCTCCCACTCAAAGTCCTTTGTGATGTTATAAGTGGGAATGGGAAAGGTAAAGACCCTGCCTTTGGCATCTCCCTCTGCCATGACTTCCAGGAAGGCCTTATTAAAGAGGTCCATCTCATCTTGAAAGTCCTTGTACGTTTCTTGTTGCATCTTTCCGCCGATGACAACCCCTTGATTGGCGTGATAGGCTGGGACCTTGACATCCAACGTGACATTCGTGAAGGGGGTCTGGAAACCGACCCTTGTGGGCACATTGATATTGAAGACAAACTCCTGCAGCGCCTGCTTGACTTCTCGGTAAGTCAAGTTGTCATATCTTATGAATGGCGCCAGCAGGGTGTCGAAATTGGAAAAGGCCTGGGCCCCTGCCGCTTCTCCTTGAAGGGTGTAGAAGAAATTAACAACCTGTCCTAGGGCGCTCCGGAGGTGTTTGGCCGGTTTGGTCTCCACCTTTCCTGACACACCCTTAAATCCCTGCATCAAGAGGTCAAAAAGGTCCCACCCCACGCAGTAGACAGAGAGGATGCTTAGATCGTGCATATGGAGGTCCCCTTCTACATGGGCCTCCTTTATTTCCCGAGGATAGACCTCGCTCAACCAGTAGACCTTACTTACTTCAGAGGAGATATAATTGTTGAGTCCCTGGAGAGAATAAGCCATATTGCTGTTTTCATTAATTTTCCAGTCTATTTTTTTCAAATACTGGTCGACCAGGTCCACCTCCATCTTGTCGGCCATTTCTCTCAGCCTGGCATGCTGATCCCGGTAGATGATATATCTCTTGGCTGTCATGCGATAGGGGGAACTGAGAAGGACCTCTTCAACAATGTCCTGCACCTCCTCTACACCCATGATTTTGTCGCCAAAGATCTTCTCTGCCAGGCTTAGGACTCTTATGGTCAGTTTTCTTGCGCCCTTGACATCAAATTCCCCTGTTGCCTCACCTGCCTTTTGAATAGCATTGGTGATCTTGTCGGCATTGAATTTGACATACCGGCGATCCCTCTTTTTGATCTTACTGTGCATGCACCTTCCCCCTGTTGTGACGAGCCCATTTTTTCACAATATATTGTAGCGCGGGTGTTCTTATACTACCACATATGGCACATTGCAAGAGAAAAAATGGGCCATGAGGAAATTTCCCTGAAAAGGCCACCCCCAGAAAAGGGGCTGTGACAGAGGAGTCTGGTACGGGGCAACGAAAGGCGTGGTCCCAAGAGCCTCAACCCTTGAGGGCTTAAGGCCCTTTCAGCTGCAGCAGGTTGGTGACGGCCACCACGCCGTCCACGCTTTGGGCTCTTGTTTCCGCCAGTTGCATCTGTTCCGGCGTGTCCACGGCCCCTAATAAGGTGACCGTTCCTTTGAAGGTGTGCACACTGACGGCAAACCCCTTGAGCACGTCGTCCTTGTAGAGCTTGGCCTTGACTTTGGTGGTAATGGTGGCGTCGTCAATAACCTGGCCAGGGGATCTCCCCGCCGGGGTGCTACAGGCGGCCACGGCTATGAAGATCAGTGAGGCAAGAAGTATCCCTATCCGTCTTTTTCCCATCGTCAACCTCCTGAACAGCTCGTTCATTGCGTAAATGATACAAAAAAACCCTCTATGGCGTGGCAAAGGTTGATGGTCAAGACATTATCCAAAAGCCCTTGTGAAGTCAACGGGGGGCATTCCTGACAGCGGTTAGCCCCAGAATGGCCACAGGTATCACCGTTTCAGCCCGTTTCAGGAAACAAGCCAAACAGCGAGAGCCGACATTCTGTCAAGGACACATTTTGATACCTTTCCTATGAAAAAGGCGTTATTGGCCCCCCGCCTGCCGACAACTACCGTGCCGTATTTTCCCTTGTTCGCCTCGTCCAGGATGGCCTTTCCCACGTTGAGCGCACGGTTTGCCACCTTGATTTCGATTTGGTCCTCACTGAGGCCGGAGTCCGTGCATCTTTGCCAGGCATGGGCATAGAATTGGTCTACGCACTGCCTGGTCCCCCGCATGACGACGTCTTCAACGCCATCGTGTTTGTCTTCAAAATTGATCACGCAATAGTCGCTGAGGGTGGGCGTCACATGGAAAAGGGTAATCTTGATGTCAGGATTCTCCCCGCACATAAAGGTCAGATGATCCACGGCCCGAAGTGAACTTTCAGACCCGTCTACGGCCAACATGATTCTCTTGGACGCCACTTTGCCGTCTACCACCCAGACAGGAATAACCCTGGAATGATCTACCAGCTTGGCGGTGACACTGCCCATGAAGGCCCGTTGAACACTGGAAAGCCCCCTTCGTCCCACGACAATAGCATCGTAAAGGCCCTGCTCAGCATGGTCCAGAATATCCTTCACAAGCCCCATTGCCTTTGGCTGGGTGGCCACTTCGATGCGATTTTCAGGGATGCCCCTCCTCACCATTCTGGCCTTGTACTTCTCCAGAATCTCTTTGGCGTCCTTGGCATTTTTCCGGATCACTGCTTCTAGCTTGGCCTTGGCCCTGATGTCGGCCTTGGCCTCATCTAGAAGAAACAGCGAAAGGGTTGGCTGAACGTGGAACAGGGTGAAGGCCAGATTCTCCACAACAGAAGACATCTCTACGGCATATTCGATAGCCTGTTTGGAATGGATGGAATCATCAACGGCAACCAAAATCTTTTTTTCCACAGGACATCCTCGCTCTTTGCCAGCGTGCTTTTTAGACTGGGTACAACAGTGACCCTGGCGCCACATTCTGGATGCACCGACAAGGCGCGAATAGGAGCGACCTTGAAACTTCAGCGCTAATTTGCCATGCTACCAGCAAGGGGCCCAAGGCGGCTCAAGAGGGTCCCCAAGAGTTTCATATTACATTTTGGCGAAAACCTGAATAGTTACTTTTTTCATTTCGCCCTGAAACAGCCTGTCCTTTGTGGTGGATAGGCACGACTATCGTGTCCATCCACGAACGCCCAAGAAAGAGGTGGGCGCCGGCGTCAGTTTCCGATTCAGTCCGCCATAGACGACGGATTCGCAAGGTTCAGAAAATCAAGGGATTGCGCGGCGGATCGCACAAGCGATTCCGTAGACTTGTCAGCTCCCGGCTTGATCCGCCTGAGGCGGAGAAGAGGGCCATTTATGAGTGGAACCTAGCTTAAGGCCATGGGAAAGCGAAGAACCCCAAAACAGCTCAGCAAGCTAATGCATTACGTCCTTGGACGACGGCCCGATGAGTTCGGATTGGTCCCCGACGAGGAGGGATTTGTGCGCATCAAGGACTTGCTCAAGGCCATGTCAGAAGAACCGGGGTGGGGATACGTCCGCAGATCCCACCTCCATGAAGTCCTCATCACATCTTCAAAGGACACCTTTGTGGTAGAAAGGGACCGCATTAGGGCTGGCAGCCGTGATGACGCTGTCAGCCCGGTGGCCGACACTGTGCCGCCCAAGCTCCTTTACCACGCGTTGCGGCGCAAGGCCTACCGTGTGGTCTGTGAGAAGGGAATCAGTCCCATGGGACAACACCACGTCTTTCTCGCAACGACGAAAGAGATGGCCCTTCGCATGGGAACCCGGCGGGACGCCAAACCGGTCTTGCTCATAGTCCAAGCCCGAAGGGCCTTGGAGGCGGGTGTGACATTTTCCAGGCAGGGAGAACTCCTCTACATGGCCGATCATGTTCCAGTGGGCTATTTTTCGGGCCCGCCCCTTCCCAAGGAGAAGAAAGAGGCCCCAAAAGCGAAAAAAGAATCTCCCTCGGCGCCAGAAGCCCCGGCAGGGAGTTTTACTCTGGACATGGAGCGTTCACGGGAGCTCCAGCAACAGAGACTAAGAAGAAAGGGACTGAAGAAGGACATCCAGTGGAAGAAGGATGCCCGGAAGCTGAGACGGAAGCACAGGCCATAAATCGCTCCCCCTTTCTCTCTCGCAGCATTTCTTGTCACTCCCGGGGTCCTCATGAGACGAGGGCGCAGGCGACGGCACCATGGGCCGAGAAGTGAGTCACGGAAAAGGGATGAAGATCACACGCCAGTTGCATGGGCTTTCTCGCATTGGTCCTGTCTATCTTGTGGGCGGCTCAGTTCGCGATGACATCCTCGGTCGCCCTTCCAAGGACTACGATTTTGCGGTGCCTGGCAGCGCCATGGCCTTTGCAGAAAAGGTGGCCAGACCGATGGGCGCGCGGGTCATTGAGATCGGCAAAGACGACAGGACCGTGTACCGAGTCGTTCTGGAGAAAGAGATCCTTGATTTTTCCTCCATGGGGGGAGAAGACATAGAAAAGGATTTGAAAAGGCGGGACTTTACCATCAACGCCATGGCCTATAATCTGCAATCTGAAAGACTCATCGATCCTGTTGACGCCTTGGACGACATCCGGTCAAAAACTGTCAGGCTCATTTCAGAAAAGGCGATTTTGGATGACCCTGTGAGGATGGTCCGGGCATTTCGGTTTGCGGCGGTCCTGGGTTTTGCGATCGCCCCGGAAACAGCGGCATCCATCAGCAGACATCGGGGGCTGATCACCAGGTCGGCTAAAGAGCGCATCCGTGCAGAGGCCATGAGCATGATGGAGGCCGAAAGGTCCTTTCCCGCCCTCAGGGAGATGGACCGTGCCGGCCTCCTGACGCAAATCATCCCTGAGCTTGAACCCTGTCGCGGCTGCCTGCAAAACGAGGTCCATGGACGGGATGTCTTTGAGCACGCTATGGGGACCTATGAGGAGATAGAATCGATCCTGAGTCCCCCTCAAGAGGATGGGCCGTTGTGGCCCGAGTTTTCCGTACCGATTCAGGCATATCTTGAACAGGGGAGCCGACAGGGCCTCTTAAAATGGGCTGCCTTGCTTCACGACGTGGGAAAACCTGAAACACGCAGCGTTGATCTCGCTGGAAGGGTCCGGTTTTTGGGTCACGAACAGGTCGGGGCGGCCATGGTGAGAGATATTTGTAACAGGCTCCGGATGTCCGGCCAGAGCCGTTCATACATGACCTTCGTGGTTCGAAAACACCTCCTTCCCCTGTTCCTGTTCCACGCCTTTAAGCGGAGGAGCCTTACGTCGAAAGGCGTGGTGCGTTTCGTCAGAAGATACCAAGACGACATCATCGGGCTCTTGATACACAGCGTCGCCGATGAGCGTGCCAAGGCAAGGGCGGGTGACCAATCGATCTGCAAATTGGTGAGTTTTTTGCGTGGGATTATGTCCACCTATTTCCGCGATCTCAAGCCCAAGATGGCAGAGCCAAAACTTATTAACGGCCACGACTTGATTAGGCATTTCAATCTGAAACCGTCCAAACGTCTAGGTCAATTGTTGCAGAATGTGGAAGAGGCCCGATTGAGGGGGGAGGTGAAGACCAAGAAGGAGGCCATGGAACTGATCGGCACATGGCTCGAACCGATTAAGCGAGCGCATTCCCCGTAGGTTCTGCCTGTTGGCAGTGCTAACGCGGCGCGGGCTGCGGGGTCTGCGAGCGTGTATAAGATGAGACATATTCCTTACGGTCGAAGATTCCCTGTCCCGACGAGTCGGGACTGCAGGGTCTTCAATTGGAGGGCGATGCCGGGATCGAACCGGCGACACCAAGCTCCGGAGGCTTGTGCTCTATCCGCTGAGCTAATCGCCCGTCTCCATCGACCATACCATGTTGTCCTGTCATGTCAAGGGGCGTGGGGCGTTGGGGCCATGGGGGGAAAGAGATCGGCATTTTTCTTGAATTTCCAACATGGTGTGATTATATTGGCCATAATCAGTGGAAAAGACCTCGGATAGTGACCACTGGTTCGAGGCAGTAAGAAGGGCCTCTATCAGAGACGGAAGTGGGAGATTATGGACGAAAAGGATGAGAAGTTTCCAGACCCTAAGAAGGTCGAAAAAGAGATAAGCGATTTTCTTTCAGAAAAATTCGGGGGTCGCGTCAAGCTCATCACCCCTATGGTCGTTCCCCGTGAGGAGTCCTTTGAGACGGAAGAAGAGCCTCCCAAGAAGAAAAAGATCGATTTCTCATTAAAGCCTGAAGAACTTGAGGCCTACCTTGACCAGTACCTCGTGAAACAGGACGAGGCTAAGGCGATCTTAGCTACTAAGATCTGTACCCATTTCAATCGCATCAATTATGCTCAATCGTCGGGCCAGAATGTTCAACCCATACTGGGAAACATCAAGAACAATATCCTGATGATAGGGCCCACCGGTGTGGGCAAGACCTACGTGATCAAACTCATTGCCCAGAAAATCGGGGTGCCTTTTGTCAAAGGCGATGCCACGAAGTTCAGTGAGACCGGCTATGTGGGCGGTGACGTCGAAGATTTGGTACGGGACCTCGTGCGGGAAGCAGATGATGATATTGAGCTGGCCCAATACGGCATCATCTACATCGACGAGATTGACAAAATCGGTGCCAGCAACCACCTCCTTGGCCCGGATGTTTCTCGCACCGGTGTTCAGCGCGCCTTGCTTAAGCCTATGGAAGAGACTGAGGTGGACTTGAAGGTGCCGCATGACCCCATATCCATGCTTGAGGAGGTAGAGCGTTACCGGAAAACGGGTAAGCGAAAAAAACGGGTGATCAACACCAAGAACATCCTCTTTATCATGAGCGGAGCCTTTAACGAACTCGCAGAGATTATTAGAAACCGCGTGGCCGATCAGGGGATGGGGTTTGGGGCGTCCGTCAAAAGTCGCTTAGAGGCCGTGGACTACTTGCAGTATACCAAACCAGAGGACCTCATTAAGTTTGGATTCGAAACGGAGTTCATTGGCCGCCTGCCGGTCATCTCTCTATTCGAAAAACTCGACGAAGAGGATCTGTTTGCCATTTTAAAGAACCCCAATAACCCTGTGATTCTTAGCAAGAAGCTCGACTTCAATGCCTATGGTATAGATGTCAAGTTTGATGCCCCGGCACTGCGAGCCTTGGCACGCCTTGCCTGCAAAGAGGGAACAGGGGCGCGGGGGCTCGTCAGCGTCATCGAGAAGGCACTGCTGAAGTTTGAGAAGAGGCTCCCGTCTACGGGCGTAAAGAAGCTGTCAATAACAGAAGAGGTGGTAAATGATCCTGACAAGGCGCTCCAGGAGATCGTCTCCGAGTCCGATGGGGCCAAGTGGGACGGACTTCACGAGAAACTCGTTGAAGAGGAAAAGGAAGCCATTGCAGAATATGTGAAGGAACACCAAAGGCCCCTGGCCGACAGGTACCACGTCGCCTTGACGCCGTCCAGGATTCGTCTGATTGCCGACATCTATGCCCTGAGCACATGCGATGTGAACACAGTGATGGATACCATCAAAGACTGCCGGAACAAGATAGAAAACATGGAGGCCTACTTCCGTAAGACCCATGACCTACATGTAACACTCGATGAAGATGCTAAAGATGTTGTAATCATACAGATGAGTACCTCTGAAGGCGCCCTTGGAGAGTTCTACAAGAGACTCACATCGGACTTTGAGGACGGGCTTAAGCTTATCCGCGACAGAACGGGCAGGAAGGGTTTTGTTATCTCCAAAGAAGGGCTGGAAGACCCTAGGGGTTTTCTAGCTGCTTTGATTAGAAGCATTTATCCAGACGATAGCGGGCACCCTACAGAGATGGAGAGCAAATAGAGATATAGTAATCGAAAGGATGGTCTGTAAGGTGGGGACAAGGCTCAAGGCTTACGGCGAGAGAGTGTGCCTTAGCCTTATTTACTGCGCCATGGGCCGATATCCTCCTCTGGTGCCTTGTCATTGCCCTTTGGACTCAGCCGCATACCAAGGTTTTGCTCTCCAAGTCTATGGCGATCATTGATATTTTCGCAAGAAGTCCATTTTTGACGATTTCATCGTCATTGATTACTGAAATTAAGTGAAAGAGGTGCGCCATGCTATTCCCAGACTACAGGCCCAGACGGCTTCGGCAAAATGAGAATTTCAGACGGATGATACGGGAAACGCGGCTTTCCGTTGATGACCTCATTCTTCCCCTTTTTGCAGTAGAGGGAAAGGGTGTGAAAAACGCCATACCGTCCATGCCGGGGCATTATCAGCTCTCTGCAGACCATATCGTCAAAGAGGTCAAGATGGCCCGCGACCTAGGGATCCCTGCCGTCATGCTCTTTGGCATTCCCAACAAGAAAGACGCTATGGGCACGGGCGCCTATGCAAAGAACGGCATCGTCCAGAAAACCGTCAAGAGGATAAAGGACAAGGTCTCAGACGTGGTGATCATTACCGATGTGTGTCTTTGTGAGTATACTGATCACGGACACTGCGGCATGGTCCATGACGGCATCATAGCCAATGATGCCACCTTGGAGCTCCTGGCGCGAACGGCCCTTTCCCACGCCCAAGCAGGGGCAGACATGGTAGCTCCTTCAGACATGATGGACGGACGTGTTGCGGAAATACGAGAGACCCTGGACGAGAATGGTTTGGAGAACACGCCCATCATGTCCTATGCTGCCAAGTACTGTTCGGCCTTTTATTACCCCTTCCGGCAGGCCGCTGAATCGGCCCCACAATTTGGAGACCGGCGGACTTACCAAATGGACCCTCCTAACAGCCTGGAGGCCATTCGTGAAGTGAGTATGGACGTGGAAGAGGGCGCTGACATTATCATGGTGAAGCCAGCCATGCCCTATCTTGATATCATTTGCAGGGTCCGAGAGGAAGTAGATCTGCCAGTGGCGGCCTACAATGTGAGCGGAGAGTTTGCCATGATCAAGGCTGCCGACAAGTTGGGGTGGCTGGACGGGAAAAAGGTGATGATGGAATGCCTGATGGGCATAAGGCGCGCTGGAGCGGATATGATTTTGACGTACTTTGCCAAAGAAGCGGCAAAGGAGCTTTCTAACGGTTGATTTAAGAAAGGGGTTTCCATTGAAAGAACATCCTCCAACAACGAATACGACCCATGGTCATACCAAAGAGAAGGGATCGGAGCTGCGACTTGTCGCCTGGGAGGTGACGCGAAACTGCAACCTAAACTGCATTCACTGCCGTGCTGCAGCCACCAGAGGGCACCACGCAGGCGAACTGAATACGGAGGCCTGTTTAAGACTCCTGGACCAGATCAAAGAGGTTGGCAAGCCTGTGATTATTCTCACGGGCGGTGAGCCCCTTCTTCGCCCAGACATATTCGACATTGCGCGCTACGGTTCAGAACAGGGGCTACGCATGGTCATGGCCCCCAACGGCACCCTCATTACCGAGGCCAATGCAAAGGAGATGGTCGCATCAGGTATTCAAAGAATCAGCATCAGCCTGGACGGGGCCAACGAGGAAAGCCACGACCTCTTTCGCCAGGTGGACGGGGCCTTCCATGGGGCGTTAAATGGCATTGAATGCGCCAAGAAGGCGGGCCTTGACTTTCAGATAAATACCACTATTACCCAGCAAAACTTCGAAGACCTGCCACGGATTCAGGAACTGGCCGTTGAGCTGGGTGCGGTGGCCCACCATATCTTTTTGCTCGTTCCGACAGGCAGGGGAAAATACATTGTGGACCAGGAGATCTCTGCCCAGCAGTACGAAGAGACCCTCAACTGGTTTTATGACCAAAGGGACAAGGTACCTCTCCAGCTAAAGGCTACCTGTGCCCCCCACTACTACAGGATATTGAGGGAGCGGGCCCGGGAGGAAGGCAAGAAGGTGACCTTTAAGACCCACGGCCTTGACGCTGTGACGCGAGGCTGTCTAGGAGGCACCAGCTTTTGCTTTGTTTCAAACACGGGCGTTGTCCAGCCTTGTGGCTTTCTGGACCTCAATTGTGGCAATGTCAAGGAGACGCCTTTTCCCCGTATCTGGAAAGAATCAGAGGTCTTCCTGGCCCTCAGAGATTTCAACAGACTGAAGGGAAAATGCGGTAGATGCGAATACCGGAGGGTCTGTGGAGGGTGTCGCGCCAGGGCCTATGAGGCCACAGGCGACTTCCTTGCTGAAGAGCCGCTGTGCCAGTATCAGCCAAAAGGTGAACGGCCAGACTGACACCCCCTCCCACCGCGGCCTTCTTTTGTTGCTTCGGCAACGACCTGTCCCAATGTGGTGATTCTGGCGCAACGTGAGATCCAGACAGTCACGGGAAGCCCCGACCTCAAAGTCACCTCTTCGGATCTATATATCAATATCATACAGTATGTAAAATATATTCACTTGACAGAAAAGCGGTTTTGAGGCGTAAGTAGATTACGTTGTTTTTACCTGACTTGTCTTGGTGTTACTCTCCCAAAGGGGGGACCTAATGCTAAGGAACCTCAAATACGGCCCATTGACCCCCTATCCTGTGGCCTGTTGTTCCCTTCTTCTGTTGCCAGCCAGCGCAGCCGCCTTCAATCGACAGTTCCATGCCCTTTACGCTCTTAGTTCTACAAGTGGATCCTCTCAAATAGTGCTCTACTCTCTGGCTGAATGCTCTGACAAAAAGGGCTTTAGGATATAGGCAACTCCTAGGTTCTCAGAAATGTCATTTCAGGCCTTTTCAGCAGAAGGACAAGGAACAGTGTCTATACCAAGGCGTTGGCCCGAAGCCATCATATAGAAGCAGTCAAGGAAGCCGCATTGTCATGGACGAACAGGATCTTTGCCGAGTGCCCGTGGGGCGGGATGCTGAAACCTTCATGTCGGACTCCGATGGGGGATAGGCATGAAGGTGTATAGAAATGTGACACCAAGAGGCCCCCAAAAACCTTCTTAGTGTAACGTTT
>Ga0180438_10004092_pt1 | contig 21309 bp, 14 predicted proteins | sample SS_ome_12_FD_132455 | JGI IMG/M metagenome (GOLD analysis project Ga0180438, IMG submission 132455) | Hypersaline lake sediment archaeal communities from the Salton Sea, California, USA - SS_3_D_2 metaG | ecosystem: Environmental > Aquatic > Non-marine Saline and Alkaline > Hypersaline >... | reverse complement strand
CTGACCCTTTACCAACCATCTGGAAACCATTTTTTATTGCTTCTTTGGCAAATTTTTCAGCAATTTCTGCATCAAGTACAACTTCTCGAACATTTTCTATACCTTTAACAACTTGTTCACCTTCATTCATTGCTATAGTAATTCCCTCTGGTGTTGTTATAACGGAAGAGGGAGTTTTTATTTTTTTAGAACTTTGAATTATTTTCTTTATTTTTCTTGTTGTTTTTGTATACGCAGATTTAGCAGCCCAGTTTACTAATTTGAATGCATTTGCAAAGCAATAACCTTCTCCAAATACTTTACCCACAACACCAGCTACTTCTGACTTGTCCATTTTTGTTAGACACCCGCCTCCGAGAGCTATAAGCTCATGGGTCTTGTGCTCTAACACTGCTATTTTTTCTTTTGCTTTTGTGGGGTCTTCTATTGAAAGGATAAAAAATTCTATATATTTTTTTTGAAGAATACTTGCCTTTTTAATAAGTGTATCTGAAACCTTTAAAAACTTTTCAACTGCTGTAACAATTTTGTTCTGAGACCTTTCAATAAATTCTCCTTCTTGAAAAGCCTTTACGACTTTTTTGCCCAGATTAATTAATTTATCGGTGGCTCTTCCAACCTTTTTACCAAAAGAATCCGTTCCTAAAAGAGTGCCTCTACTAAACTTTTCTAGATAAGAAGTTGGTTGTACGCATAGATCAGCAATTAATTGTTTACTAAAATCAAAAGCTTCACTTCCCAAGTGAGAAATTACCCTACCAAGCGCTAAAATCCCCTCAGTAGCCACTACACTCAGATTTTCAAGAGCTTTCTTTGTTTTTTCTATATTTCCAAAAATCTGCCAGCTTAAATCCGAAAATGCTATTGCTTTTTCCGTATCACCAATTTTGTTATAAGCAAGGCCCATAATAAGCTGAACTTACAATTAGCCAAAAACCTATTTTACACTCTAACAAATCTGATATATCCTTTATAAGAAAACCTTTTGGGATAAGTATTTATTGCCTTTTGGAGCCTACATGAGCCAATCAATTTTGGAAATTAAACAACTAACAAAAATATACCAACAGAACTGCAAAAAAATAATTGCACTCAATGATATTTCTCTTACTATAAAAAAGGGTGAAATATTTGGGCTTCTTGGTGTAAATGGTGCTGGTAAAACAACGCTTTCTTCTATTTTAGCTACACTCCACCCTCCTACATCCGGCCAAGTTCTTTTTGAAGGCAAATCTATTTATGAAAACTTAGCAGCCTATCGCCAAAAGCTTGGATTTTGTCCTCAAAAACAGAACCTTGATGCTTTTTTAAACGTAAAAAACAATCTTATTTTTGCAGGAAGATATTTTTTAATGCCTGAAGAAGAGATCAAAAACAGGGCCGATCGGTTAATGGAACAGTTCGATATAAAAAAATATGCAGCTTATGACGTTGATAAGTTGTCTGGCGGAAATAAGCAACGTCTGCTTATTGCAAGGGCTTTGATGCATATGCCAAAAATTGTCATTCTTGATGAGCCAACCGTAGGACTTGATCCAGATATCAGACACACATTGTGGAAGCTTATAAAAGGACTTAAAAAAATGGGTATTACCGTCATTCTCACGACGCATTATCTGGATGAAGCAGAAGAACTTTCTGATCGAGTCTGCATTTTACATAAAGGTACTATTTTACTCGTTGAGTCAGTTAAAGCATTGAAAGCAAGACATGAGGAAGCAACATTAGAAGACATTTTTTTGAAACTCATGCGTGAGGCTCAAAATGGGTAGCTTTTTTCAAAATATCAGAATTTTCTTTTACCTCCTTTGGCGCGACTTGCTTGTTTTAAGATCCCGTTTTTGGAGCATTTTTATTGATAACGTTGTTATCTTAGTCACCGTTATAATTTTATTTGGTTCTTTGATGCCACGTATGGGAATGCCAAAAGAGTTAATTGGACCTTTATTTATTGGAAATATGGTTATGTCCTTTTTCCAGATAGGCTTTAGTCTTTCAGCAAGGCTTGTCAATGATATTACATTTAACCGTTTTATAGATTATCAGATTGGACTCCCTCTATCGATTGGTTGGTTAATAGCTACGTACATCGTAAATTTTATTATAGAAACAGCACTTGTAACGCTCCCTATCCTCTATTTTGGCATGCTACTATTGGGAAACAAGTTTATTATTGTTCAAACAAGCTGGCTTGCTTTTATTACCGTATATATTCTATCACTTATTTTGTTTGCTACATTATTCTTGTTTTATAGCTTTGCATATAACTACCATTGGTTTTGGCCAAACATATGGACAAGAAGAATAGAGCCTTTGTTTGCTTTTTCAAGCGTCTTTATCGTATGGAGAAAACTCTATCTGTTATCACCTATTTGGGGAATAGTTTTTTTACTCAATCCAATTACGTATGTAACCGAAGGATTGCGATCTACGCTTATTGGCGGAGAAACGTTCATACCTACATGGATATGCATACTTGCAATCTTAGTTGGCATAAGTATAAACCTATTTTTATTATTCCCTCGTATAAAAAAAAGATTAGATCTTATTTAATTGAGAAATAAAAAATGAAAAGAGCGATACTTTTATTCTACCAGTTCTTGAAAAGAGATTACTATCGATACAAAAAACAGATAAGGCAATATGTAATCAACTTTGGCATACTAAGGCCCCTTATTTTTTCAGTATCTATAGCATACATACAAGCGAGAGTGCTCTTTGGAGCAGATCAAACCAAAATAAGCACCATCTTTTTTATCGGCAATGCTATGCTTATTATCATGGTACTAACCTTCTCGCTTGCTATTCGACTATTGTTTGACTTGGAACAGGACCGATTTGTTGCATATCAAATAACCATCATAAGCCCCAAGCTTTTATTGCTAGAAAGAATTGTTTTTTCTACGCTCTTTACCTTTTTTATTATGCTTCCCTTTTTTCCCGCTTCAAAGATTATTCTTCAGCGTTCTATTGATACCTCTCATACCTGTTGGCCTCACGTATTTTTAATCATGTTTATAGGAGCCCTCTGCCTATCTGCGTATAATCTTATGGTCAGTTGTATATTGAAAAGCTCACGACAACTAACAAGTCTATGGATGAGGGTCAATATGCCTCTGCTTGTATTAGGAGGACTTTGGGTACCGTTACACATTATACAATCTTTAGCCCCAGGCTTTCGTTATCTTTTTTATCTTAATCCGATACTCTATGTAACAGAGGGGCTCAGAAGCGCTATCTTGGGCAGTCCAGAATTTTTACCAGTTTGGCAATCGAGTCTTGGTTTATTCTCCTTGGCAATCTTATTTACTCTGTTAAGCTTCTATTTTTTTAAAAAAAGAGTCGATCATATTTGAGGTTCCTCTTGAAACTCTTCGGTTACGAGTGAAATAGAAGCACCTAAACTTTCAAGCTTCTTTTCTAAGGACTGATATCCTCTTTTCCAATGATGCACTCCAGTCATAATCGTTTGGCCTTCTGCAATAAGACCCGCCAAAACCAAAGCACATGATGCACGAATATCGGTAGCAATAACAGACGTACTATACAGCTCTTCTATACCGGTGATAATTGCTGTGTTATGCTCAACTTTAATTTGCGCACCCATTTTTTGTAACTCCCGTACATGTAATAACCTGTTCTCGAAAACAGTTTCTTGTATACATCCGGCCCCCTCTGCTGTACATTGTGCAGCCATCATTGGCGCCTGTAAATCAGTAGGAAAACCGGGATAAGGACCAGTTTTAAATGATACCACTTTTGGTTGAGCAGTAGCCTGTAATCTTACTCCAATATCACCAGGTCCCACCGTAATGGTATGGCCCATTTCTTTTAATTTCATCAAAAATACATCTAATGCATAGGCAGGTGCCTGAGGAATAGAAATCTGCCCTCCCGTTACTGCTGCAGCCAAAAGAAGTGCTCCCGCTTCTAACCGATCTGGAATAACTTCATGCTCAATTGGATGTAAACAGGTCACTCCTTGTACCTCAATAGTTGAAGCTGGTAATATTGCAATATGAGCTCCCATTTTTCTGAGCACAGCTATTAAGTCAAGCACTTCCGGCTCTAAAGCAGCATTGACGATTTTTGTTTTTCCTTCTGCACAAATAGCTGCCATGAGAATATTTTCTGTTGCACCAACACTCGGATATTCCAATATTATCTTTGTACCTTGTAGCCTTTTTTTTACTTTAGCTGAAACAAAATCACCTTCTAAATGAATGTTTACTCCCATTTTCTCAAAACTTTTTAAATGATAATTAATAGGTCTTGCACCAATAACACATCCACCAGGCAATGCTATATCTGCACATCCAAATCGGGTCAAAAGGGGCCCCATCACTAAAATAGATGCCCGCATTTTCTTCATAATGTCTGCAGGGACTTTGTGTCCAGCCACTCCAGTTGTATCAACCTCTAGCCTATTATTTTCGGGATCAAAAAAAGTAACTGCTCCCAATATTTCCAGCAAGCTGATCATATTTTTTACATCTTTTAAATCAGGAACATTTTTTAATATCGATCGGCCTTTAGTTAAGATCAATGAGGCCATAATAACAAGAACTGCGTTCTTTGCTCCAGACAGCCTGACCTCTCCTTGCAACCCTATGGATTGTTCAACTAAGATGTATTCGTTTGACATATAGCACCTTCTCACTCATCAAAAAAATTATCTCACTTTTTGTCTTTTCTTTTTTTTACCTCTTTGCGTTCTGTTTCTCCCTGCGCTTTTAACTGTGTTACTTCAGTTGCAGTGAGACTACGCCATCTGCCAATCGGTAAACCTCTTTTGGTTAACCCCGCATAGTTGATTCTGTCAAGCTTTAAAACCTTATATCCCAGATGCTCAAATATTCGACGTACTACTCTATTTTTGCCACTGTGAATTTGTATTCTTATATGATTTTTATTTTTTCCGGCTATATAATTAATTTTATCGGCCTTTATAAGACCATCTTTTAGTACAATTCCTTTATAAACAGCAGTAAGATCATCACTTTTTAATGGCCTATCTAACCTGACTGAATATATCTTCTTTACCTCATATTTAGGATGAGCCAATTTTTGAGCAAGATCCCCATCATTGGTCAGTAATAACACGCCTGTCGTCATACGATCGAGCCTTCCAACCGGATATATTCGTGCATTAACGTTGCCCCTTATGAGGTCGATTACGGTTCTTCGACCCTTTGGATCAACTGTTGTTGTTATATAATCTTTTGGCTTATTGATAAGCATATATAGTTTTTGCTCACCTTTTATAATCCTATTTTTAAATGCCACCTTATCTTTTAAGATAACTTTGTATCCTGGCTCTTTTATTATAATACCATTAACGGTAACCAATCCTTTTTTAATATATTCTACTGCTTTTCTTCTAGAACATATTCCTGCATTAGAAAGGTACTTATTTAAAGGAATCGACATAATAACCTAGTAATCTTTTTTATATTGTATTGAAAAAACTATTTTTTATTGGCTTTTTTATACCTACTTTTGTTATAATACCCCAATATTAGGCAATAGTGAATAGACTTCTTCTCTTACCTATTTTTCGAAAAAGGGCCTAACCATGAACAAACCTGTTCCAAGCATAATCATAATCTTTTTAATAATCATCCACTCCCCCCTATTAAGCATGATCTCATATGACCATATTCCAAAAGAGTATTATCTTAAAGAATCAATTATACAGAGGAATAATAAAACATTAAACAAGCTTTTAGAAGAGGGATTTTCTCCAAATAAAAAGATTGAATATCATTGTAACAACGAAAAATATCCTGTGGAAATAGCTATTTTGGAAAATAACCTCCCCGCATTACTCATACTTCTTTCGTATAATGCTAATACCAATCTTGGCAGACCAGTTGAAACCGCTATTGGAACTCAAAACATTGAAGCAATAGGACTTATTCTTGCTAAAGAACCATACAAAAATATAGAAGAAGAATCAGATGCGGCTCAAGATTATAATTTTGAACAGCGCAAAGACCTTTACAAAACTAATAATAGATACAAAAACCAATATATATCTGCACTTATTTGGGATGTCATGAAAGGCAAACAGCTCAGATTTACTTTCCCAGCATACAACTTCCTTCAAAAAAAGGACGCGAACAGAGTAATACAAAAAGATCAGTATGTCGATAAAGTATGCAAGCTCAGACTATTTTTAAAAAAATCCGCAAAAATAAAAGAAAAAAACGACGACTTAAACTCTTTTTTAAGAGAACAGATTTATGCTAAAACAAATCAGATGTTAGATGTAGAACAGCTAGTTCCAAACGCAAAACACCAAGATTTACTCGATATGTTAGATATCTTCATAAAAGCGGAACTCGATACATTTGATCAATACTCAATTAACACAGGCACCTTACAAAATAATTTTCCTATACACTACGTGGCCAACTATTTTCCCCATTTGATCCCTTATGTATTGGAGAAAAATGCTCATCCAAACGCTACCAATTATAAGAATATTACCCCCGGGCATATAGTAACAAAACATATAATCGATAATCCTAACGATAAAAAAATAAGAACAGGACTTATCAAACTGCTACAAAAAAACACAGACCCAACAATCATAACTAAAGACAGTTATCATTACAGTTTGTGGACGTTGGCAGCCCGCTATCCCAATGTTTTTACTCTTTTGGTTACGTATTGTGATTTATCAGCTGTACACAGAGAGACCGGTCAAACCGCATTACAACAACTCATCGAATACGAGTTTCCATTTTTAGAAATAAAAGATTCACTTAAAATTCTTCTTTCAAAACTTACTCCGGATCAAATTAATCAGACCGATTTTGTCGGTCTCACAGCCCTACACCGGGCTATTATACTCAATCAGTTAGAAACGGCTAAGCTACTACTTCGATACAAGGCCAAAACAGATATAAAAAGTTTCGTTGGCATAAGTCCAAAAGACGTCATTAAAAGTTTATATCGAAATAATAAAATAAAACCTAAAACCTACAAACTATGGAAAAAGATTATAACTGATACAAAAAAAGTGCTTTAAAAATATCAATTTATCTTTAAGCTTAAGGAAGGAAAAAGTTATTTATAAAGCAAAAGGGGAACTTTCATGCGTACAAACCCAGATACCACGAAAAAAGGATCGTTAGAAGTTATATGTGGGCCAATGTTTTCTGGAAAATCAGAAGAACTGATTCGAAGGCTTCGCAGAGCGCAGATAGCAAAGCTTAACGTTCTTACCTGTAAGCATAGTCTCGATGATAGATTTACTATAGAATGTATTATTTCTCATGACGGCAATAAGTTGGAAGCAGAAGCTATTGAAGATGTAAGCGAGATTTTATCATTGGGTTTAGATAAAAAAATTGATGTTATTGGGATCGATGAAGTACAGTGGTTTGATTCTCAAATAGTAGATATTGTTTGTGAGCTTATAGAACAAGGTAAACGAATTATAGTGGCAGGATATGACCTTGATTTTAGAGGCATTCCAGCAGGTTCAATGCCCATCTTGTTATCGATAGCAGATAAAGTAACCAAATTACAGGCAATATGCATTAAATGTGGAAAAGATGCGAGTTTAACACAACGACTTGTCAACAATCAACCGGCAAAATATAGTGATCCTTTAATCTTAGTCGGCGACTCAGAAAACTATCAAGCTCGATGCCGCGATTGTCATGTAATTGATAAAAAACCAGATTTGACCATACATAAGAATATTTATGACGAAAATCAAAACCAGATTTGAATGCTCCAACTGTCATTACAATACTCTCAAATGGCTTGGTTGTTGCCCCGCATGTAAGCAGTGGGATACGCTGAAAGAAGTCAAGAACTCAGTATCTGTTGGCTCTAAAAATACAACTGTTCCGACACTCATGAATCTTGCCGATATAGAAACGAAAAAGCATACCCGCATGTGTTGCGGCATAAGTGAATGGGACAGAGTGTTGGGCGGTGGTATCATGCCCAGCTCATTTATTATTTTAACGGGGGATCCAGGGATCGGTAAGTCTACGCTGCTGCTCCAGATTACTAATCAATTGGCACAACAGTATACCATATTTTACTTCTCTTCTGAGGAATCATTGCAACAGGTTAAAAGTCGCGCCAAGCGTCTTGGGTGTCATAATAGCAACCTTTTATTTTCCGATCAAGCCGATCTTGATGCAATTATCGAAATATCACAAAACAAAAAGCCGGACATGTTGGTCATTGATTCAATTCAAAACTGTTATACGAAACAAACGCAAACCGTTCCTGGGAGCATAAGCCAACTTAGGGAGTCTGCATTCTTACTCATGCGCTTGGCAAAAGAATATGGTATTACAACGATTGTTAGTGGGCATATCACTAAAGAAGGCAATATGGCTGGACCAAAGACATTAGAGCATATGGTTGATGGCGTGTTTTATTTACAAGGAGAAGATCGGTGGCAAACAAGAGTATTACGTTCAGTAAAAAATAGATTTGGAACTATTAATGAGCTTGGATTTTTTCAAATGGGGCAAAATGGCTTAGGCGAGGTTCCTAATATTAACCAACATCTTATTGAACAGGTCTCCCATTCGCCTGGCTCTGTGCTCGTTAGCTTTATCGAAGGTTCACGCCCCCTACTTTTAGAATTACAGGCTCTTACTATCAATTCAAAACTGAGTATTCCACAACGGGTTATCTCTGGCATTGACCATAAACAGGTTGTACTTATCGCTGCAATTTTAGAAAAATATCTTCATATCAAATTAAGTACCCATGATATCTTCTTTAAAGTTGGCGGTGGATTTAAAATCAAAGGTAGTGCTACCGATCTTGGCATAGCGCTGGCTCTTCTTTCAAGTTATTTTCAACAACCGATACCCAATAAATCTATTGCGCTGGGTGAAATCAGTTTAACAGGGCATATCAAGCCGATAAACCAGATTAATATTCATATTAAAGAAGCAGAAAAGTTTGGGATTCAACAATTGATTGTTTCTAAAAATCAAAAACTTGAAAAAAATAACTGTACTATTAAACGCTTTTCAACTGTGTATGAATTGGTAACATTGTTTTCGCTAGACTAGATTAACAAAATAGCGAAACTTACTAAATCAAGTTTCGCTATTTTATCACTCTTTTTTTGGATTAGCTCTTGTTTACTCGGTACATGTTTTTACTTTTACATTAACCAACCCTACTTGATCACTTCCCCCATTCATTCCTAAACATTCTTTTCTTCGCCAATACCAGATACTGCAATCGGTTGTAGTTCCAACTTCCAAGGTAATTTTTACTGCTTCAGGACCACCCATGGCGCCAGCTCCTACAAAGCGTAGGGTTTTAGACCCATACTGGGATACCGTTGAACTAACATTTCCAACTACTGAGATAAGCTGTAAATTCATCAAATTAGTTGTCCCAGATAGATTAAAATCAACCGGATAAATTTCATCAATTCCGTCACAGTCGTCTGCCATTTTATCGATTATTACCAGCGCCTCAACAATTACCGAACTGGTAGAAACATTTGACGTAAAGAAATGTAAAGGGGCGTTGTTTCCGCCCACTGTTGCTTGACCATTCCATATTTCATCAGTTATGAGCCCGTCACCAGAAGCATGAGACCACCTGAACGTCAGCGGCCCTTCACAGCATCCTTCGTCACAACTACCTGTTGCACCCGTCGCTCCTGTTGGACCGGTATCTCCTGTTGCACCTGCTGGACCCGTTGGACCTGTTGGTCCCGTTGCACCGGTAGCACCAGTTGCGCCTGTTGCGCCTGTGGCACCTTTCATTCCGGTCGGTCCTGTTATTCCCGTTGCTCCCGCTGGACCAGTATCTCCTGTTGCACCTGTGGCTCCTGCTGGACCCGTTGGACCTGTTGGTCCGGTTGCACCGGTAGGCCCCGTTGCCCCTGTTGCGCCTGTGGCACCTTTCATTCCGGTCGGTCCCGTTATTCCCGTTGCTCCCGCTGGACCAGTTGCTCCTGTTGCACCTGTGGCTCCTGCTGGACCCGTTGGACCTGTTGGTCCCGTTGCACCGGTAGCACCAGTTGCCCCTGTTGCGCCTGTAACACCTTTCATTCCGGTCGGTCCCGTTATTCCCGTTGCTCCCGCTGGACCAGTTGCACCTGTGGCTCCAGTTGGACCCGTAGCACCGGTGGGACATGTACTACAGGAAGGCGGACAAAGTATCTCTGGAAATTGTTCACATGGTATTTGTATTAGCAAGGGTTGGGCAACAGTTGTATCTGTAATTTTGTATTCTGGCCATACTCCAACAGGAAGAAGAAAACAAAGCACATCCTCGCCCTGTTGCGGCAAAGTTAAATTATCTTCTGCATAACTGATGATCCAATCCACATTTGCTTGACTAAATTCATTTCCCTCAAATCCTTTTGGTGGGCCTGGAATTTCTCCATACAGTAATAACCATATCGCAGCTTGAACATCTTTAAATGTAGCAGGTGGATCTGGTACTGGGGCTGTATTATAAAAGAAATCTAAATTATTAACTATGAAATTACAAGTATAGATATTTGTAACCGTAATATCTAAATCATACGCATCCAATATATCTATCAAATCGTCATTGCATACACAGAGTAGCCTTGCGGAATAAGAAAGCCCCTGAGTTATGGTCCTGTTGAAATCCGCACACCAACCATCGTATCTACTTGTTCCTGATGTTAGACCCGACTGTCCTATGTAAATATCATAATAAGACGGTTCATCAGCCATTCCTGGATTAACCGTCCATACCTCGAGTATTGGCAAACAGGCTATATTACATCCTTGTGTGAAAACCTCACAGGGATCATCACCCGGAAATATATCATTATTGCGGCATATTCCTTCTAAAGGCGGCATACCTGCAGGTTGAATAGAACCGATTGGTGGACAAAGAATATATGGAAACTCCTCAAATGGTATTTGTATAGCTAGCAACTGTGCAACTAATTGATTATCATATGCTGACCATAACCCTACCGGTAGTAGAAAACAAAATACAACATCGTCAGGTAAATGTGGAGTGTAATTCACAGCTGAATCAACTATCTGCTGGGCTTTATCTAGGTCACATGCCCCACCAGGAGTCTCTCCATACAGTAATAACCATAGAGCACATTGCACATCTTGAGGAGTAAATGAATTATCATAATAATAATCTAAGTTATTAATTATATAGTTACATCTTGGTATATTTGTTGTTGTAAGATCTACATCATAATAATCTAGAATCTCTTCTAAATTTTCATTACATGAACACAATAACCTTGTAGTGTAAGGTTGATCAAGTTGAATAAAAGGAGGAGGCTCCTCTATACTTGCAAACCAACCAGGATAACTTGTTATTTTTGACCTTACTCCTGATCGACCAACGTTAATACCAAAAGACGATATCGTACTTGTATCCTTTAAACATACCTCCCATAATGGCAAACAAAACGTATCGCAGGGATCACACACCCCAGTAGGCCCTGTTGCACCTGTGGGACCGGTTACTCCTGTCGGCCCCGTTGGACCGGTTGGGCCGGTTGGGCCTGTAGGACCAGTTGATCCTGTTGCGCCGGTTGGTCCAGTAGGTCCTCCGGCTGGTCCCGTTGGCCCGGTTGGACCGGTTGCTCCTGTTGCACCCTTTAAGCATTGCGGATCTGGCAGCTCTGTGCGACCACAACAAAATGGTTGGCAATATTGCGGACAACCAGTATCATCTGCATCCGGGCGGGCAGCCTTTGTTACAGCTACAACCTTGGATGCAACGTAGCCAAGTAATGCTTTATCTTCATGAGATAAATCATCTTTCCTACTTTTGGCAAATACGGTGCTTGAACCTAATACAAGAAAAAGAAGAAAAAGTAATTTTTTTGTTTCTACTCTCATACACATCTCCCTTTAAAAAAAAATATGATATCCTACTACCCTGACTGTGTTATAAAACATAAACTATAGAGTGAAAATGTTTCAACCATTAACATATAAAAACCAACAAACCCTTTCAATTTAATTATTCTACATACTGCTCTAACGTTTTTACCATACCTATTTGATATTTTTTAGCAATTTTTTTCTTTTAAAAATAATTACCCGGGTCACCTATTAATAAGGAGCGATTATGGGCTCATAGCTTTCTCTCGTTCTTATCTCGAGCTCTAAAGGCCGCTGCACCTTTACATTAATATTGAGACTATTTATATCGTTATATATAAGAAGCACTTTGTCAATAAATCTAATGTGCCCTTCTCGCGCCATTTCCAACATGGGATACATTGTGGCTAAATCAGCGGCAGCTTTAAAAAATTCACCTTCATACATAAGATCATCTCTTTTTATTTTGTGATATAACCCTGCATAAAAGGTCCTTAAATGGGAAAACTGCCAGGCTATATCCCTAAACTTATTTTCTTCTGCCACAGTTTTAGAAACAGGATTGCAAACATAGTTTTGACAACCAGAAGCTCTTTTAAACTGCCCATAGGTAATCCATACATCCGGATCTGCATACACATAATTTATATATGAGAGTACTGTATCGGAGGCAAACCAATCATCTCCATCTAAAATGATTATTATATCGGTCTCATTACAGGTATGTATAGCATCATACTGATTGGCCAAATGTCCCCGTCGAGTCTCATTTCTTATAAGGGTAATACAATCTTGCAAACCGTGTTCGTATATATACTGCTCTACTAACTCTCCCGTACCGTCTGTTGAACAATCATCTATATAAATCATCCTGCAATTTTTATAATTCTGATTTACAAATGAATCTACATTCTTTTTGTAATAATCCTTATTATTATAACTTGCAGTTATAACGACTATCTGTTTTTCTTCAGATACCGATGCATTATAATCAATTTTATCTTCATAAAAGGCCAAATTTTTATAGAGATAGCGCAAATCAGGGCGTTCTTTCAACGCTTTTTTAACAGCCTCCTCTCCAAGCTCATATGCTCCCACATACCAGGCAGCACGACCTAATAAATCGTATCGCGTAAAGAGATAAGAATCTTTTTCTACAAATAAAACATCCGATTCAGGATACGGCAATTCAGCTGCCCGGCGAGCAAATAAAAAGCATAAATCTCTTGTTCCGCTATTCCAATAATGCAACGCTAAGCGCACCAAAGGCTCCGCGCGACAAGAACGATATGCCGCAGCCTCTAAATAATAAAATAGCGCTTTTTCCCAGTTTTTTAAACGCTCATATGCTTTGGCCAAATTATATAATGCCATATAATTTTCTTCATCCCATCCCTGCATAGTAATCCGAATCTGATACCATTTACACGCATTTTCCCAGTCACCTAAGCAGGCATACGTTTGAGCAAGATAAAAAACAGTACGAGGGCTGCTGGGATTTCGCTCATACTCGTCTAGAAGCAACTGACGATCACGAGCCCATCTTTTTTTTGATTTCTCTATCCCATATCGAGATGTTTGCACCTTAAAGAAAATATCCTTTGGAACTTTTTTCTTACAACTATGACCAACACTCTCATGTACAACTCCAGAAAAACGAAGATTAGAGCCACACCTCATAAGTCGCGGAACATAATAATCTAGATTTCCAAAAAGAATCCGGACCAGATAAAGGGGACACGGATCATATGCATGCTCATTACAAAATTGTATTAATGCTTCAACATTGTGCATATGCCATTCAGCATCTGGCATAAGCATAAAACAACCCTCTTCAAACAGTTCCTCTGCCCATCTTAATGCCCTATTGCGAGAGGTTGAAAAATCAACAAATGGCTCTTGTAAAATCATACCTCGAGATATATTATATTCTTCAAAAATGGCTTCGGTCACCGCAATTGTATCATCAGTCGATCCGGTATCAAAAATTAAAAATGCATCTATTCCTCCATCAATAAACGGCTGCAGCGTACTACGCATTGCTTGGGCTTCATTTTTTACCATAAGCGTAACAATAATGAGAGGATCATACGCATAAGTATAGAGAGAGGTAAACAAAATGAGAGCAACAAAATAAAATCTTCTGACAATATGCATAATACACCCTTCTTTTATAGTTTAGCTCACCAAAGCTTTTAGATATATTTAGCATATTTTTTTGGTAAAAGAAATAGTAAAAAAACAAAAAAGTTGCTACTTTTTTCTAATAAACCTATGCGGACCTAAAAGGCTAATAGTCATCATCAACTTATGGGTCTCATTCTTTAATTTTTCCTTTTTTCTTAATTGTTTCAAGGTATCATTAAATTTCCGCAATTCAGTTTTTAAAATTTTGAATAACTGTTCTTTGCTGTATGTATCCTTTTCATAACATTGCAATAAGATAGGTAAATATACTTTTTCCATGCGATCGGCATTTATTTTATTGATTTTTTTTGTTTCCTCTCTCGTCTCTTCTTGTCTTAAAATCTCTGCTTGCCTAAGATAAAAATGCTTAAATACCCTGAGTAAGTGCTGCTTAGTAGAATTACGATCAAAATATATGCCTAACTTCTTATCTAATCGTCTCTCAAGTTCATGAACGGTTTCCTTAGAGTTCAAAATTGGAATAAAGGTGTACTCATGTTCAATATCGTCCAATACCTCCTCATAGGTACTGAGACTCAGATTTTCTTTGTATCGTTTCCTGATAAAGCATCTTCTCGATTTACGATCTTTTTTTTCTCTTTGGAGTTTATTTATTTCATAGTCTCTTGGAATAAACCTTAAAATATTATTTGTTCTCGTTTTTGTTTTATAACGTACTTCTGGTTTAATAAAATCAACCGGATATTCCCCCTCCTTATCATAATCACTACTAACCATCGCATGAAAATAGATTGGAAAAAATAAAACAAAACATAAAATAGATATAGAGCGCATAATTTCCCCCCTCACAAATAAACATAATACTCAATTTAGTATTACCACTTTTGACTCATCTAGATCAATACTCTTTTTGCATTAAAGCCAAAAAAATTATAGAACCTTGTGCATCTATATATTAGACTGGAATCATATACTTATATATTCTGAGGTAAAAAACAGATTAATAATTAATGAGGTAAAAATGAAAATAATTAAAAAAGGAATCACGAGAAGGCCAGCTTTTTGGGCATTATTTATCTTAATCGCTATAGGCGGTATTGTCTTTTCATTTAAATACTTTTCAACCGCAATACCAATCGTCAACATCAATATTACAATGGATAGAAAAGAGGCTTTAAAAAAAGCCACCGCATTGGCTAAAAAGTTCAACTTGGGCCCAAAAGCCTATAGCCAAGCATCAACATTTTCTGTTAATGAAAAGGTAAAACTATTTGTCGACTTGGAAGCAGGTGGAAAAAAAGCCTTTATACAAATGATGAAAGATAATCTATACATGCCTTATACATGGCAAGTAAGACATTTTAAAGAAAGAGAAAAAAATGAACTGCGTATACTATTTACTCCAGAAGGAACACCATACTCTTTTAAAGAAACTATCTCTGAAAATAGGCCAGGCCCAGACATCTCCCCCAAACAAGCAAGAAAAATAGCCGAAAGAGAAGCAACCGAACATTGGGAAATAAACTTCGACACTTATAAACCAATTGAATCGTCCAAGGTAGTAAAGCCAAGTGGAAGATCCGATCATACCTTTGTATATGAACGAAAAGACAAAACCATAGGCAACGGTTATTACAGATTAAAAATCAAAATAAGCGGAGACAGAATAACTCAAGTAAAACATTTTATAAAAATTCCAGAGGAATTTTTCAAGAAATATGCGCAGATGCGCTCTATAAACGAGGGTATCGCTCGCGCAGCAAGCTTCGCATTTACCCTTTTATATATTCTTGGAGGATGTATTATAGGTCTGTTTTTTTTGCTAAAGCAACGATTTATCATATGGAAGGCTCCGATTATAGCAGGAACCTTAATTGCTCTACTCAGTCTTCTTGAAAAATGGAATAGGCTCCCGTTAGTTTGGATGGGGTATAACACCGCCGAATCGATCAACAACTTTTTAGTTGGATATTTTATCCGATCATTTGTTGGATTTTTATCCTTGCTTTTTTTATATATTATAGCCTTTATGGCAGCAGAAAGCTTAACCCGAAAGGCCTTTGGAGAACAGATTCAGTTCTGGAAATTATTTTCAAAAGAAAATAGAAATACCAAGTCGGTTCTCGGCCAAACCATTGGTGGATATCTTATGGTTCCAATCTTTATAGGTATAGTTATAGCAACGTATATTATTGCTACTAGATTTTTAGGCTGGTGGGTACCCTATGATGAATTAGTAAATCCCGATATTATTGCAACCTATTTCCCTTGGATCAATGCCATTGCCAAATCGTTAGGCGCTGGATTTATGGAAGAAAGTTTGTTCCGCGCTGTTCCCCTCGCATCGGCAGCAATTATAGGCAAACGATACGGCAAAAAAAATCTATTCATCGTTGGAACATTATTACTCCAAGCTATAATTTTTGGAGCAGCCCATGCAAACTATCCTGCTCAACCAGCATATGCTCGTCTTTTGGAGCTTATTATACCTTCTATACTGTATGGATTAATATACCTTCGATTTGGACTTCTTCCTGTTATTCTCAGCCACTTTGTTTATGATGCCGTATTATTTGGACTTCCGTTATTTTTATCCTCAGGAACAAGTGCCGTAATTAACCAAATAATTCTTCTATTTTTGGTAACTACTCCCTTATTGATAATACTTCTTGCACGTCTAAGAAAAGGAAAATGGGCGGAAATAAGTGATAAATCGCTCAATAAATCATGGAAACCACCCGAAAAAATTAAAAAGAACAAAAAACAGAAAATTGTTATCCAAAAGATTATACATCTTACCAGAAGAACAAAAGTTCTTATCGTTCTGAGCGGACTCCTAGGAATAGCGTCTTGGGCCTATTTCACTCCCTTTACACATGAGACCATCCCTTTACAGGTTGGCCAGGCACAATCTATAGCGATAGCTCAAAACCATTTAGAAGATAGTAATACTATACTCCCTTCAACTTGGAGCGCATTACCGTTTTTGATATCCCAATTTGACGATTCTCAATTTAGAAAATTTCAACATAGATTTATTTGGCAACAGGATAAAACATTATATAAAAAACTTTTAGGCACCTATTTAAATACTCCTCAATGGCTTGTTCGCTTTATCCGATTCACCGGTACAATTGCACAAAGGTCTGAAGAATACAGAGTATATATCGATGATAATGCAAGAATTGTAAGAAAAGCCCACCTCATACCTGAAAGTGTAAAAGGCGCGGAACTAAAGGAACAGGAAGCAAGAAAAAGAGCGCATACATTTATTAATAATAGGTTAAAAATCGATCCTGCAATACTGCAAGAGATATCTGCAAAATCATTCCAGTTTCCCCATAGAAAAAAATGGATATTTACCTTTTTAGATACAGCAATTTATCCACTCAAAGAAGGACAAGCAAGGATAAAAATCGAAATCGACGGAACCAAAGTCACTGATTTTATACGATACATCCATATACCAGAAACCTATAAAAGGGATGCTATAAATACCGAAGGATTGAGAAATATTTTAAAAATAGTGTGTTATCTCATTCTATTTGTAGTATTGCTATTCTCTTTTCTTATTGCATCTCAGAGACTCTCTCTTTTTTCAAAAAAAGCTGCGATTGTATCATTTTTTGGCTCCTTTTGCTTATTGATCATTATCAATGTAAACCAGTATATCGGTATCATTGCGACCTTCAACACAAGTGAATCATTTTATACACAGCTCTTTTCAAAACTAAGCTCCCTATTTTTATCTGCTCTGTTTCTTAGTAGCCTTATAGGCCTTCTCATAGGCTCTACCACTACAATAAAAACGAAAACTGTCTTTGAAAAGAATAAATTCACGGCACTTATTGGGGTTTGTCTCGGAATGTTTTTAATGGGAACGAAAGCTTTTATTGATTTTTTTCAACCATCTTTAGAGCCATTGTGGCCAGAATATAAGCTACTTGCAAGCTATTTCCCTGCAGTTGCTATAATAGGTAATTACTTTTTAATGTATCTACTGTTAACCGCAATTGCTCTCGTGCTTGCAACTGCGGCAAACGTCATATGGGATAAAAAAACCAGCAGAGCCCACATCATACTACTCCTATTATTTATACTCATAACTACCGCAATAATAGGCCTCAGTTCAGTAGATACTAGTTCATTCTGGCTACTCTCTGCAAGCATTATGGGCCTTGTCTCTTATATCTCTTATATTTGCATTGTACGGCTAGATATTTCAATAATGCCAAGAATAACTGCCTGCTATATAGCCACAAAAGCGATTCAGCAAGGGATTCTACTAAAAGGATATATCGTTTCAGGCTTCGCCTTAACCGTTATAGCAATTGTCATAGCTTCTTGTATCTGGTTTAGAAAATTAAATCGCTTAAAAAAATAATCAGCTCTGAGCAAAGAGAGCTATAATTTTTTCCTGATTTTCTCTACTGAGTTTATCCGCAAAAACATTCTTCTCAGTATTGAACTTAGCTCGAATATCGGGCGTCGTGGAAACACCAAGACCAGCTTTTTTTGAAATATCAGCTCCTTTTTCTTTAAGAATGCGTATCGTCTCAATGATGTCACCAACATTATTATTCGTGATTGCATAGTAATTGTTAGCTACAACGTGAACTGGGGCTTCACCATGATTATTCACGGCATTTACGTTTGCACCCTTTTCTAACAGAAACTTTACGACGTAGAGATTCCCTGTTTTTGCCGCATTATGAAGTGGCGTATTGTTATTTTTATCCTTACAGTTAATCCTTGCACCATTTTTTAGTAGAAATTCAATAATACCTATATATCTTGTTCGAAAAGCATAATAATTGAGTAAATAGCCCAAAACCTCTTTAAATCCATCATAATACTTGAAAATATCGATTATCTCTTGTGCTTTATTCGTATCTTCTTTATTCAAAACCATCATAAGAGCTTTTGCCGCTGTATTAAGAACTTCACTTTGAAAAGCAAATTCCATTTTCTTTATCTTTCTGCTTTCTCTTTTATTCTTTTGTAACGGCTTTAATAAATTAGTAACATATTTTTCATCTTTTATTTTTTGCTCTTTTTCAGCCTTTTTTAGAATATTAATAAGCTCCAAATTAGGGGTTAAGATCAATTGCCAAGGTAATTTACCCATTACCTTTATAAGGGGATTTGCTCCATTTTTTAGAAGAAGAGTGACTATATCGATCTTTTCTAATAGAGTGGCAAAATGGATTGCAGCTTGCCCAGCTTTATCTTGGGCATTGATGTTTGCTTTTTTTTCAATTAAAAACTTCACTATAGGCATATTACCTTTAAGTACTGCGTGAATTAAAGGCGTTCTTCCTTCCCTGTCTTTGTAATTAACATCCAGATTTGAAGAGTCAAAAGCTAACATATTTTGAGCCTCTTTCGTTTTACCTTGCTTTATAAACTGGATAAGTTTTTCACTGGAGCAAACAGTAAAAGGAAAAGTAACCGCAAAAAAAGATAATACTATTGCAACTTTCTTCATATTATTCCCCTGACATTATATTTTTACTTCTCATGTATTGTAACATACAGAAAAAGTGCAAATCAACGGATTAGCCTATTATAGTTTATTTTCTTTTTTGGGCTACATATATTAAAATGTAACCAAATCACTATGTAACGAACAAAGGAACAAAAATGAATAAACAAAATAAACAGACCGTTCAAGCTATTATTTTAGCAGCAGGCGGAGGAACTCGATTTAAATCAGGCATTTCTAAGTTAGCCTACTCCCTTTGTGGACAAGAGATAATTCTCTATCCGGTAAAACTTATGAAAAGTCTTCATATTCCAACAACAATCATTGTTGGCCACCAAAAGAATCGAATCATAGAAATTGTCAAAAAAAATGAGAAAACAGATATTACTTTTGTAGAACAAAAAGTACAGCAAGGAACTGGACATGCAGTGTTATGTTCCCAACCAGTCTGGAATTGCAGAGATATTCTTGTACTTAATGGAGATGGTCCAATGCTTACGCAAGAGGTAATCACAAAACTGTGTGAAGCTCATACTTCATCAGATGCAGCTATAAGCCTCGTTGTTTCCCATTATGTAGATGAAGGGGCCTATGGCAGGCTCGTTAATCATAATGGACTGGTAAAAATTGTTGAAGCCAAGCATTTCAATTATACCAAAGAGCAGTTCCCCTATATAAATGCCGGTATATACATCATAAATCGAACCTTTTTAGAAACGTCCCTGAATAAAATAAAGCAAAATGCCACAACAAGTGAATTCTATCTCACTGACTTGATAGAAATAGCAAGCAGAAACCATTTGCCAGTAAAAACAGTGGTTGTTCCTTATGATTTAATTCGTGGTATTAATACATTAAAAGATCTTTCGGAGGCCCAACTCATTAAGAAAAATGAACTAATAGAGCGCTTTATGGCCAATGGTGTTCAATTTGAAAATCCATTGACCGTTCATATAGATCTCAATGTTCACATTGGTGCGGGAACCTATATTGGTTCAGGAGTACAATTATGTGGTAAAACAACTATAGGTAAACATTGTCATATCGGTGCATATTCTATTTTAAAAAACGCAACGCTCAAAGAGGGAACCACCGTAGTAGATTTTTCAAAAATTGCCCCATAATATAGCTCAGAAACCTAAGCTATCTGAATCCCCTATTGCAACCTCTACTCAAGGCTTACAGGTTATTCATTGGTGTGTTCCGGGAAGTAAAGTATTAATTATTCCGTTCGTGGTGAGTTTGCTGAGCATAAGCGAAGCAAGTATCGAACCATACGGACAACTTATTTGAATCTTTTTTTGGCTAATAGTCTTAATAGCTTCCAGTCTTTTAAAGCTTCTGAGAGTTTCCCGAAGATTTGCACAAAGACAACCTTCAAGGGTCTTCTAGCTCCAAACCTCTAGGCAGAGATTAAGGTTTTGGTTCGTATGGTTCGATACTTGCTTCGCTTGCGCTTCGCAAACTCACCACGAACGGAGGATTTATTAATTTTATTTTTTATCTATTCGGCCTGGGGTCTTTTTAGTAAGGTTTCGTCAAGCCCGCACCTATGCCAAGACTTCGGTGGGTACGGCAGAGAGAACTTCTAGGAGCTTCATTCCAAAAAAAGAGATTGTGAATTTCATATTGGTTACGATGAAAAGTTAATACAACTCAAGTTGCAACTTTTTTTAAATGATAATCTTTCATAATGAGAAACAACTCATTTATTAGTATAGATGCGAGAGCTAAAAACGCAGTTATCAATATTATATAATCTTTTGGACCATTAAGCTTCCCCAAAAAAAGAACTACAAACAATGAGGCTAAGAAAAGGAAGCTTATAACTAT